>Ga0067045_1002499_pt1 | contig 179985 bp, 142 predicted proteins | sample TerdegcTABiofilm_FD_59184 | JGI IMG/M metagenome (GOLD analysis project Ga0067045, IMG submission 59184) | Combined Assembly of (Gp0054472, Gp0054536) Wastewater bioreactor microbial communities from Singapore -Terephthalate degrading...
CATACAATATTTTTTTCATAATTTTACCTTTTAAAAAATTATGTCATAAAATGAAATTTAATTTAATAAACTTTATACAAATAGTAATATATTATTGTAAAAATTTTTTATTTTTTTTGTGTATGAAGAAATTTCTTTTTTTTTCATTTTTTCACCTCTCACATTTTTATAAATTTTTTATAAATAATTGTATTTTGAGTTGTTATTTTTATAAAATATACCGATGGGGGCAGAGCGCCCACAAAAATAGTGTGCCTCCCCGTGATTTCCGAAGTATTAGAGGTTTCGGACGTTTGCAACCTTCCTAATTGGTCATATATTTCAATAGATTCAATAAATTGAGCATCATCTGATAAATTTATATTTATATTATCCGTTGCGGGATTGGGGAAAAGTGAGATGGGGTCGCTGGAAGTAGGCGTATCCTTGACGTCGGTGGTTAAATCGCTGAGTTTCGCACGGTAGATACCATGGCTAGTGCCTACAAAAACAAAATCATTGTAAATTAATAATGAATTTGCAAGTGCGGGAAAAGGATAACCAACGTTTTTCGACGTCCAACTATCACCATTATTAGTAGATAAATAAACACCATCCAAAGAGGGTGTAGCTAAAATGGTATCCCCCTTAATAGCTAATGAAGTTATATCTATACCCGGTAAACCATAACTTTTGTTGCTCCAAGTTTCACCCGTATTAGTAGATAGAAACACATTACCATTATCATTACCTACAAGTAAATTGTCTCCATTTACAACTATAGTCCTTATAACCGCGTTATCTAATCCATTGCTTTTAATTGACCAAGATATCCCATTATTTGTGGTAAGACATACTCCGCAACCAGCTGTTAGTATGCTGCTTTTATATTTAGCAAAAGCATATACACAGCGCGGTAATAGGCTATCGGTCCTGTCTATCCAAAAACTGCCAATATCCGGAGATATATATATACCCTTATCGGTTCCAACAAAGATAGTATCTTTATTAATAAAAACAGATGTTACTTGCATATCCCCTGATAATGTTCTTTTTAATGCCCAATTATTACCATAATCAGTAGATATGTAAACACCTTCGCTCGGAAAACCTGCAACAATAGTATTACCATTAACTGCTAATGAAACAGTAATTTGCGATATTAAGGAATCTTTTAATGGGACCTTCAGGGATTCCCAAGTTTCACCATAGTTTAAGGAATAATATATATCGCAAAAAGTTCCAACAAAAATTCTATTTCCAGAAACCACAAAGGAACCTATATACATGCCAGGAGATGTTGAATCAATACCATTATTCATTGGTTCCCACTGTGCAAACACTTTATTTGAAATCAATATAAGAAAGTAAATAGCAGAAGCATACAATATTTTTTTCATAATTTTACCTTTTAAAAAATTATGTCATAAAATTAAATTTAATTTAATAAACTTTATACAAATAGTAATATATTATTTTAAAAATTTTTTATTTTAAATAATTAGTACAGAATAAAAAATAGTAATTATTCTATTTTTCTTTTGAAAAGAAATGAATTATTTATTATTGATATTAAAAAAGAGATGTAGAGAAATGAGCCGTAAGAGATTATTATTTTCGAATAATGCCCAATCTTTCTTGGACAATATTTTCGGGAATTGAATATTTGGCACAAAATTCTTTATATGCTTGGTTTGCACCATCAAAGTATTCGTGGGGTGTGCAATCATCTACAATTATCATTCCCCCCTCTTCAAGCAGAGGATAGAATTTTTCTAATGCTGATAAGACGGGTAAATACAAATCCAAATCAACGAGAGCAAAGCTAATTTTATCTACATTAATATCCTTTAAGTCCAACATATTAATATCGCCGACGTATGTTTTTACATCATTAATACCATTCATTCTTAATGTGCGATCGACCCAACTTTTTCGATTGACACTGAACATTATTTTTAGGGCATCTTTATCTTTTTTCCGCTTTTGTGCTTCATAATTTATATCGGTTTTTGTGAAGCCCGAGAAGGTATCAATGCAAACATATTCTTTATGGATATCGTAGAAATTCATATATTTTTTTAAAAATACGGTTGTCATACCTTCAGCACAACCGATTTCTATTATTGAGCCTTCAACATCTTTAGTTTCATAGATGCAACTTCCAAGATAGGCTAATTGTGGTGGTTCAAATAGAAAGCTATATTTAAAAAAGAAATGCTTCCTACCTGGCATATAATTCAATATATCTTTTAGAAGCTTAATTATCTTCAACCGAATGAATAGGAACCAAAATTTTATTTTCATTGTAAATGCATTAGATTTAAGCTCCTGTTGAGAGCCATTTTTATGGTATTCTACAGTTGAGTTTTTTGCTTCTTGATTTATTTCTGATTGTTGGAACATATCGATATTTTGTAGCTTAATAATTTAATTAAATTGTTTTTTCCTTTTTCCTATTTCAATAAAAATATAAAATTACAAATTTAAATGAAAATATATTGTATTTAATGATAAATTTTGTTTAGAAAACTTTCTGTAGCACAAATATTTTAAATATTTCTTTACTATATTCATATTTTACTCATATTTATTTGTCTTCTATTTTGGAAAAATGCACTTTTTAAAAATGTAATTTCTACTTTACTATAAGACAAAAAAAAAGGCGATTTGTTACACTTTTTTTAAAAAAATTGAAAAAAAATTTTTAATAAATAGAAATTTTTTTATCCAACAAGGATTTCTTCCTTTGGATAATGATATTTAGGTTCTGGGCGTGGCTTAATAAATGCAGAGAAGAAATTGAGGAAGCCAACTCTGCCAATAAACATTGTAAGAATTATGACGATTTTTCCCCCGATAGAAAGAAAAGGTGAAACATTCCGGGAAAGGCCAACAGTGCTTGCTCCTGATATAAGTTCAAATAATAAATCAAGAGGAGTCTTATCGGGTTCAAATAGAATTAAGAAGAAATATGCAATACCAAGTGCGGTCAAATTTGCGGCAATTACCAAATATGCTTGGTATATATTTTTTTGGTCAATTTCTCGATGAAAAATTTCAATTCGTTCTTTGCCAATCAAATGATTATATAAAGAAAGCATAACAAGAGAAAAAGTAGTCGTTTTTATTCCACCACCTGTTGAGCCAGGAGAGGCACCTATCCACATTAGAAATATTACAATAATGGCAACAGGTATAGGTAGCAGCTCGCTTGGTATAGAATTGTACCCCGTAGTCCTTGATGTTACTGATAGAAAGAAAGAATGAAGAATTTGCTCGGGTATTGTCATTGGTTTATAAAAGGCAACAGGCTTAAATATAAAAATCATTGCTGCACCGCCAAAAACTAAGATCAAAGTTGAAATCAATACTAATTTTGATTGACTTCTAATTTGAGTCTTAATTTTAGATTTAAAACTTTTCTGTGGTTGATATTTTAGTATCTCAAATATATTAAGTAATACATAAAATCCAAGTCCCCCTAAAATAATAAGCAACATAATAACAATGAGGAATGCGGCATTATTTTGTATATAATATTGCATCAATCCATCTTTGAAAGTGGAAAATCCTGCATTACAAAATGCCGAAATAGAATGGAAAATTGATTGATAAATTATTTCATTTCGAGGTAGATTAGTTGTTTCACTCAATATAGCATAAAGCAAGATTGCACCCATTCCTTCAATTGTAAATGTGAATCCAAATATTTGCTTAATTAATTTTGCAATACCTCCCATTTGCAACTGCCCAAGATACTCTTTCATTAGCAACCGTACTCGCACACTTAACCCACCCGCAAACATTGCTGCAAAAAAGGTAGTTAACGTCATCACACCCAATCCACCAATCTGTATTAACAGCAATATTACTATCTGACCAAATCGAGTGAAATGGGTTGCAGTATTGAATACCACCAAACCAGTGACACAGACTGCGCTTGTACTAGTAAAGAGTGCATCTATATATGTTGTGGTTTCTCCCTCGACTGTTGCCTTCGGAAGACTTAGCAGAAATGAACCAATTAGTATTATTGTCGCAAAACTTATTGCAAAAATTGCAGCAGGGTGGAGATTGATTTTGAGAAATGCATCTGTATATTTGCTTGCTTTTATAATAAATATTATTATTAAAATAATATTTATTAATGTTAAAAAAATTAAATTTGCATTCTTTTGTGAAAATCTCGGGGCAAAATAAGCAATTAAGTCAAAAATTAGGGATGGGAAAATTAGAATTACGCAAAATAATATCGAAAAAATTAATTCAAGCCATCTTTCTGCAAAGAAAGATGAGCGTATTGGATAAAATATAAATCTTATAATTTCCTGAATAATGAAGAATACAAGCGAAAATCTTGTGGTTATTACAAGTAAATTAATTGTATTTTCATCAATATAAAATCCAATTGACGCAAGTAGAGCAATCACAGAATGCAAAGCAACTAACCCAAGAACAGCTTCGGAAATTACTTTAACTTTATCGTAAATTTCTGTTCTTTTTGTCATTGGGTATTGACTTTGCTCCGAGCAATGGTAAAATATTTATTTGCATAAAAACAATCAAAATAACAAGAATTTATAACAGAGGGCTTAAGCCCTCTGTTATACCCAATTGTAGAGACGCCATATATGTCGTCTTTACGAGATATTTCGTCTTTACGTGTATTTTTGCATTTTCTCTTTATTACAAACATACGATGATTATTTCAACTTAAGCAATTTCAATCTCTTTTGCGAGATATACATCCTGAATCAAATTAAGCAATTTTACACCTTCTTCCATAGGGCGCTGGAATGATTTTCTGCCTGAAATCAATCCCATTCCACCTGCTCGCTTATTAATAACAGCAGTTGCTGTTGCTTCCTGGAAATCATTTGCTCCTGATGCACCGCCACTATTGATTAATCCAATTTTACCCATATATGTGTTTGCCACTTGATAACGAGTCATATCAATTGGATGGTCGCTCAATAACTTCTGATACATCAAATCAGAATATTTCCCATACTTCACACCATCAGCATTCATTGCAATATAGCCACCATTTACTTCAGGTTGCTTTTGCTTAACAATATCTGCCTCAATTGTTACAGCAAGATAATTTGCCTGCCCTGTCAAATCTGCTGAAACGTGATAATCTTTATCCCGCGAAAAAGCATTATTACGCAAGTATGCCCATAACACAGTTGCCAGACCAAGCTCATGAGCATAGGCAAATGCCTCAGAAATTTCTACGATTTGTCGTGAACTTTCTTCAGAACCAAAATAAATCGTAGCACCTACCGCTGCTGCACCCATATTATACGCTTCTTCAACGGTACCATATAAAATTTGGTCGTATTTGTTTGGATAAGTCAGCAATTCATTATGGTTAATTTTAACAATGAAAGGAATTTTATGAGCATATTTGCGGGATACCATTCCAAGCACACCAAAAGTCGATGCCACTGCATTGCAACCACCTTCGATAGCAAGCTTGACAATATTTTCGGGGTCGAAATATATAGGATTTTTTGCAAAACTTGCTCCCGCGGAATGCTCCACACCTTGATCAACAGGTAAAATAGATAAATATCCTGTGCCAGCAAGCCTTCCTGTATTAATTATTCGATTTAAATTTTGCAAAACTCTATTATTTCTATCGCTATTGAGAAATACCTTATCGACAAAATCAGGGGAGGGTGTAGTGAGTAAATCTTTTGATATCTTTGGGTTTTTAAAATTTAATAAATAATCGGCTTTTTCGCCTAAATATTCAACAATTTTATCAATCATAATTGCACCTTTAAGGAAATAAAAGTACAAATTTAATAAACATTATTGAATTAAAAAATTAATGGCTACATCCGCAAGTGAGCTGAGTATGTGGATTATGGAAAATAAAACCCGTACCATTAATATCATCAACAAAATCAACTATAACACCCATAAAATAGAAAAGACTATGCGAATCTATGACTATTTTTATCCCCTCGGGTTCAAACACTCGGTCATCATCTTTTATCATATTATCAAAACCGATTTTATATTGCATACCAAGACAGCCTAGACTTCGTGTGGCAAGTCTTATGAAGAAGGTTTCCCCAATACTATTTTCAGCAATCTCATTTTTAATTGTGTTGATTGCAGCATTAGTCAAAAAGATTCGGTCAGATTCATCAGCGCCAATGACACCTGTTTCAAGTATAACTCCCTCGAAATTTGTATCCACATTTTGTTTTTCAATTTGTTCAATTTCTATATTAGACATAATGTGATTCGATTTTTCAAAATAATAAGTAATACACGAACATAATATTTAATAATTTTAAATGATTTAGAAAAAGCATCATTGCTTTCTCTTATGCTATTTATTTTATTTCATTTTCTTAATTTTGTAATCTCTATTATGGAGGATTCGCATAATGGTATTGCAGCGGTCTTGAAAACCGCCGGGCGCAAGCCTGTGGGAGTTCGAATCTCTCATCCTCCGCGAAACACTTTTTTTACATCTCATTTATAGTAAACCTATATAAAGTCTTATAATATCAATTTTTAATAAATTTAAAATTAATAATAATAAGAAAATTTTTAATTTATATAATTATTAATTTATTAATAGAGAATGTAATAATTTTCTATATTAGATAATCTATAATGAATTAAAAAAGGCTCAAAATTATGAGCCTTTATATAATTTTCCTACTCTTTAGAGCAAGATATCAGAATTATAATTGCATTTATTTTACTACATTAATTCTAACTGTTTCTGTGCTATTGCCTATTTGCGCTATAACAAAATATGCACCTGGTGTCATTTTAGATGTTGAAAAGTTAATTTTATATTCACCATAAGAATATATACCATCTTTAATATCAGCAATCTTTCTGCCTGCAAGATCCATCAAATATATTTTTACATTTTGTGGAACAGGAGAAGCAATTGCAAAATTGATATTTGCCCCATCAGAAATTACATTTGGAGTGACATTGAAGTAGCTAAGAATATCACGTGAAATTCCCTGCGGTACAGTTCCGCGACCACGTAAACTTACTAAGGTAGTATCGCTGGTTGGATCATTAGAGACAATTTGTAATCTTGGTGATAAATAAAGCTTTAAATCTTTTGGTGCAAATTTAATAATAACATCGCTTGACTCACCAGGGGCAATTGTGGTTGCTGGTGATTGAACAATAGAAAATGAATTATCGGCATTATTTGTAATAGTCGTCGATATTATATTGAGATCAGCTGTTCCATTATTCTGAATTGTCAGGGTCTTCTCACCTGAAGAATCAGTTGCAACATCGCCAAAATCGAGAGTAGTTGCCGATACAGCAATTTTTGGACTCTTGGTTTGAATACCAAGCAACCAATTCAAAGCATTCTTTATTAAATTATTTCTTTGGGCTGAGTTCGTGATATTAGCAACATTAAAGCTAAATATAGCAACACGTTCGCCTGTTGAAAGTTGAGACCTTGTTGCAAGAATTGTATCTTTTTGAGAATTGATTGTTATCACGGGAAATGCAATAGCAGAATTAGTAATCCTTGTTTTCATTGGTAAATATTGTGTAAGCTGCGCTGTTGATGTAAATCCATTGCTTATTGGATCACCGTCGACTCCCGCAAGATTTATGATACCTGTACTATATCCCGAGTATTCAGGTGCTATGTAACTTATTCCAAGTTGAGATTGAACAGTTGGCATAACCTGATTCATCGAATAATACGATAGTGGTCCTGTCATTAAAATATTGACTTTATTACTTATTAACTGTTGAATGATATTTGATTGTTCTGAATCAAAACTTCCCTCTTCACCCAAGCACCAATAAACAATCTGTTGATTAGTAAATGAAGAACTCAATTGTAAATAATCAGCCTTAGGTATTGGGAGCATATCCTTAAAGTCTTGCAATCCCGTAATTATATTTGACATTCCATAATCATTAGCATCAACATTTACTTGTAGAAATTCTACATCAGATGAATAACCTTTGATTGTTGTTGAGAGTGTTGCACCATCTACTTCTGTAACATCAATTTTTACTGTTCCAGAACCCTTTGAATTTACTGTGTATAATACATCAATTTTCTTTGTCATACCTGGCTGTAATGTAAATGAAGTTTCATCGGGAGATAATGTTAAATTCCATGCTGAATTGGTATTGCTTGTGTTTATTTCGTATTCAATTGGCAATTTTGATGTATTTTTAATTGTCATAGAATATACATTTGTACCACCTGTGGGCAATGCAAATAATCGATTACCTACGGCTGTAATTTTTGTATTTGGAACAATTGTTGTGCCTTCTACTGCATTTAAAATTTGTCTTTTCGAAGATGTTGCATATTGGACAATCCCAACTAATTTAATATTCTTAATATTCCAATCGGAGCTCTTAGCTACAGAGAAGCTATATGAAACTTTGCTTCCTGCTACAACAGGTAATGGTATTGAATTAGCCTGTCCCCAAGCGCCTCCCATAACTGCTCGAACAACTTTATCATGATAGTAACCCTGGATTGGATTCCCTTTTTGATAAAATGGACTTGAAGGATCCGTGTTATAATAGTTATGTTGTTCGTATCCTGACGCTGTAGATGGAATACTATCCTCGATAACATATACATTGAATCGGATATCTTCATTAATAGCTTGTGAAAAAGTACCTGTGATTGTTGCATTAATTGTTTGTGTTGCATCATCATAGGACCACTCTACTTTTAAATCAACAATTGCAGGATTCTGTAAGGATTGTTGAACTGCTGATGCCCATGAACCTCTGTCAAGGAAAAATCTTCCTGAATATGAATTCCTATCAACCAAACCAGTTGGAACTCCTGAAAGTCCTAATGTACCAGCAATAGTGTTTACCTCTGGTATTTCCATAGGATCGCCTGTATGGAATCTAACACCAATGACCTTCCCGGGATTTGCTGCAACTATCTGGTCCAATTTATAGGAACCGTCAGGGCAGTATCCACACCATGCTCCTGTGAATTGTTCAAGAAACACGACCTTGTTTGCCGCGAAGCTAATGCTTGTAATCGATAAAAATATTACAAGCGCTGTTAAATATTTACTAAATTTGTTCATAAAAAACCCCATAAGATATAATTAGTTTATTAGTATATTATATATAATTTTCAATTTTAACATCCGTAATATTACAAATATAAGGAATATTTTATTATATAATTTATTTTTTAATACGAATAAGTTATGAAAATTGTGTGAAGATAAAAAATAAATACCTAAATAATTTAATACTAAAAAAATTAATAAATTAGTTAATTTGCAAATTCGTATAGAAGTAAACAATAAAATTATCATAAAAAAATTAAGCTTAAATTTTGATGAGCACACTACATAAATTAATTTTTGGTAATAGTATGGATATGAGCGAAATAAGGGATGAAAGTGTTCAATTAATTGTAACCTCACCTCCATATTTTAATGCACCCTTTGATTATGAGGGATTGTTTGGAAGCTATGAAGAGTATTTAGATATGTTAGAATGTGTAGCCAAAGAATCTTATCGTGTTTTGAGCGAAGGCCGAATATTTGCTTTAAATATAGATGATATTTTAGTTGATGGTAAAAGATATTCTATTGTTGCAGATGCAACAAGAATATTCCAAAATGTTGGTTTTAATTATAGAGATAGAATCATCTGGAAAAAACCTGATGGATATTTAAGAATAAGCCGTAGGAGCGGTGTTTTATTGCAAAATCCTTATCCAATGTATTTTTATCCCGATAATCTCTTAGAAAACATTATTATATTTCAAAAAGGCAAATTTGATTATAAATCTATTTCTAAAGAAATTAGAGAACAATCTAAAATCGATATTAATGAATTTCAAAAAAATAATTGGTACAAAACTATTTGGGAAATGACAAATGTCCTTCCAAATTCAATACTAGAAAAAAATATAGCAGCTTTTCCTGAGGAATTACCGTATCGCCTTATAAAATTATATTCTTATGTCGGTGAAACAGTACTTGACCCATTTTTAGGTAGCGGCACCACTATGAAAGTTGCTCGCCAATTAAAAAGAAATTCCATTGGTATTGAAATAATTCGGGATTTAGAAAAAATCATTAGAAAAAAAATCGGTTTTGACGCTGATATGAATATTTTCAATCAGGATGATAAACTTGAAATAATCATTAGAAATATTGACAATTACAAATCTTTCACAATAGAATTTTCTGATAAAGAAAAGTAATTTCCAACCAAATAAAATGAATATTACTGCGAAAATCCAGGGAATTGAGTATAAGGTATTTTGTGCTAATGAATTAACAGAATTGAGCTTTAATGATTTAGATATTAATTCTGCTCCTCCATACTTCTTATTGAGTGACAAAATATTTAATTATGGTATTTCAAAATGGGTTTCTCCAAAAAGAACACGCTCTTATCCCTACGAAAGAATTTATAATACTCTGACTATGCCAAAAAAAATAACAATAATACCTATAATTAAAGATGAAGGTGCAGATGGTGATAGAGATTATATTCAATGGGATACTGTTTCATTAATGAGCCTTTTGGATGTCTATATTATTTTTGCTTATTATAATGATGCTTTAATTAATCCACGCAAACCGAATAAAATAACAAATCAAAAATTCGATAATGATTATATTAAAAATAAAATAATTGAAATAAGCAATTATCATAGTTCTGCCCTACACTGGAATTTAAAAGAAACGAGAGATACTTTGCCATTGCTTATTGAATTTGTCCAAGAATATTATACACGCTTGTCAAAAAAATTTAATATTGAGTTTCATAATTCTAAAGGTATTGAAATTTTTAGACAGCAATTTCAAAATGATGTTTCTGATTTTATGAATTTATCAAGGAAAAAAGCAATGGAAGCTCAGGCAAGAGAACAACTTACAGTTCAACCAAAAGAATTTTTATCTACAAAAACAAAAGCTTCCCTTACAATTGAAAATTACCTCGGAGGTAGATATTATTTAACTGCTGATGAAATATCAATCGAAAAAAATATTTTAAATTTTATTGAATGTAAACATTCGAGAAAGTCTAAATTACCAAGCAAAGGAGATATTAAAGATGGATTGTTAAAAATGATTTTATTTTCTAATTTGACTGAAATCAAAATAAATGATAACTATTTTATATCAAAACCGATATTGAAATTAACATCAAACAAAATTTCCGGAAAAATTTCATCGCAAAATTCTAATTTAAAGATTGAAAATTTTAAATCATATGCAGGATTAAATCAGCAACAAAATGACCTCGTAAATAAAATGTTTCAAGAAGCTCGAGAGAATAATTTTGAGATAATAATCCAAGGCGTTTAATAACACATTTAAATTATTTTTACGAATTATTAGATAATAATTTTTTTATTATCCTCTTGGTCTTACTTCCCTATTACAATAACCGCCTTTTCCACTTTGCTCCTGCCTTCTTTCAAATCCGTTATTTCCAAAATTACAGGATAAACTCCAACGGGCATTCTAAAACTGCTATCATTTGTGCCGTCCCAAGTCAAATTTAATTCATTATCAAAAATGCCATCATTTGAAAGTGTGCGAATTGCTATACCATTTAAATTATATATCTTGCAAGTTGCTTTGAATTGCTTATTTGGCAATAAATATTTAATTGTGCATTGATTTTTGCCATCTGCACCATTGGGTGAAAATGGATTTGGATATAAATAGATTTTGGTTGATGTTGTATCGGGCTTAACTGATGTATCCAAAACGCTATTAGCTTTGCCACAAGTCGAAGCATCCGCTGCGATGCAAGCTTTCAAATTATTGTTTGTATTTGCTGGTAGCAAAAAACTTACCCTCTCGAGCGATATACCTCTTGGAGACCATTTCCCATCATAATATAATGTATCAATCAATATGCTATCAGAATTCCGTAAATAAAGTGAATCCTTGTCATTATTTAATCCAGGAATCGGTGTCTGAATTAGTAATGCATCTGTGGCAACATTATAATATTGTTTAAGTTGTTCTGTATCTTTTGCAAGCACAATATATTGTTTTGCAAAAGAATTATTAATAGTGAATTTGTAAGACCTCACCGGATCGGCAATTGAAAAGCTTTGATTTGTTAAATCACTATCTGAATTATTATAAAGTTCAATCCATTCTAGTTGATTAGCGAGTGGATTGAACATTATTTCGCTTAATTGTAAAATCGAAAAGCTGTTTGAAAATGAAAATAAAAAAATCGTAAAAAAAGTAGAAGCAATCCTACAATATTTCATTTATTTAATATAATTTTTAAAAATTTTCGCTTTCCAACTTTAAATATTTTAGGTTCGCTAAGATCAATTTTCGCAAAAGGATCAGTTAATTTTTCATTATTGATATAAACTCCGCCTTGCTCAATAAGTCGCTTTGCTTCTTTCTTCGATGGTGCTAATTGCGAAATTACTAATATATCTTGTATATTCAACGAAGTGTTTTCATTTTGCAAAATAAATTCAGGAAGTTCATCAGGCAATTCTTTTTTCTTGAATATTTTTTCAAAATTTTCGAGCGCTTGCTGAGCTGCTTCTTTCGAGTGATATTTCTCAACAATTTTCATTGCAAGTGTTACCTTTGCATCACGCGGATTAATTTCATTATTATCAATTTGCTTCTGAATTTTTTCTACTTCTTTTGGATTCTCAAATGCCGCATACAATAAATATTTTCCAATCAATTTATCAGGAATGGACATAATTTTGCCAAACATTTCATCGGGTGGGTCAGTCAGAGCAATATAATTATTATATGATTTGCTCATTTTCTCAACTCCATCAATTCCCTCCAATATTGGAACCGTTAGAATACATTGTGGCTCCATTCCATAACTGCGCTGAATTTCCCTACCAACAAGCAAATTGAATTTCTGGTCGGTACCGCCCAATTCAACATCCGCACCGATTGCAACAGAATCCATAGCTTGCGCAAGCGGGTAAAGCAATTCGTGAACGCTTATGGGAATGCCTTCCCTATATCTCTTAGAAAAATCATCGCGTTCGAGCAATTGCGCTACAGTATATTTGGAGGCAAGTTCAATCACATCTCGAAATGACATTTTTCCAAGCCATTCTGAATTATAGCGGACCTGCAATCGTTCTTTGCTTAAAATTAATGTAGCTTGTTCAAGATAGCTAATACCATTTTTGCGAGCTTCTTCGAGTGTTAATGGTGGGCGAGTTTTATTACGTCCCGTCGGGTCACCAATCATTCCCGTAAAATCTCCAATAATTAGCGTTGCAACATGTCCCAAATCTTGAAATTGCCTCATTTTATGCAGTACAACTGCGTGACCAATATGCAAATCGGGTCGGCTAGGGTCTGCACCTAATTTTATAATTAACGGTTTATTGTTTTCTATTGATCTTTCTAATTTTTTAACTAATTCTTCTTCAGGAATAATATCGACAGCTCCCTCTCGAATTATATCCATTTGCTCATTTATTGTTAGGAAGCTCATAGTACTTTACCATATTTTCGTTTGATATCTCTTGAAATTTCTTTTTCTTTTGTTTCTTCGCGCTTGTCATATTTCCGTTTGGAGCGTACAAGTGCGATTTCTAATTTTGCATAAGGACCCGAAAAATATACGCTTAACGGAATAATAGTCAGCCCCTTTTCATTTATAGCTGTGTGTAATTTCTGCGCTTCCCGTTCGTGCAGAAGCAATTTTCTCGGTCGCTTTGGCTTATGATTTGCAATATTGCCGTGCGAATACTCGGGTATATGCATATTATAAATATATAATTCATTTGAATCGCGCTTTGGAAATCCGCAGTAAGCATCTTGCAAGCTGCATTTGCCCTCGCGCAATGATTTCACTTCTGTGCCTTGCAACATAATTCCCGCCTCTAACCTCTGAACGATTTCATAATCATGTTCAGCCCGCCGGTTTGATGTGATTATTCGTATTGCTCGCTCTTGATTATTTTGATTTACAGCCATTATTTACAAAATTATGAAATATAAGGCAATTGCACATATTTTTTGAAATATTTGGTAAATTGAAATTATTATTTCATTAATTCTTTCATTTCTCTTGCTTTATCTTGCGAAACAACGTTGGTTTGCTCTAATAATTCTATCGTTGCGAGCGAGAAATACTTATATGCTTTTTGCAAATGCTCTGCATATTTTAACGAATTTATATGTCCTTGCAGAACATCTTTATCCCCACGTGAGAGTGGTCCCGAAATTGGAAATTTATTAATATCCTCAAAATTATTAAGTCCTACTTCAATTGTATGATAAACGATTTGGGAAATCAATTCCTTATTATTCAAATTAATCTCCGCCCCTAAAAGCTTTGCAAATTCAATAATACCAAACAAAAAATTCGAGCAAGCAACGGCAATCAAATGATATTGGTCTTTATGAACGATTTGAAAATCATTTAAAAATAATGGTTTGCCTCCAAGCATTGAGATGATTTTTGTAATATCATCAAGGGGGGTATTGCCTTTGTCAATTCCCCAAATTAAATTATTGAAAATGTTCTTATCTGCCTCAAAAAATGTTTGGAATGGATGCGCTGAAAATATATATGCACCATAATTTTTCAATGGTTCAAGTACTTCCAGACTCATCGGACCCGAAGTATGGAAAACATATTTATTTGCTAAATCTGATTTGAATTGTTCTGCTAATTTGTCAGCAATTTCTTTATAGGCGCTATTTCTAACTGTCAAAATAATAATATCAGGCAAATCAGAGATTTGACTTATATTATTATATATTTTTGCATTATTTCGAATAATTTCGGGGGCGTTAGCTGCTTTTTCAGGGTTTCTAATTAAAATAAAATCAAGCAAATTCTTTTCGGCAAGCAATTCAGCAAGAGGCAATCCAACCATCCCCGCACCAATAACGCCAAATTTGCTATTATTACTCAACATATTTGCTATATCAATAATTATTATATAGACGCAGGATTGACGCATTCTTGTATTTCAAAAGCGCCCGTAGTTTAGAAGAGTATTGCTTCATTAATTATATTCATCCAAAATTTTGTGGATTATGTCGTTGGAAATACCATATCGCGAAAGCATATTATATATGTATATCTTACGTTTTGATGGCTCTTTGCGATTTATTGCGGCTTGTTTCTTTTGAAGTATCTTTTGCGCACATTCATATTCTCTGGTTTCATTATCGCGAAATATTTTATTGCATATTTCTAATATTATATCTTTTTTTGCACCTCTTTTTGCAAGTTCTTGTTCAATGCGGAATCTACCTAAAAAATGCCTTTCAGCAAGCCACCGGGCGTAGTCTTCAAAATATTTATAATCATCAAGATAATTATATTCTTTTAAAAATTTGATAGTATTATCAATTACAGAGGGTTCAAAATTCTTTTTTTCTAATTTACGACGCATTTCGAGTTCAGAATGCGGGCGGCGTTGTAAATATCCGAATGCAGATTGCCTTGCTACCATCTCCTTTTGCAGTTTTATTATTTCTTGCAAATCACTTAGAGAAATTTGCGAGCCCTTTTCTAAACGAAATCGATTGACTAAATCTAATGATAAATTAATCGGTTCTATATTATCAAAATTAACTTGAATTTTACTACCTTTACCAATTTTTCGCACTGACATAATTGTCAAAATTATATCATTATCGAATTTCATTTATTTATAGTTTAAAATATTAACTCTTTTATTTGCAATGGAAATCTCTCGCTCGTCATTGCTTGCAATAAAAATTAAATTTCCTTTATTATGGAAATCAAGTATAATTTTTTCAAAATGCATAATTCCTTCTTCATCGAGATTCGAAAAAGGCTCATCGAGAAATAAGACTGCGGGGTCATTCAGAATTGCCAGCATCATCTTCATTCTCTGTTTCATTCCTGAGGAAAATGCTTTAATAGGTTTCAAATAATGCTCCTGTAAATTAAATTGCCGCAAATAATTCATTGCAATCTCATTTGCAAATTTAATATTACGCATTTTGCAAATCACCCGCAAATGCTCTATGGGATTGAATTCTTCATATAAATTCAGATACGGTGAGACAAATCCGAAATATCTATGAAAATTATTAATATCAATATTTTGATTATTGAGAATAATTGAAATTTGCCCATTAGTTGGCTTTAAAACGCCCGAGAGTATTTTCAGCAATGTAGATTTCCCGCTGCCATTAGGGCCTACAATTGCTATAATATCGCCTGTATTTGCATTAAAACTCAAATTCTTAAAAAGCAATTCGCTTGGTGAGACACGTTTAGAAAGGTTACTTATGTTAATAGTGATATCTTCCAAAAAATTAAAATATTTTAGGAAATAAAATTAACGATTTCTTTTTAAAATTAATATATATATTTTGTAGGGGCTCAAAATTTTGAACCCCTACATTTTTTTATTTAAATTATTTTAATATTATAAATTTCCTTACAAAGATTTTATTTTCCGTTTTGAGTTCTAGAAAATATACACCTGACGCAAGACCGTTTAAATTGAAAGATTGAATGCCATTTAATAACTCTGATGATCCTTTATAAAGTATTTTAATTAGTCTTGAATATTCATCGTGGATATAAACTTCGCAATTGCCTGGAATAGTTAAATTGATATTCAAATATAATATAGAATTGACAGGATTCGGATAAATAGAAAGCACTTCATCATTCCCCGAATACTCGAATACACCTGATGTGATTGTCTGAAATGACCACATGTCAGACCAATCGCCATCAATATCTCCAAATTTTGCTCTAACACGCCAATAATAAATTGTGTTCAGTTGCAAACCCGTAACATTTTGAGAATTAGTTGGAATATTATCAATGCTTTGGATCAATTGGTTAAATGTTTCATCAGTTGATACTTGCAAGAAATATGATGTAGCATTGTCGAGTGAATCCCATAAAAAGGTAACTTCCAAAGGAACTTGATAAGCTTGATTTTCGGGATATCGCAATATTGGAACAGGCGACCCTGTTTGGAAAATCCAAACTTGCGACCAGGATGAAGTCCCATCGATATTGCTTGCTCTTACTCTCCAGAAATATGTTGTTTTTGGCAAGAGGTTCTTTACTTCATAATATGTAGTTTCAATTGAATCTTTACTAATAATCAAATCATTGAATTTTATATCGCGAGCAACTTGCAGAAAGTAATATTTTGCCCCATTTGTTGGAAACCACAGAAATTGAATGGTTGTTTTATTGTCTTTTGAATTATTTGTCGGATAACGTAAACCCACAGGGGCTATTCCTGTTGTGAAATTCCATATTTGAGAATATTCACCTTGACGAGTAGTATTTTTAACTCTAACTTTCCAATAATATTTTGTATAACCCTCCAAATCATTTAATGTCAAATTTGGAGAAGTAATAACGGTATCAACTAGAATTGGTTGGAAAGTATTTTGTTTGGAAATAACAAATTCGTAGCTATTGTATTTATTATTTGGTGTCCAGGAAAAATCGGGAGATTGGCTTATATTTTTTGAATCATTTGCAGGTTGAAGTAAATTAAGTGGTCCAATAATGCTTGCAAAATGCCAGGGGTCGGAGTAATTACTTGTTTGATTTGGATTTGCAGCTTGAACTTTCCAATAATAATCTTTATCATAAATAATATTAGATTGTAGGTCAAAACTTGTAGCCCCTGTCACTTTAAAAGTTTTAGCATTACTGAAATCGGATGTATCTGACAGCATTACATTATAAAAAGTAGCGCTTTCGACTTTTCCCCAAACTAATTTTCCATTCAGTGGCACATCCAACGAATCATTATGCGGAGCGATAAGGACAGGTGCTCCAAAAGTTGTTTGGAAATTCCATGTATCGGACCAAGCGCTTTCGCCAAACTGATTAAATGCTTTCACTCGCCAATAATATTTTTGATTCAACTGCAATGTTTGAGATACAAGTGTTGTGTCAGCAAGAGAATCAGAATCCATAATAAGAGTAGCAAATTTATCGTCGATTGCTAATTGCAAGTGATAATAGTCAGCATTAGCAACTTTATTCCATACAAATGTAGGATTGAGCGAAAGGCCAAGAGAATTATTTACTGGTGCAACTAGTGTTGGTGCATTGAGCAATGTTGAAAAAGTAAATACCGAAGACCAAGAGCTATATGAATCGTGATATTTTGCTCGAACTCTCCAATAATAAGTCTTGTTATACTCTAAAGTCTCCTTATAAGATGTATCGCTTTGAACTACCCACGATTTTAATATTTCAAAAGTTGGGGATTCCGAAAGTTGCCATTCATAAAGTTCGGCTTTAGAAGTACTTGTCCATATAAAGTTTTGTACAAGATCTGCCGATTTTTGATTATTTGCCGGAGCTAAATTAGTAGGAAAAACCATTTGATTAGGATTAAGATGTTTAAATATTGAGGTAGAGGCACAATAGAGATTAGATTCTCCATCTGATGAAAGATCGATATTATTTGCTGATGTAATATCTTCATACAAAGAATCCCAGGAAGCGCCATTATCAGTAGATCGCCATAAACCGTACGACATAGAAAGACTGCGCGGTATGTTACCAAGCAGATAAATAGTATTCTCACCTGTTATATTAATTTTAGAAGCACCAATTGAATCAATATTTTTATAGTCCACTTCGCTATAAGTCCAAAAATTACCCTTACTTTCGGAATGATAGACTCCCTTTGCAGTCGCAATATAAATTGCATTTGAACTATTTAAAGCTAAATCATTTATACTGCCACCAAGTCCATTAGTCACATTTTCCCATTTTCCTCCCTGATTTGATGAGCGCCACAAATTATTGCCCATTGTCATATAAATATAACCATCGGATGATACTTTAATTCTAACAATTGCTGCACTGTCAGTTGGATATGTTTTTTTGGTAAATGTGACACCATAATCGTTTGAAATATAAAATGAATATGTAGGAGGGGGTGGTGGGGTGCCTGATGGTATAGTTGCTGTTCCAAAGGCTATTAATCCACTTTTATAATCTATTCCCGTGACAGGATTTGTAATACTTGTTGATGTCCAATTTATACCATTTGTAGATTTGAAAAGACCACTGTCAGTACCTACAAAAATTATATTATTTTCTACCGAGCAAGCAGTTTTAAGGGTTTTACTCCCCAAATCAGTATTTTGCCAAGTTTTGCCATAATCGCTTGAATATTTTATAGTTTCGGGTGCGTATTGTGCTATGATATTTCCATTTCCCCATGTAAAAAACTTAATTGGAGTTTGATTTCGCAATGAAGTCATTTGTGTCCAATTGCGTCCATTATTAGTGCTGCGCATTGGTTGAGATTCGTTTCCAAATGAGTAAATTGTCCCCGATTTTGAGCGTGTGAGAGTTGTGATGCCAACATTTGATTGAAAAGGTGTCCGCCACTGATTCCATAAATATTTATCAAAATATTGAATCCCTGCATTACGTGTTCCAATAATTTCTTCCATATCATCATCGATTACAAGTGCTGTAATACCATAATCTAAAAGGCCTGTGGTATCTTCTGCTTCGCCCCAGCTTATCCCTTCATTTGGTGACATAAATACGCCACCTCCATTTGTAGCCGCATAAATTTGTGGATAAATTGGTATTCTTACTAATGATTTCACATATTTATTTGTTATGCCTGTATTAGCTCGCTGCCAAGTTTTTGCTGTATCGTGTGATTGATAAACACCACTGCCATAAGTGGATGCTAAAATATAACCTACTTTTGAAATCTCAATTGATGATATAGCTCGATATGGCAAGCCCGTATTTGACTGTGTCCATAATGCTCCACCATTCGTTGAAATATAAATTCCTTGACCATACGTACCCGCTATCAGCATTCCCGTTTTATATTGACGCACGCAAGTCACGTTCAATATCCCTAAACCATTATTTAAGGTTGTCCAGCTTGCACCTTGATTGGTCGATAGGAAAATGCCGCCCATTGTTGAAACATATATTTTGCTATCAGAACTAACAAATATATCATTAAAAAAGAAATTTGTTAATCCTGTGTTAGCATCCGTCCATGAAGTTCCCCCATCCAATGATTTTTTTAATCCTTTTCCCCATAGCCCAACATAAAGTATATCGGAGCTATCTACTGCTGATACTTGTGCTGTTAATCCATCGGGATAAGGCAATTGCCCAAAAAAATCTTGTGAAAATATCGGAAGAAAATTAATACATAGAATTGCTAAGATTGGTAAGACCAATTTTCTCATTATTCACCTTTTATTAAAAAATTAAATTTCATATTACTATAAGACAATTGAAAATCGATTTTGTTACACTTTTTTTTAAATTAAGAAAATAAATTTAAATTAATATCATTTTTCGCATCAATCCATCGAATTTTTTCATTTTTCCTAAACCACGTTAATTGCCGCTTTGCAAAATGTCGTGTATTCTTTTTAAATAATTCCAAACCCTCATCATAGCGCAATTTTCCTTCTAAATATTGAATTGCTTCCTTATATCCTATTGTATTCATTGAGTTTAAATCTTTTGAATAACCCATTGCGATCAATTTTGAAGTTTCTTCAATCAATCCCTGCCCCCACATAATCTCGCACCTTTTATTAATTCGTTCATATAAATTATCTCTTTCCATCGATATTCCAAAATATAAGCAATCATATTGAATTCCTTGAGTATTGTTTTCATTTTGTGCTTCTGATAATGGTATTCCTGTATTTTCATAAAATTCCAATGCTCGCATAATTCTACGTGGATTTTTATCTAAGTATTTTGCTGCTGTTATTGGGTCTACTGCTCTCAATTTCTCATAAAAAGCATCACGGCCGATTTCATTTAATTCGCTTTCTAATTTTTTCCTAATATCCTGATTTTGCTCAGTATTAGAAAAATTAAACAGCCCTTCGCATAATGCTTTAATATATAAACCTGTTCCACCAACAACTATTGGAATATGATTGCGACTTCTTATTGCTTCGATAGCAATTCTACCATAATGTTCAAATTTTCCTGCGGAATAATTCTCATCAGGATTTAAAATATCAATAAAATGATGGGGAATGCTTTCCAATATTGATTTATCAGGTTTTGAAGTGCCAATATCCATATATCGATAAATTTGCCGTGAATCCGCTGATATTATCTCGCAATCATACACTTCCGCAAGCCGAAGCGATAGCTCCGTTTTTCCTGATGCTGTGGGTCCCAGTATTACAGGCAATATATTTGGATTGTTTAATTCTTCGAGTTTGATTCTTCCCATCCACCCAGCCCAATTAATGGAACAAATTTAAATGTCTGCAATTTTCTATCTATATATTGTGTTTCATCGCAACGTGTCACTAGATGCATTGTTTGGATTTCTCTATCACCTATTGGTATTACCATCTTACCACCATTTTTTAATTGTCTTATAAGCATTGATGGAATTCTTGGTGCAGACGCTGGTACAATAATTCTATCAAATGGTGCGTACTTCTCCCAACCTATAGAACCATCCCCTAGCTTTTGATGAACACTATAACCAAGCTTTTCAAAATTCCTTTTTGCCATTTCATATAATTCAGGGATTCTTTCAATTGAATATACATCGGCGCCTAATTCGCACAGGATACAAGCGTGGTAGCCACTACCTGTTCCTATTTCGAGAACCTTCATATCATTTTTAATATCAAGAATCTCGGTCATAAATGCAACAGTATAGGGTTGTGAAATAGTTTGCCCATATCCAATTGGTAAAGCCCCGTCATCGTAAGCATGCTCCAAATATTCTTCTGGTATAAATATTTCCCTCGGGATTTTTTTTATGGCATTCAAAATCCTTATGTCGGTAATTCCTTTCTCAATTAATTGAGATATTAATTTTTCTTTTTCCTTTGAAAAGTTCAGTTTATTCTCTTTATTTATATATATTATTTTCTTTTATAAAATTATAGACGTTATAAGGCAACATATACTCAATAGATTTTCCACCTTTTGCTCTCTCACGAATTTCAGTAGAAGAAATTTCAATTATTGGTGTATTTATTTTATATATTTGCTTTGTCTCACTATTTAAGTATAATTCAAATGGGAAAACGTTCATCTCAAATTCCAATTTCCGTTTTGCAATGCAAATATGAGCAATTGACATAATTTCTTTAAAATCTTTCCATAAATGAAAATCGCTTGCCTGGTCAGAACCAATTAGCAAAAATAATTCGGGCTCAGGATATTTTGATTGTAAATATTTTACCGTATCGATTGTATAAGATACTTCATGACGCATTATCTCGAAAGTGTCAATCTCGAAAATTGGATTGGTAGCAATTGCCATTTCAAGCATTTTTAATCGAATTTCAATTGGTATAATAGGATTTTTTTCAATTTTGAATGGTGATAAATATGAAGGTACAAATATGCATTTGTCGAGTTCCATTATCTCACAAAATCGCTCAGCAACAATCAGATGCCCAATATGAACAGGATCGAATGTTCCGCCAAATATTCCAATTTTCATTAGTTATTTATTTAATAATTAAAAAACAAATTTAACAAAAAAGTTTATAAAAATTGGAATTTTTGAAGTCTCTTTTCTCAATCCTTTATAAATTTCAGCGGAATAATTTTGCCTTGATATTCTAATGTTATGAAATACATCCCCTTAGGCAATTCTGCAATGGATATAGTGTTGCTTTTTAACACTTCTTTCCTTATTTCTCGCCCAAGTAAATTTACTATTGTATAACTCCACCCATCATAATTATCAATTCCTCCAATTCTTATTTCATTATTTGTCGGATTTGGATATATTGTCTGGATTTTTGGTATTTTTGTTGTATCTCCAGGATCTATTATTGAGGTATCAGTTGGCATATATTGCGATATCCATTCCCTTATATCTTCTGAATTTGTTTTAGCAAAATATGGCCGCCGGTGCAATTCTTTATCAATAAATTGATAACCTGAGAAAAGTAAATTAGTGTCAGGTGTGATTGCTATTGAATTAACCCCTCCATATCTACCTGGCAAAATAACAGTTTTCACAACCTCGCCTGCATCATTAATAATTGCGTATCCTGGTGAATCATTTATTGATCCTGCTGCAAGAAAATTCGCCGAATCCAGTGTAATCAAGGATTTGAAATACATACCGTCATATCTCAGATTTTTTGTAATCTTATTTTGATTATTAAAAAATTTGACAGTAGTATCTTGGAATGCAACAATAAGCGTATTATCATTCAAGCGGATAAAGGAATTAAAAAGATAATAATATTTACCTTTAAAAGGTGCATTTAAATAATGATTTACGTTATCAATATAATTATGATAATAATAAATTATTGAATCATTTAAGTTTAATGAGACAGTTTCCCATGCATCTGAGCTTCTAATAAGACCATCACTATTTATTACATTTGCCATTACCCTTTGTCTGATTAAATAATCAATATTATTCCCCTTATTAATGACATTACATACTGATGATAAATTATAACCATAAGGTGAAGCATCTACTACATAAGAAGTAAGTTTAATATTGTTCAATAATTTTAGGTCTGGCTCAAATTCTAACATATTAAGAGAATATATAGGACTTGAATAAGAGCCCTGAGAACCATAAGAAAACCCAACGCCTAAAACAATATTATTCCCATTGAAGCTTATATTGCCAAAATCCAAATTTTTGTAATATTGTATTGTATCTATCAGCTGTTGAAAAAAATTATACTTAGTTATGATATTGCCATTACTATTAATTATTGAAAGGAGTGAATCCTCTCCATATAAAAAATAATTATTATTTGCAGGATATCTTTGTAACAAGTACCTCGTTACTTTATCTTTAAACCCACTTGTGCTATCCCATATTTTATGCCATAGCAAATCACCTGCATTATTTATCTCAATTGGTGTATTGTCCTTATCGTGTATAAATACAATCTTTTCCCCTTTTAATTCAATTCCATTAATTGCTGATATATTAGCTATGTCCCTGTATATCGTTTCATATTTCCATTCCGATTGGTTGATTAAGGATTGTGTAGTATTGACGATAATTTGCTTAATTACTTCGCTCACTATTTGCATACTATGAATTCTTAGTTTTATAATCATTGTATCATTATATCTATAATAATGCGTTGGGCTAAATTCCTTGCTTGTAGTATAATCTCCAAAATCCCACTCAACTGAATCTATTTTCCCAATTGATTTGTTTATGAACTCAACTTTGACAGGTAATTCACTCTCATATATTTTGAAATCAAAATCTGCACGCAATTCAGGTAGTATATAAACACAATTTTTAATTAAAAATGTATCTTGATTTGTACCATCTGATGCGATAAGTTTCACATCAAAAAATCCAGTATCAGCATATTGGTGTGTTGGATTTTGTTCCGTTGATGTAGTCCCATCACCAAAATCCCATAAAAATGTCTTTGCATTTTTTGTCGATGCATCATAAAATTGTATTGGCTTATTTACTTCGATTATTGTTGTATCAGGATAAAAAAATGCACTTAAATAACTTTTCTGTTTATCATAAGTAGTCCTATATATATTATTTCCACTTGAAAAATAAAAATAATTATTGTCTTGAGAACATTGCAAATTCTCAATATTTGACGTTAAATTTGTAAAATTCAATGTATCAATTGGCTCTAATTTTGTATAATTATGAACTCTGATTGAGTTCTTATAAGAAAGCAAAAGAAATTTTCCATCATTTGAGTATACTTTGCAATAAATTGAATCAGGATATGGAATTTTGCTTATCTTTTTAAACTTTTCTAACTCATAATTTATTAATTCTTTATTATATTGACCTGCCATATAATTACCATCGTTCGAGAGCATAATTGATGTATAGAGTGTATCGTTAAGTATTCTCAGTGAATCATTTTGAAGATAATGAATAAATGTCTGTTGATAATAAGTATAATCAGATCTTGTACCCCCCTCATGGTAATAATAAACTGCGCTATACAAATAGTAAGAGCTTCCAAGAAAAATATTTAATTTGCTTTTGAAATCCCAACCCTGAAGATATGTACTATCGATTTGTCTAAATGAATTGATAGTGTCATTATATCTTCTAATATTTTTAATCTTACCCGTTGTTTCATGGACGTATCCATAGGGAACTCCAAAATATTCTGAAAACCATTCATATAGTATGATAAACTCAGATGATGTAAAAAAATTATAATTTTTCTTCTGATAAGATCTTTGTAAAGTAAATGAAGTAAGTATATTATCCTTCTCAATATTCCGTAGTTGAAATCTATAATTTGTGGCACCCTTTACAAACCATACTAGATAATAATCTGCATCCTCGCTTATACACGCTCCCTCGAATGTGTAATCTTCATATTGCAATGTCCCCAGCTCTTTCATCCAAATTTGTGAACCCCTCTCAATATCGTATTTAAAAAATACATTGCTTGTGTCAAGCACATATACCGATTTCCCATCCTGCGAAAATACATATTGCTTGATTGCTGAATTCGATATTTTGAGCCATTCCAAATTCCCATCCTTTTGCCATTCGGCATAAGATATAGAATTGATTATTATTATTGATAATAATATTAAGTAAATTTTTGTCTTTTTCATCTTTTCTCTTTCGTTTTACTATAAGACAATCGAAAATCAAAAAAGTTACACTTTTCTGAAAATATTTATTAAAAATATTAACGTAAATTTGTATTTTTTAAATAAAACTAATTATGAAAATTAGAACTATTGCTGCAACCTTATTTATTATGGCAATATTTTTCGGTTGCACTAATCAAAAAAGCAGTCAAATGTCTCAATTTAAAGCTATCGATCCATCCAATATGGATACAACTGTGAAACCTGGTGATAATTTCTTTCTCTATGCAAACGGAAATTGGATGAAGAAAAATCCAATACCCGATGAATATAGTCGTTGGGGTTCGTTCAATGTTTTGGAAGACGAGAACAACAATCGTCTCAAAACAATTCTCGAAGCTGCAGAAAAGAATACAAATGCTCCTAAAGGCTCAATAGAACAGCAGCTTGGTTCATTGTATGCTTCGGGAATGGATTCCATCAAAATTAATCAGCTTGGCATTCAACCAATCCAACCATTGCTTGATAAAATTAATTCAATCAAAACACTTGCTGACCTCCAAGATGCAATCGCTTACCTGCATTCCTACGAAATCTTTCCTGTATTTTATTTGTTTAGTTCACCTGATGAAAAAAACAGCAATATGGTGATTACTCAACTTTGTCAAGGTGGACTTGGTATGGGAAATCGCGATTATTATACTCTCAATGATGCACAATCGCAAAATTTACGAACTAAGTACGTTGAATATATTAGTAAAATGTATGAAATTTCAAAAGAAAATCCCAATCCCACAACCGTGAGCAAAGCCATTATGGATATGGAAACCAAAATTGCTAATAATTCAATGACATTGCTTGAGCAAAGAAATCCTCAAAATGTTTATCACAAAATGAGCCTTGCTGATTTGCAAAAGCTAACGCCCAATTTCGATTGGATAAAGTATTTTGCAACCGTTGGCTTGCCAAATCCAGGAGATATTAATGTCGCACAACCCGAATTTTTCAAAGCGTTCAATAAAATGTTAAAAGACCAACCACTTGATACGTGGAAGGAATATTTGAAATGGAATGTTATGAATTCCCTTTCACCATATTTAAGTGATGAATATGTCAATCAGCATTTTGAATTTTATGGAAAAACATTCTCAGGGAGTAAAAAACTTTTGCCACGTTGGAAACGCGTCCTTGGATTAATAAATGGTGAAATGGGAGAGGCATTGGGGCAGCTTTATGTAAAGCAATATTTTCCACCTGAAGCAAAGCAAAAAATGATTGTATTAGTCGGCAATTTGAAGGCTGCTTTCCACGATCGAATTCAAAAGCTTGATTGGATGAGCGATTCTACAAAACAAAAAGCAATCGAAAAACTTGCTGCAATGAATGTCAAAGTTGGTTATCCCGATAAATGGAGAGATTTTTCAAAATTGGAAATCACACGTGATAACTATATTCAAAATATATTAAATGCAAATAAGTTCGATATGGAATATACACTTTCGAAAATTGGCAAAGCTCCCGATAGAACAGAATGGGGAATGACTCCTCAAACTGTCAATGCATATTACAGTCCAAATATGAACGAAATTGTATTTCCTGCGGGAATTCTTCAACCTCCATTTTTCAGCAAAGATGCCGATGATGCTGTAAATTATGGTGGAATTGGTGGAGTGATTGGCCATGAAATGACTCATGGATTTGATGACCAGGGCCGCCAATATGATAAAAATGGCAATCTTTCCGAATGGTGGACCAAAGAAGATGCAGAGAAATTCACTGCAAAAACCAAAGCTCTAATTGACGAATATAATAACTATGTGGAACTCGATACATTCCATATAAATGGCGCTCTTACACTTGGTGAAAATATTGCAGATCTTGGTGGGATAACAATTTCTTACGATGCTTTGCAAAGAGCATGGAAGCAAAATCCACCTAAAGATAAAATAGACGGCTTTACTCCAACTCAACGTTATTTGCTTTCCTGGGCACAGGTTTGGCGTCAAAATATTCGCCCTGAAGAACTTAAAAAACGCTTAAAAGATGACGTCCACTCACCAGGAGATGCTAGAGTAAATGTAGTTATATCAAATCTTGATATTTTCTATGATGCATTTAATGTGAAACCCGAAAATAAATTATATCGCGCTCCTGAAAACCGTGTAAAGATTTGGTAATTATATTAATATTTTAAAAATAAAAGGCAGTATTAAATTTGAATACTGCCTTTTTTATCTAATAAATATTTTAAATTATTATAATTCTACAATTGTCACTCCTGCACCACCTTCCAATAAATCACCTTCGTGAAATGATTTAATTGATTGATGGGATCGCAAAAATTCGTGAACAGCTTGCTTCAATGCGCCCGAGCCTTTGCCGTGAACTATAACAATCCGGTCTATATTTCCTAATATCGCATCTGATATAAATTTATCAATAGCTGGCAATGCTGCATCAACCCTCATTCCGTGTATATCAATTCTCGATGGTGCATCAAATTTTATATTCTTTGTATAACCTGATGAATGAATATACTGTTCTTCGACATACTTTTTGCTGACAGGTGTCAGTAATTTAGTTTTTAATTTGAATTTTACACCGTGGAAATCTACCGTTGCAAGTCCTTTAGTATTATCAATTTCCAATATTTCACCCACTTCATTATTTTCAGAATATCGAGCAAAACCGCCAACTTCCAATTTAAGATCTTTTTGGTTTTGCTCATCTAATATCTCAATTTGTGGTAAAATTTCCTCAACTACTTCATTTTCAATTGGTGGCTCAATAATTTTCTTTTTTTCTTCGGCAAACTCTCTTTTAATTTGCGAAATAGATTTCTTTTCTTCGCGAACTTGCTGGATTGTATGCTCAATTGTAGCATTTGCACTTTCCAATACGCGTGTTGCTTCTTCCCTTGCTTCTTTCATTAAATTTGCTCGTTGTTGCTTAAAGCTTTGGTACTTTTGATTATATTCTTCATAAGTTTTTTTGGCTTTATTGCGTTCAGTTTGGGCTTCGTTCAATGTTTGTAATGCTTTTTGCTGATAAAATTGCAATAACTTTATTGCTTTTTCAACTTCTGTATGGTCAGTATCAAGATATTTTCTTGCACGACGCAAAACAATATCCTGCAATCCTAGATTTTTCGATAAATAAAATGCAAAGCTATTTCCCGGAACGCCAACCTGGAAGCGATAAGTTGGTCGGAAATGCTTCTCATCAAATTCAAGCGATGCATTTTCAATTTCGGGAACGCTTAGGGCAAAGGTTTTAAGCGTAGATTGGTGCGTTGTTGCCAGAAAAAAGACATTCATTTCCACAAATGTTTCAAGAATTCCGCTTGCCAACGCAGAACCCTCCGCTGGGTCGGTACCTGAACAAATTTCATCAATCAATATAAGGCTATCTGCAAAAGAATTTGAAATAATATCACGAATACGTGTTATTTGCGCGCTAAATGTGCTTAAATCATTTTGTATAGATTGATTATCTCCGATTGCTGTATATATCTTACGCAAATTGGTTGTGCATTCCCCAAGTGGAAATATTCCACTCATCGCCAATGCAAGATTGATTCCAATTGTCTTCAATGCAACGGTTTTTCCGCCCGCATTTGGTCCAGAAATTAAATATCCCCTCTTTTGCTGAGTGAATTCGATGCTCAAGGGCACAACATTCTGCAAACCTTTTGATAAAGCTAGTAATGGATGCTTTATATTTTTTAAATATACATAATTATCTTCAACAATTTTTGGCTCAATTCCACCATAATCAAGACTCCATTTTGCTTTTGCAATTTGAGCATCGAAATGCGATAGTATATCAAGGGATTTCAATATTTCCTTTGAATTATCTCTGATTTCACCTGTTAAATTTGCCAGAATTCGATAAATTTCGCGTTTCTCTTCATTTTCGAGCAAAGAAAGTTCATTATTCAATTCAATTATCTCTGTCGGCTCAAGAAATGCTGTGGCGCCTGTTTGTGATATTCCGTGAATTATGCCCGGAATTTGCCTTTTGCTTTCTGCTTTTATTGGTATAACAAATCTCCCGTCCCGAATTGTTATGAAATCTTCTCGTGCGTATTCATCTTCACTGACCTTTTTTAAAATGCGGTTTAATCTGTTCCGCAAATGAGTTGATTTCTCAATTATGCTTTGCCTGATTCGATATAATTCACGTGATGCAGTATCGCGCACATTTCCTGTATCGTCAATTGTTTCATTTATGTGTTTTTCAAGTAATTTATTTTCAAATAATTCACTTGATTTATTGAAAAGCAAAGGATAATCATCTTCTTTACTTTTAAAAAAACTATGAACCAAGCGAGACACACGGCAAGTATCAAGTATTGCAATAATCTCGCTTGTATTTAATACGGCATTTTCAATTTGGCTCTTATAAATGAAGTTATAAACATTGCTCAATCCATCTAGTGGCGGGTATTCACCTCGCAAAATCAAACGACGGAATTCTTCGGTCGAATGAAGTTCACCTGTTAAAGCTGTTATATCTTCAAATAAATCGCTTTTAAGAATTAAATTTCTGCCTAGTTCGGAATATGCATATTTGGATATTATTTCAAGCACTTGCGAAAATTCAAGTTCACGCAATGCAATTTCTTTTAATTCATTCTCGCTTTTTAATTCTGTAACCTTCATATTAATTTAATAATTCTTTTAATATCGCTTGCACTTTACTTCCATCGACTTTGCCTGCAAACGTCTTCATTGCTATTTGCATTATTTTGCCAAAATCTTTTTTTGTCGCATTCTGTTCCTCAATCATTTTCTTAATCTCAGCTTTAATTTCATCATCTGTCATTTGTTTTGGCAAAAATTCCATTATAATTTCCAGTTCCTTTTGCTCTTGTTCCACTAAATCATTACGATTTGCTACTTTATAAAGCTCAATTGAATCCTTATGGTTTTTCACAAGCTTATTTAGTAATTTTAATTCATCATCGGTATTCATTTCACGTCCAGCACCGCTTTTTTTGAATTCAATAATTCCTGACCTAATTGAGCGCAAAGTTTCTGTTCGCAACTTATCTTGCGCTTTCATTGCATTTGCTAATTGTTGATTAATTGTCTCTTCAAGCGTCATTTTTTACCTCACCTTCTTTTATTTCATTCATTTCATAATCATTTTCACATTCGGGGCAATGATAATATCGCTCCCATTCATCTGATTCCTTATTTTTTCTAAAATGTATTTCAATATAATAATTCCCACAATTTGGACATTCGATATTTACGGGTTCATAATTTGTTAAATAATCGCAATTTGGATAGTTCGAACAAGACCAGAATTTCTTTTTTGTTTTACGGGAATATCTTTCCATAAGCTCACCCTCGCCGCATTTGGGACATTTTACGCCTGTTGTTATTGGACGCGTACCTTTACAATTTGGATAATCTATGCACCCATAAAATTTGCCATATTTTGAATCGCGAATTACCATATCCTTACCACAGACAGGGCATTTAATTCCTTCAGCAATCTGCAGTTCAGCTTTTGGTTCATCGCCTTTTGCTTTTGGAAGAGGTTGAGTATAATCGCATTCAGGATAATTTGAGCATCCAAGAAATCGCCCACGCTTCCCTACACGGACTACAAGCGGAGAACCGCATTTTGGACATTTCAAATCGCTATTTTCATTATGATCGGCTTGCGCTTTTTCTAATGTTTTTGAAAAAGGTCCGTAAAATTCATTCATTACTGCTAAATAATCGGTTGTTCTTTGTGCAATTTTATCCAAATCTTCTTCCATACGGGCAGTAAATTCTGTATTAAAAATATCGTCAAAATGCGCTACCAGCGCATCATTAACTTCAAAGCCAAGCTGAGTAGGTTTCAATACCTTCGATACTTGCTCAATATAGCCACGGTCGATAATCGTTTTAACTATTGTCGAATATGTGCTTGGTCTGCCGATACCCAATTCATCAAGCTTTTTGATTAAGCTTGCACGATTAAATCTTGCAGGTGGTTTTGTAAATGCTTGCTTTGATTCTACTTTTTTCAAATTGAATATATCACCAACCTTTATATTTGGTGGAAGCATTGCTTGTTTTTCATCTTCATTTTCATCATCTATCTCTTGGCTTTCTTGGTAGAGATTCAAATATCCATCGAATTTAATTACTGACCCCGTTGCACGGAACTTCAAATCTTCTGCCTCTATTGTTAATGTAGTTTGCTCAACCTTTGCATTGCTCATCTGCGATGCTAAAAAACGTTGATAAATCAATTTATATAATGCAAATTGATCCTTATCCAGATATTTTTGCAGTTCATCCAATTCAAATTCTAATGTTGTTGGTCTAATTGCCTCGTGGGCATCTTGCACATTTTGTGATTTTGTATCATAAACAGGCGGTTTTGAAGGTGCATACTCTTTGCCAAAATTTGATTTTATATATTCAGAAGCAGCTGCTTGTGCTTCAGGACTTATTCGTACCGAATCGGTTCGCATATATGTAATCAATCCAATATCGCCGTGATGCCCTAAGGATACACCTTCATATAATCGTTGAGCAATCGACATTGTCTTTTCATTAGAAAATCCAAGTTTCCGATACGCTTCTTGTTGCAATGTGCTTGTCGTAAAGGGTGGTGCGGGTTTCCAAAATATTTCCTGGACTTTTTTATCTGCAACTTTGAATTCTTTAATTTTTTTAATTTGCTCGACTATTGCTTGAGCTTGCGCTTCATTTTTAATATAGTGTTGTTCAGATAATTTTTTGATTAATTTTTCAGTTTCTTTATCGTTTCCACCGCGTTTCGAGCCTGATGGATTTGTAATCTTTTTATTTTGGAATGCAATTAGCTCGGTTTTTAATTTATCAATATCATTATTTTTAAAATATGCAAATATCCGCCAAAATTCAATTGGGTCAAACTTTTCTATTTCCCTTTCACGTTCGCAAATCAATCGTAAAGCAACAGATTGCACTCGTCCTGCCGAAAGTGTGCTGTCATATTTCCCGACAAAATAATTCGATAAAAATGGCGATACTTTAAAACCAATAATCCTGTCCATTACTCGGCGTGCTTGCTGACTCATTACCAATGCTTCATCAATATCGCGTGGTTCATTTAATCCTTTTTGTATTCCTGATTTTGTAATCTCATTGAAAATTATACGCTGTATATTTTTATTAACCTTCGCTACTTCCTCGGCAATATGTGCTGCGATTGCTTCGCCTTCCCGGTCTGGGTCAGTTGCAATAAGTACATCGTTAGATATTTGAGCGGTTTGCTTTAATTTCTTCACAATTTCAGATTTGCCTTTTAGCATTTCATATCTTGGTGTAAAATTATCCTTGATATCCACACCAAACTGATATCTAGGCAAATCTTTAATATGTCCCACGGATGCCTCAACAATGTATTTCTGCCCAAGATATTTATTTATTGTTTTAGCTTTTGATGGGGATTCAACTACCACAAGTGTTTTGCCTTTGGAATCATTTTCCTTGCTTGTTATTTTATTTGCTTGTTTTGTCTCTTTTTTCGTTGTTTTCACATCATAACTTAATTAGTGTTGAAAAATTTTTAACAAAATAAAGACTACAAAATTAAAACTTTCGTGTAAAATTGGTCTGCTGACGTTCGGCAATATTTTAAAAAAAGAAATTAAATTTTATTAATAAAATGTATAAGGAATATTTTTATTTTCTAAAAGATTATTAATTTTGTAAATGTATTATTTCACAATTGGAGAAAAAAATGGCTCATAGAATTCTTGAAGATTGCATTAATTGTGGTGCCTGCGTTCCTGAATGCCCAACAAATTCAATTTCAGAGGGCGATCCTGTTTATGTCATAGATGAAAGTACTTGTGTCGATTGCAAAGGTTATTATGATGAACCACAATGCGTCTCAGTGTGCCCCGTTGATTGTATAATTGAAGTTCAATAACATCATACTAATAAATCCCGTTTAGAAATCATACACAGCAGATTCACTGCAACGGGTATATCGCAAAATTAGCTCAATTTTCCAACCTCTCTTTCAAATAAACAACTTAGAAAGAGAGGTTTTTTATTTAAAAAATTTTTGTAGTAGTTTGCAACTTTTTTGCAATTTTTCAGTTACATATTATAGTAAAATTTTTTAATTTAAGGAGTTTATATATGAAAACAAATTTATTTCAAAAAGTTTGGGTGTTTGCTTTGTTTTTAGCCCTAGTGGGATTTATGATTTCCTGCAAAAATAATCCTAATCCTATTGAACCAAATCCAAAAGCAGATATTACCGAATACTCAGGAACTATTATCAATGAGGATAATGAACCAATTGAGGGAGCAGTAGTAATAGTTGTTGATAATGGTAAAATCATTTGCTCTGACACAACACAAGAGGATGGTACTTTTAAATTAACTAACTTGCCAAAGGAAAAAGGGTCATTAATTATCCAAGTATTTCATTTTCAGTATCAGAGTTATAAAGGAAAACTGATAGACAAAATTAACGCAAAGGATTTTAATTATATTATTAAAATTCTCTTAAAAAATTGCGATTGTTGCACGGGGTCATTCACCTTTTATGTAAAAGATACTCCCGAGGGTAATGCTCTTGAAGGAGTAAATGTTAAATTAACATTTGGAAATAAACCCGTCGATATTAAAAAGACAAACGAAGATGGTCGAGTTGTTTTCGAGAATTTGTGCGAAGGTGATTATTCGGTTTTGATTGCAAAAGATGGATACCAAGTCATAAAGGATCTATTACATCTTGGAGTTAATCAGAATATCGAAAAAACATACTATTTTGGAAGAGATAGTATAAGATGTTGCGCTTCTCTCAAAGTGCTTGTTCGTGATGATGCCACAAAGAAGGCACTTGAAAATGCAGAAGTAAGGTTAAATAGCACTAATAACAATTTTTCTCAGACCAAAAAGACTAATGTTAATGGCAGCGTATTATTTGAAAATATTTGCGAAGGTGATTATTGGATTCGAGTTGCCCTTGAGAATTACCAAGTATTTGAGCAAAATTTGAAAATTAAAGATTGCGAAACAAAAGTTATTGAGGTCCATTTAACAAAAGTCGCTCAAAGAGATACTTGCTGCGATAATAGAGTCACAATTAAATTAAAAAATTCAAGCGGTGAGCTTATCAATGGAGCAATGGTAAAATTATGGAACACAGGACAAATTCTTAAGACCAAAACATCAGAAAATGGGCTTGTTGTATTTGATGAGTTATGTACTGGGACTTATGGTATAAGTGTTTCGCGAGATGGCTATAAACCAATAGAATGGACTTTTACAGTTACTTGCCATCAAGCTTTAGAGCTTTCAAAAGTTTTAGAATTGAATTCAGTCGATAGTTGTTATTCTGCTATAATGAAAATTACTGTCCGTGATAATAATAAAAATCCAATTTCAGGTGCAAGGATTGTCATAACTTCAAATGGTCAGTCTTGGGATGGATACACTGGTGATGAAGGATATTTTGCAAAAGAGCATTTAATAGCACCTGCAACCTATACAATAGTTATTAGCAAAGATGGCTATCAATCGATAACCTTCGAGTGGAAATTTGAACATTGTAAGACCTATACAAAAGCAGTTATTCTGCAGTGAGATATTATAATAAATAAATAATTTTTCATAATACACCGTTTATTTAATAAATTTTACTTGCAGAATCACAAGGGGAGCCAAAAGGCTCCTTTTTTATTAATATATATTCTGCTTGTTGAGGAATAAAAGGAATTTTGTTGCAAAAGCACTACTGCGGGTGATTGAACCCACTACCTTAGTAGTGGGTTCATATAGTAGAACTGTATGCGAAACTCCCTTTTTTTTCTTATTCGTGCGATTTAATCTCGAAATCAATAATTTGATAGCCACGAATTGATTCATCAGCTGCGAAAAAAGCCCCAATAAGTACAAGTAGCATACCCATTATAAAAAGAATTACACTTCCACGAATTAAAAAGAGGCTTTCAGCAAATGAATTAATTCCAATAAAAAATGAATTAATTACAAATACAGCAATTGCTAATGAATAGCAGACAACCGCATTCCGCACAAGCTTGAATCGAAGTAATAATTTTTCTAATTGAATTGATATACTTCGCAAGTGTATTTCGTCACTAAAATCCATTTCATTTGAACCAGCAACATCATAAAATTTACGCTTTTCATCATTCAATAAACGAATGCGATTTACAATAGCTGAGTATTTATTATTCATACCCAGGAGCAATAAGCCGCAAGCATTAATCATAACTCCGGGAGCAAGCATTGATTGAATTAAACTAACTATAGAAATTTCTAATTGCATTTTAAAATCCAAAAAATGCTATAAACGATTTAAAAATGAATTAAATTTTATTAATATTATTGAATTAGTAATTTTAATTAATTTTGATTTTTAGAAAAATTGAAAAATAATGATAACATTAAATGTAAATATCGATCATATTGCCACAGTAAGAAATGCCCGAGGTGGTGTAGAACCTGACCCAGTTGCAGCAGCAATCATAAGTGAATTAGCAGGAGCAAGTGGTATTGTATCGCATTTGCGGGAAGACAGAAGACACGTAAATGAACGCGATGTGCACCTGCTGCGAGAAGTAATTCAAACAAAATTTGACCTTGAAATGGCTGCTACCGATGAAATTATCGCAATTGCACTGGATTTGAAACCAGATCTTGTGACTATTGTTCCTGAGAAACGTCAAGAACTCACTACTGAAGGTGGTTTAGATGTGCTTGCGAGTTCAAAAAAATTAAGTGAGATGACAAAAATGATGCACGATAAGGGGATTAAAGTAAGCTTATTTATTGAACCGAATGTTATGTCAATTGAGCAATCAATAGGTGTTGGAGCTGATATGGTGGAATTGCATACAGGATTTTATGCAAATGCAAAATCTAAAATGGAACGTGAAGAGGAATTAGGCAATTTGATTGCTGCATCAGAATTTGCTTTTCAAAATGGATTGAAAGTTGCTGCTGGGCATGGACTCAATTATCAAAATACCCAGCAAATTTGTAAGATTCCCCATATCAATGAGCTAAGCATTGGCCATTCAATTATTGCCCGTGCTGTTTTTAAAGGTCTTGAACAAGCGGTTAAAGATATGCTGGAATTAATTAGAAATAGTGAAAGAAAGTAATATAAAAATAAAATTATATATAAAAACTTTTTAAACGCGATTTTTTAAATTTTTTCTTTTAGGGTTTTAAAATGAAAAGGTTATTTTTTACAATCATTTTTTTGGTTTTACTGTCTGCAACAATTGAAGTTTATTCTCAATCATTGCAATCAAAAGACTTAGCAATAATAATTAATGCCGAAGTATCAGATGTTCCATCCCCCTCAATAAAATTGAAATGGACAAATTATGGATATGCATCAAATTATCAAATTTACAAAAAATTGAAAGAACAATCCAGCTGGGGCAATGCAATTGCGACTGTTGATAGCACTGTCTCTGAATGGACAGATTATAATGTGAGCAAAGGTACAGCTTATGAATATCAAATTCTTGGAACTGGGAAAAAACTTATAAAAATCAACGATACTACAAAAGGTTATTTGCCTTTTACTGCTACAGGGTACATTTTATCCGGGATTGAGACAAATCCTGAGCGCGAAGTTGGAACAGTATTGCTATTAATTGATTCTACAATGATGGAACCCCTTACCATTGAGATTAATAGATATATTCAAGATTTGCAAGATGAAGGCTGGGATGTGATTGCCCAATATGTTCATCGTACAGAGCAATTTGATGGAAATGAAGTTAAAAAGAATAAACAACTAATTACTAATACTTATCGAGATCATCCTGATTTAAAATCCATTGTTTTGATTGGTAGAGTTGCCGTACCATATTCAGGTAGATTAAATCCTGATGGTCACGGAGATCATATTGGCGCTTGGCCAGCGGATATGTATTATGGAACAGTAAATGATGATATGTTTTGGACAGATAAAACCGTTAATGATACATCTGCGAGTTATCCAAAAAATCGTAATGTCCCAGGAGATGGCAAGTTCGATCCATCAGCACTTGGTGGAATAACCTATGTCAAATTTAGCGTTGGCAGAATAGATTTCTATGATATGCCATCATTCTACGATTCATCTTATGCCTATCCGGAAGCGGAACTAGTTCGCAATTATTTAAATAAAAATCATAAATATAGAGTAGGCGAAAATCAACCCATTTGGCGTGGCTTGATTGATGACAATTTCGGCGCTACATCTTATCCTGAAGCATTCGCATCTACCGCTTGGCGAGCATTTGGGACATTTTTTGATATGGATAGCATTAAGACAGTGGATTGGTTTACAACTCTTGGCACTGATAGCTACTTATGGGCTTATGGTTGTGGGGGTGGCTCACCAACAACCTGTAGTGGAATTGGAAGCTCTTATGATTTTGTTAAGAAGCCTGTGAAAGCCACATTTACTATGCTTTTTGGTTCCTATTTTGGAGATTGGGAAATCAAACCCGATAATTTCCTTCGTGCACCACTTGCATCCCCACTTTCTGAAGCATTAACATGCGGATGGGCAAGCCGTCCCCATTGGTTCTTGCATTATATGAATATGGGGGATCCTATTGGCACATCCTTAGTATTATCTCAAAATAATAATGCACAATATCTTGCGAATATTTACTATCCTACTAATTATCCAAATGGAATTCTTTATATGGCAGGTTTACGCGGCGTTCATATTGCACTTATGGGTGATCCAACTCTGAAAATGTATATTGAACGCATTCCTCAACCAAAGAATTTGCAACTATCTCAATTAGAAAATGGCCATATCTCAATCAATTGGGAGGCACCTGATGTGAATAATCACTATAAATATTTTGTTTATCGTGCAAAATCTGATAATCCAACAAATTTTGTGCTTTTAAATCAAGAAGCTCTTTCTGATACTCAATTTGAAGATATTTTTAATTATGATGGCGATTTAATATATCAAGTTAAAGCAGCTAAATTGGTCACCTCTCGGAGCGGATCATTCTGGCAATCAAGCAGACCCATTGAAGGAAAATTAACAGTTGTAGGCGTTGAAAATGAATTTCCTCAGTCAACTGCTTCTTATATTGTTCAAGTATATCCAAATCCTGCCCGAGAGAATGCTACAATTAAATATATTAGCAATGCAAATGGCAATTCAAACATCCAAATTTACGATATCAATGGCAATTTGCTCAATCAATTTAAGTTTGTTTCAATTGCAAACTCGGAAAATACAGTTATTTGGAATTTAACTGATAAAAATGGAAATAGGTTGTCTGCAGGTGTTTATTTAATCAAGATATTTGATGGAATAAATATATCGGCAACAAAGATTATTATTTATTAAGATTGAGTTTAAGTTTGCGATACCTTCTTTGAATAACAGAGGGCTAAAGCCCTCTGTTGCGGTGGATCTATATTTGCAACAGGTGGTTTTAGCCACCTGCAATGTTTAGCCACCTGTGGGGATGCTTTTGCTAGTAAGTTCACTTCACAATTATTTCAAATAATCACAAATTTTCCCTACTAAACTGCCAAAATTGCCAATACCATCCATATTATCATAATTATTTAATACATAAATTCCGCCGCCCAATTTGACATCATTTTCAATACCAGCTTTAAGTTTAGATTCAATAAAGTTAAGGTGTGTCATCATATAATTAGAATAATTTTGATTTTTCTCTTGTAATAAAGTTTTCTGCTAATTTACAGTATTCTAATGATTTATCTATATAGATAAATTTTCGATTCGTCTTTAATGCCACAACAGCGACAGTGCCACTCCCTCCAAAAGGATCCATTACAATATTATCTTGATAAGAATAGAATTTTATTAATCGATAAACTAATTTTTCTGGAAACGGAACCGGATGTCCTTTGGGTTGTGTTTGTGGTTTTATATCCCATAAAGAATTAGATGCTTCGATAAATTCTTCTTTTGTTATATCAATTTTATTTATATCCCCTTCAAGCTTTCTTGTTTCCTTTGAAAAAACAAGAATAAATTCATAAGGTTGAATGACATAAGGATTGCTTGGGCTTTTCCAACTTCCCCAGGCAGTGCGTTTTGAAATAGATTGCTTATACCAAATAATATCACCTCTCATAATAAATCCTAAATTCCGCATTTGATTTACAACATCGACAAATAAAGGTTGGTATTCCCCATCTGTGCTTACACCCGGAACATTTATACAAATTCTTCCACCTTTTACTAAAACTCTATAACATTCACGCCAAGTATTTTCCAAAAACTGCAAATATTCATTATAGGGCATTAAATCATTATGATTATCATAAGGAATTCCAACATTATAGGGTGGTGAAGTTATAATTAGATGAACAAAATCTTCAGGCATATTTTTCATAACATTAATGCAATCGCCGTGGATAACACTATTAATCAAGTTATCTTTATCTATATATGGAACTTCATTTTCTTCTATTATTCTATCGATTTCAATTTCTTCCATTTTTAATTTATTAGATTAATAACAAAATTATAAAAAATATAGATTATAATAAGAGTTCAAAATTTTGAACCTTCAAATATGTGCCAATAGCATCCTTGCCTTTGAGATGAACATACAACTAAAATCGTAGGTTCAATATATTAATGTCTTATTTCAGAATTAGCTTCAATTGACTGTTGCTCGGGGATTGATGGTTGCTCTTTCTTTTTTAAAATAAGGGATAATACAATAGAAATTGTTAATAGTGAGACTATAACAATCAAAGATAGTTCTGTCGAAACTTCAATTACATCAGATAGCACCATTTTTACACCAACAAATGCTAAAATAATAGAAACGCCATATTTTAAATATGTGAATATATCTACAATCCCTGCAAGCGCAAAATATAATGCTCGCAAGCCAAGAATGGCAAAAATGTTGGAAGTAATAGCGATAAATGGCTCACTCGATATTGCAAGCACAGCGGGAATAGAATCTACCGCAAAAATTAAATCAGATGATTCAATTAATAAAAAAGTTAGAAAAAGTGGTGTTATAAAAAGTTTTTTATTTTGTCTAACAAAAAACTTTTTCCCCTCGTAATCGGTAATTAAATTAAATCGTTTTTTAAAAAATTTTATTAATATATTATTTTCTGTATCAATCGTTTCGTCTTTTCCAAATGCCATTTTATAAGCAGCATAAAACAGGAATAGACCAAATATATAAATAATGGGGTGAAATAAATGGATAAGCGCAACACCAGCAAGAATGAAAAGCACACGCATAACAATTGCGGTCAATATTCCCCATTGCAAAACGTGTGGTTGATTTTCGGGCTTAATACCCATTACTGTGAATATCATTAAAAATACAAATAGATTATCCACGGATAATGATTTTTCAATAATATATGCTGAGAAAAATTGCATTCCTGCTTTATGATCCATATAAATGAATACAAAAACATTGAAAAGTAATGATACGCCTATCCAAATAGCAGACCAAATCAAGCTTGTTTTGACAGTGATTTTGCCTCTCCGATGATCTGTAACATAGAGGTCGATATATAGAAGAATTGTCACTATTACTGCAAATACAATCCAGAATATCATGGGATTTGTTATCATTTATATTTTTGATTTTAATTATTTGACGATTATAAGATTGATATTGATAATTAGAAGCAAATAAATTAATGTGTAATTTATGTAAGATATTTGCTCTTAATTATGTTTTTTCTTTTAATTTGCATTTTAATAAATTTTTAATAATGGAAAAAAGCAAATACGAAAGTATATATAATGAATATCAAAATTTAATTCAAAGAGAGATTGATGTTACATTAGCTAATAACCAGCCTATAAATATTTATGGACCCTTGCAGTATCTTCTCGAGGCAGGTGGAAAGCGTCTCCGCCCACTTTTAACAATGGCTTCTGTAAAATTAGTGGGAGGCTCGCCCATTGATGCACTAAAACCCGCCGTTGCAGTTGAATTGCTCCACAATTTTTCGTTAATTCACGATGATATTATGGATAATGCACCAATTCGGCGCAATAAGCAAACTATTCACACAAAATGGAATAATTCTATTGGAATTTTATCGGGCGATTTGCTCCTTGCAATTTCATTTAAAAAAGGAATAGAAGATTTTGATGAGCACATATCAAATTTAATTATGGAATCAATGATTAATGCTCTGCTTGAAATTTGCGAGGGTCAGGGTTATGATTTGGATTATGAGACCCGTCAGGATCTATCAATTGAGGATTATTTGATGATGATTGATAAAAAAACTGCAAAACTCATCGAAAATGCAATGTTGATTGGAGGATACGTAGGCAAAGCAAACGAAAGTCAGTTAAATTTACTAAGACAAATTGGCAATAATATTGGCTTAGGATTCCAAATTCAAGATGATTTACTCGATTTATCTGCTGCTACGCCCAAATTTGGCAAAATGTGTGGACAGGATTTAAAAGAAGGCAAAAAAACTTATTTATTTTTTATCGCAAAAATGCAGATTACTGACAAATCAAGTCTTGAATTGTTAGATAAATTTTTAATTAATAAAGGATTATCTGAGGAGGATATACCTATAATGATAGAAATATTCCGTAATAACGGCGTTTTCGATATTGCAAAAAATATGATTAATGAATATTATAATAAAACACTTGATTTGCTTTCAAATTTCCCTGATAATGAAGGGAAGGAATTTTTGGAACAATTAATTAGGAATATTTTTGAAAGGGAATATTAGAGAAAGTGTAAAGTGTAAAGTGTAAAGTGTAAAATAAGAAATAATTTGGAATTTTAAAATTTAATTAAATATGCAACAAATACAATCAAAAATATCAACTAAGTCTCAAGATTATAAAGATAATTACAGAAATACAAAGCAATTGCTGACTCAATTAAAGGAGCGAATAGAATTAGTAAAACAAGGCGGACCTGAATCGGCACGTAAACGTCATATCGAGCGAGGAAAATTGCTTCCCCGCGAAAGAGTTGAGCATTTGTTAGACCCTAATACACCATTTATTGAGCTTTCACAACTTGCTGCTTGGGATATGTATGAAAATCAAGCACCCGCAGCCGGAATAATCACAGGCATTGGTGTTGTCAAAGGTAGAGAGGTTTTGATTATTGCAAATGATGCCACTGTCAAAGGTGGGACGTATTTTCCAATGACAATAAAAAAGCATGTCCGTGCCCAAGAAATCGCTATTCAGAATCATTTGCCTTGCATTTATCTTGTGGATTCGGGTGGAATATTTTTGCCACACCAAGATGAAACATTTCCCGATAAGGATCATTTTGGGAAGATATTTTATAATCAAGCCATAATGTCGGCAATGAATATCCCCCAAATTGCAGTAGTAATGGGTTCGTGTACAGCAGGCGGTGCTTATGTTCCCGCAATGAGTGACGAAGCAATTATGGTAAAAAATCAAGCTACAATTTTTATTGGCGGTCCTCCTCTTGTTAAAGCAGCCACAGGAGAAGATGTGACAGAAGAAGAATTAGGCGGTGCAGATGTACATACAAAAATTTCAGGTGTGGCTGACCATCTTGCAATGAATGATGAACATGCTTTGCAAATCGCTCGCAATATTGTAGAGAATCTTACTTTTGAAAATAAATATGACATTGGCAGAATTGAACCAGAAGAACCGTATTATGACCCAGATGAAATTTATGGAATTGTACCCAAAAATATCCGCCAGCCATTCGATATGCACGAAATTATTGCGCGTATTACGGATGGAAGCAGGTTCCAGGAGTTTAAGCAAAATTATGGAACAACGCTAGTAACAGGTTTTGCTCGCATTATGGGTTATCCTGTTGGAATTTTAGCAAATAATGGTGTGCTATTTTCTGAATCAAGTTTAAAGGGAGCACATTTTATTGAAATGTGTTGTATTCGTAAAATTCCTTTAGTATTTTTGCAAAATATTACAGGATTTATCGTTGGGAAAAAATATGAACATGGTGGAATTGCGAAAGATGGTGCCAAAATGGTTCATGCAGTTGCAAATGCACAAGTTCCAAAGTTTACTATTATTGTAGGTGGTTCTTATGGAGCGGGGAATTATGCAATGTGTGGCCGAGGTTATAATCCAAGATTATTATTTATGTATCCAAATGGAAAAATTTGTGTAATGGGAGGTGAGCAAGCAGCTGATGTGCTTGCAAGTGTCAAAATTAGACAGCTTGAACGACAGGGTGGTAAATTAAGCGAGGAAGAAATTAGCAATATTCGTCAGCCGATAATCGAACAATATGAAGCACAAGCCAGTCCTTATTATAGCACAGCACGATTGTGGGATGATGGAATAATCGACCCAGCAAAAACCCGTGAAATATTAGGGCTTTCTATTGCAATGTCGCTCAATACACCCATCCAGGACCATAAATTCGGTGTTTTCAGAATGTAAATTGAAAATATATTTAATTATGTCCAATAAGTAGAAAGCACTTCCTCAAAACCGTAGAAGCCCGTTCTATTGTAGATCCAACGAGCAGCTTCAAGGGCGCCTACTGCAAAGCCGCGGCGATTCTTTGCGATATGAGAAAGTTCAAGTGTTTCAAATTCTGAATCAAGAATAACTCTATGAATGCCAACCACTTCACCTGTTCTCAGTGATGAAATTGGTATTTTTTTCGGGTCGTGAATTGCCTCCTCAGGATTAGTTGTATAAGAATCATATCGGAACAGTTCTTTCAAAAATGTTTTTGCTATATTAATTGATGTGCCACTGGGGAAATCTTTTTTATGCTTATGGTGAATTTCTTCAATACCAATATCAAAAGTATCTATTCTTTTTATTAATATTGCAAGATGCTGGATAATATTTAAATACAGCTGAGTACCAATTGAAAAATTGCTTCCCCATACAGCTCCAATATTGTGCTTATCAATAATATTTCGCACTTCCTCGAATTTATCATACCAGCCTGTTGTACCTATTACGATGTTTTTTCTGTTTTCAGCTAATATTTTGATATTTTCAATAACTGATGCAGGAGTAGAAAAATCAATGGCAACATCAAAATTAAAGTCAGTAGCTTTCGAAATCGGGTTATCAATTTCAAAAATATTAGTTATTTGATAGCCTTTTTCGAGGGCAAGAGATTCAAGCTCTTTGCCCATATTACCATAACCGATGATAGCAATTCTTGGTAATTTATTTTCCATTATAACTTAGAAATTTATTTTCAAATATAAAAATACAAAATAAAATTAATGAAAAAATAAAATAATTAGTAAATTTTAAATGTTTTTTATTATAATTTTATTGATTTAATAAATTAGGAACATCTAAATCTATTTATATTATCTTGCAATGAAAAGACTTATAATTACAAATCGCATTATTTACGTATTTATAAGAAAATTATTTTAATAATTATTCAAATTATTATGTCATTTTCGTAATTTTGTATTTATAAAAAAATCATTCCTTAAAAATTATGTATTTGACAGGTTTTGGAATTGTTCTGATATTCTTTATAGTCGGAGCGTTATTTGTAGGATTAGCACTTTTTGTTTCAGCAATAATTCGGCCTTCACATCCAACAGATGAAAAACTAATGACTTACGAAAGTGGGGAGGTGCCTATTGGCACACCTTGGGTTCAATTAAATCCACGATTTTATATTATAGGTCTTGCTTATTTAATATTTGATGTCGAAGTAGTGCTATTATTCCCATGGGCGGTAGTAAATGGTTCTTTTGGTTGGTATGCCTTCTGGGTTATGGTTGCTTTTGTGATTATATTAATCCTTGGTCTTGTTTATGACTGGGCAAAAGGATACCTTGAATGGGATAAACCAAAGCCGGAAATACCCGTACTCGATAAGTTAATTATCAAACGAAAAAAAGAAACTCAAGATATTAATAAGGTGTAATAATGGGTTTATTAGATAGATTAGATGATCCCTATGATATAGGTGACAATATATTTTTAGGAACAATTGAAGATGTTCTCAACTGGGGACGAAGCAAAAGTGATTGGTATATGACATTTGGGCTAGCGTGCTGCGCAATTGAATTTATGGCGGTCAATGCTGCTCACTATGATTTTATGCGTTTTGGATGTATTCCACGCCCAAGTCCCCGCCAAACGGATTTTATAATAATTTCAGGCACTGTCACACTCAAAATGGCAGAGCGAATCAAAAGATTATATGAGCAAATGGCAGAACCAAAGTATGTTCTATCAATGGGCTCTTGCTCTAATTCAGGGGGTCCATACTGGGAAGATGGCTACCACGTTTTAAAGGGTGTTGATAGGATTATTCCTGTCGATGTTTATATTCCAGGTTGTCCGCCACGTCCTGAAGCTTTTTTGGATGGAATGGTAAAATTACAATCTAAAATTAAACATCAAGAAATATTTCGTAAAAGGCAAAATATGTCGCAAGCAGATCGCGATGCCATTGCACAACGACAAGTAGAATTGCAGAAATTACGTGAGGAATATGAAAATTGGCGTAAAGAACATTTTGATATTTTACAACAGGAGTAGATTATGAGTCCAAATGATATATATCAGAGATTAAAAGTAGAATTTGGCGATGATATTTTATCGCTAAATGAAGAACCTGGATTTGAACCTGCAATTAAAGTCAATCCAAATAATATAGTCGATATAATGCTCTTTCTTAGAGATGAAGAAGGACTGGAATTTGACTACCCATCCTGCTTAAGCGGAGTAGATTTAGGAGAGAATCTTGGAGTTGTTTATAATCTTTATTCATTAAAGAGAAAACATAGGATTACTATTAAAGTAGAAGTACCAAAGGATGCGCCAAATGTACCATCTTGTGAATTAGTATGGAGATCATTTGATTGGCATGAACGGGAAGCTTATGATTTGTTAGGTGTAAATTTCGTTGGTCATCATAATCTTAGACGTATTTTATTGCCTTTCGATTGGGAGGGGCATCCATTAAGAAAGGATTATGTACAGCCAGATTATTTTCACGGAATGAAGGTTCAATATTAGGAGAAGAAAATGAGCGAAGTTAAAGACGTATCTGTCGTTTTAGGCCAAGTGCCTACTCAACATATGAAATTAAATGTCGGACCACAACACCCCTCAACACACGGTGTATTGCGTTTAGTGGTTGAATTGGAGGGAGAAATTGTTGTAGATGTGTATCCTGTTATAGGTTATTTACATCGATGTTTCGAGAAAGTTGCAGAACAGCACACTTATACACAAGTTGTGCCTTATGTAGATCGTATGGATTATGTCAATTCAATGAATAATGAATTACCCTATGTATTAGGTGTCGAAAAAATGCTTGGAATTACACCATCAGAGCGTATTCAAGCAATTAGGGTAATTTGCGCTGAGCTGAATAGGATTGCATCACACCAAATTGCAGTTGCAACATTTGGAATGGATGCAGGTGCATTTACACCATTTCTATATTTATTCCGTGACCGTGAAAAAATACTATGGGTGCTTGAAAAATTATCAGGCAGTCGTTTGTTATACAATTACATTAGAATTGGCGGATTGATGCGGGATATTTATCCTACGTTCAAAGATGATTTAAGGGATATTATAAAAACTATTCGCGAGACAAATGCTGAAATCAATAATTTATTAAATAATAATAAAATATTTGTGGAACGATGTGCAAATATTGGCATTCTTCCACCAGATGTTGCTATAAATTATGGCTGTAGTGGTCCTATGTTAAGAGGTTCTGGGATACCTTTTGATTTGCGTCGGGAAGAACCGTATTTGATATATGATAAACTAGATTTTGATGTTTGCGTTGGCAGTGGAACAGTTGGGACAGTGGGTGATAGTTGGGATCGAAACTGGGTGAGAATGCTTGAAATGGAGCAAAGCTTGCGTATTATCGAGCAAGCAATGGAAATGATACCAGATGCAAGTGAAGATGTTCGGGCAGGAATTCCTAAACGTATCGCACCAAAAGGCGAGTTATATTCCCGAGCAGAAAATCCGAAGGGTGAGCTTGGATTCTATATCGTTGGCGATGGGAAACCAAAACCCGTAAGAGTAAAAGGACGTTCACCCTGCTATGTGAATCTTAGTGTAATCCCCGAAATATCGAAGGGCTATATGTTCGCAGACTTAATAATTATTCTTGGAAGTATTGATATTGTTCTTGGAGAAATAGATAGATAATATATGGAAAGCAATTTTATATTAGAACTTATTGGCAATAATATATGGGCGTATCTAGTTACAGCATTAATACCCCTTATATTTGTTGTTGTTTATGCACTTGTCGCAATTCTTGGTGAATTAAAGATAGCATCATGGGTTCAAGATAGGCTTGGTCCTATGAGAACAGGTCCGTGGGGAATAATTCAGCCCGTTGCAGAAGTAGTAAAACTATTGCAAAAGGAAGATATAACACCTCGCAATGCAAATAAACCATTATTCAATACCGCTCCTTTTATAGTATTTACAGGTTCATTTGCTGCATTTGCTGCAATTCCATACTCTTCTAAATTTATACCAGCAGATATTAATATTGGTGTGTTCTATATATTTGCTGTAAGCTCATTTACTGTAATTGCAATTCTTATGGGTGGTTGGGCTTCAAATAATAAATATTCTGTACTTGGCGCATTACGTTCTGCATCTCAAATGATAAGCTATGAAATCCCGACCTGTCTATCAATTATTGCAATTGCTGCTCTTGCAAATTCACTTAGTGTATCGCATATAATTAATGCACAATCAGGCTGGTTCTGGAATTGGAATTTATTCGGAGGGCAGGGTCCCTTATATAAATTTCTTTTTATACCATTTACATTAGTACTTTTTCTCGTATATTTTGTCGGTTCCCTTGCTGAAGCAAATCGTAATCCTTTCGATATACCCGAGGGAGAGTCAGAAATTGTAGGTGGCTATCATACTGAATATAGTGCAATGAAATTCGCAATGTTCTACTTTGCAGAATATGCAAATATGTATGTTGTTTCATCAATGATTACAATCCTCTTCCTTGGCGGTTGGAATTCACCATTCGGAAACTTTCTTAATTCACCAATATGGCAGGCAGTTTGGTTCATTGGAAAAGCAATGTTCTTTGTTTTCGTTCAATTATGGATACGGTGGACTTTGCCACGCGTTAGAGTTGACCAATTGATGCATATCTGCTGGAAAGTTATGCTTCCTGCAGCATTTGTCTCGTTGATTTTTATTTCTCTATTAGGAGTGATTAATTAATTAAAATTAATCAGATGATTATTAAATATAATATTTAAAAAAATGGAAAATCAAAATAAAATAAAAAGATATTTTGAAGGGATATGGACAGGTATTTATACTGTGCTTGTTGGTATGGCTATAACATGGAAGCATCTATGGGGTCATAAAGTTACAATGCAATATCCGGATAAATTCGATCCACTTAAAACGGGCTTCATTCCCGAATTTTCACGCAATCGACTTTTTGTTGATATAGATAAATGCATTGGTTGCGCAATTTGCCAAAAGGATTGCCCTATTGATTGTATTGAAATTGAAACAATTAGAGCATCTAAAGAAGATCCAGAAGCAGTATTTCCAAGTGGAAAACGAATGTCCCTTTGGGTATCAAAATTTGATATAGATTTTGCTAAATGTATGTGCTGCAATTTATGTACAGAAAATTGCCCTGAAGATTGCATTTATATGATCAGAGAATTTGAGTTTAGCGTTTATGATAGAATGAATTTATTGTGTCATTTTTCTAAAATGACACCCGAAAAAATTGCAGAGAAACAAAAAATAGCAGAAGAAGAAAAAGCTAAAAAAGCAGCAGCGCCTAAACAAGCTCCTGCTGCAGGTCAAAAACCAGATAATCCCAAAACTGAATAAATTTTGAAAATCTATGAGTATTATTGAGATAGTTTTTTATTGTTTTGCACTGATAATAGTTGTTTCTGCTATGGGAGTAGTATTTTCTCATAAATTGATGTATGCTGCGTTCTCTTTACTTTTCACATTCTTTGGAGTAGCGGGTATATATGTACTTCTAAATGCGGACTTCCTTGCGGTAGTGCAAATTATGATATATGTCGGCGGTATCCTTGTCCTTATTATATTTGGTATAATGCTAACAACAAAAGTAACCGATGTGGAAAACATATCCGGTAACACGGGGAAATGGATATATGCAGGATCAGCACTTGTAGCAGCAATTCTTTTCGTTGTATTAGTTTATACGTTCAATACAACTAATTGGACTGTGTACTCCACACCTTATCGAGATACAACTATTGATTTACTTGGCGGTGCATTATTAACTAAATATGTGCTAACATTTTTTATGGCAGCTGTTTTATTGCTTATAGCTTTTATTGGGGCTGCTTTTATTGCTAAAAAGGGTAAATAAAGAGGTAATTTATGATACCTATAACTTTAAATCATTTTCTGATATTAAGTGCAATTCTTTTTGCACTGGGAATATTTGGCATTGCAACTCGCAAAAATGCGATTATGATCCTTATGTCTATTGAGCTTATTCTAAATTCAGCAAATATCAATTTTGTTGCATTTTCAAAATTCAATGGATTTAATATCGATGGACAAGTTGCAGCTTTGTTTGTAATTATTTTAGCTGCAGCGGAAGTTGCTATTGCACTTGCTATAATTTTAAATATATATCAGAATTATAAACATATTGATGTCGATGAAATTAAAAATCTTAAAGAATAATTGTGTAACAAATTCAAATAATAAATTATGTCTCCCGAAACATTATTAAATATATCGCTGATAATTCTGTTCTTACCTGCGTTAAGTTTCGGATTCCTTGTGTTTTTTGGAAAACGACTTGGCAAAAAAAGTGGTATTATAGGAACTTCTGTTCTGGGGATTGAGCTTTTATTATCATTAGTCGTTGCGATAACAAGACTTACAAAATATAGTACTGACGCAATGTTCCAGTATAAAATCGAATGGTTTAATCTTGGAAATAGCCCCGTTACTATAGGAATTGGTCTTGATAATTTAGCAGCAATAATGTTAATAATTGTTACTCTCATCAGTTTCCTTGTGCATTTGTTTTCAATTGAATATATGCGAGGCGATAAACTCTTCTCGCGATATTTTGCTTATTTAAGTCTGTTTTCGTTCTCAATGCTTGGGATCGTGATTGCAAACAATTTCCTTAATATGTTCATTTTCTGGGAAATGGTGGGATTAAGCTCATATCTTTTGATTGGCTTCTGGTTCGAAAGGGATTCAGCAGCAAATGCAGGTAAAAAAGCATTTATTGTCAATAGAATTGGCGATTTTGGTTTTCTAATTGGATTGATGATTATTTTCTATACCTATAAGACATTTATGTTCGATAGTGTCTTTGGGCAAATATCACAAGGCATTTTGCCATTCAATAGTGGTGCATGGCTTACAGCAATGGGAATTTTAGTATTTTGTGGAGCGATTGGTAAATCTGCACAATTTCCATTGCATGTATGGTTACCTGATGCTATGGAAGGCCCGACACCCGTTAGTGCATTAATCCACGCTGCAACAATGGTTGCCGCAGGTGTGTATCTTACTGCACGAGTTTTCCCAATATTTACAGCTAATGCTTTGTTGTTTATTGCATATATAGGTGCTATCACAGCGTTGCTGGCTGCAACTATTGCCTTTACCCAAACCGATTTTAAGCGTGTCCTTGCTTATTCCACTGTATCGCAACTTGGTTATATGGTAATGGGCTTAGGAGTGGGTGCATATACGAGTGGCTTTATGCATCTGATGACGCACGCTTGGTTCAAAGCTTTATTATTCCTTGCAGCAGGCTCAGTAATTCATGCTATGCATCACTCAATGGAGCATTTGCATAAAGAAGATATTGACCCACAAAATATTAAGAATATGGGCGGCTTGCGAAAAACAATGCCAATCACATATATTACATTTTTAATGGCAACTCTCACAATTTCAGGCATTCCCTTGACTTCAGGTTTCCTTTCTAAAGATGGAATCCTTGCAGGAACACTTGCCTTCGGTGAGCTGAGCGGCCATTGGTTTATACCAATTGCAGGATTTTTTAGTGCTATGCTTACAGCGTTTTATATGTTCCGCTTGCTAATTATCTCATTCCACGGCGAACCGCGCTCGGAAGTTGCAAAGCATACCAAAGAGAATAATGCACTTGTCACCTTGCCTCTGATTATTCTTGCTGTGCTCTCAATCTGGGTATTTTATTCAATTAACCCATTGGATGCAGGCAAAGGTTGGTTTGCAAAAAGATTTCCAACACCTGTGAGTGTAGTTCCTGCAAATATGCAACGCGATTATATGCTCCCCGAGGGAAATATGGCAGAAGCATATCCAAGTGGTGTAATGACAGCTATTATGCAAACACAAAATCAAGCAGGCTCAGTGGCTACTGTTCATCAATCACATACCAAATTTGAAGAGTATATGCATAAAGCACATTACCCCGCAATGGGATTGTCATTATTAATGGCTCTTACAGGCTTGACTGTCGCTTTTGTCTTCTATCAATTCAAATTCTACTCGCCGAGTACATTAGTAAGACTTTATCCAGGAGTATACAAAGGCTCTTTTAATAAATGGTACTTTGATGAATTTTATCAAGCTACATTTGTTAATGGTACAGTAGGACTTGCAAAAGTATCCGCATGGTTCGATTTGCATATAATTGATGGTATTGTGAATTTCACAGCTGCATTTACTCGGGGATTAAGCCACTTTATTGGCTTATTTGACAATGGATTTATTGATGGTATTGTAAATTTAATTGCCTTGATTGTTGGCTGGTTTGGACAATTGTTCAGAAAACCACAAACAGGCATTATTCAAACTTATCTTGTGCTTAGCGCACTTGGTTTAATTATTTTATTAATTATATTTCTTTAGAATATTACATTACGGAGGATAGATGTTTCATTTTCTTGGATTGGGTCCACTAACTTGGATAACTTTCCTGCCAATTTTGGGAATGATTATAGTATTATGCATTCCCTCAGGCAAAGATGATTTTAGTAAAGATAAATCTCAAAATTTGTTTAGGTGGATAACTCTTGTAACTACTTTCTTTCAATTAGTTATAGCTGTTATCCTAATGTTTAATTTTAATATTCATCTTGTTGGCGTCAACGATGAAAGCTCAATGCAATTTGTCGAGAAAGCAACATGGATTTATTTAAGCAATATTCCACTTATTGGCAATGTTAAAATCGATTATTTCGTTGGAATTGATGGGTTGAGCGCACCTATGGTTTTGCTAACAGCAATCATTACTTTTCTTGCAACTTTGTCATCCTGGAACATAAAGAAATCTGCAAAAGGATATTTTGCAATGTATTTGCTACTTGATACAGGTATGATGGGCGTGTTTGTTGCTTTAGATTTCTTCCTATTTTATGTGTTCTGGGAAGTAATGTTGCTACCTATGTACTTTTTGATTGGAGTATGGGGAGGTCCAAATAAAGAATATGCCGCTATTAAGTTCTTTCTATACACATTATTCGGGTCGCTCTTTATGTTGCTTGTAATGATTGCATTATTCTTCGCAGTCGGCTCATTCAATATGTTCGATATGATGAATTTTGCAAAATATAATCCAAATTCAATCCTTGCAGGAGTCTCGACAACCTGGCGGTATGTTGCCTTCATTGCATTGTTTGTAGCATTTGCTATCAAAGTGCCTGCTGTTCCGTTCCATACTTGGCTTCCTGACGCTCACGTTGAAGCACCGACACCAATAAGTGTCATTCTTGCAGGTGTCCTATTAAAAATGGGGACTTATGGAATGATGCGTATTGCCTGGCCTATGTTCCCCGATGCTGTTTATCATTATCAGACAGCAATTGCAATCGTTGGCTTGGTAAGTATTATTTATGGTGCATTATGTGCATTGGGACAATTCCGAGTTGGAAAGCGAGATTTCAAAAAACTTATTGCTTATTCATCAGTTTCCCATATGGGGTATGTTGTGATGGGTATTGCTTCTATGACACCTCAAGGTATGGTCGGTGCTATATTCCAAATGTTCAATCATGGCACAATCACTGCTATGCTATTTATGATTGTTGGAGTTATTTACGATAGATCACATACTCGTGGATTGGATGACTTTGGCGGTTTAGCAACAAAAATGCCCGTCTATACAGGTATAATGATGGTTGCCTTCTTTGCAGCCCTTGGCTTGCCAACCCTTAGCGGTTTTGTTTCTGAAGTTCTTGTGTTCCTTGGCACATTCCAAACTTATCCCGTCATTGCAATTATTGCTGCAACAGGTATTATTCTTGGAGCTTCTTATATGCTTTGGGCCTTGCAGAAAGTGTTCTTCGGAAAATTGCCTGAAAGATGGCAGGGACCTTGGGATCCTACTCGCAAGAAGTACAAAACTGATGATTTGAACTTTGTGGAAATTTGCTCCCTTGCTCCACTTGCTGCCATTATAATTTTCTTTGGCTTAAATCCAAACCCAATGATTAACATTATGGCTGCATCCGCTAATCATTTGATTGAAGTTGTTAAAATTGCTTATCCAATGGCAGGGATGTAATGTTTGTTAATATCAAATATGAATATTATGAATAATATACAGGTTTATATAGACAATTTCGCTAATAGCATAGGATATTTTAAACCCGAACTTGCTATCCTTGCAACATTTATTGTGGCAATTTTGCTTGATTTGATTTTTAAAAATATCAGGAATATTGCCGCTTACACAGCACTTGTTGGCTTTGTTATTACAGCTATATTCTTAGCTCAATTATCAGGCGTTCAAGCTATAATATTCAATGGCTTAATGGTTGTCGATCCATTTTCGACATTCTTCAAATTCATTGTTTTGATTGCAACATTCCTTACAGTAATTATGTCATTCTCATATAAAGAACTATATGATGACCATAGAAAAGTCGGCGAGTATTTCTCCATTATTGCGGGAATGACTTTCGGTATGTTCTTGCTATGCTCGGCTACAAATTTGATTTCTATTTATCTTGCTATTGAAACTATGAGCTTGAGTTCCTATATACTTGCGGGATATACTAAAGAAATAAAGCAAGCAAGCGAAGCATCTCTGAAATATGTTATTTACGGTGCCTTTTCATCGGGAGTAATGATTTATGGAATGTCAATATTATTTGGTGCAACTGGTTCGCTTGATGTGAATACAATAAATCAACAATTACTGTCGGGAAATGTTAATCTTGTTCCTGTTATTATCTCAGGCTTGATGATACTTGTTGGATTTGGATATAAAATTTCTGCTGTACCATTCCATTATTGGACTCCTGATGTTTATGAAGGCTCGCCAATCACGATTACTGGATTTCTTTCCGTTGCCTCAAAAGCAGCTGGATTTGCTATTTTCATTAGATTTTTTAAAGATGCATATTTATTTACAGCGGTTGATGGTGGTAATATCTGGCAATCGCTTCCCGATTTCAATTGGAAAATTGTCGTGGCAATTCTTTCCGTTGCATCAATGGTTATAGGGAATTTCGTAGCAATCTGGCAAGATAATATCAAACGTATGCTTGCTTATTCATCTATTGCTCACGCAGGGTATTTGCTAATGGGTGTGACCGTTATGACTAACGCAGGCATTACTGCTGTTATGATATATTTTGTTATGTATTTGATTATGAATCTTGGCGCCTTCTACGTTGCACAGCTTATTGAAAATGAAATTCATAGCAATGATATAAATGATTATAATGGGCTTGGCTCGCGCGCTCCAGGTTTGGCAGTGCTTATGGCAATATTCTTAGTTTCATTAACAGGTATCCCACCCACAGCTGGATTTATTGGTAAGTTCTATATTTTTAGCGCTGTCATAAATGCAGGAATGGTATGGCTTGCTGTTGTTGGTATTTTGAACTCCGTAGTGTCCTTGTTCTACTATGCTAAGGTTATGAGGAATATGTTCATTAGAAGCAATGAAAATACTACCTCTAAATTACATTTTCATCCCGCAACGCAGGTTCTTGCTTATACTCTTGGCGCCTTGACTATACTATTTGGATTATACTTTACCCCGGTTTTAGCATGGGCAGAAAATTCTGTAAGAATGTTCTTTTAATAAGATATAATTAATAATAATATAAATTAAAAAATCCAGATACTTCTATTTAGTATCTGGATTTTTTTTGACTATAATAGTATTTGCTGCGTTTTTGCGCAACGACATTCACCTTCTTTTACCAAGCATATCCAAGCGTTACACCAAGCCAGGTACCACGATAGCTAAGACCAGTAATAGTTGTAATGGGGAATGAGATATGAATATTAGGTTCGATTTCAAAACCGCCACCAACTACCCATTTATATGTGGCTTCTGCACCTATTGCAAAACCCGTACCTCCCGAATAACTATAGCTACCATTATATGACCAGTACGTGACATTTATAAAAGGACCAAACGAAAATCCTTCTAATGCTCTTACGCTTTGTTGCAATAGATAAAAACGATATGAGGCACCAATACCACCTGCACTCCAATCACTATAGCTTGCGAATTGGCCAAGTATTGTAAAAGAATTCTTTGGGGCAACTTGTTGTTCGTATGTTACATTCAATATACCGAATGCAAGAGATAAAGGGTCACCACCAATTGCTTGATGATAAAACTTCGCGCTTGATATGTTTGGTGTTAAAAGAAAGATTGAGAGAAATAATGAAAGAAATAATTTTTTTAGCATAATAAGTCCTCTTTTTGTTTAACTTAAATACAAAATTATATATTATTATTCATATTAACAACAATAATTTTATTTAAAATAAATTATTTTTTCAACTTTTATCAAATCTGCACTAGATATTTTAATAAAATATATACCATCCATCAAATCGTTTATATTAGTATAAATATCATAATCGCCATATTTCAATGAGTAATAATTTTTTCCTTTTATAAGAATTCCATTAATATTATAAATTTCTAATGCAAGATCTGTATTAACTGTTAGATGAATTTTTGTTTGGATTGTTTGATTAGGCAATAATATTATTTCTGCTTGGCTTGGCGAACCAACTATTATGCGTCTGCTTTCTATTAAGCAATCACCTGTAATATTAATTGTGCTTGAATCATTCGCGACTTCAATATGCTGCTGAGATTGAATTATTGCGTCTTTTACTTTAAAACTACCCTGCAATGTATCACCTTGCAAAATTTGCGCTGTGATAGTGAAATTTATCCAATTCTCGCCCGATGGATTTGGATGAGGTATTGAATCGATTGAAACGGTAAATAAATTCGGATTGACTTCGCCCACTTTAAATATAGCGTTGCTTTCTAATTCATTATTTAAACTTGTTATACTTTTGCAAAATAGAATATTGCCATTATATTCGAAATCAATTTTGATACTGTTAATATCTATATCATTAAGCGAAAATTGATAAGGTATAAAATGCACGGGGATATTTACCCAATCGCCCGGTTTTCCTTCTATTTTATCAGGCAAATCAATTTGTATCAAGCGGGTATAATCATTTTCAATGCTATGAGCGATTAATTTATATGGAATAAATAAATTACAAGGCTGAATATTTATACTAAACGCAAGTGTGTCATATTCATTGGGATTTGGATTAAAGTAAGTAAAAGCAATTTCTTTCCCTTCATTTCCTTTAAGAATAATCGGCAATTGTATATTATTATCAATAGAAAATTTGTTTGAACTTATTGGAATATTGATAGATAACGTTAGATTTGTAATATTTTTGATTGTAATTGACCGCGTTGCAGTTGTTCCTTTCATTATATCGCCGAAATTCAAAATATTCTCAGGACTAATTGCAATTTCTGGTTGAATGCCATTTGCAATTAAATCAAGTTCAACTACCATATCGCACGGTGAAAAAGTCAATTTTAATTTGCCTATATTCAGACCAATCTTATTGCCAGTGTATTTTAATTTTAATGTTGTATCGCCAAAATATGTATCTCCAATTTTAGCATTTATCGAAAAATCGCTAGATATGTCAATATCTTTTATCCTTACTTCACCACCCGTGATCTGCAAAATTAAATCTCGAATATTGCTTGAATCATCACATATTGCAACATCCCCAAAATCGAACTTTATGCTTTTTGCATTAATAGTTATATTTGATTTATTTGCAGTAATTTTAATTGCTTTTTCAAGATTGCAAGGTTGAGCAATAATTTTATCATCAAAATTAACGCTAGTACCAGAAATTAATCGGAATTTGACAGATTTGCTCTCGTGAGGTGCAAGAATCACTGGCATATCTTCAATAAATAACTGAGAATTTGAGGGTTGGGTTTCAATTCTTATCTCAAGATTTGTTGGATTTGTCAGCATATTTGTAAAATAAGCTGTATCGCTGCAAGTTGGAATAGCAAAAATCAAATTATTATCAAAGATCAAATCTGGCTTGACAATTTCTCCTTTATAATAAACAATTACTGTATCTGTTTTCGGATTTGCTTCAATGCTTTCAAAAATGATTTTTATTTCGCCATTAAACGTTTTAGGAGATGCATCTAATATTTGCAAATCAATATTGTAATTTGAATTTGAATCAATTAAAAAGGGAAGATTTGCACCGATTTTAATATTTGACATTGGAAATTCTATTGATGTGACCTTTGCTTGCAAATTTCCAATGGATCTTAAAGTTAACGTTTGGATTTTATTTTTTTCGAATTCACAAGTTGCGAATATGCCAAAATCCAATGTATCAGGGATCGGGATTATCATTAATGTTTGGGGCCCAGGATTAATCATTGTAGCTGAAATATCGAAACTGCGACTACATACTGTCGATATTAATATCTTTTCTACACGATAGAAATATGCTTCCAATGTTGTTGAAAATTGGAACTCAATTTTAATGCTGGAATCTTTTTTTATTAAAATTGGAAATGTAATATTTATTATATCAATTCCTGAGGGCAAGGTAAAGTTGCTATTATTTAAGTATAAATATGCATTTGACTTATTTGTGATTAGTAATGTATCGCGTGGCTTAGAACCTACAATAAAATTAAGTTCTGTCTTATCAAAAACTAAGTTTACATTATAATATAATATAGTAATCTTTGGTGTAGAATCTGTACAAATTCCATTTAAAACAACGCCATAATATGCACCTCTTTGGTCAGCTATCGTTTCATATTTGTTTATTTCTTCAGTTTTCAATCTATTATCAAAGTACCATTCAATTGAATCACCGCCCTGTATTATTAAATGTGGATATAATCTTCCATCTTCTCTGCAAACATATATAATCGTATCCTTCAATACAGGAAATAGACTGTCATTTCTCTTAATAAATAATTCAGCAGTTGGCTTTGGTAGAATTTGTATTTTAATAATATCCGATGCGGTTTCGCATTGTGTATTAATATTTTTTGCTATTATTTGATATAACCCGCTTTGATGGACAATTAAATGCGAGCCCGTTTCTCCTTGAATTGGTGCTCCATTGTAATACCATTGGAATGTTAAGTCTGCTGTATAATTTCCAATTAAATCTATATAAACATCTTCTGTTTCGCAAAAGTCATTTCTATCATTTTTGGATTTAATTACGGGTTTTGGAGGCTTAGGTCTATCGATTGAATCAGTTTGTGCAAATTGTGATGTATTATAAATCCTTCCACGCTCATTTTCAGGTACAATATCCATATTCTGGTCATCTTTGCCAAATCTAAAAGCATATATGCGATAAACATAACTTTGCCCACATTCTGCATTTTTGAAATCTGTATCAATAAATTGATTTTGATTGAGATAATATATAACTCCAACAACTTTTGCAGTGCCAATCATATCGCCAGTATGATATATCTTACCATCAATTGGCATAGGTGTTATTGCTACATCTTTTGTGGGTATTCTTAGTATTAAATATCCCTCGACTGCATCCATTGTATAATTTGCAGGTGTCCATTCAATTTGTGCATCGCTTCCCACAACTTTAACTGATACACCTGTCTTGTAAGAACTCCATTTAGGTTGCCTCAGGCTTTGCCAGAATAATTGATTCTCATTTGGATATAAAGTATTTGTATTTGGTAAGCCTTTTGAAACATTTTGCGATTCTTCTGTATATTGGTTGTTTTCGTCCCAACCTTTATTATATTCATCTATATTCCTACCCGGTAGTACTCGAATCCCGTAAGTATCGCCGCTAATTGCCCCATTATGAAATATTCTATAATTTGTAATTGACGACATTGCGGTTGTTTCCCCTGCATTGCTATGCCCAAGGCTATGGATATTATTATCGGAAGCATCAAGCAATTGAATTATGTCGATATTTTGGCCAATATTTAATACTGCCACTCCCCAAGTTGGTGCTGAAAATAACCGCTTTTCAAATAGGTCAGAATCCTCAGCATTTACTTCTAAATATCCATCAGCCGGATTTATATCCTTTATTGAACTTGATGCTCGATGCCAAACAACAATTATAGTCCCTTTGCGAAGGTTTTGCCATAAAGGTATATCTTTAAATCGCACACCACCTTGCCAATCTCCACTCTCGGAATTATCGCGCAATGTGCATCCAACTAGATTTACATTATCGCTTGTTATTAGAATTTCTGTCCATTCGCCCTCGGGAGTTGCAGTGCGATTAAAATACTCACTGATAACCGCTATTTGCCCAAATACGGAATTTAGAGAAGTAATAATTAGTATAGATAATATGAGGATATATCTTTTCATTAAATTTTTTATAATTACGAATTTAATGAAAAATATTGAATAAATGGAGATATTATTTATTTTGCAAAAAAGGGGCGTAATTGCTTACACCCCTTTTCTTAGATTAAATATTAAAATGCTTTGTTTTCCATTTAATAAGTTGCCGTTGCATTTTATCTGCGGCATCATTTAATGATTTATGAAAATCTTCACTTTCTGACCTGGCTTTGAGAATTTCACCATTAACATGGACAGTAAATTCTACGATTTTATTTTGTTCGTTGATGAACTCCACATTGGCGCTGAGTATTTCATCAGCATAACGAGTAAGGCGATTTGCTAACTCGATTGCTTTCTCCTGCAATTGAGGCTGGTGGCTATTGAAATGTCTGAATGTTACGTTTGTTTCCATATTATTCTCCAAAAGTTAATTAAACAAATTTATTGATGTTTTATTAAATACTTCTCTATATTAAAAGTTAATCCAATATTAATGCCAATATAAAATGGTGCTACTCCCTTCCCTCCCATCATTTCATCAGGAAACGGAACAATTTGCGATTCAAGATTTTTAAATATGCGAGGATATCTTATCACATAATAAAAACTTGAGGATATTGAAGTACTTTTCATAAAAAAATCGGGTCGCTCCTTATCCCAATCTAAATCCACTCCGACAGTTGCATATAGAGTTGGATAAAAATCAATTGAATTATATACTGTGCTACTTTTCCGCGTATCATATTTTAAAGGGGAATTTACTAATTCTTTCCATATAAAATATGAATATGATACACCAATTCCCGCTCCAAAATAACTTTTATATTTTTCATAAAATTGATAATACTCTCCCGTAATAATAATTGGAATAGTAGTAAGGGTCATATCTTCATAAAAGTTTCGCCAAAGTCCTTGTTGGTTGGGGTCATCTTGCGAAAAATTGTCTTGCAAAGAATTTGGAATATATTCAGCATTTAATGAAACCCGAAAATTTTCCTTTATTTGAAAGTTAATAGATCCTCCAAAGCCCCAATATGTTTGGAATTCCGATTTTATTCCGCCCATTTGATTTTGATATTGTTCCAAAAATCCTTTTGTCAATATAGGGAGATTAGACCCTGTATATATACTTATTGTTATTCTATTATTCAATGTATCTTCTTTTGAATAAGTATTTATTTTAATTACTAAATTAAGAAAAAGAAAAATAAAAAGCAACTTATATAGTTTGCTTCTCATTCATTGAACCAATTAATGGCTTTGATTATTGTATCACGTAAATGAGTTCGCGGTACAATCATATCCACAAATCCTGTTTCAAGTACAGTTTCTGCACGTTGAAAATTGGGAGGTAGTTTTTTCCGTATAGTTTGCTCTATTACTCTTGGGCCTGCAAAACCAATTAATGCTCCAGGTTCGGCAATATTTAAATCGCCAAGCATTGCAAAAGAGGCGCTGACTCCACCAGTGGTTGGGTCGGTTAAAATTGAAATATATGGAATATGTCCATTATGGAGTTCGGCAATAATTGCTGCTGTTTTTGGCATTTGCATTAATGATAATGCGGATTCTTGCATCCTTGCTCCACCTGATACTGAAACAATAATCAATGGTACTTTTTTCTCTAATGAATATTTTGCAGCTCTATATATTTTCTCTCCGACGACTGAACCCATACTTCCACCAATAAAATTGAAATTCATCACTCCAAGTGATACTTCTTTACCATTGATTTTCCCCGTTCCTGTTGTGATTGCATCATTTAAGCCTGTTTTTGCTATTGCCTCTTTTATTCTGTCTGCGTATGGTTTTGTATCAATGAACCCAAGTGGGTCAGTCGAACGAATATTCGTATTGGACTCTTTAAATGTATCTTTATCAAGTAATATTTCTATATAATCATTTGAGGAAATACGGAAATGGTAACTGCATTTATTGCAAGTAAACAAATTATCTTCTAGTTGCTTTTTATAGAGCATTTGACCGCACGATGGGCATTTTGTCCATAATCCATCGGGCATATAAGCAGGTGATGTCTCAGCAATATTTTTCTCGGAACGAACAAACCAAGCCATTTTATTCCTTAATAATTTTTTAACAAAATTATGAAAATTCTAGATAATATTAAAATTATCAAAAAATATAATAGAATATGTTCTATATTATGTGGCAAAAGCATCGTTGCTTTTGATATGGATGTATGAAGTACGCCCATAAAAGTTCTGCACCAGGATGGTGCAGGCCATAAAATAATGAGCAAAGATGCTCATTCCACACCCTTATTCTTTTATCATCTTTTCAACAACCCTTTTACTTCCATTGAAAAATCGCACTGTGTAAAACCCGCTTGATAATTGGCTAATATTTATTTTGTTTGATTTAATTGCTCCACTTTGCACGCAATTGCCAAGTAGATCATAAATTTGATATTGCCAACCATTACCAAGATAATGATAAACACCCCCTGCCCCCTCTACAAAAAGGGAATGAATATAAATATAGTCGCTTGCGGGATTTGGAGATATAATGATTTTCTTTTCAATATCCCCCTCCTGAACGCCGACTGTGGTTGTATCTTTCCATATTATTGCTATTACTCTATAGAATGTTGTATCCTCAACCTGAATTTCTGGAACATAATATCCCGCATCTATATAATATTCAGGGCTTATTGCATAAGTAAATGAAATATCTGCACCAGCTTTCTCAGGATATGTTGCAAATCCTTCTTGCTTGCTATAATCCTTCCCAAAATAATTGACAATCCTCACTTTTCCGTTAGTACTTATACATATTGGATTATTGCTGCCTCCATAATTTTTCAAAGGGGATTTTATTTCTTCAAAATAATAATAGTTTGATTCTAAGTTTTGCAAAAATACATCTGTAATCACTCCACCTGACAGAGGGGCTAACATTTTAATAACATTATGAACAGTTGTATCTCCATATCCTACCGCAATTAAGCTATCTATCAAACCACCTTCATTTGTCATTACAATACTCTGAATGGTATCGGGATTTTGTTTCCAAGCAATCGCAAAAGCTTTGTAAGGTATTCCATTTTCATTAGTTCCCGCATCAATTAAATTTGAATTCTCCTTTGGTTTGGTTATATAGAACTCACCTATGCCTTTTCGATATGTCACAAGAGATATAGAACCATGAAGATGAGCAGACTCATTTCCAGAAATTGGTTTTACTAAGACTGTACCATCAACATTGATACAAGCTGGATTATTTGATCCTGTCCAATCCTTCAAACTAGTTGAAAACACCATACTCTCTTCAGAATTGGAAGCAAGAGTTTCTAAATATCTATCATTAATGATTGTCTGGGAAAAAGGTTTCAATAATTCCAATATTTCATACATATTTTTATCTCCATCCCCAGCTCTAATCATCTTATCTATTAGTTTCCCTTCCTCGTTTGAAATAACAAACGTAGTGGCGTCGCTTACATACCACAAATACAATAGTATCTCTTGAGAATTACTTGCATTAGCTTCGCTGACTGCGCTCCCCATTATGGTTGCCGTAACCGTCGCATCAGCGGTGAGTGCTGTTGTTGCAGTACCTGTAAGAGTAATAACGATGGTGTTGCCTGTGCCTTTAGAAGCGGTATAGTCCAACCCTGCAGGAAGTCCGGAAAGTATTACATCGGCTTTGGAAACATCCGCCTTAACCGTGCCGGAGGTCACATTGATTTCCCATGTCTTATTCCGTGCTGATGGAGTTCTGTTGTCCATTTGCAGTATTGCGATACTATCGGTAGCAGTGCCAGTAATAATTAGTTGGTCGGTGAGCTCTCCTTCCTCGTTGGAATGCATAAAGGTGGTAGCAGTATTTTGTCCATACAGACAATTTGCAAATGATAAAAATCCAAAAATTAAAAAAAGAAAAATATGTTTCATATTTTCCCTAATAATTATATTTAATTGTTTCAAAATTAATAAAATATAAGTTAATTAAGAATGAATAATTATTGAATTAAGTAAAAGTATCGCAAATGCTTATATATCTTCTTTTTTGCAAAGGACAAAGCGTTATGCATTTCTTGCTTAAGTCAACGACTTAAGACATTTGTTAAATTTTTTTTGTCATTCTTTTCCCATCCATTATTTCGGACAAGGATGAGGAATCTATATATTGCGGACAATGGATTCCTCGCTTCATCGAAATGAGGTAAATTTCCAATACTAAAAAATATTATTATAAAATTTATTAATTTTGAATGAATATTAAATGTGAATGAATAAAATGGTATGGCGATTTCCTAATGAAACATTATTGAGAAAAGAAGATGTAAGGGTAAGCGATATGCTTACAGAGGAATCAATACATTTAGACTTTGAATTATTATCAAAGGAATCAAGCCTTGATAGAAAAGTTAGCTCATCATTGCCTTATCGACCACAGTTTTTGCTAGCTGGATATGATGATTCAGCAAAAAATGAGCAATTTTTTATTATTGGAAAGGAAGAAATTGACTTTTTAAATTCTCAAGATTATGAAAAACAGATTATGTCAATTAATAATTTAATCAATAAAGATCCTGCCTGCATAATTTTGACAAATTCTTATAGTTTGCCTGATTATTTACTTGAACCAATTATTGAACATAATATTGCAGTTGTGCGAACTCCTAAAGAATTAGGCACAGTTTGGGCTGTACTTTCTACTTTTTTAAACGATAGATTCTCCCCTCAAATGGTTGTTCACGGCTCGCTTGTGGATGTTTATGGTGTTGGTATTTTATTTGTTGGGAAGAGTAGCATTGGAAAAAGCGAAATAGCATTAGATTTGGTTGAGCGTGGGCATAGGCTAGTCGCAGATGATACAGTTATGCTCACAAATAATTCTGATGAAACTATTATAGGCACAAGCACAAAGATTGCAAAGCATTTTATGGAAATTCGAGGATTAGGGATTATTGATGTTCGTTCTATGTTTGGCGTGCGAGCAGTTCGCTATCAAAAGCGTGTTGAAGTAATTGTAGAATTGGTGGAATTTAAACAAAATGAGGAATACACTCGCACTGGTTTGGAAGATCAACTAGCTGAGGTAATGGGCGTTGAGTTGGATTATGTTAAATTGCCAATATTTGCAGGCAAAAATATAACCGTGATTGTAGAGGCAATTGCTCTTAATTATTTATTGAGAATGTATGGATATAATCCTGCTAAAGTTATGCACGAGAATCTTACATCTATTCTGATGAATGAACCAATTCATGAGGACAAAACTAAAATTCAAAGGCTTGTGAATTATTTCCAAGGAGATAGAGAATAAAGTGTAAAGTGTAAAGTGTAAAGTGTAAAGTGTAAAGTGTAAAGTGTAAAAGGTAAGGAGTAAGGAGTAAGTGTAAAGTGGAAATGGTGAATGTAGAAAAGTAAATAAAAAACCTTCCGAAAGATAAATTTCGGAAGGTTTTTGTATTATTTTAAAATATAAAAAATTATTAAAAACCCTCTATAATCAAATAAGTGCTGCCAATGTATTTTTTTCCTTTAGAAGCGCGACCCGTTGGTGGCGGATTATCAGGATCTGTAGATTCATTACCTTCAAAAGAGATTCGTTGAGCATCAATTCCATTAGAAACAAAATAATCTTTTAATGAACTGCCACGTTGCTGTGTAAGTGCCAAATTATCTTGTGGATTTGCATTATCATCGGGAAATGAAACGATTTTAATTTTTACTGTGGGATTTAATTTCAAAAGATTAATATAATCTGAAAGGAATAAATCTGCCCCATATTTCAATTTAGATTTATGTGTTTCAAATAGCTTAACGGGAATAAGTATTTTGGTTTGTGTCTTTTTTGGAATAATGAGAAAATCTTTTGAATATTCTACGTATTTATCAGTTGCAGGGATTTGAATAGAATAGCTATATTTCATATAATCAAAATCAGAAAATCGAATTTCGTAAGTTGTTCCTGGTTTCAATCCCGTAATAAAATAGCTGCCATCAGTAGCATTACTCTTGATTTTATTGATTCTCTGGCCATTTTGGTCAAATATTTCAATATTCACACTCAATGGCTGATTATTTGTAATATTATAAACCCGTCCTCCAATTGAAACCACAGCCTGCACAAGTTGAGACTGTGCATTAATAAAAAGGAATGGAAGACAGAATAACGTCAAAATTAGTATTTTCTTCATCTTAACTCCTTATTTTTTTCCTTTTTTAATAACTGGTTCAACACCTTTAGTAAGCAATCTAATTGAACCATCATCGCACGCAATTGCAATAATACTTGCATTAGAAACAATATCAACCCCCCAGACACCAACACCAATATCCATATCCATCAATAATATTGGTCCGCTAATATCCCATAGTTTTACGTGGTTATCAAGACTGCCTGTCACCAATGTCTTATTATCAGCTGCGAATGCAACATCTTGAACCAAATCATTATGAGCCTTGAACTTCCTGAGAATTCCGCCATTTTTTGCATCCCATATTATAACCTCACCATTTGCATCTGAAGAAGCTATCATCTCACTATCAAAGCTATATACAACTGTTAAAACAGGTGCGCGGTGCCCACGCAATACCATTAAGGGTGCGTCCTTTTTTAAATCAGTCGACCAGATGCGAACGGTGCTATCATCGCTTGCGCTTGCAATTGTTTTGCCATCGTAGCTATATGCAACATTATTTGTGGGAGCTGTGTGTGCGCGTAGTGTCTTAACTTCCGCACCTGTTGCAATATCCCACAATTTTACAGTTTTATCGAAGCTTGTGCTTGCAACAAGTGATGGATCATTGTCTTGGTCAAAATATACACCAATGACCGGACCTGTATGCCCACGCATCACTTTCATTTCGACACCACTATTCACATCCCAGATTCTTACAGTTTGGTCTTCTGAACCACTTGCAAGCAGTCGGTCATTACCCGAAAACGAAACATTATATACTGAGCCTAAATGCCCGACAAGAGTTTTTAATTCTTTGCCATCAGGCAAACTCCACAGCTTTATTGTTTCGTCTTGACTTCCTGTTGCCATCATTGTGTTATCTTTATTGATAAACACAGCGAGTGCTTCATCATTATGCTTGCCGATTGTTCGCATTTTATAATTTGAAATTTGAGCATAAGATATTGCAAAACTTGAACATAGCAATAACATAATTAGATAAATAATTCGTCTTTTTTTATACATAATATATTCTCCGAATAACATCATTACCAAAATGCTAATTTAAAGAAAATTTCTTAAATAATATTTAAATTGAAACTTTTTTTATAATTTTTCGTATTTAATATAATCATTTTTATGGGGTAATAATAATGTATAGATCAATCAAAAATTTAACTTTAATTTCTTTTTGTTTTGCAATAATATTATCATTGACAAATTTTAATGTGTTAAATGCTCAAGAAAATAAAAATCAAACCCAAAATCAAAAACCAAATATAACAAAATGCAAGATCCAATGTGATGTGCAGAACTTCTATGATAAGGATATGATAGAAAATAAGCTAAAGGACGAGAAGGGAATCACTGATGTATATCTCGATCTTGAGAAAAAAGTTATATATGTCGATTATGATAAAACAATTATAAGTTCCGAAAAAATCTGCAAAATTGTAAAAGACCTTGGATTTGAAGCAAAAGTTGTCGAAGAAAAAGAAAACAACTTGGGAAGCAATACCACTAATTAAAGAATATTGAATAATTAATAATAAAGAAGGCGAGGCATAACTCGCCTTTTTTTTGTAATATTATTATAAAAAAATTATTAATTGTTATATACAAAAGAAGAACATATAAATATTAAGGAGAAATTTTTGTAGTAATTTGCAACTTTTTTTATTAATTTGAGTTACATATATATATGATTTTTTTAAATAATAAAGAATAAAAAAATTATGAAAAAGCTAATATTTACAATTCTATTTGCATTATTATTAGGGCCAGAATGCAAATCTCAAACTCCTGAGTGGCAGGAATGCAATAATGGGCTATATGGTGGTCAGATTACCACTATTACAATAGATGGCTCAAATATTTTTGCAGGCACACTGGGGGGTGGTATATTTCTCTCGACAGATAATGGCGAAAGCTGGGTTTCGAAAAATACAGGGCTGACAAATTTAAGTATTAATGCAATTGCAATCAGTGAGACAAATATATTTGTAGGAACAGATAACGGAATATTTGTATCTACGGATTTTGGAGAAAGCTGGATAAATAAAAGTGAGGGTTTAGGAGCCTTTCAAATTACTTCTATAGCAATTAGGGGATCTAATATTTACATAGGAACGTTAGTTTATGGAATATTTCTATCTACAGATAACGGAGAAAATTGGACCCCAAAAAATACAGGATTAAAAAAATTAAATATTGGAGCGATATTAATCAGTGGTTCTAATATTTTTGTAGGGACTTATGGAAGTGGAATATTTCTTTCAACTGACGGGGGAAACAACTGGATTGCAAGAAATTCGGGAGTAGAAAAATTAGCTATAAACACATTGGCAGTAAGTGGTTCCAATATTATTGCGGGAACCCAAGGCAAAGGTATTTTTGTCTCAACAGACGATGGAAATAATTGGGTAAGGAAAGATACACTATCATCTTCATTGATTGTTAAGTCAATCGTAGCAAACGATAAAAATATTTTTGCCGCAACTTTGTATCATGGTGTCTTTGCCTCAACTGATAATGGGAATAGCTGGGTTGAAAAGAATTCTGGTTTAATAAATAAGGCCATTAATACTGTTGCATTCAGCGGGGACAATATTTTTATCGGGACTTATGGTAGTGGAGTTTTTATGTCAACCGATAATGGGGATACATGGATACCTCGGAATAACAAACTCACAAATATTAGTGTCCTGTCACTTGCTGAAAACGCATCAACTATCATAGCGGGCACATATAATGGTATTTTTTTATCAACAGATGATGGTAATACTTGGACAGCAAAAAACCAAGGCCTGTCTCATCATATTGTTAATAGCATTGCAGTAAGTGGTTCAAATATATTTGCAGGCACTGCTGGTGATGGAATATTTCTCTCAACTGACAATGGAGATAACTGGGTTCCAATTTATGGAAAATCTTTTTATATGGATGTTAGTTCGATTGCAATAAATGAAAATAAAATCTTTGTAGGAACTTATGGAAAAGGTATCTTCTTTTCTTCTGATTATGGGAAAAATTGGATATCAAAAAATGAGGGGCTAAGTAATTATTATATTGGTCCAATTTTAATTAATGGCCAAAATATTTTTGTGGGTACTGGAGAAGGAGTGTTTCTTTCCACTGACAATGGTGATAGTTGGATAGAAAAGAATAATGGATTAAATAATATTCATGTATCTTCCTTATGTATCAATGGCTCGAATATATTTGCAGGTACAAATTTCTATGGATTATTTCTTTCTACTGATAATGGAGAGAACTGGAATAATAAAAGTAATGGGTTGCCGAATTTCAATATTATATCACTGACGACAAAGAATTCTATTATTTTTGTAGGCACATTATGGGGTGTATATTTCTCACCAAACAATGGCGATAGCTGGACACCATTAAACGTGGGACTCAATGGCACTCCTCAATCTTTATTAGTAAATGGTTCTACTCTTTTTGCGGGAACTTCTCGTAATGGCGTATATAAGCTTGATATTAGCACTTTGGATGTTCAAGAACCGCAAAGCAATGCCCAATTTAGAATAATTCCAAATCCAGCAAGCGATGTTATTAATATTCAAACCAACCAAGAATTGTTTGAAATCAATATTTATAATTCAATCGGAATTAAAATATTATCTGCAGAAAATCAAAAGAAAATAGATATATCGAACTTTCCTGCTGGCATTTATATTTGCAATATTATTTCAACATCTAAAATTGAAACGCAGAAATTCGTCATATTAAAATAAAGAAATTTACTTTATCTATGGTAAAAAAATCAGCTTTATTTTGTGCTATAATTTTATTATCAATTTCATCAACTTTTTCACAAAATGTTTTACGTGAACCATTATGCGGATATTTGTTAAACGGGAAGTGGCATATTCTGGACCATCAAGGTAAGGAAATTTTCAAACCTCTCGATTTAGTTTATTTAACGGGATATAGTGAGGGTTATCTTCGCATAGCAAAAGCATTTGGCAAGGATACAGCCTGGGGTTTTTTGAATTTGGAAGGTAATGTTGCAATTCCACCAGGTGCTAAATTTATTGACCAATTCCACGATAGCGTTGCGATACTAGTAAATTGGCGGAAGGATTTACCCGAAGTAAAATATTATGGCTATATAAGAAATGATGGGGTTGTTATTGCTCCGACGATTTATTTGGATGCAACTGAATTTAACGAGGGTTATGGTTTTGTAATGAACGATACTGTCCGTGGATGGATGAATAAGGAAGGGAAAATTGTTCATAAATTACACAAAGGCTTTGGCGAGCCATTTTATGAAGGCTTAGCAGTTGTCCAGGACACGGTTCCGAAATATGGCTATGTTGATAAAAACTTCGAGGTTGCAATTCCATTTATTTTTAATGAGGCACATAATTTTTCCGAAGGTCTTGCACGTGTCGAGTATGATGGATATTTTGGATTTATAGATCATAGGGGCAAATTTGTTATCAGGCCTAAATTCTTTTATGCTCATGATTTGATTGGAGGTAGAATTTTTGTTGCATCTTCATTCGGAAATCGGGAAACAAAATGGTCAATTTATACACAAGGAAATAAATTTTTAACAGATTTTATTTTTGATGATGTTCGTGATTATTCTGAAGGATTTGCGTGTGTCAAGCAGGATTCTGTTTGGCATTTCATTGATATATGGGGAGACCCAATATTTGATAAAAAATTTAAATTTATTGGTTCATTCAAAAATGGACTTGCCTGGGCAAGCGAATTGGATGGTTCAAAGCGTGGATATATAAATCTGATGGGTGAGTATGAAATTCTAATTCCTAAGGAAGCTGAAACTATAATTGATTTGCGTTGGAATACATTTGTAAAATAATTATAATTTTCTTAATTCTGCTTCAATTTTATTAATATCGTTTAGCTTCAAAATTGACTCAATCGCTTCACGATTTTGAAATTTGCTTACAATATCAGCAAGCAATTGCAATTGCAACTCATTTTTATTCTCAGGTGTAACTAATAAGAAAATAAATTTAGCTGGCGTTTCATCAGCACTTTTGAAATCAACGCCATTTTTATTTATTGCAATAGCAAGTGCTGGCTTTTGCAATTTATCATATCTGCAATGTGGCAATGCAAGATAATTGGCAATACCTGTAGGAATCATGTTTTCACGTTCGAGGATTGCTTTTTTTATTTCATTTTTGTCTAATTTATGTGAATTTGCAATAACTTCACATAATTCATCAATGGCATCCTCTTTTGTTTTTGCATTTGATATTTTTATATTTTTCTTATTAATCAACGAATTAATATCAGATAAATTCCGTTTCGATAAAAGTATATTCATCAATGGGGCACTAATTAATGATGTTACCAATGCCATAATTACAAGTGCGACAAATACTTGATCGGTTATAATTCCAACTTGCAATGCTAATAATCCAAGGATAATTTCCATTGTGCCTCGGGAGTTCAATCCCAATCCAATAATTGCGGAATCTGTAGAATCTACTCCAGAAATTTTTGCTCCTAAGTATGAGCCAGCAACTTTTCCAATTATCGAAATTAATAAAATAATTAAGACCAAACCAAGATTGAAATTTTGTATAAAATTCACGCCTAAACCAATCGAAACAAAGAATAAAGGAGCAAAAATATTTGATACAAATTGATTGAGTGTTTCACGCACCTTTTGGTTTAAACTTGGGGCTTCACCAATAGCAATACCTACTAAAAATGCACCAAGCACCGCATGAATTCCGATATATTGAGTATAAGCAGCACCAGCAATGCCTAATACAAGAATAAAGTTTAATATGCTGCCAGGAAATGACCATTTCTCTTGAATATAATTTACAGTTTGGTCAATTATTCTACGCAAGAAAACAAATAAAATGATGAAAAATAAGATAATAAATAACAATATTTCGAGAAAGTTAAAGTGAGATGAGTTATTTCCCATCATTCCTAATATTACCGAAAATACAAGCCAGCCAATTAAATCATTAATCATTGCCGATGAGATTATCATCATTCCTATATCCATTTTATAAATATTTAAATCCATCAGCGTTTTTGCAATTACAGGTAATGCAGAAATTGATAATGCTGTTCCAATGAAGAGTGCAAATATTAATTTATTATTTATTTCAGAAATTCCTAGTGTGACTGGGAAAAACCACGCCATTAGAAAACCTATCACAAATGGTATTATAATTCCAAAACAGCTAATAACTAATGCTTTTGAGCTATTTTTTAATACCACATTAAAATCTACTTCCATACCTGATATTAGCAGAAGTAATACAACAGAAATATTTATAAGACCTGTTAAAGCATTATTTGTAGATCCTTGAGGTGGAAATAAAAAATAAAATATGTCAGGAGAAATGGTTCCCAATACTGTTGGACCCAAAATTATGCCCGCCAGAATTTCCCCAATGATCGCGGGTTGATGAAGCTTGATAAATATTTCACCAAATACTTTTGCAGCAAATAGCATAACAGATATGCTTAGCAAAAGTATTACTATATCGGGGTGGGTTGCTTCCATTTATCTTACAATAAGGATATTTGATGGTAAATCTTCAAAAATATGTTCCGTCTCCATTGGCAAAAATCTCTCCCAAAGTGTTGGTTTCTTGATTTTTGAAGGAATTATGTATAAATCAGGTGAATTTTCATCCACAAAATTGCGTTCAGCTCGTTTTTCTTTTCCATAAATACAGTGAATATCTATATTGATATTTTGCAAATTCAATTCATTCAAAAATACGCGTGTTTTTTCTTCTTCCTCCTTTGTTGCTTTTTCGATCATATCTTCTAATTGTCCAACATCGCCTGAGTCTTGCAACGTGGCTGTCAATCCTGGAATATAAAATTCACGAACAACATCGAGCGACGGGTTGCCTTCCTTGATTGCAAGTTGATATGCAATTTGCATTGCTTTCTCGCCAAGTGGAGAATAATCGATTGAAACAAATATCTTGCGAAAAGGCTTTATAATAATTGGAATTTTATAAATCAAAATTGAACAAGGTGAGTATTTCATAAGCTTTCTTGCAACAGAACCAATATAGAATTTGATAATATTTTCCTTCTCGAGAGCGCCTGCTAATAACAATTCAATTTCCTGTTCTGAACAGGTTTTAATAATTTCTGTTGCAGGATCGCCATCGCTCCATATTAATTCATAATCGTTTTCTTTCAATTTCATTTCCTTAAGCACATCATTAAGCATTTTTTTGTAATTTTCATCATCTTTGCCGATATGAATTAAATATAATCTTGATGAAAATAACTTTTGAATCCGCAATGCCTCTTGCAATAAATCTTTGCTTGTGGGAGTGAAATTAAATGCTAATGCAATCTTTTGAAATCCTATTTCCATAAATATCAATCAATAATAATTATAAAATTATGAAAAAGAATTTAAATAACATAATTATTAATTTTTGGTATATTTTTTTCTTAATTTTTTTAAATCTTTTATTCATTAAATAAAAATTAAATAATTATGAAAAACTTCTTATTTTTGTATTATTATAAAACTTTAATTTTCTTTAATCATTTTAAAATATTCATAATTGCAAATTTGAGATTCATTAAATTAAATATCGGTACCTTTTTCTTAATTTTAATTTCTATTTTTCCCTTATATGGACAAATTAATAATTCAAGTCCGTCAAATTGGATATTTCCCGATGGCAATTCCCAAGCAACACGCAGAAACTCGTATCCCTCTATAATTCAAGATATTGATTCAATCAAAATGAAATGGTCTACAGATTTGATTTCGGGACAAGTGCAACCCCTGATTGGAAATATTGCTAATAATCCAAAAATTAATGCAAAATATCCGTATGCACCAAATGAAATTATTGCTGTGATGGGGGATAAATTAATTCTCTTCAGTGGAACAGGAAAATTATTGGCATCTTTCCAATTCCCCGATTATGTCGTGGGAATAAAGTCAGTATCAGCTTTACTTGATACACTTTCGACAGATTTTTCGAGTAATAATTCTCTTTCCATTATTGCTACAGAATCGATTGAACATAATGTGGATTCAATTGCATATAATTATTTATTTTATTATAATGAGAATAAGCAAGCCATAGAAATATATAAGAGATTGGCGTTGGATTTGCGGCCATTCGCTCCTAATATTTATTCAAGCTTAAAACCCTTTGCAGGCAAGCGCATTGGAGATGATTTCCAAATATTTACTATTGCTAATATTCATACTCCAATTTTCGATAGTAATAATCTTACATTGCCATATTTGCGAGGTATGTTAAAATTTAATCTATCAAATACAATATCGACATTCCCATTTAATGATATTGGCGATGATATAACAAATCGCATTACAGTTGCTCCCGAAATTAACCTTTATCAACCCTCATTCATAAAAGATAATCTTTCAAGAAATCTTGCTCTTTTCTCGACTTATGGAAATTTAAATGATTCAATAGGTATTTTTAGCAATATATTAAATAAAACATATAATCTCCCATATTTACTGGGGCTTAATCTATCGGGAAATTCCGCAATTCCTTTATTTCCCATTATTGATTTAAGCTCAATTGTGTCAGGAAATAAACCAATTATCCGACCATATTTTATAAGTTTAAAAGACAAAGCTGACAATGATTCAAAATATATACTAGTGGCTGAAAATTACTCAGGACTTGATAGCTCGATTGGTACTTCACGGTTACATTTATTCTATATAACGGGTAATCAATTAACAAAATTGAATGATACGCTTGTTCCTCCAATTATCGGTGGAAGCAATCATATTTGGTCGATAGCTGAGGGTAATGTGGATGGCAATCCCGCAAATAAATTATTACCATATTATCCAAATAATCCAGGTCAGGAGATAATTGCGACAATGTCTTCGGCTGATTTTGCTTATCCCGATAATTATCTGCTCGTTTTACGTTATCAACCTGACGGAAATATTGCAAAACCTACACCGCCAAATACATATTTGCATTTATTTGATACAATATGTACTCAAAAAATCAGTGGATGGATTGCGTGCATTAATGATTTTGATGGGGATAAATCAGGAAAAGATGAAATTTTTATTGTAGATGGAGGAACATTCAGAATTCTTAGAATGCGCGATTATGCAGATGATAATTTTAGATTAGGACATCCATTTGATACAGTTTATTCCCACACTTTCCCAAATCAAACTATTTTTTCTTTATCAGTTGCTGATTTGGAGGGGGATGGAAAAAACGATATAATTGTTACTACTAATGACAGCACATATATTTTTGGTTCAAATATTCCAAATTCATTTGCATTTTTAAATCCTAAAATTCAGCAAACCCCTCCCGAACCTTTTTGCATCGGAAAGGATATTGTTTTGCAATGGGTGAATTATACTTTAACAGAAAAAACTGTGAAATTGGAATTTCAAGAAACTCGTAATAACAAGCCAATCGATAGCATTCCTCCGCAATTTATTGGAAATATTGATAATAATAAAGATACAGTATCTTTTACATTATTTTTAGATAATTCTTTTTATGGCAAAGAGGGATTTTTTATATTAACTGGATTGGCAAATCCAAAAGAAAATATTGATACAAGCGCAATCATTAGATTTATTATGCCAGGTTTTACTATTACGAATGTAACAGATAATATTTATCAATTTAGTGATGAAATTACAATAGATGGGGTTGCGCAATGTGCCGATTCGTTATCGTTTCAAATTAGTGCCGATTCTCTTTCTTGGAAAGAACTTGTTGGAAAGAAAATAGAGAATTCCTCAAATATTCAATTGCAAACCGTTCTACCGTGCTTGCCAATTATTGATTGTGCAAAGCTTGACAGCATTTACAATATCAATTGCAGAATTATATCAATTAGTGGCATTTCCGATACAAATTATTTTAATTTGAAAGCAATACCAAAAAAATTCTATATCACAGTTGATCCTTGCGAAACAGATTGTCCAACATTGAGATTCCATTGGAATAAGGCAGTTTCATCAGATTCAAATTCTACGATTTATTTTTCTTATTCATTAGGGAATATGAAGGATGCAATAACAATTGGTTCTGCGGAATTTTCTAAGGGTGAATTTATATGGGATTTGCCAAGTAATATCGGAAGTATAGTTCGCTTTTATGCTTGCGATGCAAATGACTGCGCACGATTTGACACAACTTTACGAAATATTCAGCCAAAATATTTGAGCATTGTATCGCCAAATCCATATAATCCAAATCTTGGCGATCTTGAAGTGATTTATAAAATTCCAATAGATGGCAGGGTTAATATTCGTGTAATTGACCAGGCAAATAAAATTGTAGCTGAAATAATAAAAGATGGTGATAGAAAAAAGGATATTACTTATTGCGACCGCTGGAATGGTGAAAAGATTGGTGGAGGATTTCCTGCAATTGGTATGTATTATATTGTACTTGATATTTCAGATGGTTCAAGAGAAATATATCCATTTTTTATAAGAAAATAAATTTATTAAGATTATAACAATAAAAGAATTATGAGAATTTTAGTAGTTGAAGACGATGAGAAATTAGGAAGATTCATCGTTCACGGCTTAGAACAGGATTTGTTTATTGCTGAATGGATTACCAATGGTAGCCAAGCAGTAGATTTTATTATGAACAATCTATTCGATGCAATTGTGCTTGATGTCATATTACCGGGAAAGGATGGTTATTCCATTTTGCGTGAAATTCGAGAGATGGGCGAATCCACGCCTGTTTTGCTTTTGAGTGGCAGAGATACTGTTGAAGAAAGAGTAAAAGGGCTTGACCTTGGCGCTGATGATTTTATGGGTAAACCATTTGCTATCCAAGAACTCTCAGCAAGATTGCGTGCTTTGCTTCGTAGAACGTTGCCAGATAAAACGACCAAAATTAAATGCGGTGACCTTGTGCTTGATACTGTTTCCCATATTGCTGTTCGTGACGGTAAAGAAATTGAACTAACCTCAAAAGAATATGCCTTGCTTGAATATATGATGAGAAATAAAAACCGCATACTGAGCCGCAGCACTATCACTCAACATGTTTGGAAACACAATTTTGACCCCGATTCAAATATTATTGATGTCTATATTAAACGCCTGCGAAGTAAAATTGATTATAAGAAAAATAAACAATTAGTGCAAAGTGTTCGTGGTGTTGGTTATAGAATTAAAGATTTTGAAGACGAATAGAATATAACTTATTGACTTTTCAATTTCATAAAAGTAAAATCGTCAAAATAGTAAATTTTGACAAATCAATGAAATTATCTGCTTTGGGCTTTTCTTCATTTGTGGGAATATTTATATATTGTTATATCAGCTCAGCTAATTTATATACACAAACTATTTCAAAAGATAACTTATCACAAAGCAATTCTCCATCAAATTCTTCAAATTTTAATTATAGATATTTACCAAACGAAGCTTATGGATTTGGCGAACGCCTCGAATATAAAGTAGGCTATAAATTTATTACAGCTGGAACAGGATATTTGCAAATAATGCCCAATCCAGTATATCGCAATGGACGACCTTGCTATGATATTAGATTTGAAGTAAAATCTCTTCCTGCGCTTGATTATCTTTATAAAGTTCGTGATCAATATTCTGCTGTGATGGATGTTGCAGGGCTTTTTTCGTGGGAATTTAATCAAAAAATTCGGGAAGGCAGATATAAGCATGATGAACAAGCAATTTTTGACCAAGCGAATAACCTTGTTTATACTCGCGGTAAAACTTATAAAATACCACCTTATACTTATGATATAATGTCTGCATTTTATTATGTACGCTCACTTGATTTATCTTCTATGCCTAAAGGAACAGTTTTTTATTTGGATAATTTTTTTAAGGATACAACTTACCGTCTTGGTGTAAAAATACACGGAAAATCTGTTGAGACAGTTGATGCAGGCAAGTTTCGTTGTATTATAATTGAACCGCTTGTAGTTGAAGGTGGTTTATTCAAGAGTGAAGGTTCAATATATATTTGGCTTACTGATGACGCACGAAAGATCCCTGTAAAAGTAGCTACAAAAATTCCAATCGGGTTTGTTGAAGCAAAACTTACAGGATATAGTGGTATTCGAGGTCCGATTGATGCAAAAATACCTTAAAAAGGTAAGCTGTTGCTTAGATTCTTAAATCTTATTTTTTATATTAAATGAATTCTAGAATAACAAAGTTATCAGATGAAATACTTCTCGCCAAGGTAGGAAACGCAGAACTTGATAACCAAGGTAAGTTCCAAAACTGAGGAAGGTAATACCCGTCAATTGCCGCAATCTTAATAAAAATTTCTCGCTCATTCGGTGCTTATTTGCAGAAATTATACTAGTTAATGTATATAACCAAAGGAAAGTTCCTAGCCCGAAACCAACTGAAAAGAAAATTTTGTTTTCTATATTGAGAGGGAATAGATGCCATGCCGCAATTTGCAAAGTCACAAACCCTAGTGATGGCAAAAATGATGGATTTATTAAATTAGAAAGGGAAAGTGCAATTCCTAAAAAGAAAGGTCCCCTATTTCCTAATTTCTCTAAAAAACTAATTTTTGGTTCTGATTTTCCTTGTAATTCTTTTTCGGGATTTGTCTTCTTCTGAATTAAATTATAAATTCCAAAAGCAATAAATACTAATACTACCGAAAGTTGTATAATCTTGGTAATTACTGTATATTTTGTTGTAAAATTTTTTAATGATTCAATAATAGCAGCAGTCATAAAGAATGTGAGAAGTATATAAATAAAATCCATCATTGACGTTGCTGTAATCAAATGATAAGAATTTTTTTTTGGATTAAAAGCAGACATTTTGATTGTTGTCATACCTATAGGTCCTGGAGGTATACCCAGTACGAACCCTACAATTACACCAATCAATGCTGCAAATATTGTTCCCATTTTATATGTATTTTTTTATATAATTATATCATAATTATATACTCTCAATATTTAAGACACCTCACAATGTCAATTATTTTTAACAATGTGTAGTTTCTTAATTACAAATTTAAAAATAGTTATAGAATAATTAACAAAAATAAAAAATCTCTTGATAATTTTTGAACCTACGACTTAAGTCGTAGGTTCAAACTATCATATTATTATTTAAGTCGTGGGTTCAATTATATCGCTGTTCTTTATTGTATTCCCATTTTTTCCATAACCATTAGTAATTTCAGCAGGAGCTTCAATTTCGGGTTCTTTTGCTCTTACAGGAACAGAATGCAAGAATTCTCCATATTGCATTAGTTCCTCCAAGCGGCAGGACCATACAAGGCGTTCGTTGCCTTTGTCATCTTTCCAATATGTAATATCGGGGCATCCATCGCACATACTCTGGTCACCATTTTCCAAGAAGTCAGCAGGCTGAATAATCATAATTGTTTGATTATATACTTTCTTGAAAATTCTAAATGGATTGCCACCTAAATATTTCCAATAATTCTTTAATGCTTTTTTTGTACCTTTATCAAATGGAGCCAAACCAAACATAGCTGATTTGCCTAGTGCTGCTGTCTTTGGTGAAGCATAAGATAAATACCTATCGTGCTTAAAGTGGTATCCATTCATTACTATTTCCATAAATCTATTTCCTGCATAGCCGAATATTTGGTCCTTATTGCCGATACGTTCTGTAAGCAACCACTTATAATAATCTGGGCGATAGGTACCATTCAAAAATGCAGCAGGGTAAAAATCAGGGTATTTCTCACGAATTTTATTCACCACATCAGGTGCCATTATGTCAGTTTTCTCATCCTTATCAGAATGATAATGAATCTCTTCTTTGAATACCTCTTGGTCTCCGGCAAAAAATCTATATGGTGTCTTTGGTGTGACATATCTGAATATAATAAATACCATTGTTTGCACTATATCAATATGCTTCTGTGCCCATTCCACTAATTCAGGAACATATTGGAGTGTATCCTCATAAACAGTTGAATTAAATGAGCAGGCAATACCGCCTTCTTTTGCAACCATTTCTGCATAATGCAACCTTAATTCGTTAAGCTCTACCTCATTTTTTCCATTCCATTTGGGGTCTCTGCCCTTACCTTGTTTGCTATCTATGTGAAAAGTAAATCCAAATACACCGGCTTCCTTTAATTTGTGAAGGAGCTCGGGAGTAAGAGCTATACCATTAGTATTGACAATGGGTTTTAGACCGCGAGAACTAATTTCAGCAACTAACTCCACAATTTGCGGATAAAGCAAAGGATCGCCTCCCGCTATTGATATGCAATCTGTCTTGCGATTTGCTTGGAAAAAGTCCAATTCGCGTTTTACTTCTTCAAATGGTTTATGCGAATTTTTGACATTTTTCCGATAGCAACCATAACAATTCAAGTTGCATTGTGATGTAGGTTCCAACCAAGTTATACCATTATCGGATAAATTCCATGGGAGCCTAAATAGAGTATCAACTTTAAAAAATGGTTCATTCATACATACCTCTATTTATAAATTTATTATTTTCTCATTTCAAAAGAATATTAAACACTTTTTTCCGAAAAATATTTTTTTCAAATTTACAAATTATAAAAAAATTATTATTCATTAACTAAAATTCTTAAATTATTTAACTTTGCATATTATTAATTAATTATTGATGAAAATAAAAAGTAAGATATTTCTTTTCCCTATCCTTATATTGCTACAAAGCTGCAATGAAGGCTTATCTCCACAATTTGAACAAAAAACAGTATTGCAAGGTAAAATTGTTTATACCAGTGGTATTAGCTCCTGGCCTGCTAAAGATTCATTAAAAGATTTAAGAGTAGTTGCATTTAAAAATTTTCCTCCACAAAATATTGTGCAAGAAATTTTGAGTGGTTCTGCATATTATACACAAGAATCATTACCGTTTTATACAGATACAACGAATTTTTCTATAGAAATTCCTGATGCTCCCGTTTTGTTAAAATATATAGCTGTAGCACAACAATATGGCGGATTAATGGAATGGCGTGTTATTGGAGTTTATAAAGCTCAAAATTCTGATACAGCTTCAAATTTATATATAAATAAAAGTGAAACAAAAAATATTACAATTTATGTCGATTTTAATAATCTTCCACCACAACCATTTTGACTATTATGAATAAATATTTCATAAATATAATTTTATTTCTATTTTTTTTAAGTATAATTAATACTTATGCTACTGAGAATTATTCTATTTCTGGCTCAGTGTTTGATAAATCAGTAAATGAACCGATAATAGGTGCTACCATTCAAATTGAGAAAACGTCCTATGGAATTTATACAAACAAATTAGGTAAATTTCTTCTTAAATCTATACCTAAAGGGAACTATACAATTATTGCCTCTTCAATTGGATATGAAACGCAAAAATTGCAAATAGAATTGACTTCTGATACTATTATCAATTTCTATTTAGAACCAAAAGTATTTAAAACAAATGAAATAATTATTACTGCTAATAAGCAATTCCAAAGTATTCAGGAAATATCGAATTCTGCGGTAGTGCTTGAACAAAAATCTTTTAATTTGACAAATCAATTTGATTTAGAACAAATTTTGAAAACAGTACCAGGGCTCGAAGTATATGAGGAAAATGTTAGCATACGTGGATCCGATGGATTTGATTTCGGAATTGGCTCCCGCACATTGATGATGCTTGATGGAATACCTTTGATGTCGGGGGATAATGGAGATTTGAAATTTAATATTATTCCTTTTTCTGATATTGACCGAATTGAAGTTGTGAAGGGGGCTGGCTCGGCACTTTATGGAACAAGCGCAATCGGTGGTGTAATCAATCTTATTTCTTCCGATCCACCTCAGCAACCTACCCTTTCTTTTGATTCATTTTTTGGTATATATACACAACCGACGTACGATTCCTGGAAATATTCTTCATCTCCATCTAAAAAATACGGCATTCAAGCGGGTTATGGGCAGAAATTTGGCCATTGTGGTTTAATGATTTCTGGTAATTTTTTGCGTGATGAGAGTTATCGGATGTTTGATGATTCCTACCAATATTCTGGATTTATGGAATTTACTTATGATTTCACAAAAGCAAGTAAATTGAAAGTCTATGGTATTTTTTCGCTTGCCGATAATGCTGACTGGGTGTATTGGAACAGCTTGGATAGTGCAACACGTCCGCCGACCGCTACAGATTTGGATTCTCGTTTTATAAGTTCAAAATCTATGATTGCAGCAAATTATAATCATATATTTTCTGAAAATATGTTCTTGAATTTCAAAACAAGCGCATTTTATACTCACTTCAAAAATAATTACCCTCAATCCAATCCTGATTATCGGCAAAGCGATGCATTGACTTTATTTGATGAATTGCAATTGACTAATCATTTAGGCAAATCATTTTTGCTTACATCAGGTATTGCTTTTACAAATAATACAATCGATGCCTCAATTTATGGCAATCAATTACAACAGATTTATTCCGCTTATTCACAAGCAGAGCTTTCATATATCAAAAATTTGATTTTCACAGCTGGTTTCCGAATTGATTATGAAACGGGGAGAAATTTTAAGGATAATTTTGAAATTTCCCCAAAAATTGGAATCAATTATAAAATTTTTGATAATCTACGGCTTCGTTCGTCAATTGGAAAAGGTTTCCGCGCACCCACAATTGCTGAACGCTTTGCTACTATATCTTATCAGGGATTTAGAGTTGTTGAAAATTTGGATTTAACTCCTGAGAATAGCTGGTCTTATGAAATTGGTGGAAATTATACAAATCAAAAATTTTTGCCATTCGAGCTTGATGCATCAATATTTGATAATGAATTTTACAATTTAATTGAGCCATCATTCACTGACCAGGCATTTTCAACAATTGAATTTAAAAATTTAACACGTGCTCGCATTCAAGGAATCGATTTGATGCTGAGATTCCAGATTTTTCCTTTTCTTGGGCTTCAAACATCATTAACATATATTAACCCACGAGATTTAACATTGAATGAGGTCCTGAAATTTCGCTCGAAAGTGCTTTCAATTTCATCATTATATTTCAAATATAAAAGTTATGAAATTAAGTTAAATTATAATTTCACAAGCAAAGTAGAAAAAATAGATGAAAAAGCAGCATTTCAAGTTAAGGATGCCGATGCACGTGTTCCAATTCACGTTGTAGATTTATTTCTTATATATAATTTTCAAAATATAGCAGTGAAAAATTTAGCAATATCATTGAACTTATATAACTTGCTGAATTATTACTATACTTATATGATAGGGAATTTAGGAGCAACCAGACTTGTAGGGTTATCAATAAGCTATGGAATGTAATAATTATAAAAATTGTAATTTTGCATAGAAATGAATGAGAAGTTTATAAATAAAGTCACAAATGGCGATACTTTAGAATTGATAAAAGAATTAGATGACAATTCCATCAATTTAATAATTACATCTCCACCTTATTTTTTATGCAGATTGTATGGCAATGAAACAATAGGAAGAGAGGAGGATCCCTTAGAATATATTAACGATTTATTACAATTTACTGAGGAATTCAAAAGAGTATTGCATAAAGAAGGATCTTTTTATTTAAATATTGGAGATGTTTATTTTGGTACAAAAGGATTCATAAGAAATAAAGGTAAATACGCAAGAAAAACTGATATTCATTATAAAGAGCATAAGATTGTCAAACCAGATGGTAAATATCTTCAATACAAACAATTATTAATGATACCCGAAAGAGTTGCAATTGGAATGCAGGAGCAAGGATGGATATTGCGAAATAATCATTAATTTTGATTTTTTTATTAAGAAGTGTGTATCTTACGAACAAAATAGTGAAAAAAAATTGACACTTTAGAATTTCGTATTATATTTAAAATTAATATTCAATTTTTTATTATGTATTTATACATATTTTGAATGATTTTTTGTAATTTTATAATTTAGAAAAATGAAAATTATAAAATAAAATAAAGGCAATATTATGAAAAGATTTTTCACGAAGACAGGGCTTTTGATTGCTTGTGTAATTTTCTTAATAGGGAATATTCAAGCACAAAGCCAATATTTAAATTTCACTAATTTAACCTCAGGCACTATACTTTGCAATCCAGGACAAATTGATTTAACTTATGATTGTAGTGGCATTTCCTTAGTTAGCATTGCTTTTTCGACAGATGCAGGTGCAAATTGGACAAACATTGCAAATCAAATTCCTGCAAGCGATAAACATTTTTTGTGGACAGTTCAAAGGGATGTTTATTCGGGTCAACCTCTTTCTTTTAGAATTTATACTATTGAAAACCCATCTTTATTTCAGCGAGTTGATAACGTGGTAATCTATGATGTTCCTGTTTTGGTGCAGCAATCTCAATCAGATGTATACTGCATAAATAGTGAAGTTTCTATAGGTCTTGTAGCAACAGGAACAAATTTACATTATCAATGGTATCGCGATGATGTGCTAATCCCTGGAGCAACTTTGCCCTATTATTATTTCCCAAGCATAAAATATGAGAATACTGGAACTTATTATTGTGTTATATCCAATCCACTTGATGGAAAAGGCAATGAGATTTGNTCATCNATTCGTACTGATGATATTGTTGTTTACGTNGCAAGACCNACAACAATTGCAAGACAACCTGAGACAATGTATGTGAATATGGGNGGTAGTGCATACTTCGAAGTAGATCCTGCTGCTAATGGGATCCCACCNTCATATACATTTACATATCAATGGTATGTTGAGGGGCAACCTGTATCCAATTCAGCTAAAATTCAAGGTGCAACTTCCCGAAGGTTATTTATAAAGACAGTATCTTCAAGCGATCTGAATAAAAAATATTATTGTCGCGTTTCAGCTCTTTGCGGTGTTGCGTATTCAGATACAGTGATGCTTAGCCAAAGCGAAATATCATTTACTACTCAACCACAAAATCAAAGCGTTTGCGAAGGCACTGATATTACATTAACCACTGTTATTAAAAATACAAATAATCTTCCTTTAAATTGTTATTGGATGAAAGGCATTTATAGATTGGTAGATAATGATCACATTTCAGGTTCGCAAACCACAACATTGACAATTAAGAATGCTAATGCAAATGATATTGGCAATTATTACCTTGTGGCTGAAGTAGTTGATAAAGGTTATAAAGTTACTTCAAAAACAGCATCAGTATGGGTCACAACAAAACCAGTGATAGTGGATCAATCACCTGCATCAGTTTCTGTAAATGTGGGACAAAAATTAGAACTTTTTGTTAAGGTAGAAAGCACAAGCGATAACTTGACTTATGTTTGGTCAAAAGATGGAACAATTCTAACAGATCAAACAACCAATACTCTTGTAATTGAATCGACCACAGCAGTTGATGGCGGTGTTTATACTTGCAAAATATCTAATGATTGCGGTGAGGTGACTTCTTCTCAAATAATTGTGGGAATTATAACTCCTGGTATTACAGGTGTGAATGATTTCTGCGATTGTGAATTTGATATTTTATCACCTCGACCAAACCCAACCTCTGCATTGGTGGATATACCTGTAAACTTATCTAAAGAATTTGATGTATCTATAGATATGACAAACATCATTGGACAAATTGTTTATTCGTTGCCCTCATCTCATTATAAAGTTGGAATGAATCATATCAATATTGATTTTTCACAATTGAATCTTGAAAGTGGTGTCTATTTTGTGAATATTAAAACAGAAGGCAAAACCTTTACAAAGAAAATAATGTTTGTTAAATAATTTTGTAATACTTTAATTTTTTTAAAATATTGTTAGATATAATTCAGTTCCTTTATGAAAGGCTATTTCAAAAGAGATAGCCTTTTTTATTTTTACAAATATTGATTATATTTTAATTTTTATAAAAATTTCTGATGCACTCGCATACATATTGAATTTGCTCATCTTGCAATTCAGGAAATACAGGTAGAGAAAGCGCTTCACGTGATATTCTATTTGTATTCGGGAATTCATTATCATTTGCATTCAAATATGCGAAGCATTCTTGGCGGTGCAATGGAATTGGATAGTAAATATCAGTACCAATATCGCAATTTGAAAGATACTTTTGCAATTCATCACGATCTTTTACCCTGATAGTAAATTGATTATAAATATGATAATTTTTTGCAACTGATTGGCTATAAATTGCCTTTGGATAGATTATGCAATTATCTTGCGAAAACTCATTATTGTTATTAATATTTATTAAACCGAATTTTTGAAAATATTTGACATATAGATGAGCATTATCCCGTCGATCTTGGTGCCAATCATCTAAAAAATTCAATTTGACATTTAAAATGCCTGCTTGTATTGCATCGAGACGGAAATTTCCACCTATAAATTTATGATAGTATTTTGGATTCATACCGTGATTACGCATTTGCTTTAATTTTGCAGCTATATCTTGATTATTTGTAATTATTAAGCCCCCATCACCAAAAGCACCTAAATTTTTTGAAGGATAAAATGAAAAGCAACCAAAATCTCCAATTGTACCTACAAATTTTCCATCCTTATATTGTGTTCCCAAAGCTTGCGCGGCATCCTCTATGACCGCAAGATTATGCTTTTTTGCAATACGAATAATCTCGTCCATTTCTGCTGATTGACCAAATAAATGTACAGGCATTATTGCTTTAGTTTTATTTGTTATTTTCTCTTCTATTTTAGATGAATCAATATTAAATGTGATGGGGTCAATATCCACAAATACAGGCTTAGCAAACATACGTGCAACACAACCAGCTGTTGCAAAAAATGTAAAATCGGGAACTATCACCTCATCATCAGGTCCTATATTCAAAGCCATAAGAGACATCAGTAATGCATCGGTGCCACTTGATACGGCAACTGCATAATTGCACTCTAAATATTTTGCAATATTTGTTTCAAATTTTTCAACTTCTTCTCCTAATATGCATTTTTGACTTCGTGCAATTTCAAGCATTTTGCTTTCAACTTCATTTTGAATTGAATTATACTGTTTTGTTAAATCTAATAGTGGAACTTTCATAAATTTGTTTTTTTTAAATTTGCAAATTAAGATTAATAAAAGGATGTATGGATAATTCCATAAAAACTATTATATATTTTCTCTTTATTGTTGTAATATTTGTTTTGCTGTATTTATTGCAATCGATATTGATGCCACTTGTAGTAGCTTTTTTTGCTGCTGCTATATTCCAACCGCTAATGCTTTTCTTTAAGAAAATTAAAATTCCAAAATTTATTAGTGTTATATTTGTTGTGATAATATCATTTGCAATAATTGGAGGCATAATTTTAATTCTCCAAACAACAATTTCTCAAATTTTAACTGAAATACCAGGACTGCAACAAAGCTTAGAAATACGGGCAAATGCAATATTGAAATGGATAAATAGAACATTTGGTTCGAGATTATCATTTCAATATATCTATGACCAAATTTTGAAATCAATAAATCTCAATTGGGTAGCAAGTAGGGCCCAGGATATTCTTTCATATTTCTCTTCGCTAACGGGATGGCTCACAATGTTTGCTCTTTATTATGTTGTATTGTTGATTGGCTTGCCCGATTATAAAGAATTTATTAGCTATTTAAGTAAAGGAAAAAATCAAATATTTAATACAAATTTTCTGAACTCTTTTGAAAAAATCCAAAAAACAATCTATACATTTCTTGTCATAAAAACATTATTAAATCTTCTGTCAGGGGCTGTGACTTATGTACTTTGTTTAATATTTGGGGTAAAATTTGCTTTATTCTGGGGTTTTTTAACTTTTATCTGCGCATATATACCTAATATTGGCTCAATTATTTCTACTATTTTACCTGTATTTTTTGCATTAATTACGTTAAATTCATTTCCTATGGTATTACTCTTTACAACTCTTTTGATTGCTATACATTTTGTAATTGGCAACTTCCTTGAACCTGTTGTGATGGGAACAAATATGAGTATTAACACATTGACTGTGATTTTTGGACTTGTTTTCTGGGGATATATATGGGGAATATTAGGAATGATTTTGTCTGTTCCATTGCTGGTAGTATTAAAATTGATTTTTGAACAGTTCCCATCTCTTGAGTTTATTGCTCGACTTATGGGCAAACCCGAAAAACCAAAAAAAACTGAGAAAGCTTATGAATCTTGATAATTTATTGATTTTTGCTACTGAAAATGGACATAATTATTATCCATTTTCAATAATGCATCCTCTTTGGGAATTGCGGGTTGGTGCATTACGAATTTTTGAAAAATATCAACACGAATTTCCTTCTACTCAGTTTCATTATAATTCTGATAATGATTTGTTAGATTCCTTTTGCCGTAGATTCAATTTTCAGGATAGTGGAATAAAAAAAGGCAATTTACTTGCACTGGATACTCGAATTTTGCCCACAAATGATTTTATTAAAGAAATAAAATCTATAATAGATGTATCAAATCAATCTTGCTTATTAATGAATCAGACAAATCCTATTGGTCTTTACCTTATTCAAAAAGATTTAGAAAAAAGTGATGAATTTTCAAATTTAAAATTGCTATCTAATTTAGAAGTAAATTTGTTTTCTAAATTGAAAAAAATTGAAATCAATAATTGCTTATTTCTAAATTATTTATTTGAAGCAATAGAATATAATTCCTTAGCATTAATAGAAGATTTGAAATATTTTAGAAATTCTTATCAACCAATTAAAACAGGTTCCAATTATTTTTTACTAGAAGAAGAAAATATATATTGTGGTGAAAATATTGTGATTGCTCCCAATGTTGTGCTGGACGCAAGGCAGGGACCTATAATAATTGGCAATAACGTTCAAATTATGCCCCAAGCTACAATTATAGGACCTTCATATATTGGGGATAATTCAATTATAAAGATTGGCGCTAAACTTTATCAAAATGTATCGATAGGGGAATATTGCAGAGTTGGGGGAGAGATAGAAAATTCAATATTTCAATCTTATGCAAATAAGCAACACGATGGTTTTGTTGGCGATTCATTTATTTCTGAGTGGGTGAATTTGGGCGCTGATACAAATACATCAAATTTGAAAAATAATTATACTCCCATCAAAATTAAAATTGAAAACGAAGAAATAAATACAGGTATGATGTTCCTTGGTTTGCTTTGCGGTGACCATACAAAATCAGGAATTAATTCAATGTTTAATACGGGTACAATTTGTGGCATATCTGCTATGCTTGTTGATGAATGGTATCAACCGAAATTTATCCCTTCTTTTATGTGGGGTGGAGGTAAGAAATCGACAATTTATGAATTTGATAAAGCTATTGAAACTGCCCGAGTTGTTATGCAACGGCGTGGAAAAATACTTACCGATGAAGAAATACATTTAATGAAAAAAGAACATAAACGGATATCGAGTCTATATAGTAAATAATGCTCGATAGGATTAACATTCTGCTAATGAGTTGGGTTATTTATTTCCTGTTTTTTGTGATACACATATATTGTCTCAGTTTCAAAAACTTTATCGAATCGGGAATTTATAATTTCCATTGCAACTGAATCTGATTGGAGAGATTCATAAGTTGTGCGAAAATGAGCATTAGCACTAAAATTAAAATCATTAACCTGGATAATAATCCAATCGGCTTGCTTGAGCTGGTTCAAATAATCATTTCGCCATTTATCTTTTATATGAGAGCCATAATAAAATCCTGAATGAGAAAATTTATCAATAACTTTTAATTTTTGGAACTGAATAATATCGTAAGACCCTGCATTCATTGTGAGAACTGTTTCGCCTGGATATGAATGCGTGTTGATAAAGTCCCCAACTTTCTTTTTGTCACGATAATTTAATATAGGATTGTTCTGGGGTTCATGAAATAAATCGTAATACCGTTCATTGTTAAAATAATAAACTATTGGTATTCTTAATACAGCAAAAAATCTTGAAATTGGAGAAAAGACAAAAAGAAATAGAATTATTATAATTGTAGGTATAGTAATATTTAAGTGTTTTTGCTTTAATCTATTTTTGAAATAAACCACCATTTCATTAATACCAAAACCTAATATTATTGATAGAGGTATATAGGAACGAGAATAATGATATGCGAAACCCTTTCTTTCAATAATTGCTGATAAAATTAAAGCACTTGCAAGAAAAATTGATAGTGTCAGGATAAATTGCTTATTATTAGTACTGAATTGTTCCCGTCCTTTTAGCCAAAGAATAATCGCAAATACTGTGGCAATTATAAATGCAATAGAAAATTTATCAACAAAATAAAGAGAAGAATATTTTAGAAATACATTAATTGAAGGTATATCAGTACCTACAAAATTTACATAATACCTAAGAAATTCTAGCATATCCTTATAACCATTAAAAGTCTGATTATCAATTAATGGTAGCAAACATAATAATGCTGATGTAATAAATCCAAGAGCTAAAATTAAGTAATATTTCAAAAAATATGAAAATTTCTTCTTTTTATAAAAAATGTCAAATAATAATAAACCTAAAAGTATTAAACCTGTAGTATATTTCAGCGAAAAATATAAACCAATAATTGCTCCTTCTAAAAGTATTAAGCCAAATGATTTTTTAATTTCCTTATTAAAAATATTAGTATGTATAATTAATATTAAGATAATTAAAAAATTAAATATTAATTCTAATTGAAAGGATTCAGGAGTATTTAGTGTGACAACAAGCAGAGAATATGCAAGAGCTGAAAAAAGTCCTACTTTATAATTTACTTTTTTGTATAAATATAAACCCAATCCTATTGCTGTTAAGCAATGAATGAAATATTCAATTAACCGAACAATATGATTATCTATATTGCTTATCAGATATATAGGGACCATTGAATAATATGCAATTGGCGGTTTAATATCAATAAAATCGACATAAATTTTGCCGCCATTAACAATTGTTCGCGCCCCTTGTAAAAAAATAGCAAGATCTGATGTAGGAATAAAAGTTGAAATTGGAAATAAAATAAACAATACAAGTAATGTGAGTAATATTATTTTTTTTGTATTCATCAGATTAGCACTGCGTAATTATGAAATATCAAATAAATAAATGGATATTGCATATAGTATATCCAAAAATGTAGAGGTGAAAACAATAATAGAAAGCAAACAAACATTACCAACACAAATTTGTATGAAAATTTAGATATTCCCCAAACATTAATAAATTTATGATAAATTTCGACAAGTCCATCAGATATTAATATGCAGAATGGTATAAATAATGAAGCGATATGATTAAATTGAAAATCTTGATATAATACAAAAGAAAGAATTATCGCTATGGCTAAATAAAAGGATATCCCAAATAATCTCATACTTTTTATATCTTTTGAATAATTTTCTAGATTCTTTAACCAATTCAGTATGCTATAAAAAAGAGCAATTATAAAAAGCACTGAGTAAATATATGCTAAAAATTTAGCAAAGTCTTTAAGAAAATCACGAATGAAAGTAAAACTTATATGAGGGATAGTAATGGACTGAAATAAACTCGCAATAGCATTTGGAAATCTTTCTATTTTTAGAATAAATAAATATAAAGCTGCAAATATTATAAACCCAGCTAAAATGGTGCCATATTTTTTTATAATTTTTTGCCAATTTATATTCAAAAACAAAATATCATAAGCTAAAATACCAATTATTAGAAATACGAAATTGAACTTTAAGAATAATATCAGACCTATGATTAATCCTTCAAGCAAAAGGCTTAAATAATTACCTAAACTATAATTTGTATTTATATGTCCTTCGGAATTAATATTGTCTCTTTTTAAATGCAGGGCAATCAGTGCGATTATTAATATATTCGATAGTGGCTCGATTTGGAAGCTAAATTTGTAATTGAGTAATACTATGCTTAGCACATAAATTATAGATGCAAGAACTGCTTTAGATTTTGTTAAGTATTTCTTTACAAGAAAAAATAGAGCAATTGCTGTTAGTAAATGAATAAAAAATTCAATTATTCTTGCAGTAAATGAATTTGTGTTTGAAATTATGCCAATTCCACCATAAACAATCTTCGATAATAACGAGAGGTCACTTGTGTTATGTAGTGATTGAAAATTACCTTGTAAAATTGCAATTCCCTCCGTCATATATTTAGTTTGAATTTCAGATGGGGGGAAAAAAATAACAGGAGATAAGATGAAAGCAATTGATATAACGAACAGGATATAGTGGTGTGCTTTCATATCTGAGTAATTATTACGAATTTAATGAATTTAAGAATTCTCTATTTGATTTTGTTCCTTTCATTTTATCTAATAAAAATTGCATTGCTTCGGGAGGTTGCAACTCGCTTAATACTTTTCGCAAAATCCAGATGCGATTTAATTCTTCAGGGGATAGCAAATTTTCCTCGCGTCGTGTCCCCGAACGATTTACATCTATAGCTGGGTAAATCCTTCTATCCGAAAGCTTACGGTCGAGAATTAGCTCCATATTCCCTGTGCCTTTAAATTCCTCAAAAATTACTTCATCCATTCTACTCCCTGTATCAATCAAAGCTGTTGCTAAAATTGTAAGAGATCCACCTTCTTCAACTTTTCGAGCAGCACCAAAGAACCGCTTCGGTTTATGCAATGCATTTGCATCAACTCCACCTGATAGAATTTTGCCCGAATGAGGAACAACCGTATTGTGCGCCCTTGCTAATCGAGTAATTGAATCAAGCAGTATGACAACATCTTGCTTTGCTTCGACTAATCTTTTTGCTTTTTCAAGTACCATTTCTGCAACCTGGACGTGTCTCTCAGGTGGCTCATCAAATGTAGATGAAATTACCTCTGCATGAACCGCACGTTTCATATCTGTGACCTCTTCGGGTCGTTCATCAATTAGCAATATAATTAATTTGACTTCAGGATGATTTTTTGTAATGCTATTTGCAATTTGTTGCAATAGAATTGTCTTTCCTGCTTTTGGTGGTGAAACAATCAATCCACGTTGTCCTTTCCCGATTGGAGCTAGCATATCTACAATTCTCATAGAATATAGTGATGGTGATGTTTCAAGCTTAAGCCTTTCCTCAGGAAATAGTGGTGTTAGATTATCAAAAATTGTTCGCTCTCTGATTATCTCGGGTGGACCGTAATTGACAGTCTCGATTTTTAGCAATGCAAAAAATCTCTCACCTTCCTTTGGAGCACGTACTTTACCATAAATTGTATCGCCCGTGCGAAGTCCAAATTTTTTAATTTGCGATGGTGAAACATATATGTCATCAGGTGAGGAAAGATAAGAGTAATCAGGAGACCGTAAAAATCCATACCCCTCGTTCATAACTTCCAATACACCACCGCTACTAATGAGTTCCTCAGCTTCGACCTCTTTTTCTCTTCCCTGAGCCTGTATCTCTACAATTTTTAAAATTAACTCCTGCTTACGGAGATTATTTATGTCTTCAATTCCAAGACTTTTCGCTAATTCAACAAGCTCAGCAATTTTCATTGCTTGCAAATCGGTAATATCAATAATTGGGGCTTTCTTTACGGGATGATGATTCTGCTGATGGGGATGCTGTTGCTGAGTTTTTGGTCTCATATTTCCATTTTTCATCTTTTTATATTTTTTTTATTTTTTAAATAATTACTTACCATATTAAACATTTAATCTTTATATTACTTTGATAAAATTACATAATTAATGTGTAGAAATTTTTTTCATTCTTTCTGAATAGAAGTTTTATTTAATGGGAGTCATCAATTGTTAATTAATAGAAATTTTATATACTTATTCTTCAAATTGAATTTTGTAAGATTTGCAAATAAATCTTCACAATAATCTTTGCTGTATTAATATTGAAAAAACAAAATTAAACAATTTTTCTAATTTATTTATATTAATTTTAAAATTAAATTAAATTAAATTATTATTCGTAATATAAATTAAATTATTAAAAATACATTGCATTTCTTAAATTAAGGCTTTTTTTTATTATAATGGAGATTGTGCCAAACTATAACTTGAGAAAATATAATACTTTTGATTTAAACATTGTTGCAAAGTATTTTGTAATTCTCAATAATATAAACGATATTGAAAATATATTATTTTTTATAAGAGAACATTCGATTAATAATATTTTGTTCCTCGGGGCGGGTTCTAATATCCTTTTTTCAAAAGATTATTGTGGATTAGTAATAAAAAACGAAATTAAGGGAATACAAATTATTGAAGACACCGATGATTATTCCATAGTGGAAGTTGGTGCAGGCGAGAATTGGGATGAATTTGTAAGGTATACAATTAATCATAATTTGTACGGATTAGAAAATCTTGCTTTAATTCCCTCAACTGTGGGGGCAGCACCTATACAAAATATTGGTGCCTATGGTGCAGAGCAAAGTGATTGTTTTTTCGAAGCCTATGGTTATAATTTCTTAAACAATAAATTTGAATCTTACTCTCTTTCAAATTGTAATTTTGATTATCGTAGCTCTATTTTTAAAAATGAACTTAAATATCAATTTCTAATAACAAATGTAAGATATAAATTGCATAAATCCTTTTCTCCAAATATTGAATATAAAGATTTGCATAATTATATCGAGAAAAATAATATTGAATTAACTGCTCAGAATATATATAATTCTATTGCTGAAATACGAAAAAATAAGCTTCCTGACCCGAAATTGATTCCCAATGCCGGAAGTTTTTTTAAGAATCCTATAATTGATAAAGAGCATTTTGAAAATCTCATAAATAAATATCCCGATTTAAAATATTATCCCGTGAATGGAAATTATTATAAAATTCCTGCTGCTTATTTAATAGAAAAAGCGGGATGGAAAGGAAAATCATTAGGGCGGGCAGGAGTTTATTCAAATCATAGTCTAATTTTGATAAACTTAGGTGATGCTGATAGCAAAGAAATCCTTAATTTAGCAAATAATATAATTAACTCTGTAAAAAATTTGTTTAATATACAACTTGAATTGGAAGTAAATATCATTTAAGGTTTTAATATGAAAAAGCATTTATTATTTTATTTATTATTTAGTGGATTAGCAATCCTTCTAGTTGCCTGTGGCAAAGATAATAGCACAAATCCTGTTGAACCAGTTCATAATCCTCCTGTTATTACTAGTATTGATCCAACAGTTGTTTTCCCTAATGATGTTATGAGCATTAAAGGGAAGAATTTTAAAGATGAGCGCGGTTCATCAAAAGTCTATTTTAATGATTTGCTTGTGAATAATTATGTTTCTTGGTCGGATAAAGAAATAAAAGTTGTAGTTCCAAATATTACAAGTTCTGGAAAAGTCAAAGTTGTAGTCAATGACACAGCAAGCAATGAAGTTGATTACACTTATGATACAAATCCACGAATATTTTCTGCGGGAGCTGGTACAGCAAGCATTGGTGATGTTGTACCTATAACGGGTGTTAATTTCGGCAATACTCAAGGAACGGTAATATTCAATAAAACACAAGCTACAAAAATTAATTTATGGAGCGATACTTTAATTAAAGTAGTTGTTCCCACAGGTGCAACAACTGGGGATCTTATAGTCAAGACTTCAGATGGAAAGTCTAGCAAGCCATTCTATTTTACAATAATGACTAAAAATGACCCATATATTATGAAAATCGACCCGCCGCAATTTTATGTTGGCGATACTATATCAATAATGGGTGAAAAATTTGGTGCTACAAGAGGTACAAGCATAGTACTTTTTAATTCAATAGAACCAGCAAATAGCGATTATATTTTGTGGAGTGACAGTTTAATTAAAGTTAAATGCCCAGTGGGTGTTGTCTCAGGCAAATTGCAAGTACGAGTTGGCACACAAGGCAGTAATTATGTAGATTATACTATACTAGCTCCCTTGCCTGATCCAATTATCACCTCTTTAAGTAAAACATCATTTGAAATTGGTGAAAAAATTACAATTTATGGGAGTAATTTCACAAATGATTTTACAGAAACTACTTATGTAGATTTTAATGGGGTTAAGGCAACTAATTATATAAATTGGAGCGATACACAAATCCAGGTGGAGGTGCCAAGCGGTGCTCAAAGTGGAAAATTACGAGTTGTTGTCGATGGCAGAATTAGTAATGGTATTAGTTATACAATAATAGTCAATACAACACCTCAAATTACAAATATAATTCCTGCAACAGCAGCGCCTGGCCAGGAGGTTAGCATTAAAGGAAAGAATTTCGGAAGTTCAAAGGGCAATAGTCGAGTTTTATTTGGAACTACAGAGGTTGTTACCTATTTGGAATGGACTGACACACAAATTGGCGTAAAAGTGCCAGCCATAGGTACGCCGGGTGAAGTTAAAGTCGTAGTTGAAGTGAATTCTGTCAGATCCAATGAAGTTCCATTTACAATTTTACCACAAGCTCAACCGATTGTAGATATGGTAGAAATTCCAGCAGGCACTTTTATGATGGGTTGTGGCGACGAAACAATGGATTGTTTTCCAAAGCATCAGGTCACCCTCACAAAGAATTTTTATGTAAGCAAATATGAAATTAGCCAAAAGCAATATAAAAAAGTTATGAACCTCAGTAATCCGAGTAGAGTTGTAGATGATGATAATCCCGTTGAGCGAGTAACATGGCTGCAAGCAATCGATTTCTGCAATCGTTTATCGAAACTGGAAGGTTATGAAGAAGTTTATACAGTCAATGGAACAACTGTCACTATGAATAAAAATGCAAATGGGTACAGATTGCTGACAGAAGCAGAATGGGAATATGCGGCGCGTGCTGGATGCAATGGTAAAAACGGAAATATTGGTGGAGCTGAAGCATCAATTAGCAAAATTGCTTGGACAAGTAAAGATGGAGTGGATAAACCTCAACACATTGGGCAAAAGCAACCAAATGATTTTGGCCTTTATGATATGCAAGGCAATGTTGCAGAATGGGTATGGGATTATTTTGATTTTTATGATGAAAATGCAATTCCTGTTACTGATCCTACAGGTCCAGATGATGGGATTGACAGGGTTTTTCGAGGCGGAAGCTACCAAGATGGTCCTGATAATTGTGCAGTTTATAGCCGTGGTTCAGGAAGCCCACAAGTCTTTTTCTTCTACGTAGGATTTAGAATTGCAAGAAATAAATAATTTAGAATGAATTATTTATTATTCAAAAAGCCTTCCAAAAAAATATAGAATTTTGGGAGGCTTTTATTTTAATAAATTATATTATTTATATTATGGTTTCCCGCATCTTTTTTATATTTTCAATTATATTTCCTTCAAAAATTCCTGACCCACTCACCAAAATGTCCGCTCCTGCATCGACTATTTGTTTTACATTCTCAATTTTGACACCACCATCCACTTCAATCATTACTTTAAGATTCTCTTTTAGAAGGAATTCCTTTAATAAATTTGCTCGCCTATAGAAGTTATCAATGAACTCCTGCCCGCCAAAACCAGGATTTACGGACATTAGTAAAATAAAATCTACAAATTCTGCTGCAGTATATGCATATTCTAATGGTGTTGCAGGATTAAGAGCAATACCTGCTTTTTTGCCATAGCTTTTTATTAGTGAAATTGAACGATGTATATGACGAACTGCTTCTACGTGAAATGATATATATTCAGATCCTAATTGAGCAAATTCAGGAATTAGATTATCGGGATATTCCACCATCAAATGTGTAGAAATTGGAAGATTAGTACATTTCTTTATATCTTTGAAAATTAGCGGACCAAATGTAAGATTTGGAACAAAATGTCCATCCATCACATCCAAATGCAACATATCTGCTCCGCCTAACTCGCATTGTTTTACGTCATTTTCGAGATTTGCAAAATTTGCTGATAGCAATGAAGGGGCAATTTTAATTTTATTATTACTCATTTTATTTCTTTTTAATCTCCATTTTTAATTTCAAAAACAATTTATTTTTTGGATTTTGGAGCTGATTTTGGTTTCTCCTTTTCTTTTTCTCTCGATATTTCATAATATCTTTCAAGAGATTTATATACTTTTCCAAAAAGGGTATTTTCAGGATATTTTTTATCAGTGTCCATAATTCCTGCTTCCATTCCAAAGAGTAATGGCACAGCATCTTCTATTTTCGATATTGCATATATATGGAATTTTCCATCTTGAACATCTTGAATAATTTCTTTGCAAAGCATAAGATCCTTAACATTTTGTTCAGGTATTATGACCCCCTGAGAACCCGTTAGCCCACGTTCTTTGCAAATTTCCCAAAATCCACGAATTTTCTCATTTACTCCGCCAATTGGTTGAACGTCACCTTTTTGATTAACACTCCCCGTTATAGCAAGCTCCTGATTAATTGGCAATTCCGAAATAGATGATAATAATACATATATCTCAGCGCAAGATGCACTATCTCCATCAATTCCGCCATAAGATTGCTCAAATGCTAATGATGCTGTAAGTGTTAAGGGGAAATTCTGTGCAAATCTTTCTTCCAAAAATCCCGATATTATCAGAACTGCTTTGTTATGGATACTTCCACTTAATTCTGCTTCACGTTCAATATTGACAATGCCCTCAGTACCGGCGCTTGTTGTTGCTGTGATGCGAGCAGGTTTGCCAAATTCAAATATTCCATCATTATAGATTGTCAGACCATTAATCTGGCCTGAACGTTTTCCTTCGGTTGAAATCAGCATTGTGCCTTCGATAAATTCTTCTTTAACTTTTTCATCAATTAGATTGCTGCGATAACGCCTATGCGAAAGTGCTTGCTCAACTGCATTTCTATTCACAAATTTTGTTTTATTATCTTTATAATATGCTGCTTCTCGGACGATATCGCCTAATGCAGAAAATCTCAAGGTTAATTTATTCTGAGAACCTGCTATATCGGCTGCCCATTCTATTATTGCTGCAATTCCATCAGGCGAAAAGTGAGGTATATTTTCCTCGTTGCATATTTTTGATATAAATTGTACATAATTATTGATTAATTCTTGATTTCGACTTGTGTAATAATCAAATTGTGCATTGATTTTGAATATTTTTCGGAATGTTTTGTCGTATTCATTTAATATGCGATAAATCTGCATATCCCCTAAAATTATTACTTTTACATTCACATCAATTGTCTCAGGTTTCAAATAAGATTGTGTTAATTGCAGATATGAATCATAAGGTTGAATTTCCAATTTGTTATAAAGCAAAACACGTTTAAGAGAATTCCAGACATAAGGATCTTGGAACAAATCCTCAGAATTCACAATTAAATATCCCTGGTCTGCGCGTAATATAGAACCTGCTTTAATTTTTGTAAAATCTGTTCGCCAAAATCCACGGCTGTCAAAAGTTCTTTCAATTGTGCCAAAAAGATTTGTATATGTTGGGAAAGTTTCTACAATAATAGGGGGTTTTGCTGTTTCTGAATTATCGAGTATGACATTGACAGTATAAACTGCAAATTTTTCTTCATCACTTATTGGGTTATCTTGTGGCATTCCCGGCAATGGAATTTGTTGCCCGTTTGGTTTTAAAAACAATGCAAGATTATTATTAATATTAGCTTTTACAGATTTTATATAATTTTTGATTTTCTCGTTTTTAAAGTGGTCCTCAATTTCTTTAAAAGCTGCATTAATTGAAATTGAAGATGTCGCTTTATTGAGTTCATCCATTTTCTCGCGGAATTCTTGCATTAATTTTAAACTTTGTTGAGATAAGCCAAATATTTCTTGATGAAATTGCTGATAATCGTCCTTGATTCGTTTCGCTTCATCAATTGTTATCTTACCTTGTGCTTCCAAATCTTCAATTTCACTCATTGTCACAGGTTTTCCGTTAATTATTGGAAAAACGTCAGGAATTGTAATGCCTTGTTCATTTTCATATTGCCCACGAATAAAATTATGAGGTTTCAATTTGTTATCAAAGTCATCAAGTATCTTTTTTTCTAATTCCTGATATTTTTCTGTTAATTTTCTCCGTGCATTTTGATATTCATCTTCTTCAAAAATTCGTGGTAATGACCTTCGAAGATATGAAATAGCATCTTTCATCATTTTAGCAAATTTCCGACCTTCCCCTTTTGAAAGTTTTATTAATATTGGTTTATCAGGATTATCAAAATTATTGACATAGCAGTAATCATAAAGAACTTGAGAATATCCCGGAACTTCTTGCAAAACATTTTGTACGGTTGTCAATCTGCCTGTGCCTGCCTGCCCCGTAACAAAAATGTTATACCCTTTTGCGCCAATGCTTGCACCAATTTTGATTGATTCAATTGCTCGAGGCTGACCTACAATTTGATTTAATTGCTCAACTTCTGCTGTTGATTTAAATTTAAATATATCTGTTGGGCAAGTCCAGTGCAATTCCTCGGTTTTCAACTCACGATATTCTTTATGATTGAATGAGTTCTGATTATTTTTGGAATTTTTCATAATTATTTATTTTTTAATGTGAATATATATCAAAGAGATTAAAACGATTATAAACGAAAGAATTGGTAACCAATCCCCATATTTTGTATAAATTGTTTCATTTGCCATCAATGGAACTCGGAAATCCATTGCTTTTTGTTTATATTGTTCAATTTCATAGACAGATTTGCCAAGTGGGGAGATAAGTCCGCTTACCCCTGTATTTGCAACCCTTGCAATATAGCGCCGATTTTCTATTGCTCTTGCGCATGCAATTAAATAATGCTGCCGTGGCCCGACAGTATGGTCATACCAAGCATCATTTGTTATAATAGTTAGCATTTCGGCACCTTGCTTTACAAATTGCCGTATGTAATCAGGATAAATTGATTCTATACAGATTATTGTGCCAACCTTTATTGAGTCGCTTTCTTTTTTTACTACTAAATTTTTTGCTCCCGTTCCTTTTTCCCAATTGGAAATCCCTACACCCCAATTGAACCAATCTACAGCAAAAGGAAATATATCCTTATATGGGAAATTCTCTGCAAAAGGTGTAAGCCGTGTCTTTTGATAAACTTGTGGTAAAGAAGTGCGTGAATAAGTTTTATACGGCTCAATTATAACTGCCGAATTATAAGCAACATAGTATTGATCAGTACTATATGGCAAACGTTCAGCCCACTGCGATGGTGTGCTTCCTTCTGGGAAAATATAAAATTGTGAAAAACCTGTAAGCAATGGTACTTGATTTTTCGTAACCCACTTTTCTAAAATGCTAATATCCTCAAAGGAATTAAATTCAACAGATACATAAGGAATTGCAGTTTCTGACCATATAAGTAAATCCAATCGATTAATATCAGGATTATTTATTCTGGAAATTTCAGTAATAAGCGAATCGCTCATTCTTTGGTGCAATGCAATTTGCGTAGTTGGATCGTCTGACCACTTTACCCAAGGATTAATATTTGGTTGAACTATTCCAACGTTAAGTGTCTTATTATTAACTAGGTTATCTTGATAATTGAATTGTTTTATTACAAAGAAATTATAAAAATAAGGTACAAATATTATTAATAATATTCCAATCAGATAATTAGTTGCTAATTTATTTGAAAGCAATAGCTTAAAGAAATTTTTATTTTTTGAATTAATTATTAATAAACTTAATTTCACAAAAAAAACATTTGTCCAAAGCAATAAAAAACTCGCGCCCCATATTCCTGTTAAATCAATGAACTGTATCCACCACGTATTTAATATTTGCGTATAACCAAGTGTAAGCCAACTATAGCCAATCTCCCCAAGATTATGCAACCACTCAAACGCAAGATAAATAAATGGAAAATATAAGATTGCTCTGTCAAATCCAATTTTATTTTTGAAAATAAAGAAAATCCAAAATGGAATAAAAAAGAAAAATGGATGCAATATATCTAATGCAAGTCCTGCGGCAAGTAAATAGCGGTCTGTCTGTGGCGTCCAACTGCTTATCCACCAATTTGCTCCAACGTGATAGAGGAAAAATGTAATATAAACATATAAAAATGGCTTCGGTGTATGTTGCTCCCGTGAATATATAAAAAGCAAAGGTGTCATCGCAATAAATGCTAACAATGGAAAAGGCAAAGGTGGAAATGCAAGCGCCAGCAAGACTCCCGAAAGTATTGCATATAATATATTATGACTTATTTTAGATTTCATTTATTCAGATATAAAAATTACTAAATTAATATTTTTCTTAAAAATTATAGATTTTTTCCAGATTTATATTTCATTTATTATTATCGATTGTTGATTTATATTTTTTTTCAAATATCGAAAATAAATTCCTTAATTGAACAAGGGGTGGCCACCTCTTGTTCATAGTTAAGTGTTAATTTAAAATAGTATATATTTGTATTTATATTATTTATATTTATTTAATAATTTTGAAAATTTATCAGTTTCAACATATTAAAATAGGTAATTGATGAGGCGTAAATTTTGGGAAAATCAAAGCACTGGAAATATACTTTTAATAATTGCGTTTGCTTATGTCCTTATTGCAGGGTTAATTTTAATTAATTCCTATCAAGGCGACCCATCAATTTATTTCATTTATGCAAAAAATATAGCGCATCTTGATTTCTTTTCATATAATCCGGGCGAATTTTCGTCAGGTGCAACCTCACCGCTTTGGGCAATTATTCTTGCTCCACCTTTTTTATTCTCAAATGCGACATTATTAGTCAAAATCTATTGCCTGTTATTGACATTGCTTGCTTGTTATATCGCTTATAAATCCTTTCTTTATGTATCGAACTCAAAACTGGGTTCAGCATTCGGTCTTGCATTTTTGCTTTATTATGCACTTCTACCTAGCTTGATGTGTTATGAAACGCCATTAACGATAATATTAATAAGTTGGCTTCTAATAATAAATAAAAAAATAATATCAGGAAATAAAAAAGCAGGTGTATTGATTTTGCTTTGCCTATTATGGGCGTTGATTCCGCTTGCTCGCCCCGATGCGATTGCAATAACGATAGTTGATGCATTTATGCTTACTTGGAATAATTGGAAAAATAAAAAACACCGATTGCTAATTCCCATTTTATTCATTATTTCCCTTATTCCTTTAGCTTCATATTTTGCTTATTCAAATGCTAAAACGGGAATGGTATCGAATTCATCCTATTGCCGAGCATTTGCCTTGAAGGAAACCGCAAAACATTTTATGGGCTTATCCATTTCCATCGAAAGCATCTTTGCTCTTATTTCCTATCCTATGCTTCTTTTTGCAATTATGATAATTTGGCAAATCAATAATAATTATAAATTATTACGGGAAAATTTATCGAAAAATAATAACCTTGATACAGCTTCTCAAGATAACTTTTTTGCAATTCTTACTTTTTTAATTGCTGGGGCATATTTTGTGTCAATAACATTTATATCACCTGTAAGCGATTCTGTTGAACGCTATATTGTCCCTATAATTCCATTTGTAATTGTTGCAATTGCAAAGCAAATTGAAGAGCTATTTGCTAAATACAGGGAAAATAATTGGATAATGCTTACATTATTTTTGATTTTGACATTTTTTATACCGTATATTAAAGTTTCTGCTTATGTTGTTCAGCAATGGAATAATCATTTCGATTTCGAAACAATTGCCGAAAAAAATTTGATTGAATATGTCAATAATATTGCCGAACCTAATTCCATTTTGCTTGCTTATGAAGTTCAGGATAGATATTATTTGCGTCGGGATATTGATCTGCTTAGTTTGGATGGCATTACTGATGGGAAGGTTGCACCATATTTAAGCACAAGCAAAATGGATGAATTTTTGAAAAAATATCGCCCAACCTATTGGCTTGCAAACGATGCTGTATATTATCGCCCATATTTGCAAAAAAGCATTCTAAAAAATGTACTTGACTCGCTTACCTATTTTAATAAAGATACAATTCATATATCGGATATTACCTTCATAAGATTATACACCAATCCCGCCCCAAAACGCAAAAGTTTCGCTCATTCAAATTATTTATTTAAGATAAGATATAGGAAATAACAAAAATATTTTCTTACGATACCCTTAAATTATTAGTTTATATCAAGAAATTGTTAAGAATTTGTTAAGATATGTTAAAAAATTGTTAAGAAATTGTTAAGATTTCTTAAATTATTTTTTCATAATTTGTTATTATGGATTTTAGAATAATATTTATGGTTATATATGTTTAATAAAATTCTCCCCCAAGAATTTGCTTTTTATGATTATTTCGAGCAGCACGCTGCACTGAGCTTGGAAGCCTGCCAAGAGCTTCTGCAACTTGCTAAAGAAGATGGAAAAATTGAAAAACATTTGAAAATAATTGATGATTATGAGATTAGACTTGATGATATAACACACAAATGTATGGAGGCACTGCATCGTACATTTATTACACCTATTGACAGAACTGAAATTCATCGCCTAATCAAACGAATGGATGATATTGTAGATTGCATCAATGGAGCTCTTGCAAGGATGGTAATGTTTGAGTTAACTGATATGCGTCCTGAAATTGAAAAAATTGCCGAAATCCTTGTTGAATCTGTCAAATCAATATCCATAGCACTTAAAGGGCTAAGAAATATCAAAAATTATGAGAACATCAAAAAAGAATGCATCCGTATAAGAGAATTAGAAGATGAAGCAGACCATATATTTAATAATGCTTTAATTAACTTATTTCACGAAAAAGATCCAATTTATATAATAAAATGGAAAGAAATCGATGAGATATTTGAAAAATCTGTTGATCGCTGTGAAGATGTTGCGAATATCATTGAAAATATAGTAATTGCAAGTGTATAAATAAGGTCCCTATATGACTACATCAATGTGGATTTTAATCATTTCAATAATCATTGTTGCGCTAGCTTTCGATGCAATAAATGGATTCCACGATTCCGCAAATTCCATTGCAACAGTGGTTTCAACGCGGGTTCTTTCACCAAAATACGCTGTCTTATGGGCAGCGTTTTTTAATTTTGTAGCAATGTTCATTTTTGTACCGCGGGTTGCTGATACAATTGCAAAAATAATTAAGATCAATTCTGCTGATAGCGCTTATATCTATGTTGTATTAGCTGGATTAATTGGAGCAATTGCTTGGGACTTAATAACTTGGTGGCTTGGATTACCCACAAGTTCATCTCATGCATTGATAGGTGGATTATCGGGCGCGGGTATTGCTCACGCAGGATTTGACGTTGTGCGATGGGAAAAACTTGGAGAAACTGCTCTTTTCATTCCTCTTGCTCCCTTGCTGGGTTTTGCCATAGGCTTTTTAGTGATGATTGCAGTTTATTGGTTATTTCGCAAATGGCATCCGATGAAAGTTGATAATGTATTCAGAAAGGGACAATTAGTTTCTGCTGCTCTTTATTCACTTGGTCACGGTGGCAATGATGCTCAAAAAACAATGGGCATTATTGTAGCATTGCTTATGGCAGCGGGTATTTTTGACCAAAATGTGCAATTATCTCTATTTCATATGAAAACATTATGGATTATTGTAAGTTGCCATCTTGCAATGGCAATAGGAACTGCACTCGGGGGCTGGAGAATTGTAAAAACTATGGGAATGAAAATCACAAAGCTAAAACCTGTCAATGGCTTTTCAGCAGAAGTTGCAGGTGCAATAACAATCTTTATGGCAACATTTCTAGGTGTTCCTGTCTCTACTACACACACAATAGCTGGTGCAATAATGGGTGTTGGTAGCACAACAAATGCAAAAGAAATCAATTGGCTAATTGCAGGACGAATTGTTATAGTATGGATTGTAACCATACCCGCAGCAGCTCTTATCTCAGCACTGTTTTTTATGATTGTTAAATTAGCGCATCCGGGATTTTAAAATCATTTATTGTTTGTCTATAATTTTAAAAAAAAGGCGGGTTTTTAGACCCGCCTTTTTTATTTTTACTATTTTATTATGCAATTCTATTGCTTTATCATTTTGCCTATTTCTTCTTTTCCATCTGCAATTATCTTATAAATATACATACCAGCAGGAAGATTTGAGACATCAATTTCGAAAGCATTTTCCCCTGTATTTTTCATCCCTAAATTAATATCCTTCAATAATTTCCCTTGTAAATCAATAAATTGGAATTGCACAACTGATGAATTTTCAAGGAATAATTGAACATTCAATTTATCTTTAATTGGAGATGGATATATTGTTGTATTGAAATAATGTGTGATTGGCACAGAACTTATATCCTCAGTTGTAAAGGACCATACATCTGACCACTCAGATTCACCTCCATCATTCCAGCCTCTTACTCGCCAATAAAGCAATGTTTTCTCTGGCAGATTATAAACAAGCTTCGAATTTGTCCAAACTTTATCAAAAGATTGAACTAAATCAGTGAATTCTTCATCTGTTGCAATTTGCAATCTATAGCCAAGCACATTGGGAATTGTATCCCACTTAAATTCAAGAGTTGTCTTTTGTTTAATTGCACCTGAGTCAGGAAAAACAAGCTGAACTTTTCCAACAGGTGGCAATGGAATTGTTTGGAAAGAAAATATTGTGCTATAACCTGAAGAACCTTGAATATTCAAAGCTTCAACTCTCCAATAATACATTCTATTATTATCAAGTCCCTGAATTGAACATACGGTTGTATCAATTCCAAGTGAATCGACAATTAGATTTTGGAAATTCGCATCGCTTGCAAATTGTAAATGATAACTTTGTGCGCGGTTTGAAGCGCTCCATTTCAGCTCGACATCAATTGGAACCTTGTTAGAACCATTTGTTGGATAAATCAGAGTGGGAACTTGTGGTCTTATATATCCTGTTTTGAAATGATGAGTCGTTGTCCATTTGCTTTCACCTTCGAGATTCTTTGCTCGCACACGCCAATAATAGTCGGTTGTTTCTGATAAATTATCATAAAGGACATTTAACGCAGTAATATTACGCTCAAATCTAAACATCTGAGTAAAGCCCGTATCGAGAGCTAAATCTAAATCATATTTTAGTGCACCTGCAGGTGCTTTCCAACTTAATTTAACTAATGTTGGTTCAATTCCTGTTGAATCATTTGGTGGAACGAGTCCGAATGGTGCATCTATTTGCGTCTTAAAACTGAATACTTCGCTCCAAGTGCTCTCACAATCCTGATTGTGGGCTTTCACTCTCCAATAATAATTTTTGAAAAATGTTGTAAATGTGAAATCGCAGTAATTTGTGTTTAATAAAGTATCAAGCAATAATTTGCTCATACTTGATGTATCTGATAATTGAAATGTATATGTTGTACCTTCAATCCCTTGTGTCCATTGGAAATGAACATTCAAAGGTACTGAAACAGAGTTAGGTTCGGGATAAATTGGCGATGGTGTTATGACAGCTGATTGAAAAGTGAATGGTGTTGACCACAAACCGCTGTTTGAAGCATTATCAACTCTTACTCGCCAATAATATTGTGTCATACTCGATGGAAGTGTAACAACTTGCTCCGGTGAAGCAATTGAATCAATGTCTATTACAATTGAATTATTTTCAAAATCTTTACTTGTTGCTACTTGCACTCTATAATATATTGCATTGAAAACGCTATCCCACATAAGATTCACATTAATTGGAATGCATTTATCATCATTTTGAGGTTGAGTAAGTACGGGAGCAACATAAGGTGTTTTTAATGTTCGAATTTCTGAAAATAAAGTTTGGCAGGTATCTATTTCGTCAAACGGCGGTAATTTTGCTGCAACCATCCAATAATGACTAGTATTATTTGTTTTGCCGAAATTAGCTAATATTGTCGTATCTGTTGTTTGATATTCTGTATATACTCCAAAATCCTGCCTATCAGAAACTCTGATTATATAATAAAATGCATTTGGTATTGGGTGCCAATATAAATTTGTATTAAACGGAGGGCCAGATTCAAATATTGAACCACCTTTAGCATTATTTTCGGGAAATGCTAAACTGGGTCCATTCTGTACAGTCGTAAATTTAAATTCAATTCCAGATATAGAATCAGACCAACATCCATTTGCATATTGAAACGCTGTCCAATAATATGTGCCTGTGTTTTTTAATTGTATTTGGGTAGTCATCATTCCATTTGCAATTGTGGGTTTAGCGATTACTGTATCTATAGCATGAGTTGAAAAGTTACGATTTGTGGAAATAATAATTCGCAGAGAATCGACAGCTTGAAGATATGTTTCGACTGTAAAAGTGCTTAATAACGGAACACAACTTGTACTGACAGGTGATTTAGGTATGGTATAATCAGTAGTTGTTGTAAAAGTACGGGTAACAGAGCTGTCTTTACCACCACTTAATAATACAGCTCTAACCTTCCAATAATAAGTAGTGGATGGAAGTAATGACACATTAAATGTTCCAAGTGCATATGCTTCGGTAGAAATCAAATCATCTGATATCCAAGTGCTATCGGGATTGAAGACAGATGATAAAGAAAGAACAATATTATAATGATCCACATTAATTATACTATTCCAATCAAAATACGGGTTCAAATTCACACACGTTTGGTTATCAGTAGGTTCAACAAGTGTAATTGCTGAATAACTTTGCATTGTGAGAAAAGCAAGAAAAATAAAGGGTAGTATTATCTTCCCTAAATGAATACTTCGCATAATTGCCTCATTTTTATTAAATAATAATTTATTTTCATTTTAAATTTATCTTTTTTATTTTATATAAAGACAATAAAAATCAAAAAAAGTTACACTTTTTTGAAAATATTTAAGAATTTTTTTGAATATCTTTTAAAATACTCAAATCGTGTGCCAAATCAATTAAATTTCTTGTTGCTCCAATGTCGTTTTTAAAATAAGCTACATTAAATTTTTTATATTCGCTATCTTCTGCAAAATCAAGTAATTGAGAAAGCAAAATTTTAATCTCGACTAAGCTTACTTCAAATTCCCTTTTTAAATTATCTAATTGGAAAGAATCAGAAGAACGAGAAAGAATTTTGCTTAAATTCCAAAAAGATTTCCCCATAAAAATTAATGATTTGATAATTTCAAATTGGTCGTATGTTGCACCTATTTCCAAAATAATTGCCAAGTCATTTGACTTACGAAGATTATTTTCACTTACAAATTGCAAAAAATCAATAATCTTTTGAGTGTCTTCAGATATTTCCATAAAAAATTCCCAAAAATATATTTAGATTTAATATCTTACCGTTGCAAGCACAGAGAAGAATATTGTGTTCATTTCTGCTTCGCTTGGCAATGATAATCCAATTATATTCATAGGTATTAAACTGATTTCATAAATATGTCCTATTGACGATTTAAATATAGCATTTAATGAAGGGAGCGATTGATTTTTACTACGATATTTATAAACAACGAATTCAAGTGTCCCCACTTTAAATGTTGAAAACTTCCCAATTTGCGTAAGAGATCCCGACGCCTTTTTTCCACGCTTTTCAAATGAAGCATTCGCAAGCCCAATCAAATGTTGTTGATTATATATTTCATCAAGCATCTCATTTGAAGAATATCGAGAAATTACTAAAGATAATGTATAATCAGGATTTACTGCAATTACCATTACATCGCTTGGTGCGTTTTCTCCAAGATCTACAAAAAACCAATTTTTAGGAATAAAACTTATCATATCGCCATTCTCAGAACGTACCGGTTCTTCAGACATTTCTATTTGAGGACTTGGAATATATTGAATTTGTACCTCTTCTTTCTCTTTGGATGGTAATTTGACAATGAAACATCCTTGAATAAAAATAAGCGATGAGATTAATAAAATAAATATAATTGTTATTAAAAATTGTTTATGCATTCTACCACTTTTCAATATGTAAAGAACCCGGTTCATTTGTCTTATGCAGGGTATACCCTTTCTCAAAAAGTATATTTGAAATAGTTGCTACCATATTAGGATTGCCACATAAAAAGAAATGTGTTTTCTCGGGATTAATTTCGATTCCAGCTTTGCTTTCCAATAATCCACTTTCCAAATGCTCTTCAATAAATCCTCTCAAACCTGTCCAACTTTCATCTGCTTTTAGTAAAGTTGGAAAATAATAGAAATTCTTGAAGACGTTTTGTATAAATGTCAGCTCGCTATAATAGCCTAAATCCCATTGATATGAAGCTCCGTGAATTACAGCCATTTTTATGTTTTGATGTTCAGCAATATGCGAACGGAGAAAGCTTATATAAGGTGCAAGACCCGTACCTGTTGCAACCATCGCAATGTTTACACCCTCCGGTACATCGTGTAATGAAAATACACCAATGATTTTATTGCTCACCCATAACCTGTCCCCAAGTGCCAAATTGAATAATCTCGGCGTTAACTGTCCCGATTTAACTTGACTGATATAAAATTCAAAATCATTTATTTCATTATTTGCAGAAGCAATTGAATAAGGCCGCTTTATCATTACATCATCCTCAATCTGTTTCAGGGGTACAATAGAATTTTCTGAACGGGGTTCTTTCCCTAATAATCCAATTGATGTATATTGACCTGCTTTAAATTCGTTTCGAGGTTCATCGGTTCGTACCCTTAAAATCATCAAATCAGGGGTTAATAATATTTTCCCTACTACTGTTGCATTATATTCTTTTTCGTTGCTCATTTCTCTTTTTTGTTAAAATTGAAATTAATAAATTTGCAAATTAAAAATTATTTTGAAAATATTTAGTAAATTAGTCATTTATAGAAAACTATATTTATATAAATGATAAAAAATAATCCAAATATTGCAATATATCCAGGCACATTTGACCCAATTACCAATGGCCATATTGATGTAATCGAACGAGCAAGCGAATTATTTGATAAGGTTTATGTAGTAATTGCAATCAATCCTAATAAATCTACTCTATTTTCAGAAGATGAGCGAATAGAAATGGCAAAAGTTAGCTTAGAGTATATTTCTAATGTAATTGTTGAAAGCTACCACGGCCTTACTGTTGATTATGCAAAAAAAGTGAATGCAAGCACAATCATCCGTGGTATTCGCGCAGTGAGCGATTTTGAATATGAATTCCAGATTGCGCTTATGAATCGCAAAATCCAACCTGAGCTTCACACGATTTTTTTATTACCAAATGAGAAATATACTTATTTAAATTCAAGCATCATTCGCGAAATTGCAGGATATGGTCAAGATGTGAGCGATTTTGTTCCCAAAATTGTGCAGGATAAATTAAAAGCAAAATTTGCAACTGAGTAGAGGCGCAATATTTCGAACCCCTATTAATATTTTTAATTCCTTCTAAATATTTAATTTTGCAATATATCAATTTCATTTCAAGATTGATTAACTTAATAATCAAAAATATTCCCAAAGGAATAAATATGTCAGAAAAAAGCCTTTCCCAACTACATAAAATATCCATTAAATCTTACACATTGGCTGTATTAATATTATTATCAATTATTCCATACTTACTTTTTTCACAAGGAAAATCATTAGATTTTTTTTTGGAGCAAGGACTTGCAAATAGCCCGTTGTTAAAAGATTTACATAATCAGATAAATTCGCAATCGATTGATAGCTTATTAATTATCGCACAAAGCAAGCCTTATCTTGGATTTAATACATCGCTTTATTATGCTCCAATAATTAAAGGATATGGCTATAATGATGCAGTAACTAACATTAATACAATAACCTCTCAATTAGTATTAATTAAACCAATCTTTGACGAATTTGCTGATAATGCGCAGTTTGCTAGAGTAAGAACAAAAAAAGAATCACTTAAAGTTAATGAAAAAATATCTCAAAAGGATTTAAAAAAGATAATAACATCTCAGTATCTTTCTGTGTGCGCTATTTGGTCGGAAATTGGAGTTAATAAAGCTTTGCTAAATTCAATGAATGACGAAGGAGAGATTCTTAAGCGATTGGTTGAAAAGGGATTATATAAACAGGTTGATTATTTATCCTTTCAAGTGGAACAAAAAAATCAAGAATTGCTTCTGCAAGATTTGGATATGCAATATCGAAAGGAATATTCAGCATTGAATTTGCTTTGCGGATTGCAAGATACCTCGTATAACGAATTATCTATGCCCGAAATAAAGCAAATCACAAATCAAAAAATTGAAAATTCCCCGTTATTTATTCAATTCAGAATGGATAGCCTAAGAATTCAAAGTGAAAAAACAATTATTGATGCAAATTATAAACCTCTTGTATTTTGGACATTAGATGCAGGGTTGCTGAATGTTGTTCCTAATGATTTTAAAAAGAATTTTGGATTCAGCCTGGGACTTACTTTTACACTGCCGATTTATGATGGAGGACAACGTGGTTTGAATTATCAAAAGCTTGATATTGCAGAGCAAACAAGAAAGGGATATTTTGATTATTTTAAATCTCAATATTATATGCAACTACAAGAATTAAATGATGAATTAACAAAAACGGAAAACATTTTGCAATCTGCAAAGCAGCAGCAGAAATTACTCGAAACAATTATTGAACAGAATAACAATTTATTAAATTCTGGCGCCATTTCAATAGTGGATTTTATTATGTCAATACGAAATTATATTGCAATTAATTACAATATAAATCAATATCAGATAAGAAAATTACAAATTATAAATGAAATCAATTATTTAAGTGAAGAATAAAAAAAGCCGAATAATATATTCGGCTTCTCCTCTGTGGGCCCGGAGGGACTTGGACCCCCGACCGACGGATTATGAGTCCGTTGCTCTAACCAACTGAGCTACAGGCCCCTTTATTGAAATTTCTTAAATTTCAAAAATTTTAGATTACAAAATTATAAAAAATATCTATAATATTTTATCAAAAATATAAATCTCTTTCTCCTTTTTCTATGCGCGATAAATATTTCATTGTCGTATTCCTTACATTTTCCGTTGGAATACCATTTAATTCCTTTTCTATTAGCGCTTCACCAAGCTGCTTTGTTTCGGGATTTGCATAATCAACTAAATATTCCTTCAAAGTTGTTAATGCGTTAGGCAAACAAAAGAGTTTAATTAATCCAGGTTTTGCTAAATCCATAAAATCTTGGCCCACACGACCTAATCTATAGCAGGCTGTACAAAATGATGGGATATAACCTTGTTTAATTACGCCTTCAATTACCTCTCCCGAGCTACGCGAGTCGTTTAATGTAAATTGCGAATCATCAGTTGTCTCGTCAAATGCCTGTTTATAACCGCCAGGGGAGGTTCGTGATCCAGCTGATATTTGGGAGATACCTAAATCAAAAAGCTGCATTCTAAGCTCTGCACTTTCGCGAGTAGATAAAATCATACCAGTGTATGGAACAGACATCCTCAAAATTGCTACTAATTTTTTGAAATTCTCATCGCTAACCTCATTAGGAATATGCATTGCCGCAGGAGCACCAACTGCAGGGCGGATACGTGGAATTGAAATTGTGTGAGGTCCTGTGCCAAATTCTTTATCTAAATGCTGCGCGTGAGTGACAAGTGACAATACTTCAAATCTATAGTCTGTTAACCCAAATAATGCACCAATTCCAACATCGTGCATTCCATTTGCAAGTGCTCTATCCATTGTATAAAGTCGCCATTTGTAATTTGCTTTCCTTCCTGATGGATGCATAACTTTATATACCTCAGGATGATACGTTTCTTGAAATAATGTATATGTGCCAATTTTTATATCTTTTAACACGTTAAATTCTTCTTCCGATAACGCTTGAATTTCAATATTTATTCTGCGTATTTGACTCCCTTTTGAATCTTTTACAGAATATGCCGCTTCAATTGCTTTATAAAAATAATCCAAATCGCTCATCTTATGGTCTTCACCCATAAGCATCAAAATTCGTTTATGCCCTTGCTCCAATATTGCAAGAACTTCCTCTTTTACTTCATCAAGTGTGAGAGCTTTTCGCTCAATTTCTTTATTTGCTAATCTAAATCCACAATATAAGCAATTATTTGCGCAATAATTTGCTACATATAATGGTGCAAAAAGAACAAGCCTTTTACCATAGATTTCATCTTTTATTTTATGTGCAGTCGCATATAATTTTTCAAGATTTTCTTTATCATTAACGTTTAAAAGAGTTGCAATATCCACTAAGTCCAATCCTTTAAGTTCCATTGCCTTAGCAAGGATTTCATCTACTTCTTTTGAATCAGGATTTGGATTGCGTTCAATTAATAATTGAATTGCATTTTCATCAATAAATGTTTTTTCTGGAATTGTAACAGGTTTCATTATTAAAAAAATATAACAATTTATATTGACGAAACAATTATTAAAAATATATATACCCATATATATTTATAAAATAATACACATATAAAATTGTCTTAATAATTATGTTCGAATATTTTTCTAATAATGAAGATAATTATGAATTCTATGAGGATCCTGAGTGGGAATTGGTTTATACAACAAATCGTGAAATAGTTGCTGAAATGTATAAAGCAAATCTCGAAGGAGCAGGCATCCCTGTAAGTATTCTCTCACAAGTAGATTCAACACGAATGCTCACTGTTGGCAATCTTGCAATTGTGAAAATATATGTCCCAAAACAATTTTTTAATTCCGCAAAAGAAATAATAGATGCAATCAACCAAGATTCAAAATATATTTCATAAATTATTTAAATTTAATAATAGGAAGAGTAAAAAAACGCAATTTATAGAAAATTCAGATGTTATTACAAGCAATGATTTTAAACAAATTCAATTAGTTATCGAAAAAGATGTAAAACCATATATAAAATCTCACGGTGGCAAAATTACTTTATTAAAAGTCGAAGATAATTGTGTCTATATAAATCTTGATGGTGCTTGTAGAAATTGTTCTGCAATTCAACTAACGATGAAAGGATTTATAGAGCGAATAATAAAAGAAAAATTCCCCGAGATAAAAGAAGTAATTTTGAAAAAAAGAAAATAGTATGTTTGTCGAAACACTTGCGAAACTCGATTATTCCCTCCGCTCAATCACAACAAAACTTCCTCCATCTTGTATAATTCATATATATTCTTATGGTCGGCGATGGTTTTTAAATAGATTATATAATTCTCCTCCAAAAGAGAAAATTTCAATTCCTGAAAAATATCGTCAAAAAATTTTTGGTATAGAATTTCAATCTCCAATTTTCAATGCAGCAGGCATTTTTAAAGAGGGAAATGGTTATGAACTTGCTTACCGACAAGGTGCGGGAGCATTTTTGATTGGTACGGTAACTCCAAATTATCGGAAAGGCAATCGCAAAAATAGCTTTTATTTGCCGTTTATTCCACTACCTAATTCAGGCACAGCATTGAATTGGCTGGGGCTTCCTAATACTGGTTTTGATGAGGTCGCTAATCGTGTGCAACATATTGAGAAACATACGGGATGTCCAATTGGTGTAAGCATTGCTGCCGACCCAATTGCAAAAGACTTAGATGCTTTGCAGGGTGTACTTCGTGGCTTTGAGATTTTTAGCAATACACAAGCTGATTTCATTGAATTGAACGAAAGCTGCCCTAACGTTCCCCACGAACATTCGCAAAATTCTAATTCAATTATAGATGAAAAGCTTATTGAACGCCTTGAATGGATTAGTTCTAATTTTTTGAAAAAAAGATCACGGCTTTTGCCTGTAATTGTAAAATTTTCTGTGGATACAAATTATGAGCAAGTACCCGAACTCGTTCGATTATTGGTAGATCTTGGATATGATGGCATTAATTTTGGAAACACTTCGACTGATTATGAATATTATTCTCAATTTCTGAAAGGTAGAGAAAAAAGTAATTTCCAATATTTTACGCAAAAATTTGGTGGCGGATTCAGCGGCGAATTGCTGAAAAATCGGTCGCTTGAATTATGCAAAATTGCAAAGCAATCGCTTGCTGAACTCCATCCAAAAGATGAATTTATAGTTATTAGGACGGGTGGTATATCAACAAAAGAAGATTTTAAAGCTTCACTAGAAAATTCAATATCGCTAAATCAATGGTTTTCGGGATATTTTGAGAATTTTGCAAAATATGGACATAATCTTTATGCAAAGATTTTATCATAATTATATTTAGCAAAAGAGATTACTATTTAATTTGTTCAAGTAGCGAAATCATTTCTATTGCGGACATTGCTGCTTCAAATCCTTTATTGCCCTGCTTTGCACCTGCACGGTCGATTGCTTGCTCAATATTATCAGTTGTTTGCACACCAAAAATCACAGGAACACCTGTTTGTAAGTTAATTTGTGCAATACCTTTAGCAACCTCGCTTGCAATATAATCGAAATGCGGTGTTTCGCCCCGTATTATAACACCAAGAGATATAATAGCATCATAATTTTTACTTTCCGCAAATTTCTGCGCAATTAATGGAATTTCATAAGCCCCAGGTGTATATGCAATTGTAATATTATCATCCAATACATTATGGCGGTGCAGTGCGTCGAGTGCCCCATCAAGCAATTTGGTCGTAATAAAATGATTGAAACGCGATACTACTATTGCAAATCGCTTATTTTCTGCTTGGAATTGACCTTCAATAATTTTTGCCATTATTTAAACTTTATTAATTATAGAATTCAAAATTAATAAAATTAATACAATTAATTTTTGATATTAATAAATCGATATTCATTTGATTTATTGTAATTTTAAAAATTTTATATTTAACAATTGCTATTCAATCTATTAAATTTGTTAGATATTTTAAATTATATATAAATTTTTGAATAGCAATATTTTTTTGAATAATTACTTTTATTTCTATGGTTGATATATTAAAAGCAATAATTCTTGGTATAGTCGAAGGATTTACTGAATTTCTCCCAATATCATCCACAGGGCATTTGATTTTGGTGAATCAATTTATCGGTTTCCCAGGGGAATTTGAAAAAACATTCGATATTGTAATTCAATTTGGGGCAATACTTGCAATTATTGTTCTTTATTGGAATAGATTAAATCCATTTATTGGAGACCAAGCCAAAAAAACTGAAACTCTCGATTTGTGGAAAAAAATAATAGTAGCGCTTATTCCTGCAATTTTAATTGGTGGGACACTTGGCGGTATAGTCGAAGAAAAACTTTTCAATCCTTACGTCGTTGCAACTGCGTTATTGATTGGTGGCATTATACTTTTGATTATTGAATCAACGCAAAGAAAAACAAAAATTCATTCAATTACAGAATTAAGTTATTCGACAGCTTTAGCAATAGGATTTATCCAAACACTTGCAATGATACCTGGGACCTCTCGTTCTGCTGCCACGATAATAGGTGCAATGTTGTTGGGATGCTCACGGGTTTTATCTGCCGAATTTTCATTCTTCCTTGCTATTCCCACAATGCTTGCAGCATCAGTTTATTCATTGTATAAACACGGTATGTATCTTACGGGCAATGAATATTTCACACTTGGAGTAGGATTTATAGTTTCGTTTATTGTGGCATATTTTGTGGTTGAAGGATTTATGAAATTTATTAGTACAAAAGATTTCAAGGTCTTTGGCTGGTATAGAATTGTGCTTGGAATCGTAGTACTATTATTCTTCCTTTTATAATTCGGAAAATATAGTTATTTTTGTTATATAAATATTCAAAAATATATGGATTTTAAAGAAGCGGATTTACCAGGAATTGGCAAAAAATTCACCGTGAAAACATCATTCAATCAGATTCTGCGCATAATTATACATTTTACAGGGAAGCGTGAGATTTTTATTTATGAAAATGAAGATGAAGATGCAATATACGACCTCGAACTTAGCGAAGATGATGCCAGTTTGATTGGCTCAATTTTGATGGGTACATATTTCAAACCCGAACAAGAAAAGCAAAAGGAATTTATTTTATCAAAATTATCAATTGAATGGGTGGAAATCCCCAAAAATAATAAACTTGCAAATTGTTCGATTCTAGATAATCAAATTCGGAAGCGAACAGGTGTGACAATAATTGCAATAATTCGCGGGAAAGATATAATTCTTAATCTCGAACCTACCGAGATCATTCGAGCTGGTGATACTTTGGTCATTGTTGGTACAAGCGATAAAACCGAGCAATTTAAAAAAGAATTCAATTTGAATGAATGAAATCAGCCTCATACTTATTCTTGGCATTTCGGGTATTGTTTTATTTGCGGCAAATGCTTTAAGCAAGTTAATAAAATTACCCGTAATTCTATTCTATATACTTGCAGGCATTGCTGTTTCCTTTTTTATTAATATAGAACAAATTTCTGGATCAATTTTTCAATTTGGCTTAATTATTATTTTCTTCTATATTGGAATGGATTTCAATTTAGAAAAAATATTTACATCATCAAAAAAGATATATAAAACCGGGTTAATTGATATATTTTTGAACTTTATTTTAATTTATATAATATTTTCCTTACTTGGTTTTAATTTCCTAACATCATTTGCAATAGCGGGTATTGCTTATGCAAGTTCATCAGCAATTGCAACAAAGATTATCATTGACAATAAACGAATTGTTAATCCCGAGACTGATTTTATATTATCATTAATGGTTTTTGAAGATATTTTAGCTCCGATTTTGCTTGCACTTATTGCAGGTTTTTCAGATAATTCCGACCTTTCTTTGGTAAGCATTTTAAAAATATTATTAAGAATTATAATTGCTTTTGCATTAATAATTTTAATATCAAAGCTATTTGCAAAAAAAATGAGTAATTTCATTTCTCGCTATATATCCGATGAAATAATTGTTATGTTTGTAATTGGTGGAATGTTTTTGTTTGCAGGATTAACTCAGCATTTTCATCTTTCAGAAGCATTGGGGGGATTCTTATTTGGAATATTTGTAGCAGAAACAGGTAAATCTTTTGAATTCGAGCGTATGCTTTTGCCTGTCCGGGATTTCATTATAGCATTGTTCTTTTTAACCTTTGGCGCTGTTGTAGCAGCAAAAGCAGATTTTGATATAGCATTTTTATATCCATTAATCATTCTTTTATGTGCTTCTATCGTTGGCAAGTTCCTAACAGGATATTTTGGTGGGAAACTTTGGGGGCTATCAAACCGCCGCTCTTTGATTGCAGGATTAAGTTTAATCCCCCGAGGGGAATTCTCAATAGCAATATTAAATCACGTCCCAGCTGCACTTTACCCATTTGCTGCATTATTTATTTTAATTTTATCTATAATCGGCACAATTGTATCTTCCTTTGCCGATAAAATCGTGAAGAAGAAAAAAAAGGTATAAATGCAGATACAAAATTTTGAACTTCTTTAAATACATTGTAAAAGCTTCCTCACCGAGACATTATCATTTTAATTATTTTAATTAATAAATTTATCTTATTGCAATTATTCTTTTCTTAAAAACTCATAATTTTGTAATTTTGAATTAATTATAATGTATATTTTTGATAATTTAATAGCAAATGTTGGAGGATTCAATTGAGAAAAGTTCTTGGAAGAATAATATTAGTTGTGGTGACTATTATTGCAGCAATTGCAATGCTTTTCCCCACCTATCGCGCTTATCAATTGGAGAAAGTTCATAATCAATATGTCATGCGAGCAAAACACGCCAAAACCCCTGCTGATTCTCTTGCCATAATGGAGGCGTTCAAAAAATCTTATGGCTCTTCATATCAATCAGCAAAGAAATCTCAATTGAAATTGGGACTTGATTTACGTGGTGGTATGTATGTGACCCTTGAGGTTGATGTTCCGAAGTTGATTGAGGAAAGCGCCTCGAAAGAAACTATTGATGAAACTTTTGAGGAAGTAATTGCAAAAACAAAGCAAGAAGCAGCAAGTACGGGTGGTGATGTAATTGATATTTTTGTAAAAAATTTCAATCAAATTGCGCGACCAAGAGGGAAATCCCTAATTTCATATTTTGATTTTGGGAATATCCGCGATTTAACTGATGACAAAATTATAGACAAATTACGCGAGGACCAAAAGAATGCAATCGACCAGGCACTCGAGGTTATCCGCACACGTATTGACCAATACGGTGTTGCTGAACCTACAATTCAGAAGCAAGGTTCGAGCCGAATTGTATTGGAATTACCTGGGGTATCAAATACCGAAGAAATGAGAAGCTTGCTTCAAACAACTGCAAGATTGGAATTTAAACTTGTAAAAAATAACAAGCAAATTGTAGAATTCTTCTATCGCGTAGATGAATTCCTAAAAGCTCATAAAACGGGGACAATATCAGCGGACACAACTGCAACAGCTCAACCGATAGCACAGGCAAAAGCAGATACTACAAAAAAGATTGCAAAAGCAAAACCCGATACTTTAAAACAAAAAAGCGATTCAACAAAAATAGCTGCTGATACGACAAAAATAACTGATACAACAAATCCCTATGCAGGATTAACACAAGAGGAGGCAAGCCGCCGATATATTGAGGATCATCCTTTTACGCGTCTTTTTGCTACTTATTATACAAATCCACAGCAACCTAACGGACAAACCGTCCCCGTATATTATACACAAAGCAATTTCCCTGAAGGAGAATATATATTTCGAATCTTAGAAGATTCAATTCCTAAAATGCAAGAAATTNTNAGCAGACCTGAAATAAAATCTATGATGCCAGCAGAACTNGAAATTGCNTTTGACGCAAAACCCGAGCAAACAAAGCAAGCCGAAGTCAAAATTTATGGNTTTTATGCNTTAAAGAAAGACCCCGAACTTACAGGTGATGTCATTACAGATGCTCGCGCAACGTTTGACCCAACAAATAATGCTCCAATGGTATCAATGACAATGAATTCAGAAGGAGCAGAACGATGGGCAACAATCACAGGTGCAAATCTGAAAAAGCGTATTGCAATTGTGCTTGACGGTCGTGTTTATTCGGCTCCAGTTGTCCAATCGAAAATTACAGGTGGAAGCTCGCAAATTACAGGTATGGCAAATACCGAAGAAGCACACCTGCTAGAAATTGTTCTGAAAGCAGGAGCTCTAAAAGCACCCGTTGAAATAATTGAGGAAAGGATTGTAGGTCCTTCACTTGGCGAGGATTCTATTCGATATGGAATTACTGCAAGTATCCTTGCTGCATTAGTAGTTGTATTATTTATGGCTTTATATTATCACGAAGCAGGAATTGTCGCTGATATTGCGGTGATTCTAAATATAACTTTAATTTTTGGTGTATTGGCGTCATTAGGAGGTACGCTATCGCTTCCGGGCTTAGCTGGTATTATTCTAACACTTGGTATGGCTGTTGATGCGAATGTGCTTATTTATGAGCGGACGCGTGAAGAGCTTTCCAAAGGTAGAAGTCTCAAATCTGCTATTGATGAAGGCTTTAGCAAGGCTTTAAGCGCTATTATTGACTCAAATGTCACAACATTTATAACTGGTTTGATTCTGTATTTTCTTGGTAGCGGTCCTATTAAAGGATTCGCTTTAACACTGATGATTGGTATAATAGGTACATTATTTACAGCTATTTTAATCTCCCGCTCTTTAATTGAAATTGCTATTCAAGCAGGATGGAAAAACTTTAGCTTTGGTCAGAAAAAATCATTTTCAAGTATATAATAAAGGTGAAATAAATGCAATTTTTTGGAAAAACAAATATAGATTTCGTAAGCTCGAGAGGATTTTGGATCATATTTTCAATATCTATCATCATAATTGGGCTAATTCTAGTAGTAATAATACCTCCAAAATTTGGTATAGATTATACAGGTGGAACCGAAATAGCATTGGGATTTAGTAAAAAAATTCAAACAGCACAATTGCGTGCCTCTGTTGAAAAAATTGGTTATAAGAACGCAGAAATTAAATCTTATGGCGAAGAAAATCAATTTTTGATCAGGGTTCAGGATTTTGGTGATGTGCAGACAAAATTGCTTACAGAATTGCAAAAGGATTATCCAGATAACAATATTACAGTTCTGAAAGTAGATAAAATTGGTGCAAAGATAGGCTCTGAAATGCGTACAGGAGCAATATTTGCTATTATACTCGCGTGGGTTGCAATGCTTATCTATATAGGTTTCCGATTCGAATTCGTTTTTGGTATGGGCGCTATTCTTGCACTTATTCATGATGTGTTTGTGGTTATTGCGTTTATTGTAATATTCAATGCACTTGGAATAATGGATCTCGAAGTGACTCAAAATATTCTTGCAGCCATTTTAACTGTTATTGGATATTCTATGAATGATACGGTGATTATTTTTGATAGAGTTAGAGAAAATCGTGATTTGCATAAGGGTATGAATTTTATCAAATTGGTAAATATGAGTATCAATGAAACATTAAGTAGAACTGTAAATACTGTGCTTACAGTTGTTCTAACTTTAACTGTACTTTTGATTTTTGGTGGTCCTGTACTTGAAGGATTTGCGTTCTGTATGCTTGTGGGTATTCTAACAGGTACTTATTCATCAGTATATGTTGCAACAAACTTTGTGATTTGGTATATGGAGAAAATTCAAAAGCAAGACCTCGAAACAGGGTGGCGTGAGGATAAATTAAAAGAAAAGCAATTAAAAGCAAGTCTTGCAAAATGAGTGATAATTTCTCGAATATAGAAATAATTGATTCAAACAGGGGCATTGCAGCGATGCAAGCCCCTAAGAATTTATTAGGCGGCGAAAGCAATTTCGAGTTATCTAAAACTATTGATGGATTAAATAATCAAACGATCCATATATTTGCTCTTGACCTGAGCAATGTTGCTGCTATTAATAGCTCGGGACTTGGAAGCTTGATTGCAGCACATCGCATTCTCACTGCAAAAAACATTCAATTTTTCCTAATAAATCCCTCTAATAAAGTTCGAGAAATTCTATCCATTACACATTTAGATAAAGTATTCAATTTTGCAAATGATTATTCTGCACTATAATAATACTTTTTCTTTCAACTATTTTCAATATATTAAATTTTTATTTAAATTATAAATACATAATATTATGGCTGTTACAGTAATTTTAGGAACACAATGGGGAGACGAGGGTAAAGGCAAAATTGTCGATCTTCTCAGTGATAATTATGATATAGTAGCGCGTTATCAAGGTGGTGCCAATGCTGGCCATACAGTTGTTATTAATGGGAAAAAATTTATCTTGCACCTTATTCCATCGGGAATATTGCATCCAAATACAGTATGCGTAATTGGTAATGGCACAGTGATTGATCCCGACGCTTTAATTAATGAAATAAATATGCTTGAACAGGAGGGAATTCACGTAAAAAATCGTTTACTCATATCTCATAAGGCTCATCTAATTATGCCATATCATAAGTTGCTCGATACACTTTCTGAATCCACTCGTTCGCAAAAAGCTATTGGCACAACGGGTAGAGGAATAGGTCCGGCATATATAGATAAATTTAGCCGTGTTGGAATTCGCATTGTCGATTTGCTTAATAAAGAAGATTTTGCAGCAAAATTGCGATTTAATTTAAATGAAAAAAATAATATTCTTAAAGCGTTATATCACACCGAAGAATTGAATATCGATGAGATAATTGATAAATATTTGGAATTCGATAAAATTATTGACCCCTATATTAAAGATACAACAACATATTTAAATCAAGCAATTGCTGAGGGCAAAAGCATCCTTGCTGAGGGAGCTCAAGGTGCAATGCTTGACGTCGATCACGGCACATATCCCTTTGTGACAAGTTCAAATCCAACCGTCGGAGGTGCATGCACAGGACTTGGAATACCCCCAACAGCAATAAATAGAATTATTGGTGTGGTAAAAGCATATTCCACACGCGTTGGTAATGGCCCCTTCCCAACAGAACAGAACAATTCAGATGGCGATATGTTGAGAAAATACGGCGATGAATTTGGTTCAACCACAGGCAGACCGCGGCGTTGTGGATGGCTCGATTTATTTGCTTTAAAGTATTCAGCAATGATTAATGGCTTTGAGGAAATTGCTATTACAAAAATCGATGTCTTGACAAATTTCGACAAAATCAAAATTTGCACAGGATATAAATATCAAGGAAAGGAATTGAAAACATTTCCTGCTGATAATCAAACACTCGACCAAGTCGAGTGCCAATATACCGAGCTTCCATCCTGGAAATCCATTCCAAAAAATGCAAAGGTATTTAGTGATTTGCCATTAGAAATGAAAAAATATGTCGAATTTATTGAGCAATATCTTGGCAGGCGTGTTTGCCTGATTTCTACTGGCCCCGGCAGGGATGAAATAGTAAAAGTGTGAAGTGTAAAGTGTAAAGGGTAAAAAGTAAAAAGTAAAAAGTAAAATTGATAATGAGCCACAACTTAATTTGTTGGTTTATATCAAAAACAGGGATGCCTATACCACATTCTTATTTAGCGTATTCCAAAACTGTTCGTATCATTTCTTTGGTATATATGCCATTTGTTCCAAATTTTTTAGCAATTTCATAAAGATTATCAACTAAATACGGTATATCTTGCTCGGGAATATTGCCCTGGGAAAGAGTCACAGGTGTTCCAATTTTTTGGTACCATTGCTTGAGTGCTTCAATTCCGTTATCTGCACCCTCAATATTAAATACATTTTTTGCAAAGCGTTCTAAACGCTCGGGATAATATTGCTTTTGCCATCGCATCCAAGCAGGTACTACAATTGATAAACCTGCACCGTGTGCAATATTATATTCTGCCGAAAGCTTATGCTCGATAAAATGTGTATCCGTCCGATTATTTTCAACTCCACAGAATGTTGAGAAATTCAAAGCTTGTGTGGCTGACCATGCAAATTCCGCTCGCGCATTATAATTTCTTGGATTATTCAGTAAAATATTGGTTGTGCGAATGACCGTTCGTAAAATATTTTCGATATATCCCGCATTATATTGTGGCAGATATGTTGCAGAGAAATATAAATCAAGGCAATGCGCAAATATATCCGCCGCAGAATATGCTAAATAATTATTTGGCACAGTTGCTTGCAATTCTGGATTTATTACTGATACGGTTGGATAAAGCGCACGACCGTGCATCCCGAATTTTTCCTTTGTCTTTTCATTTGTAATGACAGCAAAATTATTCATCTCGCTACCCGTAGCTGAAAGTGTCATTATATCAAATATCTTCAAAGAATCGTTTGCGACAGCTTTACCAATAAAGAAATCCCACATATCGCCGCTATACTTGACACCTGCCGCAATTGCCTTCGCTGAATCAAGCACTGACCCACCGCCAACAGCAAGCACTGCTTCAACATTATTCGATTTTGCTAATTCTATGCCTTCATTGACCTTACTCAATACAGGATTGCTTTGTACACCACCCAGAGGAGTATATTTAATATTATATTCTGCAAGCGATTTTGCAACTTTATCAAAAAGCCCGTTTTGCTTAATTCGTTCCGAACCATAAACGAGCAATAGATTTGAAACGCCATATTGGGATATATATTTCCCGATATTATTTTCTTTTCCGCGTCCGAACTCAATTCGCGTTGGATTATAATAAGAGAAATTATTCATAGATAAAATAATTTAAAAATAATATTATAAAATAATAAGACGGAATCCTCCGCCTTAAAATTTAAATTGAAGAAATAAGACAGAAATCTCCTCCTTAAAATAAAACAGGTAAAACAATATTAACTTTCATCAGTATCCAAAATTCTATCCAGCATATATTTTATAATAATTCAATGTATGATGTATTAACGTTTATGGGTGGGTAAATTTAATTCATTCCAGAAAATCAAGTATCACCCATCCCGCTCCAATGTGGTTTGTTAGAGTGTAAGTCCTTGTGACATATCCATCTTTTCTAAATTTAATGTAATAAATTTTCTTCGATTCCAAGATTTTTATAATAATATTTAGGAAAAAATGCAAATTTAAATAAAAATCAAAATAAAATTATCAGAAAAATTGAAAATTTATTTTTATGGATTATGTTATATGTGTACCAAAAGCACTCTTGCAGGTTGCTTAAGCCACCTGTTGCAATTGGGCAAGAATATGCAACTGAGGGCTTCAGCCTTCTGCTTTGAATTGACATCCCCCTGTCCCCTTTTTTAAGGGTGAATTCTGCACCAGGATGGTGCAGGCACATATAATGATAAAAATAATCAATATTTTTTTAGAAACTAAACTTTTCGATCAAATTGACGATAAATATAATTGAGGAAAAAAGTTGGTAGGACGCCCAATAAAATTTTAATGGATTAAATATAACTTACAAGGAGGTTAATTATGCCAACTGTATTTTCAAACGAATCGAAAATTCGACAGAATCTTCCGGCGATGAACGCATACAATGCGTTAATAGCAATGAATAATGAAATTGCGACACACCAACTACGCCTTTCAACAGGTAAGAGGATCAATTCCGCTTCCGACGATGTTGCGGGATATATTACATCTCGATCATTAAATGCAAGAAATCAGATGTTAAAAGCATCTCAAAATGCTGTTGGAGAAGCAAAGAACGTTACTGCATTAACCCAGGATGCATTGGATAATATCAGTGGATTGCTGACAAAAATCAAGGAGATGGCAGCAACCGCAGCTAGCGGTGCATTAGGTACTGATGAAAAAGTTGCCCTTGCAAAAGCTGCGTACCGCTTAACAGAACAAATCCAAACCGTCGTAGATGCAACTGTGTTTGGTGGCAAGCAATTGCTTGATGGAACATTCTCAGGTGAATGGACAATTGGTTTCAAAGCAAATAATGCTTTGCTGACAATGGAAATTGACCTGCAAAATAATGCTACAGCCGCTACTAAATTCAATGTGGCTGCACCGTTCAATCTGATAGCGACAGGAACATCATTGTCATTTGCAGGTGTCTCGGGCCTTAGCTTAGCATCTTTAAATGATGTATCATCCTCAAACTTAGGAATATTTAGTTATACACAAGTTAGTGCAACACTTACAAGTATTCAAATTGCATTGGATAATGTTAATAAAGTTGCTTCCTATCTTGGTGGTATCGAAAACCGTTTGACATCTCAGGAAGATTTGATTCGGTCAGAAATTACTAACTATACAGCGGCTATCTCGAGAATCGAAGATGCAGATGTTGCTCAAGAGCAAATGAACTTAATTAAAGCTCAATTCTTACAGCAAACATCATTGATATCTTTGTCTCAAGCAAATCAAAATCCTACAGCATTCCTGCAATTATTTAGATAATAGATCGTGAATATTTGCAAGTGATTAGGCAATCTCTAAATTTAAAACACCCTTACTTCTCTAAAAAAGTAAGGGTGTTTTTTTATAAATAGTAAGTTGATGTTCTTTCTATTAAATTTCTAATTATTTGTTAACTATTGATTTCGCTTCCTGATAACGACGCTCTACTTCATTCCAATTTATAACATTCCAGAAGTTTTCTACATATTCATTTCGGCGATTTTGATACTTTAGATAATATGCATGCTCCCAAACATCAATTAAAAGCAGTGGTAATCCTTTTTGGGCAACAATATCCATCAACGGGTTATTTTGATTTGGTGTGGATGAAACAAATAATTCCCCTTCTTTATCCATACAGAGCCATGCCCAGCCACTACCAAATCTATTTATTGCAGCATCGCCAAATATTTTTTTGAATTCTTCAAAACTTCCATAAGTTTTAATAATAGCTTCTTTTGATTCACCGATAGGTTCTTTTGTGCTATTTGGTGTCAAAATTTTCCAATATAGCAAGTGATTGAAATAACCACCACCATTATTTTTTACTGCGTCAGAATATTTGCTAATATTCTTGAAAATTTCCATAATTGAAATCTTTGTAGCATTTTCCGCTTCGACTGCTGTATTGAATTTTTCAGTATAAGTTTTGTGATGCTTGTTATAGTGAACATCCATTGTAGTGGTATCAATATAAGGCTCAAGCGCTGATTTATCAAATGCCAAAGGCTCTTGAACAAATGGAAATTGCAATGAGTTCTCTGATAATTTTGTTAAATCAACTTCAATTATACCAAGGGAAGGTTCCGAATTAGCCATTTTTATTCTCCATATTTAATTGTATATAAATTATTTATTAGTATAAACGAAATATAATATTCAAAATTGTTATTCTAAAAAATTTATTTAATTTGAAAATTTATATATAACAAAATTATTAATTATGAAAAAATACTTCATACTTTTATTAATTTTTCTTTTTGCAAATTTACATCTATATTCTCAATCAGCAATTCCTTCTCAATTATCAGGCAATGTTTCAATTGAAGCTCAAACTTATAAAAATGATTCCCTCATAAATGCACCATCTACTCCCGAGCAAATTTTATCGAATTCATATCTAAATTTGAATTATATAATTGGTAATTTTGAACTTGCTGCGCGTTTTGAAGCATATCTCAATCCAATTCTTGGAATTGATTCTCGATATAAAGGTAGCGGCATTCCTTATAAAAATATAACTTACCATGGTGATAAATTTGAAGTTAGTGCGGGCAATTTTTATGAGCAATTTGGCAGCGGACTTATTCTGCGTTCATATTGGGATCCAGTGCTTGGTATTGATAACTCAATTGAAGGCGCACGATTTGCAGTCCGTCCAGTTAAAGGAATTGATGCACGTGTTATGATTGGCAAAATGAGAAATTTTTGGACAACATCAAATTCAATTCTCCGAGCGGCTAATATTGATATGAATTTTGCTGATTTATTCGAAAATGCATTTTCTAATAATTGGAATGTCACTTTTGGCGCTTCCTTGGCAAGCAAATTCGAAGCAGATGATAATCCTAACCTAATTCTACCACAAAATGAGCTTGCATATTCTTTGCGAGCAGGTTTATATAGCCCGCATTTTTCAATAGATGGAGAGTTTGGCTATACTTTTAATCATCCGGAAGCTGTAAATAATTTTACTTATAACGATGGAAACGGTGTAATTTTGAATATGAGCTACTACGGCAAAGGTTTCGGCACAAGTTTATCACTTCATCGGGTTGATAATATGGATCTCCGGGCGCAACGAGATGCACGCTCAACGCAACTTACACAAAATTTTATTCCACCGCTGACAAAGCAACATTTTTTCTCTCGCTACACTATTTTCCCATATTCTACACAATTAAATGGCGAAGCGGGGTTGCAATATGATTTCAATTATCATTTATCTGAAGGGTCATTTCTTGGCGGAAAAGATGGTGCAGATTTTAGCTTAAATTTATCGAGAATTAATTCAATCAGAAAAAACCAAATTGATAAATATACATATAAAGCTAATTTTTTTGAAATCGCCGACACATTGCTTTTTCAAGATATAAATTTTGATTATACTCGATATATTGGCTCAAACGCAGAAATTGTTTTACGTTATGCTAATGTTATAAATAATAAAGATTTTTTATTTTTTAGTGGTGCACCACATTATGGGAAAATTTTTGTTAATATTTTAGGTCTAGAAGGAACATACAGATTTACAAATGATTTTGCTTTGCATTCAAAGATTGAACATCTATGGCAAACACAAGATTCAACACTTCACGAAGCAGATAATGAAAATGGAAATTGGCTTTCAGGATTGATTGAAACAACGTTTTGGGGTTCGCTTATGACCTCTATTGCTTTGGATTGGAACTATGGCAATGCCTTCGATGACCATAAATTGCTTTTTTATACTGTTAATGTTGCATATTTGATGGGTGGTAATCGATTTTCTTTAAGTTACGGCAGAAATCCTGGCGGCATTATCTGCGTTGGTGGAATTTGCCGAACGGTTCCCGCAACAAATGGATTTTATTTATCTTTGACAAGCTCGTTTTAAGCGATATTATTTAATAATTATCTCATTTTGGCATAAATATTGTATTTATCTTTACTATGCGATTTAAAAAGATAAAAATATTATCATTCATAATTTTCTTTCTTTTGATTGCTTTTAGTAATTCTAAAGCAGCGATAATCCATATTGAGCGAAATGATGTAGATAGCGCTCGGGCGGGATTTATAACAGCTGGATTTACTTTTTCAATTGATATTAGAATAGATAGCTTGGATAAATTTAATGGAGTATCTTTTGAATTAAATTGGGACCGACCCGCTTTTATTTTCTTTTCAGAGTGGCAAATTGGAGATATTGGCGATAAATCTCAAGCTTATGTCGAAAAATATCCGGGCAAAATCATTGTCGCTGTTTCAAATGGTTTACCTCTTGTCGAATCCCAAATTTCCAATTCTACTTTTATTTCTCTAAAATTTGTTGCATTGCAAAGTGCCATAAATATGGATAGTGTCACATTTACTTTCCAAAAACCAACTGCATCAGCTCTAATTGATTCTCAATCTCAATTACTTCCACTCTCTCATAAGCCTACAATCTTTAAAATACATAGTTATATTGATGTGTTTCCCGGGGATGCAAATAATGATGGTGTGGTCGATCACTTAGATTATTCAAATGTTATGTTATATCTTGGATTGGGTTCTCAATCGCAGCATTCCCGCACTTTTAAGCGACTTTATCCAAGTATATTCTGGGTGCCTCAGAAAACCCTTGTTTGGGATATATCTGATGCCACTTATTCTGATTGCGATGGAAATGGTGAGATAACAATGAAAGATATGCTGGTGGTAAGTTATAATCTTGGAAAAAATACAACTCAAATCGGGAAATCTCAACCCGTCATCAAAGAATATAATGCCATAAGTAAAATATCAGATAAATTATTATCTGATAATAATTCTTATCCTGTTTATTTTCAAACAAATCGGAATTTCATTTCTGCATATATTTCTATAGAATTAAATCAAGATTATATTGAGAATTTAGAATCAATCAATATAAACAGTATTTTCAATGAAAATAATGAAATTGCATACAAAAAATTAGTGGGTAATATTTTATATATTTTTATTGCTTCAAATGATAGAAGCAATAATTTAATTAATTCTGGGCAAATATTACAATTAATCGTCGATAATAATTTATTATCAAATTATGACATTATAAATAATATCAGCGGCGAAGCAATTGATGCATCAGGCGATATATTCCCACTATATTTTTATACAAATCAACGACTTGCTAGTATTTCAAATAATGAGAATAATACTTTTAATATTATTTCACATTCAAATTCTCTTGATATATATTCAAATAATACCCAAATCAAAAGTGTCCAAATATTTGACATTTTAGGTCGGGCAATTGCCATAAGAGAAAATCTCTCAACAAATTGGCTAAATATTAAATTGCCTAATTTAAATAATGAGCTATTATTTATAACGATATTGACAAATAGTGGAGAAAGAATCCATTATTCATTTGCAACAGATGGCTTTAGCCATCTGCAACGCTGATTTATATTTCCCAAAGCTTGCCATCATAAAGCTTATACCTTATTTGAGCACGAGCCGCAATCTCGTCACTATGAGTTGCAATAATCAATGTAAGAGAATAATCAGAATGTAATTTATTTAGTAATTCCATAAATTTATTAGCATTTTCAGCATCCAAATTGCCTGTTGGTTCGTCTGCTAACAAAATTTTTGGATTATTAGCTAATGCTCGCGCAATTGCAACCCGTTGCTGCTCACCACCCGATAGATTTGCAGGCAAACTATCAAGCTTATCGTTCAACCCAACTTCCCCAAGCAATTTTTCTGCAATTTCTTTTGCTTCCTTGCTTTTGGAGTTTTTAATTAATACAGGCATCATCACATTTTCCAGTGCTGTGAATTCTGGTAAAAGATGATGAAATTGAAATACAAATCCGAAAAATGTATTACGCAAATGTGCAAGCTCGTTTTCGTTTTGTGAATATAAATCAATAACTTGCCCATTATTTTCAATCATAACATTGCCATCATCAGGTTTATCAAGCCCTCCAAGAATATGAAGCAATGTGCTTTTACCCGAACCTGATGCACCAAGAATTGCAATAAATCCACCCCTATCAAGTGTCAAATCAAGTCCTTTCAAAACTTCAGTACGGAGTATTGTATTGGATTTATTCCCTTTATTGGATACTGAATAACTTTTCGATATGCGATTTGCTTGAATAATCATAAGCTTTTAATATTATAATAAAATGAGTCATAAAATATATGAGGTATTGTAATACTATATCTCTTATTATGTTAATAAATATAGAACAATAAGATAATTCCTTTAATTTAATTCTTTTGATTTATTCTTGCGTGGATTATTTTCAATTAAACCTTTGCCTTCTTTTTTAATCATATTTTTTTCAAGCAATTCGCTTTTTACTGCGTCGAGTATTCCATTGATAAATGTAGAACTACTATTTGTTGAATATAATTTTGCAAGTTCGATTGCCTCATTAATTGCAACTTTTATAGGAATTAGCGGGAAATATAGAAATTGTGCAATAGTCATTCGCATAATAATTTTATCAATTAATGCAATTCTATCAAATTCCCAATTCTTGCTGAATTTTTCAATAAGCTCATCAAATTGCTTCTGATTTTCTAATGTTTTTGCAATTAAATCCTTGCCAAATTCTATCTCGCTTGTGCTCCAATGTATTGGAATATCAGCCTCAATTTCTTGAATTTCTTCAGGTTTTAATATCTTCTTTGTATCTATTTTTTCTTCATCATTCGTATCGAATTTATACATTCGATAAAAAATATGATTAAAAAGTTCATCGCGTGGTGCATCGCAAAAGTTCAGAGCAAAAAGAATTTGCAGAACTTTTTCCCTTACAAGCCTCCGATTGCCTTTTATTTGTTGTGTCTTGCTTAATGCAAATATATCAATTTCACTATTTCCAGCTTTCCGTGACTTTTTTTCCACTATTCCTAAAAAACGAAATTATTTAATATTGCAAATTAACAAAAAATATTAATAATAATAGATTGTATCGCAAATTATTTTATTCCTGTAATTCACATAGGTAGAGGGATAAAGCTCTCTGTTGCAAATTCCACCCTTAAAAAAAAGGTAAGGGAAATATGTAAGGGCAATTCTTGAATTGCCCTTACTTTTAGCAGCCGCCAAGCACTCGCTTCTTATCTTTAACTATTACGTTTGATTTCTTGCTATCTTTGATAAGTTGCTCTATTGTTTTGCTTGCATTATCTCGGAATGTGTACGTCGCAATTAAATTCGGTGATATACCTGCCATAGTGACAGGCATTTTGAAGTTAATTATATCATTTGTAAAAGCTTGCATACCACCTTGCAATACATAAAGGTTTTTGTAGCCTTTATTTTTAATTATTTCTTCTGCTGTAATGGCATCTTTTTCATCATTAGCAATTATTATTTTTTTGATTTGTGGGTCGCCAGATATTAATTTATTGCTTCCTTTTCGATATAAATCAACAATTTTGAGGTTTATGGAATTGGGCAAACTAACCTTTGCAAACTGTTCAGGGGGTCGAAAATCATATATTTTTATATTTTCATCATTATTTATCAAACGTAAAGCTAGCTCATCAGGCGATATATATGCAACTTGATAATTACCTTTTTCAACCTCATTTTTTATTTGAGCGGGTTTATAATCTTCGGGATTTGGCAGAATAAATGCTGATAATCCAAGCAAAAATATTAAAGCTGAAAAGCCAATATATCGGCTTTTAGGTTGTAAAACGGGGTTCGGTTTGCCATTGACTTTTTCCTCAATTATTTGAGTAACAATAAATGCAATAGCTCCAAATGCCATAAACAAAAATACAAATAAGCCTTGAGAGATATGAAGTGTCTCATTCATTTGAACATTGCCTAAATATTTATCCCAATAAATGCCTTCAAATAATGGATAACCTTCGGCAAATACTACTACTCCGAAGATTGTGCCAATCACGAAGATTATTCCATCGATTTTGCCAATAGCGGCGGCACAAATCCCTGTTCCTGGGCAAAATCCTCCAATCACAAAACCTAATCCCATTATTAAACCACCTAATATTGCGGACCAAAGATATGTTGGATTAATATAAACAAGGCTCATATCTAACAAACCAAAATGGGCAAGAATGACAACACCAATCATTGCCACAAGCCCACCTGTAAAAAATACACGAAGAACAGTAAAATCATAACCATAGAACATTCCTACTAATTTTTTGGATGTTGAAAATCCCGCTTGCTCGAGTGTAAATCCAAATGCAATTCCTATGAATAAGCCAATCACTAAATTTAAACCTTCTGATGGAATTAATGGTCCCATTTTATCCTCCTTATAGCCATAATTTTCTGAAAAAATAAGCAAATAAATATGCTCCACCAAATATGCAGAACATTGTTATAATACCTCCTGTCGATAGTACTGCCATTCCACTTAATGCAGCACCGCTTGTGCAACCACGGGCAAATTGCGCTCCAAGTCCAAAAAACATTCCACCAACAAATGCTCCGACAATACGGGTTGCAGATTTAACTTTTTCAGGCCGCTCTAATTTAAAAGTCAATCTGTTAGAAACCAACCCTGACAAAAATGCACCTAATATTACACCAACCACTTCAAAAACAAGCCAATTATTAAATATACCATTTGGATGCTCTTGGAAATATTCCTGATAAAATTTTGCATTGGCAGTGTGATTAGGTGCAATAGCATTGACTACGCCTACTTCTACACTTTTCATTGCACCGCTTGCACCAAGCCCACGACCCGTAATATAAATTGTGGCAAGCAACACCAACCCTAACATAATCCCTGCAAGATAGGGATTCATATAATTTTTAGGTTTATCACTCATTTTTTACTCCTATATTTTATTTAATTTCTTCTTTTATTACTTCCGCATCATTAGTGAGTTCTTCATTGTCTTCATCAGATTCTATTTCTTCATATCCAGTTAACATAGCTTTTAAATTTGATGTAACTGTTGTTCCGGTTGTAATTAGATACAAATGCAAAATAATGAATGCAATAAGCAATAGTGCACCTAATGTGTGAATAAATGCAATTGTTTGTAATGAATTAATATTAATTGATTCAATATGATGACTTTGCGGATACCGATAAAACATATATAATAATCCCGTGGTTACCATAACGGGTATAACAAGCAATTTCAATCCAAGATATGTCAATTTTTGCAATGGGTTGAGTTTGCTAAGCACAGTCTTCTTTGTTGGATGCGGTGCATTTTTGAAAATACCAAATAGATAATAATTTAGCTGAGCCTTGATATTTTTCCAAGTTGGAATATACTGTTTCCATTCGCCAGTTGTGAAATGCCAGAATATTGTGAAAAGTACAAGAACAATATATGAATATGCTGCAATTTGATGATAAACAACCGCATTTTCATATCCAAAGAACTTATATGTTCCGTGCACCTCAAATCCTGTAAATGCCAAGAATAATATTAACACTGCTTGCGACCAGTGCCAAAATCTTTCAAATCCTTTATAAATATAAACCTTCGTTTTCATTTATCCTCCTTTTTATTTTTTTTGGAATTAGATACAATTCTTGCACCTCCATGAATCAGTGAACCACCAAATACTATAGCAATAAGAGTAATACCAAATGTATCAATAAATGATGAATGGTCGCGAGCGGGCATATAGAAATCGCCTAAGCCAGCTAGACGACTATTTGATTTTGTATGGCATTCTGTGCAATTTACTGATTCTTCCTTAGGAGCAACCATATGATTGACAGGCCAGTAAGCAACTGTTTTGATGAATCCAACTTTGCCACTAAATGGCAAGTTGTTGTCTTTCATTCCTACTTCTGAAGCAGTTTGCCAATTAAAATCTTGCCAAAATGCTCCCTCACCTTTTTTATCTGCGTATAATTTTGGTGTAATTAATATGCGATTAATCGGGTCATAGGGTTGATTTCCGAGATGAATTTTTACAGGTGTAATTTTAGAATTTACATCCGAATATGATCCATAAAGTGTATTAATTTGGACAGGATGAGTTGTATCAGAAATAACCTCCCCCATTAAGTAATGATTTGCTTTACCATTGAACCAAACATAATCGGGTTTAAGATTTTTGCCCCATTTGAAGCTTCCTTTAATCGATAAATAGATATGATTGCCATCTTTATCATCAATCTCATAAGGTTCTCCATTTCTCAAATCGCCTGCAGTTGACCAATCCCATTCGAGCTTTGTGGCATTTGCTTTTGCATAAGTTGGAATATGGCAAGTTTGGCAAGCCACTTTCAAAGTATGTTCATTAATAATATCTTCTTTGTGTGGAGTCGCCGAATGGCACTCCTCGCAAGATAATCGATTTAAATCCATTGATGAGACTGAATATAGATTGCCTTTAATTTTGTGGTCAGTCGTTTTATGGCAATCTACGCACTGCAAATTCATATTTTCGACTGCCATATGCACATCAAGTTCTTTGTTAGGTTCGAATAATGCTTCTTCTAAATCGCCGTGCTTCACATTATTTCCACCTCCACCATAGAAATGGCAAACACCGCAATTAGAACGTTTGGGTTTGCCAACGCTTTGGGCAACTTTTGCTAAATCTACCTTCGGGTCAGGGTAGCCGTCCATATCCTGTCCCTTCATATAAGTTTCGGAATTATCGTGACAAATAATGCAATCTACTCGTGTAGAATCGCTAAATGCAAATCCAGGTTGTCCCATACCAAAACCTGCGTGACATTTTGCGCAACTTCCTTCATTGCCCTTTGCAGCAATACAAAAATTGTTAATTGCGTTGATTTTACCATAATTAACAATTCCCTTGCCTTCTATATATTCAGTTTTCTGCCAAGTCCAATGGTTTGTTGCCATAATTTGCTTGTCTCGTTCATTATGGCAAGAAATACAGGCACGGGTGACATCAGATGGATTATTAAAATGCTTATTGAGTTCAGCAAATTTTGAATGGTCGGCGGGTTTTTTGGCAACTTTTGAATATTTTGTTTTAAGGGCATCAAGGTTACTTGCATTATCAGGATTAGGGGCTAAAATATTAAATAATACTGCCGCTTCAATTCCGAGAAATGCTACAATTAAAAAATACTTACCCATAAAAAAAGCTTTAAAAAAATAGAAAAATATATAATACAAAATTATAAAAATATTACCAAATAATAATATTATTTAAATGGAATATTAAAAGAAAAGAAAGAAAACAAAACAATCAATATTAATTTCAAATACACTACATAACAATCGCATTCGAATATAAACTAATTTATTAATTTTGAATATTTAGTAAGTTAAAAAGAAAGTAAAATGTATTTTATAATATAGAATATTTAATTATATAAATGATTGATAATAAACAATATATAAATTTAAAAGAAGCAAGCGAATGGGCAAGTCAATATACAGGGAAGAAAGTGACTGTTTCCAATATAACTTATTTAATTAATTATGGACTCATAAAGAAATATGGGACTAATGGGACAATGTATGTTTCTAAGGATGAATTACTACATTATTATAATTCGTTCAGAAGGGAAAGAGAATTAAATTGGAAAGGCGAGCTCGGAGAGGATTTGAATTGGGCTTTATCATTTGAACAATATAAAGAAGCGGAGACTACAAAACACGTTCATAGATTACATCCATATAAAGGGAAATTTATTCCTCAACTTGTTGAATACTTTTTAGATAGCCATACTGATAATTTTAAAAAGGAAATTATTTTTCATCCAGGGGATATTATATTAGATCCTTTTTGTGGAAGTGGAACGACTTTAGTACAATGCAATGAATTAGGTATGAATGCGGTCGGTATTGAGGTTTCTTCATTCAACGCATTATTAAGTAATTGTAAAGTTCTAAAGTATGATATAAAAGATCTTTATAAAGAAATCAATAGTATTACCTATGAATTAAAAAGTTTTTTAGCAAATTCAAGAACTCTTGAATTTGAAAATAAATTAACTCAACAGCTTTATGAATTTAATAATAAATATTTTCCTGTCCCTGAGTATAAATACCGTGTGAAACGTGGCGAAATTGAAGAGGAACGATATGGTTTAGAAAAGGAGAAAGAATTTTTGCAAGTATATGAGAAGCTAGTTAAAGATTATAATATTGAATTACTTCAAGAAAAAGGGGATAAATTCATCGATAAATGGTATATCAAACCAATTAGAGAAGAAGTTGAATTTGTATTTAATGAGATAAAAAAAGTAGAAAACATAAACACTAAAAAAATACTTACAATTATTTTAAGTCGTACTATGCGAAGTTGCCGAGCTACTACACATTCTGACTTAGCTACATTAAAAGAGCCCATTATTACAACTTATTATTGTTCTAAGCATGGGAAAATATGTAAACCACTTTTTTCGATTTTAAAATGGTGGGAGACTTACTCCACAGATACGATTAAAAGAATTGTTCAATTTGATAAACTTCGAACAAATACGTTTCAATATTGCCTCACAGGAGATAGTAGAACAATTAATATTATTGATAAATTAGAAAAAATAAATCCTGATTTTGCAAATCTTATTAAGAAGCAAAAAATTAAAGGTATTTTTTCTTCACCACCTTATGTTGGATTAATTGATTATCATGAGCAGCATGCGTATGCTTATGATTTATTTGGATTTGAGAGAAGAGATGATCTAGAAATTGGTCCTTTATTTAAAGGAAAAGGTAAAGAAGCAAAAGAATCGTATATTGATGGAATTTCCAAAGTTTTGATTAATTGTAAGCAATATTTATGCGATGACTATGATATTTTCCTCGTAGCAAATGATAAATATAATCTCTATCCTATAATTATCGAAATAGCTGATATGAAAATAGTAAATCAATATAAAAGGCCAGTACTAAATCGCACTGAAAAAGATAAAGGTGCATATTCAGAAATTATCTTTCATATTAAGGGTAAATAATGTCTTTATCTATTGAACAGCAGGACCAGGTTATTGAAATAATCAAGAAATGTATTAGAAATAAATTTCAGAATTATAAACCTGAAACTAATAGTATGCCATTTCATTATCGGTTATTGGGTAAAGATAGAATGGGTTTATATTCTTTTATTCAGTCATTAAATACAACTTTTGGATCTTCTATTTTTGAACCTATTGCAGTGGCTATTGCAAAAAATAATTTTTCTAAAGCACAGGCTCAATATATTGTAGGTAATAAAATTTGTGAGAGTTGTCAACATGCAATTCAAAACATTATGAATGATCTCACAATTGGAAAGACCCCAGACAAAATCAAAGAAATTGAATTAATTAGGCAGTCTATTAACAATAACAAGATTAATCAAATAAAAACTGTAAAAGCGGATCTATTTCTGGAAACAAAAAATGGCAATCAATATTTATTTGATTTAAAGACAGCAAAGCCAAATATTAGTAATTTCAAAGACTTCAAACGAACATTATTAGAATGGGTTGCCATTGCATTAACTCAAAATCCCAATTTGAAAATTAATACACTAATTGCTATTCCATATAATCCGTATGAACCTCAACCGTATGAGCGATGGACAATAAAAGGAATGATTGATTTCGACCAAGAATTGAAAGTTGGTAAAGAATTTTGGGATTTTTTAGGTGGAAATGGTTGTTATGAAGATTTACTTAATTGTTTTGAAAGTGCAGGAATTGAATTGCGTCCAGAAATTGATGAGTATTTTTCTAATTTTATAAATAATTAAAATAGCCTATTCACTTATCTGAAAACTTTTTATTTTTTATTTCTTATTTACCACCTTTTAATTTCTTTATTTATCTTAATTTTATAATTTAGATTTTTTTCATTTTTAAATTTTTGAAATTATGAATTTTCCTGTTGAATTGATTCGCAAAGATTTCCCTATTCTATCCCGTGAAATGAATGGTAAACCCCTAGTTTATCTTGATAATGCTGCCACAACTCAAAAGCCACAAATTATGATTGATGCTATTGTTGATCTATACTCGAATTATTATTCCAATATTCATCGCAGCGTTTATACCTTTAGTCAAATGGCAACTGAACAATATGAAACGACAAGATCAATTGTCAAAGATTATATAAATGCTACTGATGAAAGTGAAATAGTATTTACACGTGGTACAACTGAAGGAATTAATTTCATTGCAAATACTTATGGTAGAAGATACCTTCAATCTGGCGACGAGATTCTTCTCACAGAAATGGAACATCACTCCAATATTGTGCCTTGGCAAGTGTTATCAAAAGAATCAGGAGCTATATTGCGCTATATCCCAATGGATGATGATGGCAATCTCATTCTTGATAATATTGATCAACTTATTAATGAGCATACGAAAATTGTGTCAATTGTGCATATTTCTAATTCATTAGGAACAATTAACCCTATAAAATCAATATTTGAGAAAGCTCGAAAAGTTGGTGCAATCTGTGTGCTTGACGCCTCTCAATCCGTTCAACATTTGAAAGTAGATGTGCAAGATTTGGATTGCGATTTCCTAGTTTTTTCGGGACATAAGATTTATGGTCCAACGGGTATTGGTGTGCTTTATGGGAAAAAGGGATTGCTTGAAAAAATTCCACCTTATCAAACGGGCGGAGATATGATCCGCTCAGTGACTTTCGAACGTACTCTTTATGCAGATGTTCCCCAAAAATTTGAAGCAGGAACTCAGAATATTGAAGGTGCAATCGGGCTTGGTGCATCAATTAGTTATATAAAAAGCATAGGCCTTGATAAAATCTATGAATATGAAAAAGAATTACTTGACTATGCGACTAGCAAAATGCTCGAAATTCCTGAAGTTACGATAATTGGAACATCAAAGAACAAAGCAAGCGTTATTTCTTTTATGCTTGAAGATATTCATCCTCATGATGTTGGAACAATTCTCGATAAATTTGGTATTGCCGTTCGTACAGGCCAGCATTGTACAGAGCCTGTTATGAAGCATTTCGGAATACCCGCTACAACGCGTGCTTCCTTTGCATTTTATAATACTAAAGATGAAATAAACGTCTTTATTGATGGCATTAAACAAGTCATCGAGACTTTTAAATAATGGATGAAATAAATGAGCTTTATCAGGAAGTTATTCTTGACCATAATAAAAATCCAAGAAATTATGGCAAACTTGATCACTATACTCATTTTGCAGAAGGATTTAATCCACTCTGTGGCGATCATATAGATATTTATTTAGATATTGAAGATAATATAATAAAAGATATAAAATTTATCAGTCAGGGTTGTGCTATCTCTAAATCCTCAGCTTCTATTATGACCACATTGCTTAAGGGCAAAACAGTGGATGAAGCAAAGGATACTTACAATGAATTTTTAGAAATAGTAACAAAAGGATGCGAGAATTTGGAAATTAATCACGAAGATTTGGAAGTGTTTTGCGGAGTAAGTGAATTCCCAACACGTGTTAAATGCGCAACTCTTGGTTGGCACACTTTTGAAGATGCTTTGAAAAATAATAATGATTAACTAGTAGTGATATGGAAAATATAACAATTCAAGATATAACACAAAAAGTAATAGATGCTCTGAAAACTGTATATGACCCTGAAATCCCTGTTAATGTATATGACTTAGGGCTAATCTATGATATACAAGTTACTGAGGAAAACGAGGTAGTCGTTTTAATGACTTTGACAGCACCCACTTGCCCAATTGCAGGAAATATGCCTTTGGAAGTTGAAGATGCTATTCGTTCTATACCTGAAGTGACCAAAGCAAAAGTGCTTATTACATTTGATCCACCGTGGAACCCTTCGATGTTGAGCGAGGAGGCAAAACTCCAACTTGGAATGTTCTAATTTAAATATAATGTGGCGTAACCTTTCTGCTTATTAATAATTATATCTTAATAGAAGCAGAGGAGAATTTGAATGAATTATAAAATATTCATTTGGTTACGCCACATTTTTATTATTTGTACTCTTTAATCGGTAGCTCCCCTAAAAGTGCAAGTCTTACATTTTCAGCTAATGCCTGCAATTCATCTTCGCCAGGATATATCTGAATGGGAGCAATCCAATCGACCCTTTCTTTTATTAATTTTATCAATATTTCGGAATAAGCCAGCCCACCTGTGAGCAGAATTGCATCAATTTCGCCTTTAAGTACTGTTGCATAAGCACCAATTTCTTTTGCAACTTGATATGCCATTGCTTCAAACACTTGGCGATAATAAGAATCATTTTCTTGATATGCGCGCTTTTCGATTATTCGAGCATCATTGGTTCCAAGATATGAGACTAAGCCCCCTTCCCCTGCAATTTTTTTCTTTATTTGTGGAAGATGATATTTGCCCGAAAAACATAATATTGCTAATGGAGCAGCAGGAAGAGCCCCACTTCGTTCAGGTGAAAATGGTCCCTCTCCATCCAATCCATTATTGACATCAATTACTAAGCCATGATGATGTGCGCCAATTGTAATTCCACCACCAAGATGTGCTACTAGTAGATTTAATTCTTCATATTTTTTGCCAATATCCCGTGCATAATGGCGAGCTACTGCTTTTTGATTTAATGCATGGAAAATGCTTGTGCGCTGAATATCTGCTAAACCTGAAAATCTTGCTATATCATCTAATTCATCAACTACAACTGGATCGACAATGAATGCAGGCACTTGTTTTGTTTTTATGTTCTTTACGATTTCATAAGCTAAAATTCCACCAAGATTTGAAGCATGTTCGCCTTGCACACCAATACGTAAATCATTGAGCATTGCTTCATTTACTCGATAGACGCCACTCGGTATTGGTTTAAGTAATCCACCGCGGCCCACAACTGCATCCAATTCCTCAAGGTTAATTTCGTGTTCTTGTAATGTCTTTAAAATAAGCTCATTACGAAATTCATATTGGTCCGTAATCTTGGAAAATTTCGATATCTCCTCCGTACTATGCCTTATTACTTCTGTGAATAGCGGCGATTCATCTTCAAAAACCGCAATTTTTGTTGAAGTAGAACCCGGATTAATTGTAAGTATTTTCATATAATCTCCTTAATAACACGCTGCTAAAACAATTGATGCTAATTTGCTTTTATCTGAATCAGAGCGCGATGTCAATATTGCAGGAACTTTTGCTCCTAATACGACAGCGGCGACAGTACCTCCGCCGAAATATGTGAATGATTTATATAATGCATTGCCAACCTCAATATTTGGAACGATTATGAGATCAGCATCACCCGCGACCTCACTTACGATTTTCTTATGTTCTGCTGATTCTTTGGAAATTGTATTATCAAATGCCAAAGGACCATCGACAATGCAACCTGTAATTTGATTTCGCTTATTCATCATTGTCAATATTGCTGCATCAACACAAGCTGGCATTTTCGGATTTACTGTTTCAATTGACGCGAGAACAGAAACCTTAGGATTTGGAATATTTAATCGATGGAATAAATTCACGCCATTTTTTATCATTACAATCTTTTCATCGAGTGTTGGCGCTATAATCAATGCCACATCAGATAATGCCAATACTTTATGATAAGCAGGAATTTCAAAAAAACTGATATGACTTAACACATCCGCTTCACGAATACCATCTTCCTTATTCAATATAACACGAAGATAATCGGCAGTTTGGATAAAACCTTTCATAAGAATATCTGCTTTGCCCTCTTTCACAATTTTTACGGCTTCTTGAGCGGATTTGATAGGGTCATTTTGCGAAACAATATCGAAATTATCCAAATCAAATTGAATTTCATCCGCAATTTCCCGAATTTTTTGTTTATTACCAACTAAAATAGGGTCAATTATACCTTCTTCATAAGCTACCTTTACAGATTTTAGCGCATTTTCATCTTCGGCTGCAGCAAGCACAAGTTTGCGTTTAACTTTATATGCCCGCACAATATCAAAAAAATATTCAAAATTTTTAATCATTATATTATATATTTATTTTATAATAAAGTTACTCTAATTTATCGAATCTGTTTAGAAATTCTTTCCATTTCCCGAAATCTTTTGCACTAAAGTGTTGCCTGTCTTGGTCTTTAAAAAATGATATACCTTTTAAAGAATCACCCATAATTCTTATAAAATCATCCACTGAGAGTACAAGAAAATGTGGTTTATCATCATTATCAATTAGACACCAAATATAAAAATGAAATGAATCCTTAATTAAATCTCTTGGTTTCATATCAATCGCATAGGTATTTTTTGTTATACCTTCATTGTATTCTATCCTTGAGCTTTTTACTTGTATTGTACGAAATTTTGTTTCATAATTTTTGCTGCCACAAGAACAAGTATGATTAATCATTTCGATCTCCCCACCACATTTATCACAAGTTGGTCGATTTATAAGATTTGTACTTCCACATTTATTGCATTTTGTTTTATTACCTATCATTTCATTTTTGCAAGATAAACATATTTTCTTTGCAATTATACGATTCTTTTGCGTTTTCGAAAAGTCTTTTCCACATTTTTTACAAACAAGGGCGGGAGTCATATTCCAAATTTTACCACAATCTTTACAAACGTGTTTATGTATAAGTAAATCAATATATTCGTCATAAACAGGATTATAAATATTCCACCCATATTTTGACAATTCAAATGAGACAAGAAATTCACCATATCTTGAAAAATGTTTGGCACTTAAATTTTCAATCGATTTTTTATCGATATTTTCAAAATTTGGTTTTTTACTCATAATCCAACTCATCGATTTCTATATTATCATTCGAAAATAAATTTTCCCCAATATTTTTTTTAATATTTTCTATTCCTGCTTTCCTAAACATTTCTTTATTTATTTCAATACCAATTCCTATCCTTTCAAGCTTTTTAGCTACAATTACTGATGTAAAACTTCCAGCAAAAGGATCTAGAACATATTCTCCTTTATATGAAAACATTCTAATTGCAAATTCAGGTATATCCTCAGGAAATGGGGCTGTATGGCCTAATATATTTTCTCCTTTGCTATTAATCTTTATAACAGGTGGGAATTTTATAATATCACGACGCCATTTTTTGATAAAATCTTCGGGTAAAATATTTTCTTCCTTCTGTCTTCCTTGCGTCATAATTGTTTTTAGAGAGAATCTCTTACCTCGATTACTTTCACTTCTTTCAAAACATTCCGAGTTCTTACATTCCCAACTTCTTAGACCGATTTCAGATTGTGTGTTCCCATTTACTTTTAAGGTCCCACAAACTGGGCAAGGATATCTTGTATTATCCAACCTATGTTTATGAAAAATTAATATATGTTCATAACAATTCATTGGATATTGATAAAATGGATAAGGTTTATTTTTATGTCTTTCGCTTTGTACCTCGCCTTTATCCCAAATAAAATCATCAACAAAAGTGAAACCTTCTTCTTCAAATATTTTTATAAAATAAGCACTTAGAGGAATCCTTCTACTACCCCAGACAGACTGAGTTGTTATATTATCATTATCAAAAATATCGCCGACATTAAAAACAAATACTCGATGATTATCAAGCACCCGATATGCTTCTTTAATAACTTTTCTCATATCATCTAGATAATCATTCAAATTTCTCCATTGGGAATATTCTCGTGCATTATAATATGGTGGGGAGGTGACCATAAGATGTATTGATTCGGATTTCATACCTTTTAATACTTCTAAGCAATCTCCCCAGATGATTTTAACATCGTTCTTTTTTTCGATAAATGATATTAATTTTTCATTTGTGCTTTGATATGTTCTTTGATAATCTTCCTTTACAAAACGTATATAGCTTTCTGTAAATTTCTCTATAATTTTTTTTATCTCTTGTTCTTCTTTAAGATAAGAAACTTCTTTTAAAAATTCATCAAGCCTGCCTTTTGAAAAGACTTTTTCTAAATAAGGCATACTGATATCTATTATCTTATTTATATAATGTGTGTCAATATCTTGTGAGACTTCATTAAACATATCATATCTTTTGTTTGCAAAATTAACAAGTTTCTTTTTAAGTTTTAAACAAAATAATCCCAATTATTGAATTTCTTTTAAAAAATGGTTTTTCCCCTTTTCTCTTATTCTAATTTCCCAATTTCAGATTCAACAGCATTTAATATTTCGCAAGATTTTACTATTTCCTTTATTTTATTATGATCCTTATATAAAGGCCTGTCAATATCAAGAAAATCGACATACTTGCGTATTACATCCTTTGCAATTTTCACTCCTTTGCCATTATTGAACTTGCGAATATCAAGGGACTGAGCTGCAGCAAGCATTTCAATACCAATTATTGCATAAGCATTGTCGAGGATTTGTGTATTTTTTATTGCTGTGTTCATTCCCATTGATACAAAATCCTCCTGGTCTGCTGCAGCAGGAATTGACTGAATTGAAGCTGGATTTGAAAGCATCCTTTGCTCCACAATTAACATATCTGCTGTATATTGCGAAAGCATAAATCCTGAATTAAATCCTGGATTGAGTGTTAGAAATGGTGGCAATCCTGCGCTCAAAGCTGGATTAAGCAAGCGATTCAATCGCCTTTCAGATATAACGCAAGCCATTGTAATTGCTGCTCCTGCCATATCCATTGGCAATGAAACAGGTGAACCTTGGAAATTAGCACCTGTCAAGGTCAACTCCTCCTCAGGAATGAAAATAGGATTATCCCCAACGCCATTCAATTCGATTTCTACTTGCGAGCGAGCATATTCAATCGCATCGTGTGCAGCTCCGAGTACTTGCGGTGTTGAACGCATTGAATAGGCATCTTGAACACGCGTTTTGATTTTACCCGATTGTAAATCACTTCCTTCAATCATTTTCCTTATTGCTCTTGCACTGCGTATTGCTCCTGGGAAACCCCTCAATTCGTGTAATCGTGTATCATAAGGTTTAAGATTAGCAAGCAATGCTTCTAATGACATTGCTGCAGCGATTTCGGCTTGTTTTAGCAGATTATCATAATCATATAAATTAAGTGCGCTAATCGCTGTAAGTAAGTTCGAGCCGTTTATTGCCGCAAGTCCATCGCGTGCCTTAAGACCTGGAATTGGAATTCCCGCTTCTTTCATTCCCTCTTCCGCTGGCATACGCTTACCTTTATAAAATACCTCACCTTCACCCATCAATGTTAAAGCGATTTGCGACATTGGTGCAAGATCGCCCGATGCTCCAACAGATCCTTTTTGACACACAACGGGAGTTACACCTTTATTCAACATCTCAACATAAGTATTTGTTATTTCATACCTGCATCCTGAATTGCCGTGGCAATGCACATTAATTCTGCCGGCCATTGCAGCCCGCACAAATTCAATTGCAACAGGTTCGCCAATTCCTGCAGAATGATTATAAACAAGATACTTCTGAAATTCTGCTAATTTGTCATCATCGAGTGCAACCTCAGAGAATTCCCCAATACCTGTATTCACACCGTACATTATTTCGTGATTTTGTATTTTCCTATCAAGCAATTCACGGCATTTCTTTATACGTGTAATTGCCTCGGGTGCTAATTCAACCTTTTCATTATAGCGCCCTATTTGTACCATTTTTTCTATAGTCAATGAATGACCATCAAGTATAATTGACATAATTTTAAAATTTTAAATTTATAAAATATTAATTTTCTATATTTCTTTTTTCTATTTCCTTTGCCACTTCGTCAAGTAACTGTTTTTCACTTGGTAAATACAATTTATATTTTGTAGCAACAATATTTTTCTCGTTCTTTGGTAAAGAAAACCGAACAACGGCATCATTTTTATCTGCACATAACAATATGCCAATTGTTGGATTTTCGTTTGGTAATTTTTCGACTCTATCATAATAATTTACATACATCTGCAATTGACCGAGATCTTGATGAGTAATTTTATGAGTTTTTATTTCTATAATCACAAAACATAGCAGCAGCCTATTATAAAATACAAGATCGATAAAGAAATCATCACCATCCAAATTTATTCTTTTTTGGCGTGCTACAAAGGAAAATCCATTACCAATTTCCAATAAAAATTCCTGTAAATGCGAGATAATAGATTGTTCTAAATCTTCTTCATAATATGACGCTTCTTTCTTTAATCCTAAGAATTCCAATATTGTTGGATCTTTTATTATATCTTTAGCCTCAACTGGTTTTTTTTCGCCCCTGGCTATTTGAAGCACACTCTCTTTATCACTACTTATGAGAAGTCTCTCATATAAATTACTGTTAATTTGTCTTTCCAATTGTCGCACTGTCCATAAATTTTTAATGCATTCTGCTATATAGAACTCTCGTTTATTATTATCATCTATTCTTAATAATAATTTATATTGGCTCCAACTCAATTGCGAATACAGTGTATTCGCAATTGGAAATGTCCGATAAAATTGCCGACTCAATTCAATCTGTCTTCGTGAAAATCCGCTACCATATTCAGGTTCCAACTGTTCTGCGATAAACTTTGTAAGATATTCTCCATACTTTGCACGATCTTTCCCCTGTTGTTCTTCTTCGAATATTCGTTTCCCTATTTGCCAATACATTAAAGTCCTTTCATAATCAATTGACCTTGCGGCATCGTTTCTGGCTTGAGAAATAATGCTCTTAATTTCATTTATAATATTTTTATTATTTATTATATTTTCCATTTGCACAGATCAAAAATTTATTTTCTATTGTTTATTCTATATAATAATATTTTTTCCCTTTCCTTACTCCCCATCCTCTATCTCCACCTTCCCATTTACCTTTAATCGCACGACCTCCACTGCTTCCAAACCTTCATTATCTACCGCCTTTACTGCAATTGTGTGCTGACCTGGCGCAAATTTATGGATCTGATGACCGGTTTTATCAATCAACACCTCAGCTTTGAATGGTTTGCCTTCTTCATAATCCCAATCCCATGCAAATATCTCTATCTCTGTATCAGCACTTGCAAAAAATTCAATTTCTCGTAATCCCTTGCCATCCACTCCATTATCATTAAATCTTACGCTCAATTTTGGCTTCTTTGCTATTGCTACAATCTTATCTACAGGTACAAGCTCTATTATTGCTCCCATATCATTTTTAATCTTTGCAGCTTCATTAATTGCACCTCTGCTAAAACCGAATGCAATAATATACCCAATTGGTTCACCCGTAGATTTCTTCTTTTCATAAAGCTTCGGTTCGTTTATCTGACAAGATGAAAGAAAATTCTTTATAACATTAACTCCAATATTATCCGAACGTTTCACCTGTATAGGTGTTCCATCCCGCATTTTCCCATCAAATCCTCGGTCGCCGCCTTTTTTATTTTGTGGCAATCCACCAAATTGTGTAATTATCCAACTTTCAAATTCAAATGCATCTTTATATCGTAATGTATCATAATCATATTTATGTAATTGAATTGTATAAGGTTCAGCATATAAATCTTGCTGATTATTCAATCGCATTTCCGATACTTTAATTGCTTGCACAGATTCATCAATACCAATCCAATTTCTCTTTAATCTGTCAGCAACCACGATAGTTGTGCCTCCGCCGACAAATGGGTCAAGCACAATATCACCTTTATTTGAGAATGCAAGTATTATTCGTTCCAATAATTTTTCGGGTTTTTGTGTTGGATAACCAATTCGCTCCTTTATCGACATCTGACCACCAGCGGGTATATCATTCCACCAATCAAATGGAACCATACCTTTTAAATATTCATCATAATCTTTCCCTTTAAATTTTATACCTCTCTTTTTTGTTTCTCCATAAGTGCGCCGTTTAAGAGTTTCCTCGCTATAAGGTATTAAAATATCATTTTTATTAAATATAGTTGCTTGTTCTGATTTAGAATATCGATAAATAGTATCGTGTTTATTGGGAAACGATGTATGTAAATTAGAAGGTCCATTATAGCACCAGATTATCTCATTCCGAAAATTGTTCCTCCCGAAGATTTTATCAAGTATATAAACTTTTATATATGCATTAGAATGATAATCGCAGTGTAATAATATATTTCCCGTCGGTTTCAACAGCCTGTGCATCTCCATCACTCTTTCTTTTAGCCAGGCTATATAATGGTCAATGCCGCCAGCCCAACGATCCTCGAAAGAGCGCACCTCACCTTTATCTCCCCATATCACTTCATAATTCCTGTTTGAGAAAAATGGAGGATCGAGATATATCAAATCGATGCTTTCGCTTTCCATCTGCCTCATCACTTCCAAGCAATCACCAAGTATAAGTTTATTCATTGCGTATTATTTTTATATAAATTTAAATTATTATTCAAAATTATTTTTTAAATAATTCTTTATTACATAATTCCGTTATAAAATTATTTTTCTCAGATTCATTCGACCATAGATCTGACTTTTTAAGGAAAATTATCGTATTATAAGGCCAATCATTTACATTTATCTTGCAAATTTCTGATTCTATGGGAGTTTGATTATTAAATGCAATAATCATTCCTAATGCATCCTCATTTATTTCATATCCAAATATTTTAAAGTCCTTATGCAGAGAACTCATAATTATTAATTCATTATTTTCTAAATGAGGAAAATGATGGAGTTCAAGAGAAATTGTAAGATTTTTTAATATTGAAAATCCCTTTAATTTTGCTTCAACGAGATATTTTAAAAATTCGACTTCTTCTGGGTCTGGATTTGAGGGCACAAGAACTGGCGTGGAAACCATTTTTTGTAGTTCATTTAAATTTTGTAAAAATTCTAAGTATTTATCCGAAATCTTTGGATTAGTATCACGTGATTTAAGTCTTAAAATAACTTTATCAGTATTAATATCAATTATTTCAATGGCCGAATCACGGTTAACTAACGATGAGAAATGATATACATCCAATGAAGCTTTTACATTTTTGCCCGTTGTATTTATCTCAAAAGATGATGTTATTTTATTACCATGAGCCGTTCTCTCAGTGTAAATTGATATTGTAATGGGATAATATGCATCGTCGTCTATCGATTTTAATAGGCAGGAATTTTTTGTATAAAATTCTAAAGAGAACTTAATTCTTTTAAGTTCTTGAATATCCTGATTTTTTGATATTACTCTTATATTAAAATAATGATATGTCGTTTGAATTGGTAATTTTTGGAATGATACCTTAGTGGGGTGCACTTCATTTATAATTTGTTCAATTAATGTTGGTAAATCAACACTTATTATCTCGTTCCCGTTAATAGTAAATTCAAAATTATATGCTTGCATATTCTCAAGAAAATCTTTATATCTATTCATTGCATTTTTGTCTAAGTTGAATCTAAAATTTTGAGGATCATTTTTGTAGGAATCTTTCATCTTTGGGATCAGTGTGAGATAGGTGTACTCGTTTGAAGTATTATATTTAATTTTCCAATAATTATTTTCCAAATTTTTAATAGACTTTCTCAGCATTTCATCATGGTAGTATGGTTCTTTTTGGTAGAAAGCTTCAACATGCATTGGAAAATATCTATTTATTATATTAGGACTTTGTTTTGCTAACTGTATTAATTCTTCTCTGCCCAAATAAGAAATTATAAATCCCTTTCCTTTTTGGCTACAATTTCGATTTCGCTCTGAAGCATATTCGATTAGAAATTTATCATGGTCAAATGTTGAAACTAAATAAAAAGATTTAATTGATAAACCGCTTTCTCGTGCTTTTTGACTTTCATTATCCAAATATTCTTTTAAGCTTTCTCGACAACTTTTTTTATTCTGAACTCGCTTACCTATTATATATTTACATTGTACTGCTATTTGTAATTCTTGAGAATATATATCAATACCAGATTGTGCTTGGCCTTTAGTCCCATACAATTCAAATGTATGTGTATTATATTTTTGATTAAAACAATCTCGAACAAAGTATTCAAAATCGATTGCATTAATATTGTCGAATAATTCAATTTTCATAGATTACTTCTTCATAATATTATTATTCAAAATTAATATAATATTTTCAATTTGATATAATATAAAAGAATTGCTTGACAAATTATCCAAGCAATTCTTAATTAAATATTTTCCGTCTCCCATCGGTTTATAATGCGTTGAGAGATAGTATTTTATGCCATTAATATATTTATCTCAGCAACCGACACCATATCCTCAACGCTTGCACCACGCGATAAGTCGCAATATGGTTTTTTCAATCCTTGCATAATTGGTCCGATTGCCTCGGCACCTCCAAGCCGTTGAGCGATTTTATACCCAATATTTCCCGCATCTAAATCGGGAAATATCATTGTATTGACATATCCCGCAATTTTCGACCCTGGAAATTTCCTCTGCCCAATTTCGGGTACTATCGCTGCATCGAATTGCATCTCGCCATCGCATTCGATATCGGGTGCTTTTTCTTTTACTATCTTTGTGGCTAATTTTACTTTATCAACATCAGGATGATCAGCACTACCGTTTGTAGAAAATGAAAGCATTCCAACTTTGGGCTCAATACCTGTCACTGATTGGAAATTCCGAGCTGTAGAAATTGCAATGTCAGCCAATTGTTCAGATGTTGGATTTGGATTGACTGCGCAATCGGCAAATCCATAAATCTTGTCAGGAAATACCATCAAAAAATAACTTGATACTAGTGATATTCCCTCAGCAACTCCAACTGTATGAATTGAAGCACGCAATACATCTGGAGTCGCAGAGACATTCCCCGCAATTACAACATCTGTTCTGCCTGTATCAAGAAGCATACCTGCAAAATACAATGGAGTTTTCACAGCTGCAAGGGTTTGCTCGGGTGTCCAACCTTTTTCCTTACGCCTTTCATATAGAATTTGAGTAAATTCATCCAATAATGGATTATTTTCAATTTCAATTATTTCGATTCCCCTTAGGTCAACGCCAGCATCTTTTGCAACTTTTGCAATTTGGTTCTTATCACCAATTAATATTGATTGTGCAATTTTATTATCTACTAAATACTTCGCTGCTTTGATTGAGCGTAGATCATAGGAATCAGCAAAAATTACTTGTTTATGCAATTTCTTTGCATTTTCTTCGATTTCTTTTAAAAATTCTTTTCCGAACATAATATCCCCCTTAATTCAAAGGTGCATTTAGTACAACACGACAAGTATCGCGTGCAAGTATAAGCTCCTCATTTGTTGGTATCACATATACTTTAACTTTTGCTTCAGGTTTGCTAATTATTCCTTCCTTTCCTCCAACTGTTTCCTCGTTTAATTTATCGTCAAGCTCGACGCCAATAAATTCCAGACCTTCGCAAACAATTTTCCTGACCAATGCTGAATTTTCACCTATTCCCGCGGTAAAGCAAATTGCATCTGCACCACCCATTGTAACAAAGTATGCACCAAGATATTTCTTAACTCTGTAGGCAAACATATCAATTGCTAATTTGGCACGTCTGTCTTTAAACTCTCTCCATTCGAGTTCAAGATCCCTCATATCGTGAGTGAGACCTGATATGCCAAGAAGGCCTGAGCGTTTATTTAATATTGTCATTACCTCATCAATTGAAGCATTTTCTTTATGAGAGATAAATTCAACAATTGATGGATCAATATCGCCACAACGTGTGCCCATCATTAAGCCCTCAAGTGGTGTAAAACCCATTGAGGTATCAAACGATCTTCCGCCTTTGATTGCACAAGCTGAAGACCCATTGCCAAGATGAAGGCTTATTATATTTACTTTTTCTCTCGGTAAATTATTCAAAGCTCTATATCGATAAGATATATAACGATGCGATGTCCCGTGGAAACCATATTTTCTTATTTTATATCTACGATAAAACTGATATGGGATCCCATACAAATATGATGTTTCGGGCATTGTAGAATGGAAAGAAGTATCGAAAACAGCAACCTGTGGTACCTGTGTGCCAAAAACTTCTCTTGCCGCATATATTCCCTTTAAATTAGGTGGATTATGCAAAGGTGCTAATTCTATATTATCTTCAATGCATTTTATAACAGCGTCGTCAATTCTAACAGATGTAGTAAAAAGCTCTCCACCATGAACAACACGATGTCCAATAGCGTGGATATCATCTTGTGAATGTAAACCTGGTATTTTTGTTTTTGGATCCGCCATCCAATTAAGTACATAGTTCAAAGCCTCTTTATGATCTCTTAATGGAGTTGCACTTTTATGTTGGGTCTTACCTGGGACCTCGAATGAAACAAGAGCTTGACTTCCGATACGTTCAACAAGTCCCTTGCAAAGCATTTCGTCTTTGCCTTGTTCAATCATTTTTAGATCTGTCTTTATAATTTGGAACTTAAGCGACGAACTGCCTGCGTTAATAACGAGAATATTCATAATTTACCTTTATAATTTGATTTTGATTATTCTTAAAAAAAATGTAATAATAATAAATACAAAAATATTAAATATTGCAATATAATTAGTAAAAAACTAATTATATTATTAATCAATATTCATACATAATTTGTAATTAATTTTGACTCTTAATATTCAAATTTATTAATTTTGAATTTTATAATAAAACAATATATGATATGGAAAGATTTAAAAATTTTATTAATGGAAAATGGGTTGAACCCAAATCGAATAAGTATTTTCAGAATATTAATCCCGCAAATATTAATGATATAATTGGCGAATTTCCCGAGTCAGGGCAAGAAGACGTAAATGATGCAGTGGCTGCAGCAAAAGCAGCTTTTGAGAAATGGAGCAAAGTTCCTGCACCAATACGTGGGGAATATATCAAAAGAGCAGGCGATATATTTGCACGCAGGAAAGATGAAATTGCCCGCAAAATGACCCGCGAAATGGGCAAACCTGTTGTTGAAACAAAAGGTGATATTCAGGAGGCAATCGACACAGCATATTATGCAGCAAGCGAAACCCGACGATTATTTGGTTATAATGCACCAAGCGAATTGCGGAATAAAATGAATATGTCAATCCGTGTTCCAATTGGGGTGGTTGGAGTTATTACAGCTTTCAATTTCCCAATTGCTGTACCATCGTGGAAAATTTTGCCCGCACTTGCAGCAGGTAATACAGTTGTGTTCAAACCATCGAAAGACGTTCCTCACGCAGGTGTGATGTTTGCTGAAGTGCTTGAAGAAGCTGGTATTCCCGCAGGTGTCTTTAATGTAGTACTTGGCAAGGGATATATGGGAAATATGATTGTGGAGCATCCCGATGTTAAGGTGATCGGATTTACAGGTTCAACAGATGTTGGAACAAAACTTGGAGAGATTTGCGGTAGATTAAATAAACGAATTTCACTTGAAATGGGTGGAAAAAATCCACAAATTGTAATGCCTGATGCAAATATGGATTTGGCATTGGATGGTGTGCTTTGGGGAGCATTTGGTACAACAGGGCAACGCTGCACTGCAACATCTCGCTTGATTTTGCATAAAGATATTTATGATGAATTTATTGAAAAATTAGTTGAGCGTACCAAGAAATTAAAATTAGGCGATGGATTAAAGGAAGACACTGATGTTGGTCCTGTCATTCATAAACAGCAATTAGATACTTGCATCGAGTACGTGGAGATTGGCAAAAAAGAAGGTGCAAAGCTTGTACTTGGTGGGAATGTCGCAAAAGAGGGTGAGTTGGCTAAAGGATATTTCTTTGAGCCTACTATATTTATTAATGTAGCGAAAAATATGAGAATTTTCCAAGAGGAAATATTTGGTCCAATTTTATCAATTTCAAAAGCAGAATCATTTGAAAATGCAATAGATTTGGCAAATTCTGTCAACTATGGATTGTCATCATCGATTTACACACGCAATATTAATTATGCTTTTCAATTTATGCACCAAATTGAGGCGGGAATTGCGTATATTAATGCGCCTACAATTGGTGCGGAAGTGCATATGCCATTTGGTGGAGTAAAAGGGACAGGCAACGGACATCGTGAGGGTGGATGGACAGTATTTGATATATTTACAGAATGGAAGAGCATATATGTTGATTTTTCCGATAAACTTCAACGTGCACAAATAGATACAGAGTTATAAATATTAAAAATCTTTCCTTTCAATTATTAGAATTGAGAGGAAAGAATTAAATGAAACGAATTGCCATTACGTATATAATTTATATAAGGAACATATTTGTAATTTGAATTTTTAATGAGGTTGTAGATGAAAAAAATTGTATTTATTATTTTTATTTCTTTGTGTATTCATTTTTTTATAACAAGTTGTGGGAAAAAAGAAGAAGAAAAATTAGATGAAATTTCAATCGATGAAATAGTCGAGAAGGGGCAAAAAGTAGATAAGCAGATGCAAGTAGTAGAAGCAAAAATTGAGCAAAGGAAAAAAAGAGGCGATACAATTGCAACTGATTATAATATACTACTATCCTTTATCCCAGATATTGCAGGATGGCAAGCCGAGAAGCCTGAGGGTTCAAATTTGACAGTAAGTGGATCGAAATATTCATTAGCAAGTAAATCATTTAAAGATACAAAGGGAAATGAAATTACTATTGAATTATATGATTATAACACATCTTTGGGAATGCTAACCAGTTCAACAATGTGGAAAAATTTTGGATTGGAATCGGATAATAACGAGCGATATCAGAAAGTATCGAAATTTGATGATATAAAGGATAGTTGGATTTATGAAGAAATAAATAAAGTGGATAAAATTACAAATGTGAATTATAGTTTGAATGATAGATATTTATTATCTGTTACGGTGGAGGGACAGACGGATTTAAATTATGCTCATAATTTAGCAAAGCAAGTAATTGAGAAAGGGAAAGCATATTTTAATAAGTAAATTTAAAAATGGTATAATATTTGTTTTGAGAAAGAGAAAAGAATATTTGAATAAAATTAAACAATTTTAAAAAAGTGCCGATAAGAAAAATGAGGTGGCATTTTTATAATAGGATTATAAAAAATTAAAAGGTGAGGAAATGGCAGACGCATCTCAGAAGCTCGCAGCTCAAAAATTATATGCAGGGAATCCAAGCGAGGGCAAGATTCCTGCTTATTTAGAGCAAGAAGTGATGACTTGGAGCAAAGAAAAGATTATTTTAAAAATGTATGATTTATTTCTTCTTGCAAATAAGAAAGGCGATGTTCAAAAAATGAACAGGGTGCTTATTGAATTGATGAGCTCATTAAATTTTGAATATGAAGAAACATCAACTCGGCTATATAGATTATATGAATATTGTCAGAGAGCAATTTTTCGAAAGAAATATGATGAGGCATTTGCAATAATAAAGGAGCTAAGAGATACATGGTCAAGAGCATTTAATTTAGAGCCTGTTGAATAAAAAAGAGGTGAAATTATGGCAGATTTATATTCGACATCAAGCACATCAAGCTCATCTCAAACTCAGCTTGATGCATTGCTTTCGGCATATCAAGCAACTCAGCAGCCAAAGATTGATACATTAAATACACAGAAAAAGAAATTAGAGAATACCCAAGCGTTTTATAACAGCTTAAATTCTAAGCTAAATGCCCTAGTGTCTGTTCTTGATGTTTATGGGAACTTTACAGTTTCAAATAATATAGGTTCATTCACAAAATTGCCAACTATTGATGATAAATATGGTGCAAAAGCTGTAACGAGTTCAAATACAAATGTAATTACTGCTACTGCCACGAGTGGAGCTTTTACAGGGACTGCTAGTATCTTAGTAAATAGAATTGCCACAAGTGACGTGCTAATTTCTAAACAAATGAATCTTAGCAGTAATTTTGGAATAAGTGAGGGAAGCAAAACCTTTAGTATTACTACCAATGGCACTTCTAAAGATATTACTGTTTCTTTTGATGGGACAGAAACAAATGAACAAGCACTTCAAAAAATTGCGACAGCAATAAATAAAACAGAAGATATAACTATAAATGCAACTGTTGTAAAAGATACGAAATCAACAGCACGATTGTCATTGTCATCAAAATCTACAGGTGGAGAGAATAATATACAATTTACAGATACTGATGGAGTACTTGGATTATTAGGAATAGATGCAACTTTAGGCGCGGGAACAACTTCACGAACAATCGCCACAGATTCAACAGCAGGATTTATCCATGCAGATTATAATGTTTTGGATGCAAAGATGAATGTCAATGGTGTCAATGTTTATAGGGCATCGAATTCTATTTCAGATGTAATTACAGGATTAACTATTAATTTAATAAAACCACAAGAGGAGACCGACCAACCTGTGATATTAACAACACAGGTAAATACAAGTTCTGTCAAGGATCTTATTAATACACTTTTAACCCCTCTTAATGATATAATGAATTTACTAAATTCAAATAAATCATTAATTAGAAATGAATCAGCTATAAATAGCCTGAAATCCAATCTTCGTTCACTTGTTTCGACCAAGATTTCATCAATAACTGATGATGAAGCTCCAAAATTCCTGACAGATATAGGAATAACAGTAAATGACAGCGATAATTTCATTATTTCTAATACAACAAAGTTAGAAAATTATTTAAAAGATAATCCACAAAAAGTAGCAGACTTATTTACTGCTTCCGATGGAATAATTTCTAAGATTAATAATATGATATATAATTTGCAGGGAAAAAATGGAATAATAGCAAGTCGAAGAACATCGATTACAAATCAAATAACAAATTATACGAAACGTATATCAGATACACAGGTAAGAATAGATGCACAAACTGAAGTTCTAAGAAAACAATATACGACATTACTTGAAACATATTATCAAGCGCAAGGTCAATATAATATAATGAATTCATTATTAAGTTCAAGTACTACATCATCATATTATGGATAATAATTAATCAAAAATATAAATTGAGAGGTAAGATATGATAAATGCAATAACTGGAGTTCAAGCTATAACACTCGACCCAACATATAAAACAAAGACATCAACAGATAATGAAGGGAAACAAGAAATTGCTCAGCAATCTAGTGGTATATCAAATTTAAAGGCAAAGGATAAAAAAGATTCTGAATCAAATGAATCAAAAATTAACAAGGTTTCCTACGATGAACTTGCGAGGACATTAAAAGAAATAATTAATGATGATAATACTTTATTGGAATTTAAGATTGATAAAGAGACAAACAAAATGGTTCTGAAAATTATTGATTCACAATCCAATGAGGTTATTAGACAGATTCCACCCGAAATAGCGTTAAAAATTTCTCGATTAGTTGCTGAAATTCTTGGAAATGGGCAGGTAACAGATGCAAAAGTTTGAAGAAGTAGTTGAATGCTTGAATAACATAGAAAATACGACTAAAAAAATTCATTTGCTATTACTGAAATCAGAAGGTATGAACTCGATAGACACTGATAATATAAAATTTTTATATGAAGAGAGAGGAAAATTATTATCAGAAGCGAGTGAATTCATATTATCTGAGAAAGGCAAAAAAGAAATTAGTAAAAACCATGAAGAATGGAAAAATGCAATTTTGAAACTAAAGGATAGCGATGGGAATAATTTGGAGCTAATCCAAGCGAGATTAGACATTTTAGCGGAAAAATTAAAAAAATTAAATTCTAAAAAATCAGTATTAATTTATCAAAAATGAGGTGGAATTATGGAAATAAAACCTATCAATACTCAAAAGAATGCATTAGCTAATGAGAGTTCAAAAATCACAAAAAAGCTGGATAAAAAGGAGAGTAATTCAGAAGTCAATGAATCATCTATAGATAAACTAGAGACAAGCCCCGATCTGCTTGAGCTCAAACCTGTAATTGATAAGCTGCATTCAGGATTTTATGACCAGCCCGAAGTGCTTGCAAAGCTTGCCTCTATTTTGGATGAAAAATTTCCTCCCGAGAAATTAAAGGAAGAATAAAGCATCGTGAGGATGCTTTTTTCTTATAATAATTATTCTTTTAATTGAAATATTTAATTTACTCAATCTTCTTTTTTATTTAAAAATTCAAAATTACAATTATTCAGAACAGAATATTTATAATTTAGGAATTTTTTTAGGACTTAAAAATTTTAATAAATAAACCCTCAAATAGTTGTATAAAAAATATCAAAAATGAAAAAATCAAGTTTTATTTGAAGGAAATATTATAAGTCTATATAAAATATAACAAATAAGATTTGTGGGAATAATTTTACAAATATTTTATCCAAATATTTAAAAGAATTTCTTAAATTTGAAGTTCTGAAATAATGAAAATTGCTGTGAAATATAAATGTGTAATTTAATTGACACTGTTAATATTGAGAGACGTTAATTTTTTTATAAGAGAAAAAAATTAATCAAAATTTTAAGAATACGAGAGTGGTATTTAAATGAATATTATAATTTTGTATTATTGAAAGAATAAAAAGCGCCCGTAGCTCAATTTGGATAGAGTGTTGGATTCCGGTTCCAAAGGCTAAGGGTTCGAGTCCCTTCGGGCGTACATCTGAGGGGAAAGGATAAAAATATTTAGAAAAAAAGTATATGAAAAAAGAAAGTAAGAAAGAAAAGATTGACCCAAAATTAAGTCAGGTAAAGGAATCACCTGAGGTAAAAGAACAGAATATAAATAATTTTATAAAACAAAATTTAAACTATATTATTGCGGGAATAGCTGTAATAATAATAGGAGTATTAATAATTGTATTTATAGGTGGTTCAAATTCAAAGAAAGAAAAGCAAGCATCATTATATTTATCAAGATTATATACTTATATAGAAGCTCAAGATTATAAGACTGCACTTAATGGGGATAAGACCAAGACAGTTAGAGGGGAGGAACTATATGGATTGGAATATATCGTTAATAATTATAAAGGGACAGATGCGGGGAAATTAGCATCAGTTTTTGCGGGGAATTGCTATCTGCAGATGAATCAGCCACAAAGAGCAATTATGTATTTTGAACTAGGATTGAAGAGCAAGAATGAGGATGTATTGGAAGGAGCAAATGCGGGATTAGCTTGTGCTTATGAATATAATAAAGAATATGAAAGAGCAGCTGAGCATTATTCCAAAGCAAGCCAATATGCAAAGGACGACGAGAATCGTGCAAGGTATTTATTATTTGCAGCAATGTGCAATGAACAAGCAAAGAAAATGGACATTGCAAAAGAAGAGTATGCAAAAGTTATAAATATAAGTCCAGAATCTGAATATTCAGAAATTGCCAAGGCAAGCCTAATGCGACTTGGCATAGTTATTGATTTATAGGAAAAAAGAGAATAATTATGGAAATAAATAATTTTAATAATAATAGAAATAATGGAGGTGTTATGAAACGTTTGTTTCGCTTCAGTATCCTGTTGTTGATGCTGGGAGTGCTTACTGCGACAGAGAGTTATTCTCAACCGCAAGCATTTGTCTCAGGAAGACTAGCTACGGGTGACGTCAGGATATTTGTCAAGGACTCGGCGTATGTGATAGACCGAGATTATGTAATTGGCGGTACATTGATTATAGAGCCAGGAACCACAGTATATTTCTATCCAAATGGAAGAATAATTGATTCAACAGGCGGAAGAATTATTGCTGATGGATATGCGTCTGCAACTTATTCACCAAATCCAGGAGGATTGAACCCAATCGCGCCGGGTTCACCTTACCATGAAGGTTATGCAGATCCAGGCTACTTCCTTTACACGGGTTCGGGAGGTACAATATCAGTTGGTACAAGCCGGGATATTACAGTAAATCCATCGAAATACAATTATATTTTTAATGTTGTTTTCGATACATTGAACAAAAAAATAGTAGATCTTATTGATCCAACAGACCCTGCAAGTGTGGGCGGACACTATCAAGGTAACAATAATTTAATTGTCGTTACATTTGAGCATGCAATTATGTGGACCGCGGCGCGGCTTGCTAATGCAAAAAACGATGTGAATCTTAAGATGTCCCCATGGTCTCGTTTAAATCAGAAATCTATAAACATATTGAATGGTGAAATTAAATTTATCGGATCTCCTGTATCCAATTTTTCGCGTGAATGGGGTCATATAGTTATTTTGCCAGGTGCAAGGGCAGCATTTTTCCGAAATGCTTCATTTAATGGTTTCCGTAAAGATACAACAGTAGACAGAACAGATTTTTATAATCCAGCATTACCCTGGGCGGCGGCAGTTAACGAAAAATTGAGACAGTTAGATAATGGCGCAGGCGGAGCAATAACGACATATTCATCCAGAACGTGGTTGATTGATGTTAAGTTCAAAAATAATATGGCACGTTATCGCGGAGGTGCACTCCAAATACTACAAGCAAATTTAGATTTTCCAAAAGATCCGAGTATTAGCTTAGGGTATTATGATATTGATAAAAATCCAAATATAACAGATAAGGATTTAACAAGTTCTTCAATTTTGAAAAAGAATCCTGTTTTAAGGATAGATAATATTGATGAAACGATAGCAGAACCTTTGACAGATTATCAACGTATGGCTTATGATGATGGACGTTTAGCATTATACTTGGGAAGAATGCGTAATATGACATTTGATAGAAATTATGTACAAATTGCAAATGTTATAAAAACCACAATAGATGGAATTCCAATTGTCACCGATGATTTAAATAGTCCAGCAGTATTTCCGCAGAAATATGGAAATGGTGCATTTGGTGGTGCTATTTATATTCAAGGAGAAGATGAAAATCGACAAATTGAAGTCGGATTGGGCGTAAATAATAGCATTAAGATTGGAAGTTCGATTGTAAACTTTTCGAAACAAGATGCATTTGTAGCAAATAGAAATTTTGCAGCAAATTATCAAAATGCAGGAAGTAGCGAAGGTTCACGTGGTGGAGCAATTTATTTAGGTGATTATACATCTTTGATAATAGCAGGAGATTTATCTCAAAATGAAACAAATGTACCATATATGCTTGAAGGTACATATAGTGGATATTATTCACTTGGCGGTGCTATTTTTATGAAGAATAGCCAAAATAGATTGCAAGTGCGGGGTGGTCCGAAACGCGCTGACTATAATAATAGAACATTATTCTATGATAACAGAGCTGGAGCGGGCGGTGCAATTTATGTCGATGGGAATACATTTCCTGAGCAATCACCTATAATTGGTGGAACAGATCTACCTCTTGATTCCCGTAATTTTGGATTTGATGTAAAATTCAATGAAAATAAGGCGATTGCATGGGGCGGTGCAATTTACACAAATCGTAATTTCTGGATTGCAGGTTCAGGTGGTGTGCAATCAGGTGCATTGATTGGATATGATGGAAATTACGAAGTTGTATTTGAAAAGAATACAGCAGGTTTTTCAGGTGGTGCAATTCATATCGCGGTTCCAGCTGATGAAGAAACCCCATTATACTTGAGAACATTCCAAATTACACGAACCAGATTTTTACAAAATAAAGTTGGCGTAAATATTTCAGGTGATGATAGAAAAGAAGTTCGAGGCGGTGGTGCTATATATTCATTAAATGCAGAACCAAATCTAATTCGTGGTGTTGAATTCACCGCTAATGAGGTTCGAAATGGAAATGGCGCTGCATTAGCAATAATTAATCCAACAAATCAAATAAAGAGATATTTTATCTCTGATGTAGATGTGGCAAATTTTGACCAAACAACAAGATTAGTTGATGGCTATACGTCAAGAAATGATATATTCACTTATGGAGTTAGTGGAATACCTGCTACAACATCAATGCTTACACGCTTCATTGATAATAAAGCAAATATTGATGATGATATTCTTGCTTCGCAAAGTGGGTCAGGTGCAACACAATACTGGCAAGGAACAGTACAAACAAGCAATAGATTGCTATCTACTGCTTGGACAGATGCTAATAATGGTGTAGCTGTTGGTTATTTTGGAACAATAGTGAAATTTGAAAATGGCGGTACAAAATGGATTTATCCCGAATCACCAACACCGTATAGACTTGAATCAGTAACATTTCTAAATTCTTATACAGGTTTTGCTGTAGGAGATAGAGGTGTAATATTAAGAACAGATAATGGTGGCAATAATTGGACAGTTGTTCCACAAGGTATTACAACAGGTGTTCTGAAAGATGCCAGCTTCGTCGGAACAAACAAGGGATTTACAGTCAGTGATGATGGGAAAATACTTGTTTCAAATGATGGGGGCAATACCTGGATCCTGAATTACACCAATACAAACGCATTATATGGAATTTATGCGAAAACAACAGATGTTATTTTTGCTGTCGGTGAAAAAGGTACAATGCTAAGGACAACAAATGGTGGAGCGACATGGAATGCAGTTTCAATTCCTGGATTATTAGAAGACTTAAATGCTGTCACATTTATTAATAGCGCTATAGGTTATGGAATTGGTACTAATGGAACTTTAATTAAATCCATCGACGGTGGTGATACATGGACTATACTTGATAGTGGTACACCTTTTGATCTTGAATCAATTTGCTTCTATGGTTCTAATTTAGGTTATATATCAGGCAAAGGTGGTGTAATATTAAAGACTACAGATGGTGGAACTACTTGGACAATGCTTGACCCATCACCCAAATATGCCTACTATGATATACAAGCAATAAATAATAATGTTTTATATGCTGTTGGTGATGTTGGAACATTGATTAAAAGTATAGATGGCGGAACAACTTGGACAAATATGAAGCCTGCTGACGAGAGTTATATTGATGTAAAACGTTATCACCAAGAAATTAATTTCCCCGAAAATGGAATAGGATTAGGTGGTGGTATTTATATCCTCGATAGATTAACAAGCGATTTTCAACCGAGAAAAGATAGTATTATGTTCAATCGAGTTAGATTTGAAGGTAATTCTGCATATACAGGATCTGCAATTTATTCAGATAATTTTGACTTGAAATTAATATTTACAAGATCATTAATTACAGCCAATACTGCATATTCAGAAATTGGTTTATCGCAAAATTATATTACAGGTGCAGTATTTCAAGATAATGTGGATAAACACATTACAGGTAATTTTGCATCAAGCGATTTAGCTGGCGCAACAATTTATGGTGAGGTTCAAGGTCCTTTACCTTATGCAATTTTCTCGGAAGCTGCGAATTCAATTTATGGAAATCAGGCAAGATTTTTAATTAGATTACCTGATGCACCAAATACAAAGGGAATTCTTGCAGGCAATACAGGTATTGGCTTTGGTGGTACAGATACATTGCGTGGAAATTATTGGGGACAGACTGAAGCAGATGTTGATTTATCTTTAGCAAATATGAAGATTATGTACATTGATCCGCAAACTGGTGAACAAGTTGAATATTCGAATGTAGTTAATGAAACATTCTTTATTGCACCAGGAGATAAATCATATTTACCTTATTTATTCCCAGCTACAGATGATCCACGAAATCAAGGACCATTTGAAAAATTTGTGACACAAATAATTAATTCACAAGAAGTAATCCAACCTTATACATACATACCGGTTCCAGCTTTAAATGTTGCTGGAGATGAAAATACAGCGGATCCAACATCAATTCCAGAAAAATATTTGATGTCGGGTAGAATTTATGACATTTATGATAAGGGTACAGACATTAAGACAGCAGATTATCAAAAGAGAAGATTAGTTCCAATTGAAGATTTTGCTGTTGGAATACCACCGATAATAAAAACATATACAAATAAAACATTACCATCATACAATAAGAATGTAAGGATCTGGACACGTGATCCATATTATTCTGAATTATTGAATGAACAAAACCGACTTGTTTATCCACAATTAAATAAATTGCAAAGTGAATTTTATCCTGATACAAATGGAAGATATACTCATCCAATAGGATATCCAATTTATATGGAAGCAAGCGTGGATTATTCAGGAGATGATAATATTGTTAATAATGATTATCATTTATTAAATCAAACTGTGTACTTCGTTATAAATGAGACAACAGGAGATTATATCCGTGTTCCATTAACACAAGTAAGCGAATATGCACCATCTAATGAAACATTCAGAGCAACAGTAGAATTAATTCCAGATTTATCAAGAAGGAATCCTAATCCATTAATTAGAAGAACTGCTGAAGGGTTAGCGAATTTTGGGAGTGGTGCTTACTTACTTGAAAACTTATATAGAAATCCTTATAATGAGGATGCAGGTGCATTACCAGGAAGAAAATATATTGGTGATAAGACAGAATTTGCTACAGTTCCCAATTTATTTAGCAATAGACCCGATATGCCTGAATCTAATTACGTTAATGGTATTTCTAACACAACATTTTATGCGGGCGAAAAATATCGTGCATTACCCGTAAATGTTGGTGATACTGTAAGGATTATATCAAGAACAACATTATGGAGGGAAGGAGCGAATGCTGCATTTGAAAAAGGTGTTTCGTTTGTGATAACCGGAAGCACTGAACCACCATACTTTACAGGAAATGTACCAAGTATAATAAATAATACTCCTAAAGAATTTGCAGGAAAACTATTTGTATCAGAAGATAGAAGCTATCCTGCATCCCCATCTTCTCCGTATAGTCAATTAGAAGATCCAACAAGAAGGGGGAGAGATTCTATTCTTACTATTACAGCAATTGATACAAACAAATTTTACGATCCAAGATCGTATGATATTCAAATTGAAGGCTGGTCTGATAGTTATCCTCAATTGACATATTCATGGGAAGTTGACCAAAATAGCGGATTATATCGATGGATTTTAGCAGATACAATACCATCATCAAATGTTATGAAATGGGGATCAAGAGGGTATATACATCTGAAAGGTACACCAATTAATCCATATGTTGTGCCAGGTGGCGAAGAATTGATTGTTGGTGCGGCTAATTATCCACCAAATTATAGAACATTAGATTCATTACTAGCAGTTAATGCTCCTCAAGATGTTATTGACAGATTTATTGAAACATTTCCACCATATTATAGCAATATATTATATGATGTAGTAAATGCAAGATATTTGCAGCAAGATACAATCGATTTTGGGAAATTATTCACAAGATATGAAAAAGTGAAGTTGTACGTTGCTGATAGTACACCACGATTTTTAGATCCTGGAACACCTGATGAGGAACTTGGCCCAGTTACTATAATTAGCAATTTAGATAAAAGAATTACTGAGCAAAAGAATTATACAACATCTGTATATACTTGCCAAATGACAAATGATGGAAAACTAATTGCTAATCTAACAGATAAATTAAGATTCCAAGTAGATTTTAATACGGATGATGAGCTTGAAGATAGTTGGGCAAATAACTGGTCATTCCCATATGGAAAAACGGCTTATGGATTTGCCAATACTACTACATACCCAGTAGATGGTGATACATTAGTAGTAGATACAGTTAATATAGGTGGAACATCGAGTATTATACAAACCAAACCATCCTGGATGAAATTTGATTTTATGAAATTTTATGATTCTGATGATCAAGAAGATACTCATGGTACTGATTTCACGGGTTATGGAAAACTAAATATAAGAATTCCACGAGATAGCGTAATGCAATACTTAATTCCTCAGAATCAACAAAACCAAGCACTAAATACAGATACAATGTTCATTGTAGTTGCTAATGATGGTCACGGTGGAGTTACATACAAAAGGATGGAAGTATTCGTCAACATTCAACCTAAGATACTTACAAATTCATTACCGGAAGCAGTTGAAGGAACAGACTATAATCCACAGTTATTAGATTCAACAAAGATGATTAAATTTTATGATCCAAACTTTGGACAAAGACATAAATTCTCATTAGTCTATGTTGATGATCCACGTACATCAATACGTATTGATGATTGCTATCAAGAGGCAGGTAGTATTGATTTAACAAATCTTAAGACAACACCAAAATGGGTTAAGATTGATAAGGAAACAGGATTATTATATGGAGTTCCAGGTGTAAAGGATGCACCTGCCGATATACTAGTCACAGTAATAGTCGAAGATGATAATGGGTTAAGAGATGTTGCAAGCATTCCTATGAAAGTAAAACCATCAGGACATAATCCAGTTTTAACAGGAGTACCCTCAGTAAGGTGCATTGATTATGGTATGGAATATTCTGATACAATCAAGGTAATTGACCCCGATCTAGCAAGAAATAACTCGGATGAACAAATTACAATTAAACTCTTGGATGTTAATAATAATGAATATCCTGAAACATCATTAGACGTTACACCGAGAATTATCTCTGGTGATGGTGTAAAAGATGTTATTACAGTAGTCATTTTTACGAATAGCTTTAAATTGAACCCTGATCCTGATGGAAAAATAACTATCAAGATTATTGCTACAGATAAAGAAAACAAAACTGATACATTGACTTATAGATTGCAATTATCTCTTGAGACTAACTTTGTTGCTAATGTAAAGGTAGAGAATGCAGTTGGTGCTTATCAAATATTGCAATTTGGAACATCATCACTTCTTAATACTGATAAGGGTGGTGTGACAACTGGTGATGGAACAGATAATCCTGATTTCAAAGGTGTATTGGATGATGTCCTTTGCGAATTTGAATTACCACCTGTACCACCATCTGATGTATTTGATGCAAGATGGGGAATTCCATTAAGAAATGGTATATTAAGAAATATATACCCAGCGCCAAAACCAACATTTAATCGTCAATCAATTTATAAAGCTCAATTCCAGGCAGGTGGTGTCGGAGGTACTAGCTCTGCATTATATCCTGTAAAGATCAGTTGGAAACCTGAAGAAATACCAGATATCAATGATATAACAAGAAATCCAGCAGGGTCATCATGGTATATTCAAGATTTCTCATCAAATGGCAATTACTTTAGCTTTAATATGAAATCACCTGATGTTAATAATAAACATTTTCCAGATGTTATCGCAGGATTTACAGATGGGTCAAAGACAGTTTATGAAATAACAATCACCAATAGAGCATTAACCGATTTTGTTATAGTACTTGATTGGATTACTGGAATAAATGAAACAACAGCAAATCAAGATGGTATAATATCTGTAAGTCCTAACCCAATTGATAATAATACTTCAATAACTTATGGATTAACTAAATCTAATAATGTACAAATTGATGTTATTGATGAACTTGGAAATATTGTTTCTACTCTTTATAAGGGTTATATATCAGCTGGTACATATAATTTCAATTGGGATGGAACAACACAGAGTGGAAGTCGACTTGCATCGGGTGCGTATACATTAAGAATGATAGCCGATGGTAAATTACTTTCTGTAAAATCAATTGTTATAGTTCATTGATAAATATCAGTAAAATGCGCAATTTATTATAAAATCAGATAATCTGGCAAGAGGTTTAAATATCTCTTGCCAGCAGCTGATTAGATATAAAAAACGTATGAGAAATTAGTAAGAGAAAATAAATATAAAAAAGGAGAATAAATTATGAAGAGATTATTCAAGATTGCCATAGGAATATCGATATTGATACTTATGGCAGGAATATCGTCTCAAATCAAAGCACAGGTATACGGTGAATTTGATACAATTCGAGTAATTAATGCATTCTATAATGCATTACCAAGTCCTGATGGTAATAATGGTGTTGTGATTTTACCTCGAGATAACTTTAGTCTTCCGCCAAACTTTAATGTACCTGATTATGATGATGGATATGCCTTAATTGATATAGGATTTGATTTCGAATTCAATGGGGAGGTTTATAATAAGCTATGGATTAATATAAATGGATTCATAACTTTTGGACGGAAAGAGAACAATGTACAGCAATATCCACCATTATTACCACCAAAAGATAACCAAGGGCTTTTCTTGGATGCTGTTTCATATCCTGTTAATGTAATTGCACCATTTTGGGGCGATCATTATTATAGAGGAGATGAAGATTTAACTTTGAGAGGATTTTTACCATCTCAAATACTTTATCAATCGACACCTGATTCACTGACAATTGAATGGAGAAATCTCAATATTAATTATCATTATCAAGGAAAAGATTTAAAGAATAGTGTTGGGAATTTCCAAGTGAAGCTTTATAAATCTGCAAATCAATATAACAAGCAGGGAGATATAGCATTCTTCTATGGTAAAGTTGGAGGCAATCCCTATTTAGCTCCAACCGATGATGATAGAGTAATGACTAAAGATGCTGCAATTGGAATAAAAGGGGAAGGTAAATTAGTAGGTCAAGATGCAGATTATCTAAATGCCTTTATTAATGACTATTTTCTAAAGAACAACCCAATGATACCATATGAAGTAGTATCAACATCTCGTCAAATGTCAAATGATTGGCCACCTACACCTATAAAGGAAGCAAAGTTTTATTTTGCTGCACAAAAAAGATTTCATGATGAAATTAGTTGGGGAGATGGTGATGTCGATTTTTCTAAAGCTCCTGGCAATAAGCATTACAACTATGGATATCCTAATCAATCACGTTATGTAACGGTCAATGACGCACGATTAGTATTAAAATCAGTTGCAATGGAAGTCCCATTAGATCCTGTCAAAGGTCGAGAAGCATATCATGCAGATGTCGATCATAATGGGAGATATTATTATGATGCAAATGGAAAAGTGAAAACAATAAAGACTAAAACACAGAATTATTGGGATAGCTTACCAGGAGAAATAAGTTCATTGAGACAAATATTATTTGCAGCAAATGAATATGACGCAGCTCTCATTTTACAATTTTTAGCTGCAAAAGTTCCATATTTACCTTGGTTTCCGTCAGTTGATACAGTTGTAATTAAAGGTAAAGTTAATGATGAAACCACGTCATCAGGAATTTATGTAAAAGATATAGTTCCACTCGGCAGCGGTTATTACCAAATCCCACTTTATTCGACTATTGGAATAGATGAACCATTAGGTGTAAAAGCTAGTATTAATGGCGAAATAATTGACTTTTACTCGATCGATCTTAATGCATTGACATCATTTGGAAAAAATATAGCTGTATTTGCAACGGGAGAAACAATAGATTTATCGCAACCAATCGCTTATTTAAATGCCAAAATCAATGGAGATGTATTAAACTTAACGAATATTAGGATAAATAATAATGAATATCCTAATATGAGCTATAAACTTAATACGGGAACAGATAATAATATATGTTCAATAATTAATACACCAAATCCTATAACAAATAACATTACAAGCTTTGTTATAAACGTTCCGAAGAAAGGTATCTATAGTATTAATGTTTATGATGAATTTGGACGTGAAGTTGCAAATGTCTGCACTCGTGAATTTGATAATAATCAAATTAATACTGTTACTTGGAATACAAATAATTTAGCAGCAGGGATATATTTTTACCGATTAGAAGGAGAAGGATTGAATATAGTCGGTAAAATGATAATTAAATAATTATCGATCTTTGAATTAATGAATAAGAAAAAATATCAAAGCCTTTTTTGCACAGCTGCTATCATTATTTTAATGGTAGCAGCAAGTGCAAAAATTAAAGCTGATATTATACCACATATTTATAGCGAAAATACTATAAATATTTGTGATTCAATGTCAAAAAAAAGAGTATTGTTCTTTGTTGTTATCGATAAAATCAATAGAAGTGATTCATTATATGGATACAATCTAAAGATTAAGTATGATACGACAAAATTAAAGATAATTAATTATGTGGAAGGTAATACCCTTTCAGAGTTCTTTGACAAAAGTTTTAGTTTTGGGCTTAATGGTATGATTAGCGGTTATGGAATCAGTCATTGGGTAATAGGACCACCCAGCTATGGAGATAGCTTACTAATAGGATTTTTAGCGGAATGGTTAGGAAGTTGCCCTGATTCAACGTATTTATCAATTGAGGAATTAGAATTTACAAGCGAATTTAAACGTAAATATGATTCATTAGGTGGAGGTTATGTTACAGCGGTAAAAATTCCGCAAAATAAATATATAGTATGTAATTTTAATAGTTCAAATTATGAAATTAACAAAGATGATTCTATAGTTAATGTGTTGCTGACTATTAAAATACCTGATTATCATAATACTAGTTCGCTAAATATAACTTTTAATATGTTAGATACATTAAAATTGATGGAATGTAATATTGAAAATAATAGAGCAAAAATACAATCTATTGATTCTAATGATAATACCTTGATTATTAGTGAATTACCAAGAGGTCAAAATGATATTATCATCAGTTTAAAATTTAGAATTATAGATAAAGATGCTATGAAGAATGCAATTTTAAAAATTGCAAATATAGAGGAAGATGAATGCAGTTGTATTCTAAATTTTGGAGGTGATTCTATTAGATTTCATCAAGATACGTTAGGAGTAGATGAAATAACAAGTAGCCTATTAATTAATTCAGAATTTATTGAGATTATTAGTTCAGGAGAGATTAATAGTTATGAAGTCTATGATTATATTGGTAATTTAATAACGAAAATAAATATGATAGATAAGCCTATAACTAAGATTTATTTAAAAGATTACAAAAAAGGAATATATTTTCTTTTAGAAAAAAATAATAAAAATGAAATTAAAAAAATTTATAAATTTTATTCAAATTAAAAGGGAGTTTTTAATGATGAAGATTTTCAAGCTAACTCGCTATGGTGGGAAAATAGTAGGAATGCTAATAATAGCATTTGTCCTATTTTCAAGTATTAGTGCGAATGCACAGCAAGTAACACGGCCTCAATCTCCTATATTGTCTTTGACTGCTGATAATGTAGGATATAATGATGCTGTATATCCAGATGGAAGATTCTGGGCAGCACCTTCAACATCCCAGGATAGGGAAGTGCTTGTTCCAGTATTTATCCAAAATAATTTCTATACAATGGACCCAACTGAATATATCGTACCACCAATTTATAGCTTTAAATTCTCAGTATTCTATGATTCAGCGGCTTTAAAAGCTACAGGAATTCAGCTGACACATCCCACATATATGGCAGATTTTCTAAATCTTATGGGTACAATAGATGAAGATCCGCCTTTTGCTTATGGATGGACAGTAAACTGGTATGACCGACCAGATTCAATGTATTGGTATTATTTAAATCCCCAAAAATGGTTGGATAATCAATTAAATCAAAAATTTGAGGGTAGAAGAGGACGTAGAATTACGATAACAGGCAATTCTATAATGCCGATGAGACATAATGAAAAGGGCTTTGGAAGTGATTGGTTTGTTCTTCTTTACATCAAATTTAAAGTTGTAGGAAAAGAAGTTGTCAATGATCCAACAAGCTTAACAACATTAAGTACACCAATGTATATAGCTCCAGATGAAATTATCTTCAATAATCTTGATGTGACAAAGCAATTAGCATACGAAGGTTTCTCACATATTTATTCACCTAGTGTGAATGCTCATTATGCAGCATTACCTGCGTTTCCGGGCTTAGCTGGTTTAAATAATTCAGATCTTGATCTGTATTATGCACTTGAACCCTATAAACCAGGTTCTATATATATAAGAATATCAAATGGCGAGCCATATTTCTATTTCCCCTCTGCACAAGAGGCAGGTTATACGATAAGCAAGATAAGTGATGCTTTCTATTCGTTAGATCAACCTATAACTGTTGATTCAAATAGTGCATTAAATCCACCTGTTGGGTCCAAAACTATTGTTGTTCAAAATGGGTTGCAATTATCAAGATTGAATTATATAACAATAGAAACAAGCGAGCCTTGGTTGCTAATATCAAAAGATAATGGTAAGACTTTAAAACGTGTACTAACACATAATTACTTAGACAATGGTCTTTTGGGTGCTGATGCTAAATTAGATCCACAAGGTAGATCTACCGCAGATGTACCGCCATTGAATCTTACAATAACTTGCGATCCAAGAAAATTAAAATTGAATGATGCATCTGATCCAGAAAAAACAGGTATTCATATAGGATATATTACTTTTATTTCACCTTATGCACAATTCAATAATGTAAGATTACAAGTAAAGTTTATTTATATACGACCACCTTATGAGCCTAGAGGGTCAGGTAATCCACAAAATTATTCATCAGGGATTTACATTACTTTACAAAATAGTACTCCAAATGATCAGGTCCGTACATTAGTATTTGGAACCGGTTACAGAGCTACTGATGGGATTGATTCATTGTTTGGTGAATATCATCCTTCACTTGGTCTTGCAAGTGGTGTATTTGATGCAAGATTTTTCCCTGTGGATGATGCAGTGGCTAAGCTATATCCAAATGGCTTTGGAGATTTCTCACCAAGTATTGATAAACATTGGTCTGATTCAAGGGATATTAGAGATTTTAATTCTAATAAATCTCATATGTTCCTAGTGAAATTTAATGCAAATAATGGCTATCCTGTAGTGTTAACATGGAATACCACACAATTTCCACTAGGTTCGAGAGCATATATACGGGATGTTCTTAATGGTGCATATTTCCAACCTGTTGATATGCTTACGCAAGGTACTGTTGTTGGTGATAATTTACGCGCCTTTACGTTCACCGATGCGAGAATTAACTCATTCTATATTGAATATACATTACCAAAGCAAATTAATTATGTAGATCAATATGGAAACCCAATAATTAAAGAAGGATGGAATTTGCTTTCACTTCCTGTTAGGCCAGTGCAACCTTTATGGAGTGCATTCTATCCAAAAGCAATCAATATACCTTATGTCTTTACACAAAATCAATGGCAAGATTCACCAACATTGCAAGTTGGTTACGGTTATTTTGTAAAATATGGACCGAAAGTAGATACTATGTTTTCAGGTACAGTGATTAACGAAATCACTCCTCCAATTGATTATGTAAGATTGAATACAGGGTGGAATACTATAGGTGCATTATCTTGCCCATTAAATGTGACAAAAATACAATTTATTCAATATGAGAATTTTGATGTGCCGAGTCTTCAGTATTCATTACAATATGGTATATGGGGTTATAACACAAATCGTGGATATGAAGAAACATCTCAATTACTCCCGGGTCTTGGTTATTGGATTAAAGTAAATAGCACAGGATATTTGAGATTAACAGGATGTGGATTAGCAAAAAGCAATGAATATAGCGATAATTATTCATCAATGAAGGATGATATTCTTGCAAGTTCAGTTAAAATTAATATTAATGATAATGCGGATCATTCATCGAGTCTCTATATTTCAAATGATAACACAATGAATATCGATAATTTCGAATTACCACCTGCACCACCAACACAATTGTATGATGCAAGATTTATTGATGGTAAATATCTAAGCAACTCAGTATCAAGCATAATTAAATTGCAAGGTATCGAATATCCTATTAATATTACAATTGATAATCCTGATGCAGATTATACGTTCACCGATGCTATTACAGGTACAATCCTAGGCAAAATATCAAGGGGTAGTAAAGGAACAATTGAAATACAAAATACTTCGAAAAATGCTATCCAAGTGGAAAAATCAAATTCCTTAACAGATTTTGATCTTTCTATCAATCCAAATCCTGTCGCTTCTGTGTCAACTGTGAATGTTTATATTCCTGAATCTAGCATTATTTCATTGAAATTATATAATACACTCGGAAGTGAAGTAATGACATTATATAATGGAAATATTGAAATGGGATTAAAGAAATTTACTATTAAATCAAGTGATTTACCAACGGGTGCATATATTTTAAGATTAACAAGTAGTAATATTTCTAAGGTTGTAAAAATTAACGTAATTAACTAATAATAATTAATGTTCAAAAATGGGGATAGTTCAAATTTAATTGAACATCCCCATTTTTTTTATATTAAAATTTATTTAAATACGTTAAACTAATATAAATTATTCTCTGATATGAAAATATTTACTCGCGTTTATATAATATTTTGTATTGCTCTTTTATCCTCGCTTTACACAGCATTTTCGATAGATTATACATATATTAACCTGCACATCCATAATAATGCGGTGCCTGAACAAACTCTTGATTCGCTTTCTTTCGGCGTGAATATATTTGCAACCGATAGCATAGATGCTTTTCTTGGTGAAAAGGAATATCCAACAATTGGTCTCCCTGCAAGTATTTTTATGGCATATATGGTTACTTTTGATGCAAGGCAAAATCAGACAGTATGGATGTGGCATGATTATAGACCATTTGCCAAGGATTCACTACATTTCTATAGGGAATATAATATTAAATTGTTCTTTGGAGAGGGAACAGCTGTCACGGTTTCCTGGGATAAATTATCTGATTATATTGATTCAGCTTATGTTCAAGATCCATTTGCTGCTTATATTAACGTTAATATGAAGAAATTCAATGAATTTACAACAGATAATATCCTTTTAGATGAATTTGTCTTTAAAATATGGTTCAATACAACAGGTACATCAGTTGCTGAAAGCTATAATGAAAGTAAATTGTTTGTATTTCCTAATCCAACTAAAAATATACTTAATATAAATCCGGATATTCAATTTCACTCAATAACAATATATGATATTTCAGGGATGGAAATTTTTAATAAAGTGTCAAATAATTCTTCAAATTTAATTAATTTGCCAAATTTAAATTCGGGTATTTACTTAGTGAAAATTTGTGATATTTTTGGAAATAATTATTTTGATAAAATAATAATTCAGTAGTAATGCAAGATAAAGAAAAGAAGCATATAAAGATAAATAAAATAGATAGGAATTCTGAAGGACATCCCTATAAAAAGGATTATAACCAAAATTATAAAAAATCACAAAATAACCAATGTGAGATTTCAATTATAATTCCATTATTTAATGAAGAAGAATCTCTTAAAGAATTGCATCAACAAATAAAAAATCAGTTAGAAATAATTAATATAACAAACTATGAGATAATATTTATCAATGATGGTTCGACAGATAATTCATTAGAAATAATTAGACAAATTCATTATGAAAACCCTAATGTGCATTGTATAAGTTTTAGAAGAAATTATGGAAAATCTGCTGCTTTAGCAGTAGGATTCAAACATGCACGTGGGAAATACGTAATAACAATGGATGCAGACTTGCAGGATGACCCTGCTGAGATTCCTAATTTAATTAATAAATTGAACGAAGGATATGACGTTGTCTCAGGTTGGAAGAAACAAAGATATGATCCAATTAGTAAAACATTACCATCCAAATTATTTAATGCGGTTACATCAATAACAAGCGGTATAAAATTGCATGATTTTAATTGTGGATTAAAGGCTTACAAATCTGATGTTGTGAAAACATTGCATATTTATGGCGAAATGCATCGTTATATTCCCGCACTTGCACATTGGGAGGGTTTTAAAATTACAGAAATACCAGTTCAGCATCACAGAAGAAAATATGGAAAATCTAAATTTGGTATGAGACGCTTCATAAATGGATTTTTAGATTTATTGACCGTTCTTTTTACAACTAAATATATGAAAAGACCACTGCACTTTTTTGGTACAGTTGGAACTATTTCATTTCTTGCTGGATTAATCATTGATTTAATTCTATCCATTCAATGGATAGCGGGAGCAAAGAATTTGAGCAATCGACCCCTCCTTTGGTTTGGCATTGCTTTAATTGTGGTTGGGGTGCAGTTCATTTCATTAGGTTTAATTGCGGAGTTGATTACAAAACAATATATAGAAACAAAAAAAGATCAATATTCAATAGCGGAGAAATTTTAATATGAAAAAATACCTTTCTATTCTGATTTGCCTTGTTTTTGTAACTAATATGGCAAATGCACAATTCTTTAAAAATACATCGATTGCACTTGGATTATCGACTTCCCAAATTCTTGGAAATAATCCGGGAGGTAAACCAATGCTGCCCTCCAGCGACGCAGATCCAGCAATTTCTGGAGGTGGTTTCTTAGGTGCACAACCAGGTATCGATTTTAGAATGACTATACCCGTAGATAAAGAACAGCGTTGGCGAATTCCCGTTGGTGTGGATTATCAATTTTTCTCTGCAAAAGAAAGAGTTCCACGAAAATATATTGAAATTAAACTTAATTATTCTTTTAATGTAATTTCCCCTTATATTGGAGTGAACTATGTTCTGCAAGACTTACAAATGATAAAATCAAAAACTTATGCAAGCCTTGAAGCTCGAGCGTCATTTATAAATCAACTTAATTATAAAATTACATACCAATATCTTTTAGATCATTCTATGGATACAGTACGATATCCGAGAACTAAAGGTAATGCAACAAGGCTTGGAGGTTTAGCTCGCATCGGTGTTGAATCATATTTATTTGAACCTATTCAAATTAATGCAAGCGTAGGCATCTCACTTATGAATCTTATCGGACGTGATGATAAACGGTGTGAACTTTTGACTCCTATTAGTTTTATGGAAGTAAAGGAATCTTTTGTATGGAACCTTAATTTTTCTATTATGTTCCAATATACATTTTAATCGATGACTTATAAAGCAGATTGCCGTTTTTTCCGTGGTGATATCCCTTGCAAACCGAATAAGCTTTATTCAGCAGAATGCATTAATTGTCAATATTATAAAAAATCTGAAGGGAAAATATTAATTATCAAACTTGGTGCTATCGGAGATGTAATTCGCACAACTCCTTTGCTTCATCGCTTAGCAAAAGATTATCCGAATTATGAAATTTGGTGGCTCTCATACACACCCGATGTATTGCCGTCCTCAATTGATAAAATTTTACAATTCAATCTCGAAAATATATTATGGTTGAAAGAAGTTCATTTTGATTGGTTAATTAACCTCGATAAAGATCCTCAAGCCTGTACACTGGCATCAATTATTTCTGCAGATAGAAAATCAGGTTTTATATTAATAAATGGCAAGCCTGCCCCAGTAGATAAACTCGCCGAGCATAAATTCTATACAGGGATTTTTGATAATTATAGTAAAAATAATACAAAATCATACCTTGAAGAAATTTTTGAAATACTTGGATGGCAATTCCAAGGTGAAGAATATATATTAGAACTGAGCAATGATAATTTGTTTGAAATACCTAACAATGGGGCAAAAATTATTGGCTTAAATACAGGATGTGGAGCTCGTTGGTCATCACGATTATGGGCAGAAGATAAATGGATAGAGCTAATCAGATTGCTTCAAAATAATGGATATTTTCCATTATTATTAGGTGGTGAAGCTGAAAATGAAAGAAATCTATCATTGCAAAAACAAACAGGTGCCCTATATCTTGGCTATTTCCCACTTCAAAAATTTATATCACTCCTTTCTAATATTGATGTTCTTATAACAGGTGTTACAATGGCACTGCATTTGGGTATTGGATTGAAAAAGAAAATCGTTTTATTAAATAATATCTTTAATCCAAATGAGTTTGAATTATATGGTCGGGGCGTTATTGTGCAACCTGAACGTGAATGCAAATGCTATTATCAACCAAAATGCATAAATCCTGATTATTTTTGTATGGATTATATTTATCCCAACACAGTATTTATAGAAATGGAAAAATTATTAAATAGTTAATTATAGATAATATTATGAAAGAAAATGTTCTCGATAAGTTTCTAAGATATGTAAAGATTGATACACAATCGAGCGAGGAATCTGAAACGACTCCTAGCACCCCAAAACAATTTGATTTAGCAAATTTATTAGTTAAGGAATTGCAAGATATTGGTATAAGTGATGCGGAAGTCGATGAGCACTGCTATGTTATGGCAACAATTCCCTCAAATCTCCCAAGCAATCACCCCGCCCACAACAAAGTGCCACGAATTGGCATAATTGCTCATTTAGACACATCTCCTGATGTATCTGGAGCAAATGTGAAGCCGCAAATTATCGAAAATTATCAAGGTGGTGATATAACTTTGCCCGGTGATCCATCTGTTGTCATTCGCCAATCTGAAAATCCAGCTTTGCAAGGTTATTGCATTGGACATAAGATTGTTACATCGGATGGCACTACGCTTTTAGGTGCTGATGATAAAGCCGGTATTGCCGCAATTATGGAACTTGCCGAAATTTTAATTAATAACCCTGAAATTCCCCACGGCGATATTCGTATTGCTTTTACTCCTGATGAGGAAATCGGACAAGGCACAAAATTCTTTGATTTGAAGAAATTCGGCTGCGAATATGCTTATACTGTTGACGGTGAAATGCCAGGTGAGTTAAATAAGGAGACATTTTCT
>Ga0067045_1027383_pt1 | contig 179664 bp, 179 predicted proteins | sample TerdegcTABiofilm_FD_59184 | JGI IMG/M metagenome (GOLD analysis project Ga0067045, IMG submission 59184) | Combined Assembly of (Gp0054472, Gp0054536) Wastewater bioreactor microbial communities from Singapore -Terephthalate degrading...
CGTTCCCATTCCGAACACGGAAGTTAAGCTCTTCAGCGCCGATGGTACTGCCTCAGGTGGAGGCGGGAGAGTAGGTCGTCGCCAGGCTTTTTTATTGTCTTAAGAATCCCTTTTCGCACCATTACTTCGCTTTCTCCACAAGAATCAAACTTGCTAAAAAAGAAGTTTCCTAGTATTCTGTAGTAAGCTTGGAGGAAACATGGCAGAACATGAAAACCAGTTACAACTAGTAACATTCCAGTTGGGAAAAGAAACCTATGGTATCGATATAATGGACGTAAAAGAAATACAAAGATTACAAGAGACTCGTCCTATTCCAAACGCCCCATCCTATGTAGAGGGAATCTTCAAGCTAAGAAATGATATCATCCCAGTAGTAAATTTGCATAAACGATTTCATATCAAGAAAGAAGAGACTTCCGAAGAAGATTCAATCCTAAGTGGGATAATCATCTTGGATATCGATGGAATGCGAATAGGTATCATTATAGATAGAGTCGCCAGAGTAGTAACTGTAGAGTATGATCAAATTCAACCCCCCCCACAGATTATTTCAGGAATAGGGGCCGAATATATCCAAGGTGTTGTCCGGCAAGAAGAAGGGTATTTGATCATATTGAACATTCGAAAGCTATTCAGTGCGAAAGAGCTTCAACAGATAGATAAACTATCTACTGTCGGAAAGTAACAACCATGCAGATTCCAATTTCTCGTCCCTCCATTAAGCGAAGCGATATGGACTCCGTTCTATCCTGTATGGTAACGGATAGCATTGGGCCAGGGATCCTTTCAAACCGATTGGCTCGCCTTGTTGCGGAGTACGTAGGAGTAGCTGGAGGGATAGCTATCCGTGAGTATCCGCGGGCAATAAAAATCGTATTTGAGGCTATGGGGCTTAGCAAGGGAGATAAGGTGCTATTGACTCCTTTGCATCCTTCAGTCTACGCCAAAGTGGCACAGGAAATGGATCTAGAGCCTGTCTATGTGGACGTGGAATTAGAGAATGGATGTATCTCCTTGAAAGAACTTGCGAAAAAGGACCTAACTACCCTAAAAGCTATTGTTTCATTTGCCCCCTTGGGGTTCGTACCTCCAATGGAGAAACTTATCGAGACAGGAATTCCCTTGATAGAGGATGTGTCTCAAGCGATTGGCGCGAATACAGAGAACCGCCGTCTAGGTACCTTTGGGTCCTATACACTGATTTCTTTAGAACCGGATGGAATCATTACCTCGGGTGGAGGGATCATTATATTAGGCAAAGGAAGAAAGGAGGTGAACATCCTACAGAAGATAGTGGAATCCTATCAGTATGAGATTGCTCTTCCCGATTTCAATGCTGCACTTGGCATTACTCAGATACAAAGTATAGAGAGGTTCCTTTCGAAAAGAAAAGATATTGCCCAACTATTTTCTCAAGCCCTTCTTCGCACCCGGCATAAACTTCTTTTCCAACCAGATGAAGCGGAGAACGTTTACTATTCGTTTCCTATATTGGTTGCTTCTGGACTTAAAGAAGTCCAAGCGTACTGTAAGAAACAAGGTATCGAAACGGTGCTTGCCTTTGATCACTCTATTTTAGGGATGGGTCTATTGCAGGAAACGGACTTCCCTGCAGCAAAAGCCCTATACTTACGCTGTCTTCTATACCCCCTATACCCTTCTTTGACGAAAACATCGATAGAACATATGCAGAAAGTGCTCACCTCTCTTCCCTAAGGGCGGGATCCCCAAGCATTCGAAAAAAAGCGCTCCTTTACAATCAAAGGGTGAAACATTATAGTAAAAAAGATCATGAAGGCTCATCGTGCAGTTCAGCGTATTCTTATCATTGCCAATCTATTGAAGAATGATGCCGAATCTTTAGTGGCTACCATAACGGATTATTTACGGTTAAAAGGGTACTATGTAACGGTTCTTAGTTTCAGAGGGAAGCCTCCCCAGTTTGACATGGAACCCTTTGACTTAGCTTTTTCGTTGGGAGGAGATGGTACGGTTCTTTTTTCTGCCCGTCTTTTAGCGGAACAAGGAGTCCCGATTCTTCCCATAAATTTAGGGAATTTCGGATTTATCACTGAAATAGCAAAGGATGAATGGCAGGAAGCTTTCGAGAAATACTTGGATGGAACCCTTCGTATTGCTGAACGAATGATGATCCGGGTCAAGGTATACCGGGATGGGATCTGTGTGCATAACCAGACAGCTTTGAACGACATGGTGATAGGTTCTGCGGGAATTTCAAAGATTGTAAACCTCTCTGTATGTTTGTCCACTCTCCCGATAGTGCGGTATCGAGCAGATGGAGTCATCGTTTCCACACCTACAGGGTCTACCGCTTATTCAGCTGCGGCGGGAGGTCCCATTCTACATCCTGAAATGGAAGCGATGATCTTGATTCCCATCTGTCCCTTTACATTGTCCCATCGTCCCCTTGTGATTCCCACCACGGAATACATTGCCATCACGGTAGATGCGAAACAACGAACCGAAATTATTTTGACTACGGACGGCCAAGTAGTGGTACCCTTGAAACCGCTGGACCGAATAACCATTGAAGCGGCAGATGTTCGAGTGAGATTAGTGCAAACGAATAAACGATCTTTCTATACCGTGTTGAAAGAGAAACTAAATTGGGCTGGAGGGCCCGATGCTTGAAGAATTGCACATTCGCAACTATGCCTTGATCGATACCTTAACCGTTCATTTTTCCGAAGGTTTGACCATCCTCAGTGGGGAAACAGGAACCGGTAAATCCATCCTCGTAGGAGCATTAGGGATGGTGTTGGGTGCGAAAGTAACTTCGGATGTGATTCGAACAGGTGCAGAGGAAGCGGAAGTGACGGCCATCATCCGAATCACGGGTAACAGGGATGCGGAGGAATGGCTACGACAAAAAGAGATCATTCCTGATGAAGGATCGGTCATCCTTCGGAGGATTCTACGCAAGAACGGAAGGAGTGTAAGTTACATTCAGAATGTCCCTGTAACCGTAAGTGATTTGCAGGAGTTTACTTCCTTCCTGGTAGATCTACATGGTCAACATGAACACCAGTCCCTTTTCCATGAGGAAAACCATCGGAAATTCCTAGATCGATTCGCTGGTATCTCCGACAGAGTGGAAGCGTTCTATACGAAGTTTCAAGAGTTGGCTCACCTGCGTAAGAAGAAAGATGAACTCGCTAGAACCGAGAAGGAGCGACTCCGGGAATTGGAGTATCTACGGTTCGCAGTGGAAGAAATTGAACAAGCGAAATTGCGCGAAGAGGAAGAAGAGCAGCTCTCGCAGGAGAAGAAGATCCTTCTTTCTCATGAAAAACTGGTGAAAACCCTGAATGAAATAATTGGTGAACTTTCTGCAGGAAGAGAGGGTGTCGCTTTAGGTATACGACGCGGTCTCAATCTCCTCCAATCTTTGGTGCCCATCGACGCATCTCTCGGGACATACCAAAAACGATTGGAAGCGGTGTATTACGAGTTACTGGATATTGCGGAATCTTTGAAGGCTAACTCAGAAAAAAGGGTGTTTCATCCCGAACGATTAGAAAAAATAGAAGAACGGTTGGGAATTCTCTATAAACTAGAGAAAAAATATGGCCCTACATTGAAGGATGTCTTTCAGTTCAAAGAAAAGGCAGCGGAACGAATCCGAGAATTGGAAGCCACTACTTCAGAGATGGAAAGCATCGAAAGGGCAGTTTCCGATACAGAAAAACAGTTATTGGAAGAAGCTGATAAAATTTCAGAACTGCGGAAGCAAGAAGCTGCCCGACTTCAAAACCTGATCACAGAGGCTCTTATTCGATTGGGAATGAAGAAAATCCGATTTGAGGTGTCTCTATCTCGAAAAGAATCAAGTCCAGGCGTTATCCTTTGCGGACCCTATGGATACGATGCGGTGAGCTTCCTTATTTCCCCCAATCCAGGGGAGCCTTTGAAACCTTTGAAAGATATTGCTTCGGGAGGGGAAGTTTCCCGCATCATGCTGGCTATCAAGACGGTTCTCGCCGAAGCAGATTCCATTGGGTGTTTGATTTTCGATGAGGTGGATGCAGGTATAGGGGGAGAGGCGGCCGTGGTGGTAGGAGACTATCTACATAACCTTTCACGTTCAAAACAAGTCTTGGTCATTACCCATCTAGCTTCCTTGGCAGCTCGTGGAGATCAACATTTTAGAGTAATGAAAGTAGTGGAAGGAGAGCGAACTCGAACCGATATTAAAAGTATCAAAGATGAAGAAAGGATCAGGGAAATCGCCCGAATGCTTTCAGGTGAACCAGAAGGGAAAGTTTCTTTGATCCATGCAGAAGAGCTGTTAATGAAGTATAACAGAGGCTGAGTTTTAACTCGGAGTTTATATGGGAAAGATCAGTGTAGAGGCAAAGAAACGGTATTTTGAAAAAGTGAAAGAGTACAAAACCGTTCTAGAACAAATCATGCAGAGAGAAAAAAATCTTCTGAAACTAGTAGAAAAGGGAGACGCGAACTCGGCCTATGTGAAGATTAACCTTGCGGAAGAAAGCTTGAACCTTGCCTCTTACTATCTTCTATTAAATGAAATATCTGTTTCTCTGTTGTCCGTGAAGAACGACTCATATCTTAATGAGGCTCGCAAGAGTTGCTACAAATGTATTATTTATCTGGAAGACGTAGTGTCTAATCTAATTGATGCACCTTATTCGGATTATAAAGAAAAAGTCGAACAGATCGAAGGGATGGAAGATGAAAAGAGGTACGCACTCATAAGAAAACTTGGATTTACCATTCAATCGGTTATGGAAGCCTTTGGAGAAAACTCGAAATGGAAATGGTCTTTCGTGGAACTAGAAGGCAGGTTTGCCACTGTAGCGAAGAATATTTTCAATTTCAAGAACCTTGCCGAGGGATTGGATCCTCGTTCAGAGGGATACCAATTTCGGACCGCTCATTTAAATTTAGTGAAAGATCTATTACAGAAAGCCGCTGACCGTTATCGGGAAAAGTACGAACTATCTACTTTAAGGATCGATGATTTCAAGCTAGCTATCCATTACCTAGGAGCCCTCCGAAGGCTTTACTTGCTTCTAGGGGATGGACCCAACGCCGAGACAATCCGAAAAAAGATAGAAGTTTGGACCCAAAAAATGGAGGATGATGAACGACGTGCGGATACGAAACGGGCTCCATCGATCAAATCAGGAGAAAACTAGCCTTTCTTCCCCAACTCATGTAGCGCATCATACGGATATAAGGTCTCCATAGAGGCAGTCACGAAATCCCCTTTGCCCCCTGCGAACACAATGGGGAAATCCTTGGGAACGAATTCGGAAATAACCTGTCTACAGGCTCCACAGGGAGACACTGGATAGTTGGCGTCCAAACAAACAATAGCCAAAGCGGAGAACTCTTGTTTCCCTTGGGCAAGGGCAGTAAAGATTGCTACCCGTTCAGCACACACGGTAAGTCCAAAGGATCGATTTTCGATATTGATCCCTGTAACAATGGAACCATCTTTACAGAGTAAAGCCGCTCCAACCCGGAAACGAGAATAGGGAGCATACGCCAGTTCGGCTGCTTTTTTAGCCTTTTCGATTAGATCCGCGACCGGAATATTCGAGGACATTTCGTTGACATCCCTCCAGACTGTATTATAAGCTACGGTAGGAATGAACGACAAGCCACGTAGGTATGGTCTTTTAATCTTCTTCATTATACTGGTTAGCTATATCGGTCTGTTTCCTATCCCTTTGGGAAAGGAACTCCTGTTAGTTTTACAATGGATTCGCTCTGTCGACGATCCTATCTCGACACTTGGACAAAGTTCTCAATCCTCGAAAGAGAAGATTACTGGTTTCTTATTAGGGAAGACGATCGGATATCTATCAGAAACAGGGGATTTGATTTATAGAGAATCAGTACTCTATTCTGCCCTAGTTACCGATCGAGGATTTATCAACTACTCCGCGATTCCTAAAACTCTGGTGGTTAAGGATCTAAGGGGGAATTTCCTTTCGACTTTGAAGATAGAGGGGTATCCTTTCGCACGCAAGAATCGACTGTTCGTACTTTTAGCAGATGGATGTGGATTGGCCGAGGTAAATCTTGAAGGAGAGATTCTTTGGAAAAAAGATTTTAACCAATTAATCACTTCGATGGATGCAGGAGCGACCGCAACTGCAATAGGCCTTTGGGATGGGACTCTACTCTTATTAGGATCCAAAGGAGAGGTGGTTTTCCAAGAGAAACTGGGCCAAGATTCCTACAGTGTGGTCTATCTGACGTCCCTAACGAAGGATGATCGAATGATGGGTGTTGTGTATGGACTCAACCCCCAACGGGGGATTCTATGGGAAAAAACACCCGTAGGATATAAACGAGTGCGGAGTTTTCAATTGAGGAGCAATTTTAGACGACCGATACAAGGACTTATCGACCCCAAAACAGAGAGGTTCGTGATCGAAGATGCGGAAGGGATTTCCATAGTTGGGCGAGCAAAAGAGGAAGACCTAAAAGTTTTCTTGAAAGAAAGAATCGAAACCATTACTTCCTGCTCAATCGATAAACTATTGCTCCTCTGTACCCAACAGGATGCAGGTCGGAAGGTAATGGGCGTCACTGACAAAGGGAAAAGGGTTTTTTTAAAATCTTTAGCTGGGCAGGGACCTTTTTGGTTTCAGAGTGAAGAAGGTTCATTCTTTTTAGGATTCAAGAAAAGAATCATTAAGTATCGGGTGATGTTGGAATGAGAAAAAGGAAGCTTTTCTGGGTACTCTTTCTCCTTTGCATCTGGGGAGGGGATAGGATTGCATGGTCTTACCAGTGGCCTATAGAGCCTAGGATTCTTTCGGTATTTGCGCAGGGAGGAGCTGAGGGGTTCGAGAGAAGTATTCGCGTTTCCGCGAACAACAGCGAGATAAAACCTATCGAAGAAGGCGAGCTTATCTTTTTTTGTTCCGAAGGATCCCCTTCTTCTCTGCCATACCCACTGGGTTCTTTTACGGTACTGCAACACGGACGTACTCTTCGATCCCTCTATGCTCACTTGGAACTTTCCGACTCAGTACAGCGAATGGAAAAAACGAATTACCAAAAAGGGGATGTGCTAGGAAAAACAGGGTTAACCGGAGCATCCTCTATTGTAGGCTTAAGTCTTTTTACCTACGATCTAGAAGCAAAACAATTTGTAAATCCTCTCCTTCTTCTCCCCCCTGTGAAGGATACATCCCGGCCTATCATTCGGAATGCTCAGTTGGAAAAGAAAGATAGGATCATTCCTCTTCCCACAGCGGAACCCGTGCCCAAGGGTATGTGGGAAGTCACTGCCGAGGTGTTTGATTTAAGCTCAGCGGTGCCGACGTTCTGGCCGATGGGGGTGTATAAAGTTAACCTATATCTGAATGGACAGGAACGATTCATGGTTACGATGGATACCTTGAAAGAACAGGGAGGTGTTACGCGAGTCTCTCCCTCGGAAGGCCTCGCATACGATCAACTCTATTCTAAAGAAGGGTTCCGCATGAAACTAGGTACCGTAAACCTGAATCCGGGGGTTTTGAACTTGGAGATTGTGGCACGAGATTTTGCGGGAAACGAAAAGAATCAATTGTATCGATTTCGGGTGGAGTGATTTCATTGTACACCTATTCTAGCAGTGTCCCTAAAAACGAGAAGTTTGTACATATCTCTTGTCCTCTTTGCGGGTCAGCAGAAGCACAACCTTATTGGCAAATCCCTAGAGCTCGATTTGTTCTTTGCCCCTATTGCTCCCATGTGTACCAAAATCCGCAGCCTGTATTCGATGATTTGAAAACACGGTATCAAGAAGAGTATTTCCATTACGAACTGGAGAACGAAGCCAATTTTTTCAACCTTATGCGGTTGGGGTTAGAGGATATCCAATTCTCTCGATGGGAACCTCTACTGCGAGAGGAGGGCTTTTTCCTAGATATTGGATGTGCCACAGGGATGCTCCTATCCCACATGCAGGAAAGGGGATGGCGGGTACAGGGGGTAGAAATTTGTGAAGCATCGGCGAAATATGGGATGGCTCAAAGGCATGTTCCCATCTTTGTAGGGACATTGGAAGAAGCTCCATTTGCGAAGGAAACTTTTTCATTTGTTCATGCTTCTCATTTAATTGAACATCTCACTGATCCTGTAGGGTTTCTTGTACGAGTACATACTTTACTCAAGAAGGGCGGGCATTTCGTTTTGGTGACCCCTAACCGGTCTGGATTCCAAGCGAAACTATTAGGAACTCGATGGCGGTCTTGCATTCCGGATCATCTACATCTCTTTTCAAAAGACACCCTGCACCAATTAGTCCAGAATAGCGGGTTCAGAGTGTTGCACATTCAGACCTGGGGTGGAATTGCAAAAGGGTTGGCTCCTCGATGGATCAAGTGGATACTGGACAAGCTAGCTAAGAGGTATGGCTTCGGGGATGTGATGCTCTTCCATCTGGAAAAGGTCTAGGGATCGCGACTCTTGACATGCAAGGATGGTTTTCCTAGGATGGGGAAGCCTTGGATGTTAGGAGGCCGAAATGAATCGAGAGCGATTGGAAGCCCTCACGGATGAAGCCCTACGCAAACTTGCCGCCCTCGAAGGTCTGGATGTTCCTGACGATGTGGAGCGGATTCTCTTAATAGACGCTATTTTGGAAGTATTAGAGGAAAAGCAGGAAGAACAAGAACTCCATAACAACAACCTCATGCAGGTCTCCCAAAAGAAGTACGATCTAACTCTACTCGATATAGAGAGTATACCTGAAGAAAACATTGAAACGATGCTCCCCGTGTCCTACCATGAAACAAAGATCCAATTTCTCCTTCGCGATCCTTATTGGGCATACGTATATTGGGACGTGAAAGGAGGTTCCCTGTCGGCCCTGAAGAGGGAACTAGAAGCCGAGAAAGTGGTTTTGCGTGTTCTAAGGCATCGAAGTATGCCCAAGGGGGCACAGTATTCTTCATCCGACGTGGTCGATTCCTTCGATATCGATCTCGGTTGTAAAGATTACTCTTGGTACGTGAACCTGCCTGTTCAAGATACCTATTACTCGGTTGCGATAGTTTTTACTTCGAAGCAACATGAAATCATCGTCAGTCAATCGGATGTGCAGTACGTCCCCCCAGTATACTCTTTCGAAGAACTGCTGAATTCTTCCGATATGCAACAGAATTCCCTCTATCTTCTCATGGAACTAGAGAAATTGGACGTTCTCTACACCAAACCTACAATGCCGGACCGGCTTGGCTTAAGCGATGAAGCGTTACAGTCTCTCTGAAAAGGGTCGAACATCATGCAGAAAGGTTATTTGATTCTAGCTTTACACGCCCATCTTCCCTACGTGCGTCACTTGGAATATGAGGATTTTTTCGAAGAGCATTGGTTGTTCGAGGCGATTGCGGAAACTTATATGCCTCTTTTACGGGTATTCAACCGATTAGAACAGGACGGGATACCGTGGAAAATCGCTTTGTCCATTTCCCCCACGTTAATTACCATGCTAGAGGATGGGGAATTACAACGGAGATATATTCGGTATACAGAGCGATTGTTGGACTTGATTGGGAAGGAAGAAGAAAGAACCAAAGGGAACCCAGAGTACAAAACGATTTTGGCAATGTATCGAGATCTACACGAGGCCAATTTAAAGGAGTTCACCACCCTATATGACCAACATATTCTAAAGGGTATCGAGTATTATAGTAAAAAAGGCTATATCGAACTCCTGTTGACCAGTGCAACCCATGCGTATCTTCCTTTATATTCTTCCTACCCAGAAGCAGTCCATGCCCAGCTCATTACAGCTTTGGAAACTATGCAGGGAGTGTTCGGGAAAACTCCCAAAGGATTCTGGCTTCCGGAAATGGGGTACTATCCAGGGGTAGAATCCTTTTTGAAAGATATTGGAATCAAGTATTTCTTTACCGCTACCCATGGGATCCTTTTCATGAAAAACCGTCCTAAATATGGGATTTTTGCTCCGGTCGAATGCCCGAATGGTTTGCTTGCCTTTGGTAGGGACATGGCAGCTTCTCATTCTGTCTGGTCCGCTAACGAAGGATATCCGGGTGATTTTGTGTACAGGGATTTCTATAGAGATATTGGGTTGGATCTCCCCCTCGATTATATTGGTAGCTATTTACCCGATGGACACAGCCGGTGTTTTACTGGACTGAAATACTATGCCATTACCGGGAAGGAAGGGGAAAAACAACTCTATAACCCCATATCCGCTTCGAAGAAAGTGATAGAACACGCGGAAAACTTTATCTACACTCGCTCCAAAGTGTTGAATAAATTGGACACCCTGATGGAGATTCCGCCTGTGTTTGTCTGTCCCTTCGATGCGGAATTGTTCGGACACTGGTGGTTTGAGGGGCCCCAATGGATTGAGGCGTTGTTCCGCACCCTAAGTCAGCAGGATCAGTTGGAAAGCATTCATCCTTCCCAGTACATAAAGGAGTACGGAGCTGTCCAGAAGGGACAACCCGTCTTTTCTAGTTGGGGAAACCAAGGATACTCCGAAGTATGGCTCGATGGAGGAACCGACTGGTTGTATCGACATACCCATAAAGCCATCGAACGAATGGTGGATCTAACCGAACGCTATCCGGATGAAAAAGGGTTGAAGGCAAGGGCTTTGAATCAAGCAGCCAGAGAAGTGCTGTTAAGTCAAGCTTCAGATTGGCCTTTCATCATCCATGCAGGCACTACGGTGTCGTACGCCAAACGTCGAGTTTTGGAGCATCTTCAAAACTTCACTAGGATTTATGATGCCCTTTGTTCTGGGGTTGTCAGCACAGAATGGTTGACGAAGTTGGAAAAGAAAAACGTTGTATTCCCCAAGATCGATTACCGCATCTTTCGCCGGCAAAAACGATCCCACTAGGGTCTGATTTCTCTAATATTATATTTTAATCTATTCTTTGTTTAAAGTCCAAATTTCTGCTTAACAAAGATGTACTTATTTTCTCTTGCTGAATGAAAATCGTGATATTTCAATTTTACTACCGTTGACAATAGGAAAAGATAGGATAGTATAAATATCGGTGGGAAAAAGTGGGAAACTTTAGGAAAAAGTGGGTAAATTAGGATGCTTACGGGAGAATTCCGCAATTCTGTGGATGAAAAGGGGAGGCTAATGATTCCTTCGAAAATCCGAGGAGAAATTGCGGGTAATATTCTCATTCTGACCCGTGGAATCGATACCTGTTTATGGTTATTCCCACCCGAGGAATGGAAAAAGATCTCGGATAATTTGATGGAGTCCACCTCCCCTTTTAATGCCAAAGCTCGTCTGATTCAACGAAGAATAGTTGCTCCCGCGCAGGAGGTGGAGGTAGACAAAGCGGGACGCATAAACATACCCGTAAGCTTAAGGGACTATGCGGGATTGAAAAAGGAAGCGGTCATCCTAGGCATCAAGAAGTACATAGAGATCTGGGATGTGGACATATACGAAGCGTACTGGAAGGAAAACGAAAAGGTTTTCCAGGACGCGGCAGAGGAACTGGGGGGACTAGTTTCTTTCTAAAACTGGGAGAATTTTGAGAGGGATAGGATGAAATTAGTACACACCTCGGTTATGAAGGAAGAGGTTCTGCAGTTTTTGGCCCCCCCTGCTGGCGAATCGTTGTTGATCGATTGTACGGTGGGAGAGGGCGGTCATGCTGAGGCCTTCCTTAACGCATACCCAGATCTCCGGGTGGTCGGGCTGGATGCAGACGGGATCATTCTGCAAATAGCTCGGAGCCGTCTTAGGGATTTTGGGGACCGTTTCCAGGGGATCGAGGGTTGGTTCGATGAGTTTTTCTCTCGGTACCCGCTGAACGAACGGCCGGATCGAGTTCTGTTTGACTTAGGGATTTCTTCTTATCATTTTGAACGATCCGGCCGGGGGTTCAGTTTCCTGCGGGATGAACCGCTAGACATGAGATTAGATAATGTAGAAGGCAGAACGGCGATGGAGATAGTGAATGCTGCTCCTTTCGATGAATTGAGCACCTGTTTTTATCGGTTTGGAGAAGAGCGGTTCGCGAAACGTATAGCTCGAGCCATTGTGAACGCTCGAGTAAAGGCCCCTATACACACTTCGAAAGAACTGGCAGACCTAATCTGGGATGCTGTGCCTGCTCGGTACCGGTATGGGAGGATTCATCCGGCTACCCGGTGTTTCCAAGCATTGCGAATTGCTGTAAATAGAGAGTTGGAACGGTTAGAGAGGGGGCTAGAAAGTTCTTTTAAGGTTCTCAAAGTGGGAGGGCGTATTGGGGTAATTTCCTTCCATTCCTTGGAAGATAGAATCGTAAAACATTTCTTCCGGAAGAAGGGTAAAACCTCTATGAAAGAGGGCAATGTGCCGATTCCTAGAACTGAGCAGCAAAGAGTTGCTCTACAAATTACCCGCAAGCCTCTTCAACCAAGGGAGGAAGAAGTACAGAACAATCCTCCTTCGCGGAGTGCTAAGTTTCGGGTACTAGAGAAGATTTCTGAGGAAGGTTAGAATAGGATGAAAAAGCTAAGGAATTGGTTGAGATATGGAGCTATTGCCCTCGTTCCCCTTTTGTTTTTTCTCAACACATGGCAGTCTTTTCGCTTTGCCACAATGAGAAAGGAGATCCGAAAGATAGAGATGGACCAGGTTGGATTGATCGAAGAAAATAAGCGTAAGATCATCGCAATTTCCATCCTGAATTTCCCCGCTAGAATACGAGCGCTGGCAGAAAACACACTAGGTCTCAAACGTCCTTCTGTGGATACGTACATAGAAATACGTCCCTCATTAGGGGGGAAAAACACCGATGGGTAGAGTGCTTTTCCAGTTTACCGAGATCGTGAGAATCGTAGGGGGGAATCCTTACTATCTTCCGCTGACCGAGCAGGGTGGGATCACTTCTGTGATTTCTGATTCCAGGCAAGCCTCGAAAGGATGCTTGTTCGTTCCATTGAAAGGGGAACGGACAGATGGTCACTACTACATTCAGGAGGTATTTTCCAAGGGTGGGAAAGCTTCGTTCGTGGCCGACGAGTTCTGGAGTCTCAATCGGGATTCCCTCCAGAGTTATGCAGTAAAATATCGGGGGGCTTATGTCATTGTACCATCTCCCCTTGAAGCTCTCCACAGGTTAGCTGAGGGATACCTACGGAAGAAAAAAGCTCATAGGATCGGGGTAACAGGCAGCAATGGGAAAACGACCACGAAGGAAATCCTAGGAGCTATCCTATCCCAGACAAGTTCTACCTTCATGAACAGGGGAAATTTGAACTCAGAAATAGGCCTTCCTCTCTCGGTATTTGAAGTGCAAGATGATAATCGTTGGGCCGTGTTTGAAATGGGTATGAATCATCCGGGAGAAATACAAGCTTTGGTACAGATCGTTAAGCCTGAAATAGGGATTCTTACCAATATAGGAACTGCCCATATAGGAAACCTTGGCTCGAAAGAAGCAATAGCAGCGGAAAAAAAACAATTGTTATTGAGCCTGCCCAGTGGGGGGGTTGGGTTTATCTACGAGGAAGAGGCATTTGCTTCATTTTTAAAGGAAGGAGTGAAAGCCAGGATAAAGACTTTTGGGGAGAGGACTACTCCAGGATACGAGGGGGCAGAGAATCTAGGTTTAAAGGGATGGGGAATGCAGTTGGATGGGAAGAGAATTCGATTCCCTTTGATTGGAAGGTTCAATTTGAGGAACGCTTTAGCGGCCATCGCGGTGTGTAAAGAATTGGGGGTCGGGAACTCAGAGATACAGGCAGGTTTAGAATCTGTGAACCCCCTTTTTGGTCGAAGCCAGATCATCGAAGGCCCAATCACGATTCTACTAGATTGCTATAATGCAAATCCCAATTCTATGCAGGAGGCTCTGGAATTCTTTCAGGAAATCGAATGGCCGGGGCGAAGGATCGGGGTATTCGGCTCGATGAAGGAACTAGGATCGTTCGAAGGAGAAGCTCATAGGACATTGGGAGAATGGATCCTTCGGAAGAACATAGATGGGGTATTCTTATATGGAGAAGCGATGGAAACAGTATACCAACTTTTGCAAAGTTACGCCAATCGGCTTCCTGTATTCCTAGAACAAGAGATCGCGGTTCTTGCTAGGAAATTGAAAGACTTCCTTAAAGAAGGAGATCTCGTGTTGATCAAAGGATCCCGGAGTTTGGAACTGGAACGGGTGGTTACATATATCGTTCCCCATCATACGGAGGGAGAGCATGTTTAAAGAGTTCCTCTATCCACTAGTCAAGGTATTCACGCCTTTCAACATCTTTCAATACATTACCTTTCGAGCCGCGTATGCAGCAGTAACCTCTCTATTGATTGCCTTCATGTTCGGTCCAAAGATCATCCAACTCCTGCGGGAGTTGAAAGCGGGTCAATCCATTCGGACCGATGGGCCACAGACTCACCTATCGAAAGCCGGGACTCCCACCATGGGAGGAATCATGATGATCTTCTCTATTGTGATTTCCTTACTCCTTTGGCAAGATATTCGGAATCGATACACCTGGATCTTGCTTTTCTGCACGTTAGGATTTGGGGCAGTAGGGTTTATCGATGATATTCTGAAGATTTTCCGTAAGAACTCGGCCGGAATCCCCGCTCGGGTGAAGCTTTTGGGACAATTTGCCGTGGCCACTGCAGTAGCAGTGTACCTGTTCGTAAATAGAAATCCGTACACCACCCAGCTTTATATTCCTATGTTCAAAGAACCTATTTTGGATCTGGGATGGTGGTGGATCCCCTTTGCAGTGCTTCTACAAGTAGGCTTCTCCAACGCTGTGAATCTTACCGATGGATTGGACGGTTTAGCCACTGGATTAGTCATTATGGCAGGAATCGCCTTTGCGGTAGTTTGTTACCTATCCGGCCGGCAGGACTACGCAACGTATCTCCAGATTCCCTATCTTCCTGGAACAGGAGAGCTGGCGATTCTCTGTCTTGCCTATGTGGGGGCTGCAGTCGGATTCTTATGGTTCAATACGCACCCCGCTGAAGTCATGATGGGAGACACGGGGAGTCTCGCCCTGGGGGGGATTCTAGGAACCTTAGCCCTTATCGTGAAAAAGGAAATACTACTACTGGTGATTGGGGGAGTATTCGTCATGGAAGCGGCCTCGGTCATCATTCAAGTAGCATATTTTAAGTGGAAGAAAAAAAGGGTATTCCTGATGGCACCTTTACACCATCATTTCGAACTGAAAGGATGGCCAGAGGTAAAGGTAGTGGTACGTTTCTGGATTTTGGGAGGCCTGTTTTTAATTTTAAGCCTCTCCACATTAAAGATACAATGATGATGAGGAATGCCTTCGTCCTAGAGAAACAAGAAACCAAAGAGGTAGATACTCTTCTCGTCTCTACTTTGATACTCCTCGTGGGGTTAGGCCTGGGGATGCTCTTTTCAGCCTCGTACCATAGAGGCCTGACCATATTCAAGGATCCCTACTATTTCGTACGGCGTCAGACCCTGTGGGTAGGGGTGGGTGGGGTGTTCGCTGTACTTGCCATGAAAGTTCCTTTGGAATGGATCAAACGAATTACTCCCTACGTCCTTCTTGCATCCCTCGCTCTAATGGCTGTCTGTTTAATCCCAGGTGTATCTCCAAAGCTCTTGGGAGCTAGACGATGGATTGTACTGTTTGGACTCTCCTTCCAACCATCCGAACTAGCGAAACTAGCTTTAGTGTTGTATTTAGCTTTCATATTGGAAAAAAAACAGGACAGACTGGATGATCCGTTGAATTCGATTCTACCTCCTGCGGTAGTGATCCTTGCACTCAGCGCATTGACTTATCTCCAGAACGATTTCTCTACCGCAGCGTTTCTGTTCTTACTAGGTTTTGTCTGTTTTTATGTGGCAGGTGTTCCTATACGTTACCTCTTTATCTTTCTTCTCACTATCGCTCCCATTGGGATCTACCTACTGTTCACGAAGGAACATCGGGTGCAACGACTTCTGACATTCCTGAATCCAGGCTTGGATCCTACGGGAGCGGGATTTCAGGTACTTGCTGCCCGGAATGCTCTTTTGAAGGGTGGTTTTTGGGGAATTGGAATCGGACAAGGAACGCGTAAATTGGGAGGACTTCCCGAAGCCCATTCCGACTTTATTGCGGCCGTGGTTGGGGAGGAGTTAGGTTGGATTGGAATACTATTGATTCTTGGGTTGTTTCTTACTCTTGCGGCGAGAGGATATGCGATTGCCTATTCTATCAGCTCCTCCTATGAGAGGTACCTTGCCTTCGGGCTTACTTCCTCCATATTAATTCAAGCGTTGACAAACCTTTCCGTGGTATCTGGAATCGTGCCAGCTACCGGAATACCTTTGCCCTTTATTTCTTCGGGGGGATCCTCCCTGTTGATCTCTCTGATCATGTGTGGACTTCTTTTGAATCTTTCCAGACAGGTGCGTTCAGAACGAAGGGGATTGTAATGGCTGATTACGTACTGTATACAACAGAGAGTTTCACAAAGCCGCAAAGAAGGCTACACCGATCCATTCGAGTTTTCCTAGTGATCCTTGCAGGCATAGGTTTGGGAGAACTACTATACCAATTTGTCATTGCCCCGAAATTATTGGTGGAATCCGTGATCGTCAAGAGCGATTCCGCAATTCCCAAAGGGGAAATATTAAGAATTACTCAACTACAAGGTCCTATTCCTTACCATAGGGTACATGCCCCGACCCTGAAAAAAAGGTTGGAGACAGTGTCCTGGATCCGATCGGCTAAAGTGGAAAAGGTATTCCCCAATAAGGTGATGATCACCATTGAAACTCGGAAGCCAATAGGGATAGCTCTGATGGAACATGACGTATCTACTCAAGTGTTTGCCTTCGACGAAGAACTCAATCTGTTTACGCCCCAAGACGGGGAATGGGACACTTCTTTACCGATCTTCACAGGGATCCGGATCGAAGGAGCGACGGAAGGTATAAAATTCCCCTTTGTGCTCACCCGTATGCTCCGAACGATTGTGGAAATTCGCTTGGAAGAATCAGGAATCTTGAACTGTTTTTCTGAGTTTAGAATCGTCAAGAAAGGGGAAGACACGTACGAACTGATCGCTTACCCCATTAAGTATCCTGTGCCCGTTCGAATGGGACATCAGTTTTCAACCGAAACTTTCAAATCGGCTCTCATGGTATTAGACGTCATGCAGAAAGAGCGTCTACTTGACAAGGTTGAAGAAATAGATTTTAGAACAGGGAACATCCTGTACCGGATGAGGGGAGGCACGATTGCCGGTAGATAACATTGTGGTAGGCCTCGATATCGGGACCACGAAGGTAACGGTGGTTATCGGGGAGGTAACCGAGAAAGGATCTCTAGAAATCACAGGAATTGGGCGAAGCCCTTCCTATGGTTTGCGTAGAGGAGTGGTGATCAATATCGAGTCTACCCTTAAATCTATTGCATCCGCTGTCGAAGCTGCCGAGTTGATGTCCGGTAGGGAGGTCGATACGGTATACACCAGCATCTCCGGAGGACATATTGAAGGAATCAACTCCAGAGGGGTAGTAGCGGTAACCGGAAAGGGGAGAGAGATCACTCAGTCGGATGTGGATCGGGTGATCGAAGCAGCAAAGGCAATCGTGATTCCCATGGATAGGGAAGTGCTCCATGTGATTCCCCAAGAATACATCGTGGACGACCAGGGGGGAATAAAAGACCCCTTGGATATGATCGGAGTTCGGTTAGAGGCGGAAGTCCATATCATTACAGGATCGGTGACCTCTGCTCAAAACTTGGTCAAGTGCATCAACAGGGCCGGCTTGAAGGTAGATGGAATCATCTTGGAATCCCTAGCCGCAGCCAAAGCAGTTTTGACGCGGGAAGAAAAAGAGCTGGGAGCTCTACTGATCGATTTAGGGGGTGGAACGACGGATTTCATCGTATATCTGGATGGTGCCCCCTATTTTACCAACGTTTTACCCATTGGGGGTGCACAGGTTACCGGCGATCTTTCCATTATGTTGAAGATCCCGGTGGATAATGCGGAAAAGATAAAGAAAGAATCAGGTTGCTGCCATTTTTCTCTAATCGAACCAGGACAAGAAGTGATTCTTCCGGGCTTCGGGGGAAGACCGCCTCTGGCTGTATCAAGAAAGGATATATGTGCCATTATCCAACCTCGCATAGCTGAGATCTTTTCCATGGTTCGCGAGAAGGTGGAGAAAAAAGGGTACAGTAAACGCTTGAGTGGGGGAGTGGTGCTCACAGGCGGAGGTGCTCTTTTACCAGGAGCAGTGGAACTTGCTCAAGATATTTTCGGGTATCCCGCACGGGTAGGCTTGCCGACAAATCTTGGTGGACTGGTGGGCGAATACCAAAGTCCGGAGTATGCGGCGGGTGTAGGATTGGTAATGTTCGCTGCAGAACATGTACTGCCTGCAGTTAAAGAAGGGGGAATTAAGGAGAGAACCGAAGGGAAGTTGCTATCTTCCCTAAGACAATGGTTCCGCAATTTTTTTGAATAGAAATAGATATTCTTAAAATGGGGGGGGAACATGACAATAGAACTTATCGAAGACAGTGGCGCAAGCCCAACGATCATTAAAGTGATCGGTGTGGGAGGGGGGGGAAGTAATGCCGTTAACCGCATGATCAGTGTGGGTTTGCAAAACGTACAATTCATTGCGGTGAACACGGATCTCCAGGCCTTGCAGAACTCTCGAGCTGATATTCGGTTGCCCTTGGGTACAAAACTAACCGGTGGGTTAGGTGCGGGGGGAATACCAGAGGTCGGAGAAAAGGCCGCCCTGGAAGATAAGGAACGGATACAGGACATCATTAGAGGGGCGGACATGGTGTTCCTAACGGCCGGGATGGGAGGGGGTACGGGTACCGGAGCGGCGCCTGTAATCGCTTCCATTGCGAAAGATTTAGGTATTCTGACCGTTGCCGTAGTCACAAAACCCTTCGAGTTCGAGGGAAAGAAGAAGATGAAGCTTGCCGAAGAAGGGATCCGGAAGCTCAGGCAAGCGGTGGATACCTTGATTGTCATTCCCAACCAGCATTTACTCAAGATCGTAGACAGAAAAACTCCCATCAAGCAGGCCTTCCTGCTGGCGGATGATGTCCTTCGGCAAGGAGTACAGGGGATCTCGGATCTCATTACTAAGGCGGGTGAAATCAACATAGATTTCGCCGATGTGCGTACCATCATGAAAGGTCAAGGGGATGCGTTGATGGGGATTGGTGTTGGGCATGGGGACAATCGGGCAGTAGATGCGGCTACCAATGCCATCAATAATCCTTTGCTGGAGGATGCCCATATAGAAGGGGCAAAGGGAATTCTAGTGAATGTAACAGGAGGAAACGACTTCACCCTCAGCGAGTACGAGGAGATCCTCCGCATCATCACGGCTAACGCGGACGAGGATGCGTTGATCATCGCGGGAAACACGATCGATGAGACCTTAGACGACGAGATCCGAGTCACTGTGATTGCAACAGGCTTCCCATCCAGCGGAAGCCATTCACAGAAAGGCCATGGGGAAGAAGGGGAAAAAACGAAAAAATCCGATTACATTTCCCTAGACGAATGGGTGAAATTAACGAGTGGCAAACCTTCCAAGGGGACGGAAGATCTCTTTCCCGAAGAAATGTACAAAGACGATGAGCTGGGGATTCCGGCAGTCCTTCGATATCGGAAAGTATCCGGTGGGAAGAATGGAAACTGATCGGAACTCTCTACAGATTCAATCATTTCTGGATTATGTGCGGGTGGAGAAGAATCTTTCTCCTGCCACGGTAGATACATACCAGAGAGAACTAAAGAGCTTCTGCCAGTTTCTATATGAAAAGGGTGTGACGATTGAAGCAGTTGATCCTCCCCTGATCTCTCAGTACCTTGTAATAAGACAGGAGGAAGGGAAGATCACCGAACGGACAATTTGTAGAATCCTCAGTACCTTGCGGGGAATGTTCCGTTTTCTGGTGAGGGAAGGGAATATTTCGAAGAATCCCATGAATGCCCTGAAAACGCCCAAAGTTCCCAAGCGGATTCCAGAGGTTTTTTCACTACCTCAAGTGGACAGAATCTTACAAAACATGGACACCAAGACCCCCGAAGGATTACGGGACCGTTCTCTATTCGAAGTGATCTATTCCTGCGGATTGCGTGTGTCAGAAGCTTCGAATCTGACGTTGGAATCCCTCTATCTAAGGGAAGGGGTGGTGAAGGTTACGGGAAAAGGTGGAAAGGAGCGAATCGTTCCCGTGGGAGGTGAAGCAGAGTACTGGTTGAAAGTGTATCTAGAACAAGGAAGACCCATTCTGCTCAGCAGAAAAGGAGGACGTTCTACCTCCCGAGTTTTCTTGAATCGATTTGGACGTCCTTTGGGTAGGAAAGGTATTTGGAAACGATTCAAGTATTACGTGAGGCTAGCGGGTCTAGAGGGCAAAGTTCATGAACTTCGTCATTCCTTTGCTACCCACTTACTCCAGGGAGGCGCGAACCTCAGAGCCGTGCAGGAACTGTTGGGACATGCAGACATATCTACTACCCAGATCTATACCCATGTGGAACAGGATCTGTTAGAGAAAGCCCACGCCACCTACCATCCAAGAAGTGAAGGAGGTTCTTAATGGAAAAGGAAAAACTCATTACCCGGATAGACGAGATTCGCACCTATGTGACGCGTGAACTGGTAGCAGCGGGGATCTCATTGTCTAAGGGACCTGTTTCCTCCTGCAGGGCTATACCCGGACAGACCCTATCCTCTTATTTCGATCATACCCTATTAAAGCCTGAAGCTACTCGGGAAGCCTTCGAAAAACTCTTTCAAGAAGCCATTCTATGGAAACCTTTCAGCGTCTGTATTCCTCCCAATCGTGTTCGAGGAGCAGTAGATCGCCTTAAAGGGTCGGGGGTAAAGGTCTGTACGGTGATTGGATTCCCCTTAGGGTACGCGGAGTCTTCAACCAAGGCCGAAGAAGTTCGAATAGCCTGGGAGGACGGATGTGATGAGTTCGATACAGTAATTCCCATCGGACTATTAAAGGATGGGAATATCCCCGCAGTGTTCAAGGATATTCATGCGGTGGTGCAAGCGGCGCAAGGACGACTGGTGAAGGTGATACTTGAAACTTCTCTCTTGACAGAAGAAGAGAAGTTGTTAGGGGGGGTGATAGCTATCCTTGCCGGAGCCCATATGCTAAAAACTTCAACGGGATTCGCATCCAAAGGAGCCACGGTTGAGGATGTTGCCCTGCTTCGAATCCTGGCAGGAAATAACCGGGGGGTAAAGGCAGCTGGCGGAATTCGAGATTATGCAACTGCGCGAGCAATGATCGAAGCTGGGGCCGATCGGATTGGGGCGTCTGCAACTCCCGCGATTCTATCCGAAGCCGAAGGCAGGAGGAACGAGCCGTGAGCCTCCTAATCATTCTCTCCTTTCTGGTTATGGGATGTTCCAAGCAAGATGATGTCGTGGTGAAGAAGCTTCTTGAGTTGGAAGCGCCTGATTATACTACCCCTACTACTACCGATGCCCGTATCGAGGAACTACGTAAAGAAGTAAGGAAGTACAAATCCGTCGTTGAAGAAAAGGTCAAGGCAACGGATAAACTCCTCACATACTATCGACTTCTAGCTCTCGCCTACATAGACAGAGGAATGTTCGGCCCTGCGCTGGAAGCTTTAGACCAAGCGATTCGTATTTCTCCCGAACAACCCGGTTTGTTTCTCTATCGGGCTATCGCTTCAGCCCGGTTGGCAAAGGGAGTTCAGAACTCGGAAGAGAGGGCAACGTTGTTGGCGGAATCGGAACGATCCTACCTGCGTTGTTTGGAATTAGATAGAGGCTACGTGGATGCTTTGTACGGGTTGTCCGTCCTATATGTGTTCGAACTGGGCACTCCTTCGAAGGCAATTCCTCTGTTACAGAGGTTGTTGGAGAAACAGCAACAACATGTAGGGGCCATGTTTCTATTGGCTCGTGCATTCCTCGCGCAGGGGAAGATCGAGGAGACAATAGCTTTGTATGACCGAATCATCAATACACCGGTTGCAGGAAGCAGACGGGAGGAGGCAAGGAAACTGAAAGAGCAGGTTCTGCAGGGAGCTATACGGTGAAGGAACTGTTGGCATTATCGGTGGGAAGTATCCCGAGTTTGAAGTTCTCCGAACGAGTCTCACTCCTTGAGAAATTGAAAGGGGTGGATGAGTTTCGTTCTTTGAAACCCATCGACTTGGCATCAACGTTTCGTAGAATCCCTAAGAATACGATTTGGGATCCTTCTACCCTTTTGGAATCTGCAGAAAAGACAGTGAAAGCTATGGAGAAGAGGGGGGTTCAACTTCTAACTCCCCTGGAATCTTCGTATCCTCCCCAGTTGAAAGAGATTTACGATCCTCCTTTTCTTCTGTTCTACCGTGGCGTCCTCCCTACGTGGAATGAAACGTTCCTTGCTATTGTAGGGACTCGGCATCCAACCGGAGTAGGCAGAAAAGCAGCTTATACGTTAGCGAAGGAAGCTTCCCGGTTAGGGATGGTGATCGTTTCTGGACTAGCTCGGGGGATCGATGGAGAAGCCCACCGAGGGGCTCTGGATGGGGGGGGCAGGACGATTGCTGTACTGGGGCATGGCCCTGATTCCGTATATCCCGTTTCGAATAGGAAACTAGGAGAACGCATTCTCCAGGAACAAGGGGTTTTCTTTTCGGAATATCCTCCTGGAACTGCTCCTTTGCCCTATCATTTCCCTGCCCGAAACAGGATTATCAGCGGTCTTTCCCGAGGCGTAGTGGTGGTGGAAGCTCCTGTAGGTTCAGGGGCATTGATTACCTCGGATTATGCCCTAGAACAGGGGAGGGACCTATTTATTCATAGAGTGGGAATAGAATCCATGCAAGGAGGTGGCACCAAACAGTTAGGGGACGAAGGTGCTCCTGTGATTGAAAGCTGTCGAGATATACTGGCCCATTGGGGTATTCGAGAAATGCAGAAACTAGAAGCTGATTCCCAGCCAGCGGCGGCAAAGACCAAGGCAACAAATCTGGCTCCCGGCCAATGGTTGGCTGAACAGCTTCGAGAAGAATTGGAGCGAAAGAGGTAAGAATGGCAGAAAAGAAGGTTCATACATTGCTGATAGTGGAGTCTCCTGCAAAGGCAAAAACGATAGAGAAATATCTAGGGCCTGGATTCACGGTAAAGGCGTCTATGGGTCATCTGATCGATCTACCCAAATCACGGTTGGCAGTGGATGTGGAGCACGATTTCGAACCCGAATACATCACCGTACGAGGTAAAGCGAAGATCCTAAAAGAACTCCAGGTTGCGGCAAACAAGGCAGGGAACGTACTTCTCGCTTCAGATAACGATCGGGAAGGAGAGGCTATCTCTTACCATATCCAGAATGCCATCCTAAAAAAGAACCCTCAGATTCAGGTAAAACGAATCGTATTCAACGAGATTACCCCCCAAGCGATCCGGGAAGCGGTGCAAAAGCCAGGGGATATTTCGATTCCCAAGGTGAATGCCCAGAAGGCTCGAAGGGTTCTGGATCGTATCGTGGGGTACAATCTTTCACCTATCCTCTGGCAGAAGGTGAAGAATGGTCTTTCTGCAGGAAGGGTGCAATCGGTAGCTCTTCGATTGATCTGCGAGCGGGAAGCGGAAGTTGAGTCCTTCGTCCCAGAGGAATACTGGACCCTCGATGTGGAACTATCCAAAGGGAAAACGCAGTTCCTAGCGTCTCTAGTGAAATACGGAGAAGGAAAACTGGAACTGAAGTCTTCACAGGATGTGGAAGAACTAGAAAAGAAGCTACATGGCGTACCCTTCATTGTGAAAGAGGTGAAGGAAACGGAAAAAAGCATCCGCCCGCGGCCTCCTTTCACAACTTCCCAATTGCAGCAGACCGCAGCGAACCGTCTCGGTTTTACTTCGAAGAAGACGATGCAGATCGCTCAGCAACTCTATGAAGGAGTGAATATCGGGAGCAATCGAATCGGGTTGATTACCTACATGCGGACCGACTCAACTCGGATCTCCCAGACCGCCTTGCAGGAGGTACGAGCTTACCTATCGAAAGAGTATCCAGACAAAGTGCCAGAAGTTCCCAACTATTATTCGGTAAGCAAAGATGCTCAGGATGCCCATGAAGCTATTCGGCCTACCATGGTTGAGTATACTCCCGACTACGTGAAACCCTACCTGAACAAGGATCAACACCGGTTATACTCCATTATTTGGGAACGATTCGTGGCTTCCCAGATGGTCCCGGCACAACAGAAAACGATATCAGTGGATATTCAAGCGGGAGAGGCCCTGTTTCGAGCTTCCTACACTATAACGACCGAGAAAGGTTTCCAGGCTGTTCTGAATCTACTCGCCGCCAAGGAAACGGAGAAAAAGTTGCCGAGCTTGAAAGTCGGAGACGTACTGACCTTCGTGCGGTTCAGTAGAGAGCAACATTTTACCCAAGGGCCCGCTCGTTATACGGATGCCACCATAGTAAAAGCGCTTGAGGAAAAGGGGATAGGAAGGCCGTCTACCTACGCTCCCATCATCTCCGTGTTGCTGGATCGATACTACGTGGTTCGCAAAAACCGTCAACTCGTGCCAACTGCGCTGGGAAGGGCTATAAACGATCTATTGGTGAAATCGTTCCCCGATGTGATCGATGTGAACTTTACAGCAGAGATGGAGACCAAGCTGGATAGGATAGAGGAGAATGGAGGGGAATGGGTGAGCATGGTACGGGAGTTCTATCTCCCTTTCCGAAAAAAGGTAGATCATGTTCTGGAAACGATGGAATCCATCAAAGGAGTTTTGGACGAAGAGACCGACTATGTGTGCGAACTCTGCGGCCGGAAAATGGTGAAGAAGTTGGGTCGGTATGGGTACTTTCTAGCTTGTTCAGGATTCCCTGCCTGCACGAATACGAAATCGATCCCTTTAGCAGACTGTCCCCGTCCAGGGTGTAACGGAAAGATCGTAGCGAGGAAAAAGGCAAAGGGACGAGGGAAGGAGTTCTACGGATGTACCAACTACCCTGCCTGTGATTTCATCACCTATTACAAGCCGCTGGAGACTAAGTGTCCTAAGTGTGGATGGTTCCTGGTTGAAAAGAGTGACAAGAAGCTTGGTACTCATAAGGCCTGTATTAATCCGGATTGTGATTATCTCCATTCGGCAGAAGAGGGGGAAGAATCATGAATAGAGATCCCCTTTTAGAGGGATATCTCATGTACTTAGCACAAGTCAGACTTCTTTCACCCGCTACGGTTCGTGGGTATAGGATGGATCTGGAAACCTTTTTTTTCTGGAAAGTGGGAATGGTGGGGTGGAACCTCAATCCTACTCACATCCGGCAGTACTTAGGATACCTATTTCAAAAAGGTCTCTCCCCTTCTTCCATAAACCGAAACCTTGCCGCTCTCCGGGGATTCTTCCAATGGTTACTGGACCAAGGGGAGGTGGATCGAAATCCCCTGGAAGGATTTGGAGGACTCAAAGTCGCTAAAACCCTACCTTCCGTGCTATTCGAAGAAGAGATCGATATGTTCCTGAGTAAGGAGGGGAACTCTTTCTTGGAGCTTCGGAACAATGCTCTATTCGAAGTCCTCTATTCCACGGGATGCAGAGTGGCAGAATTGGTATCGTTGAAGAGAACCCAATGGGCGTGGGGAGTGACTCGATTTAGGATTCTGGGCAAGGGGAAGAAAGAGCGGTTTGTATTCCTGGGAAAGAAAGCGCAAGAAGCACTGGCCCAATATGTTCCACTGAGGGATAAACGAGTTTCTTTGTATGGGAATAAGGAAGAAACGGCTCTGTTCGTCAACGCATTTGGAAGAAAACTCACCTCGCGTGGGGTTGCTTACCTGCTGAAGAAAAGGATGGAAGAACTGGGGATACAGAAACATGCAAGCCCCCATACGATCCGCCATAGTTTCGCTACCCACATCTTGAATAGAGGGGCAGATATTCGAATCGTGCAAGAACTTTTAGGACACTCGAGTCTATCTACCACACAGGTGTATACCCATATTGGGATCGATGCGTTGAAGGACGTTTACATTCGGGCTCATCCCCATGGTATGAGAAAAGCTTAGGAGGGTATGATGGGCATAGAAATACATGGGACTACCATTCTGGCTGTTCGAAAGGATGGGCGAACCGCTATGGCAGGAGACGGTCAGGTAACGATGGGTAATACAGTAATGAAGGGAAATGCCAAGAAGGTTCGGAAGGTGTACGACGATCGTGTGCTGGTGGGATTCGCGGGAGCAACAGCCGATGCGTTTACCTTGTTTGAACGATTCGAAACGAAGCTGAAGGAATATGGGGGGGAACTTACCCGAGCTGCGGTTGAACTAGCCAAAGATTGGAGAACCGATAGAGTTCTCCGGAGGTTGGAAGCTTTGTTGCTTGTCGCTGACAGGGAAAAGATGTTTCTTCTATCGGGAACAGGGGATGTGATCGAACCCGAGGAGGGAGTGATTGGAATTGGATCTGGAGGGCCTTTTGCCTATGCGGCTGCTTTGGCTTACTTACAGTCTTCCTCGTTGAGCGCTAGGGAAATTGCAGAAGCTTCCTTGAAGATAGCCTCTCGGATCTGTATTTACACGAACGATCGTATCCTCGTGGAGGAAGTTGGATGAAGCGAGTAATTGAAGAAATGACTCCTAGACAGATCGTCGAAGAACTGGATGCATACATTGTGGGGCAGGCGAAGGCAAAAAAAGCAGTGGCCATTGCTCTTCGGAATCGGATACGCAGGAAAATGCTCCCTCCCGAGTTGAGGGACGAAGTAGCTCCCAAGAACATCATCATGATCGGGCCTACGGGAGTAGGAAAAACGGAAATCGCCCGGCGGATTTCGAAGTTAACGGGAGCTCCTTTCGTTAAGGTTGAAGCTACCAAATACACGGAAGTAGGGTACGTGGGGAGGGACGTGGAGTCCATGGTGAGAGATCTCATGTCCGTAGGGGTAGCCATGGTGAAGGCGGAACTCCAAGAAGAGGTGCGGGAAGAAGCCTCGAAACGAGCAGAGGAAGCGTTACTGGACCTCCTGTTGCCAGGAATTCCTAGGACGGTGAGTCAAGAAAACAGTGAAGGATCCAATGAAGGAGAAATCCCCAACCCCACACGGGAAAAGTTTCGCAAGAAACTTTCCTCTGGGGAATTGGATGACAAGCAGGTAGAGATCCAAGTTACTCAATCGGCCTTTCCAGCCATCGAAATCTTCTCGGGAGCGGGATTCGAATCGATGGACTTGAACCTAGGAAATCTTGGATCCATCTTCGGAGGAAAAAAGAAGAAACGACGGGTAACGGTGAAGCAAGCTCGGGAGATCCTCTTGAACGAGGAGATGGAAAAGTTGATCGATACGGATCGGGTGGCAGAAATTGCTCGGGAACGAGTAGAACAGATGGGCATCATTTTTATTGATGAGATCGACAAGATCGCTTCCAAGGGGAACCGCATGGGCCCCGATGTTTCGAGAGAAGGAGTTCAACGGGATATTCTACCCATCGTTGAAGGAAGCAAGGTAAACACGAAATACGGGATTATTGACACCTCCCATATTCTTTTCATTGCTGCGGGAGCCTTTCATATCTCTAAACCTAGCGATTTGATTCCCGAACTCCAGGGAAGGTTTCCCATTCGGGTAGAGTTGGATCCTCTCACAAAGGATGATTTCGTTCGAATCTTAACTCAGCCGCAGAATGCGTTAACTAAGCAATACACCGCCTTACTCAAAACCGAAGGGGTAGAAGTCGACTTCGAGGATTCGGCTATCCACCGAATCGCGGAGATCGCAGCAGAGGTAAACGCTAGAACAGAGAATATTGGTGCTCGAAGACTGCACACCATCATGGAACTCGTGTTGGAAGAGGTTTCCTTCCACGCGCCAGAATTGAAAGGGCAAAAGATTCCCATCACTGACGAGTATGTGAACGAGCGGTTACGGAATGTGATGGAAAATCAAGACTTGAGTAGGTACATCCTATGAGTAGAGGGGAGGCATCAAGGTCGGAATCCTCTAAGGTATGGGGGAAATCCAGTCGAGGATAGAAGGAGAGGGATAGAACGATGTTCGGTTTAACCATGCTTACGGGGAATAGTTTCAGGAAGACCTTGGACATCCTTCATCGGGAGATGGACGTGAGTCTGTATCGGAGGGATGTAATTGCCAACAACATAGCCAACTCCGACACGCCTCATTTCAAACGGTCGGTGGTGAACTTCGAATCATCTTTGAAAGCTGCTTTGGCATCAGAGGTACCTTCGAAACACTTGCAACCCTTCCTTAAGGATCCAAGGCATATTCCCTTCGAGCGGCCTGTGGACTATCGAACAGTACGCCCTAGGAAAGTGCTAGATTTCCTTACCACTTCGAAAAACAACGGGAACAATGTGGACATCGAGCAGGAGACGATGAACGCTCTACATAACCAACTCCAGTATCAACTGATGAGCCAGGTGGTAGCTAGTTACTACAATCAAGTGAACCTTGTTCTACGGTAGGGGGAATAGATGGGACTGTATTCTTCAATTAACATTGCTTCTTCTGGTTTGACTGCCCAACGTCTACGTTTAGATGTGATCTCGGATAACATTGCCAACGCCAATACTACCCGAACTACTGAAGGAGGCCCCTTTCGCCGAAGTAGGGTTATTTTTCGATCTCGAGTGGATCAACCGTATTGGAAGAGCGTTTTCTTACCAAAGGCACTGGAAAACGAGGTCGGGAAAGGGGTTCGAGTGGTAAAGATCGAGAAGGATTACGCAGATCCTCCTCGATTGGTCTATGATCCGACACATCCCGATGCGATCAAATCAGGGCCCCGTGCAGGGTATGTGGAATATCCAAACGTGAATATCGTAACGGAAATGGTGGATATGATTGCCGCTTCTCGTTCGTATGAGGCGAACGTGGCAGTGATCAATGGTTCACGGAGTATGTTCTTGAAAGCCTTAGAAATAGGCAGGTAAAGGAAATGGACCCAAAAATTTCAAGCAAGGATGCTATTGGACATAAGATATTCCTACAAACTTCGGATCCTAGACATTTGAAAGGCTCGAGGGGATCGCCCCCTACTGCAAAGTCGAAGGATTTCAAAGGGATGGTGATGGATGAATTAAATACAGTAAACAATTTGCAATTGAAGAGCGATATGCTTTCTAGAAGACTGGTAACGGATCCCGATTCAGTAGATGTGCATGATGTGACCATTGCGTTGGCCGAGGCAAATATGGCATTGAATATTACCAAAGCAGTGGTAGATCGGGTAATCCGAGCATACAGGGATATTATTACTGCTCGCTAGTGGCGAGGAGGTATCAGTCGTAACATACTTCGTGTCATGGGGAGGGGGACATGAATCCATTGTTGGCACAGATCCTTGAACGGATCACTACCGTCTGGAAGAAATGGACGGTTACCCAGAAACTTATTTTTATAGGGGTTCTAGTTGGAGTTATAGGGGGAGTGGTACTTCTTGCCACTCTCAGTAGCGCTCCTTCGATGGTGCCTCTTCTGTATCGGAGCATTCCCAACGAACAGGAAATGGCCCGCATCACCCAACGTTTAGATCAGGAGGGGGTGCGGTACGAGCTAACTTCGGATCAGCGGATTTTGGTTCCCGACGAGAAGACTGCGAAGCGGCTTAGGGCGATTCTTGCCCGAGAGAACCTGATCCCCAAAGGAACGGATCCCTGGCAAATCTTCGATGTGGAACGGTGGACCATCACGGATTTTGAACGGAACGTGAATCTTCGACGGGCTATCACGAGAAGTCTAGAGCAACATATAACAGCGTTGGACGACGTGGATGCAGCCAGCGTCACCATCGTGATGCCCGAGGACAAACTCTTTGCGGAGGATCGTAATCCTGTTACCGCTTCCATCATCATCACTCCGAAACCGGGGTCTGATATCACTCAAAATCGTAAGAAGATCGAAGGAATCGTTCGTCTTGTTCAGTATGCTGTAGAGGGGTTGAAACCCGAGAACATTACCATAACGGATCAGAACGGTTTGGTGTTGAACGATTTTGCGGGGCTTGCCGATGTGGATCGATTGGAATTGGCCAAACGGGAGATGAAGACCACGCGGGAATTGGAAGCCCAGTATAAAAAATCTATCCTTGCTGCCCTTAGGCAGATCTATGGAGAAGACAGAGTCCAAATTATCAATCTCGATATTACCCTCGATACCAGTAAGAAAAAGGTAGACACGGAAGAACATTTCCCCATCGTGATCAATCCAGATAACCCGAAGACCCCGTACGACGAATCTGCCATGGAAGGTTCCAAGACACTATCCATCACTCTTTCAAAAGAGGTAACCGAAGAGAAGTTCGAAGGAACAGGATTCAATCCTGAAGGCCCTCCCGGACAGGAAGGACAAGCTCCACCGGCCTACAAAGATCTACAGAACATGGTGGGTAGGTACTCTAAAAACTCAGTGATTCAGAACGAAGTAGTAAATACCCGGAAAGTTCAAGAGGAAAAAGCTCCCTGGGAAATTCGGCGTGTCACTTGTGCTGTAGCCATCGACGGAGTCTGGAAATGGAAGTACAATGATAAGGGAGAGGCCATTCTAAGAAAGGATGGGAGCATCGAACGGGAATATGTTCCCTTGTCGGAAGCGGATATTGCAAAGGCAAAGGCTCTCGTTGAACATGCCATTGGGTACAACCGAGAGAGGGGTGATTCCGTTACTGTGCAGAACGTGATGTTCGATCGCACTGCACAGCACCAGAAGGAAGACAGAGAGTACAGGGCTAAACTACAACTGCAGCGTACTATCCTCTACATCATGCTCTCCGTTGCTATTCTCCTGGTTTCTTTCATTGTGTTTAGGTTAATTTCCCGAGAATTGGAACGGCGGAGACGCTTGCGGGAAGAAGAACTGGCTCGGCAACATCAAGCCATGCGGGAAGCAGCCCTTCGAGCAGCGGAAGAAGAGGGGGCCGAGGTGGAGATGTCAGTGGAAGAGCGGGCACGGTTGGAGCTTCAAGAGAACGCCATCAACATGGCAAGGGAACACCCGGAAGATGTGGCCCAGCTTATTCGCACCTGGTTGATGGAGGAGTAAGCTATGGCTAAGAAACCAGTAACGGGGGGGAGCGCTGCCGCTCCCGCAGCCCCAGCGGCAAAGAAAGGGGCGCCTACCCACAAGAAAGAACTTACCGGTAGACAGAAAGCGGCTATTTTTTTGGTAACGGTAGGATCGGAAGTATCAGCAGAAATTTTCAAACATCTCCGGGAAGACGAGATCGAAACGCTGACCTTCGAAATCGCTCGGCTAGAAACGATCGATGCGGAAGATAGGGACAAAGTTCTGGCGGAGTTCCAAGAACTGATGATGGCGCAAGACTTCATCACAACGGGAGGGATCGACTACGCCCGGGAATTACTGGAAAAGGCGTTGGGTTCCCAGAAGGCCGTGGATATTATCAACCGTCTTACCTCGAGCCTCCAAGTCAGACCCTTCGATTTTATCCGAAGAACCGATCCTACCCATCTATTGAACTTCATCCAGCAGGAACATCCCCAGACTATTGCCCTGATTCTCGCTTATCTGGAACCCCAGAAAGCATCCATCATCCTTTCTAGCCTACCCCACGAGATCCAATCGGATGTAGCGAAACGGATTGCCACGATGGACCGGACATCCCCCGAAGTACTGCGGGAGGTGGAACGGGTACTGGAGAAGAAACTCTCTACCCTTTCTTCGGAAGATTACACCTCAGCGGGGGGAGTGGAGAGTATCGTGGATATTTTGAACCTGGTGGATCGTTCTACCGAAAAGTCCATCATCGAGTCACTGGAAGAAGAGGATCCGGAATTGGCCGAAGAGATCAAGAAACGGATGTTCGTCTTCGAAGACATTGTCATGCTGGACGATAGGGCTATTCAGAAGGTTCTTCGAGAGGTAGATACAGCGGAACTGGCCAAGGCTCTGAAAGCGGTAGACTCCGAAGTTCAGGACAAGATCTTCCGGAACATGTCTAAACGGGCAGCTACGCTATTGAAAGAGGACATGGAATACATGGGTCCCATCCGAATGAAGGATGTGGAAGAAGCCCAACAGAAAATCGTTGCCATCATTCGGAAATTGGAGGAACAGGGCGAGATTGTGGTTGCGCGTGGCGGGGAAGACGAATTGGTGGTATAGAGGGAGGTGTGATTCTTGGCCAAGAATGTATTTCGTCCCCATGAAATCATCCAAAGTAAGGAACGGGTGCTGATCAAACCACCGGAACTGATTCCTCCCCAGGTAGAGGAAGTGGAAGAGCTTCCTGCAGAAGAGTATTCAGGTCCTACCGCAGACGACTTACGCAGAGAAGCGGAACTTTTCCGAGCTAACTGGGAGAAGGAAAAGGAAGCCATGATTGCCTCTGCCAAAGCAGAGGCGGATAGGATCGTAAAGGAAGCAGAGCAAAGGGCTTTCGAGGTTTTGCAAAAGAAGAACGAAGAAGCTACTTTCCTTCGCAGACAAGCGGAAGAGGAAACTCAAAGGATAATAGAGGAAGCCCAACGGAAAGCCGAGGAGATCCTGAACGAAGCAAGACTCCGGGCAGCTGCAGAGGAAGGGGAAATTCGCAAGAGGGCTATGGAGGAAGGAAGGGAAGAGGGTTGGAAGGCGGGAAAAGCAGAGGTTGAACGGGTAATCGAACGCCTCCATGTGGTTCTTACGAAAGCAATAGAGAAAAGAAACGAGATCATCACCCAATCGGAAGCACAGATCGTACATTTGATCCTCCAAATCGCTCGCAAAGTTGTCAAAGTGATTTCCGAGAATCAGAAGAACATCGTAATGAACAACGTACTGCAAGCTTTACGGAAATTGAAGAGCAAGAGTGATGTCACTATACGGGTCAATCTCAGGGACCTGAATCTCGTTACCGAGCATGCCAAAGAAATCGTAGACATGATCGAGAATGTTAAGAGCATTACGGTATTGGAGGATTCATCGGTAGATCCTGGAGGCTGTATCATAGAAACGGATTTTGGAGAGATCGACGCTCGCATAGCCACCCAACTGCAGGAAATCGAAGATCGGATCCTACAAATAGCACCAATTCCCGAAAAACCCCTGGGTACCGACGAAAGGGGGTAAGGGATGTTTGAGAAGTACCAGGCGGTTTTGGAAAAACTGGATCCTATTCTCTGCTCTGGTCGAGTAGAGCAGGTGCGGGGGTATTTGGTGGAAGCTCAAGGGCCTATGGCCGTGATAGGAGAACTCTGTAGAATCCAGGTGAAATCTGAAGGTGTCCATAGACATGCTGAGGTGGTAGGCCTTCGAGGGAACCATGTTCAACTGATGTGTTTCGAAGATCTAGAGGGGGTCGAAGTAGGTTCCAAGGTCGTGGCAGAAGGTGAACCCCTACGGGTTCCAGTGTCAGAAAAGCTCTTAGGTCGAGTGCTGAATTCTCTTGGGAAGCCCATCGATGGGAAAGGGGAAATCCTTGCCGATGGATTCTATCCCATTCATCGTGCACCACCTCATGTGTTGTCCCGGCAACCCATCACTGAGCAGATCGAAACAGGCGTGCGATCGATCGATGGGTTCGTGGCCGTAGGAAAAGGCCAACGGTTGGGTATTTTTTCTGGTAGTGGAGTGGGAAAGTCTACCCTTTTAGGCATGATAGCCCGAAACACCCGTGCCGATGTGAACGTTATTGCCCTTATCGGAGAGCGGGGTAGGGAGGTTCGAGAGTTCATCGAACATGATCTTGGGAGGGAGGGATTAAGCCGTTCGGTCATCGTGGTGTCTACCTCGGATACTCCTCCCCTCGCTAGACTTCGGGGAGCCTATACGGCAACAGCTATTGCAGAGTACTTCCGGGATCAAGGAAAAGATGTGATGCTTTTGTTCGATTCTATCACGCGATTCGCCAGGGCGCAGCGGGAAATCAGTTTAGCTTTAGGAGAGCCACCCGCAACGAGGGGATTTACCCCTTCTGTGTTCGCAAATATCCCCAAACTTCTGGAGCGGTGCGGGACTTCAGAGCGAGGTACCATCACAGGGTTCTATACAATCCTTGTGGAAGGCGATGATATGGATGAACCGATCTCGGACACGGTTCGGGGAACTTTGGATGGACATTTATACTTAAGTAGGAAACTAGCCCAAAGGTCTCAGTATCCCGCTGTGGATGTATTGGGTTCGGTATCCCGGTTGGCCATTAAAGTCATGCCTCCTGAAGTAGCCCGAGCTTCATCCCTCCTTCGTCGTTTATTGGCTGTTTATGCCGAAGCAGAGGATCTAATCAATGTGGGGGCTTATGTTCGAGGCACGAATCCAGAGATCGACAATGCCATCACCCTCATGCCTGTCATACGGGACTTTCTCATGCAGCAAATCGATGAGAAAGCTCCTCTAGAAGAAACCCGGAGGAGATTGTTAGAAATAGCTGCATCGTTGGAGGGACCTAGGGAAAGAATGGAGGCTGAGAATGAGGAGGTTTAGGTTTCGACTGGAACCATTTCTCCGTATTCGAATGTATCGAGAAAAGACCTCGGAATTGGAACTTGCTAGAGCGGTGGGAACTTGTATTGCCCTCCAAGGGCACTTGCAGGATGTGAAGAGAGAAATCCAAGAAAATACCGCTTGTTCCGTCGGAGGGATTCTATTGGATATTTCCGATCTACAGGCCCGCAGTGCGTACAGAACATGGTTGGAGAAAGATCTTCGATCGACAAAGGAACAACTTGACCGTGCAGAAAGGGAAAGGAAGAAAAAACAGGAACAGTATCTATCCGCTTCTAAAGATCGAAAGATTCTGGATAAGCTGAAAGAAAAGAAAGCGGAAGAGTACTATGATGCTCAGTGGAAGGAAGAGTTTAAGAGGATGGATGAAGTAGCGGATCGATTCGTTCTGCAGGCAAAGGTGGAAGAGGGGAGGGAGTAGTCGATGGCTCTCTATGGGAAGGTAGGAGCAGCACCCCGAATCATTGTCCTGGTGCTTCTCATATTGGTGCTTACCATTGGAGGTGCCCTTTGGTTCGATTATCTTGGGATCCTGGACGTAAAGAACGCAGCAGCCCCGATTTTACGATTGATGGGGATCCAGCCTCCCGCGAAGTTGCCGGAAACGGATACCACATACCTTTTAGAAATAGAGAGATTGGGAAAATTAAAGGAAGCCTTAGATCTACAATCCGAAGAGCTTAGACGGTTCGAAGAAACGTTGAAAGCGAAAGAGAAAGAGATCAACCAGAAGATGGCTGAACTGGAGGAACAGCGAAAAGCTCTGCAGGATCAAGAAAAATCCTTCAATCAACGGGTAAGATCGTACGAAAATAAAAGAGCGAACCTGGAGCAGAATGCAAAATACCTTACGGGAATGCCTCCTGCTCAGGCTGTGGCGATTCTATTGAAGATGGACGATCAGGATATGATCGAGCATTTACGGATGGTGGAAGAGTTGGCTCGAAATGCCGGGGAAGAATCGGTAGTAGCCTTCTGGCTGTCCCTCATGCCTGCGGAGCGCGCTGCTACGATTCAACGGAAGATGACTCTAAGGAGGAGCGAATGATCTTAGTGCCACGAGGGGAGGGGTTCGAATCGCACGCCCTCGACGGGGATCAAGCACGGAGCACCCTGAAATCCAAGGGAAAATCCAAGTCCCTTTCAGAATCCCTCGTAGGTTTTGCGGAACTACTGAGATCCTTTTCCGCTATCAATCTATCCAAATCGGTGGATGGTAAAGGGCGCGCGGGGGAAGAACCACGGATTCGGGGTACTGATATGTTTTCCCTCGCAAGAGGTGGACTCACTTCTCCCTTGACTTCTGCGATACCATCTAGGCTCGCCGAGCAGAAATTTCGCTCTATTGAAGGGAACCGTGGGCAGACTTCTACGAAGGCACAATCCAATCAGTTAGTAAAAGGTCAAGGAGAAAGAAGAATACGGGAACCGGGCAGTTACTTTCAAACCATCAATGGTAAAGAAAAAGAACAGGCATCATCAGAGAAGGTGTTCACTGAAAGACTTAAAAAAGAAGGCGTCATTAGGATCGAAGGAAAGGTTCGGAAACCCACTATCGGTGGGATGGAAAAACAATCGAGGACAGGAGGGAACCTACAAGATCCCGCACTAGGAGTATCCAATGCCGGGGAGAATGAGAAGAACGCGGTTGCCCGTCGCAGCGGTTCCAGCACAAAAGATCTTGGATCTGAAACCGCTAAGAGGAAAGAGGGGATTCAGGGAAAAGCGAAAACTTTGTCCGGTGTAAAAGAGAAGGTAGTTCAGACTTCCACAAGCGAAACCCTCTTCCCTAGAGAGGGAGAAAAGGTAAAAATAGAATCTAACCTTCCGACATTCGAACTTCGATTGGATGTATCCGCAGACTATCGAAAGATGCTAGACCAGGGAGGTCTATCAACTGGATCCCATGGGATAGCACGAGAAACCATCTTACAGCAGTTGCAGGAAAAAGCGAACCCTCAGATCGTACAACACGCCCAGTTCTTCCTGAAAGACCGAGAGGATGGAGAGATTCACCTCGTCCTGAAACCTGAACAATTGGGGGAAGTAAGAATTCGGTTGCATCTTCAGGATCGTCTAATAGAAGGTCATGTAACTGTCGAAAATTCTACTGTGAAGGAACTGTTCGAACAGAACAAAGGAGAGTTGGCTCAAGCGTTTCGAGAACAGGGATTCGAGATGTCCCAACTGGAAGTTTCCGTGGGCAGGGATTCCCAACACAGGAAGACCGAGCAAGAGCCGGTTCATTTACGTCAGGTCAATGTCATGAGAATAGCCGAACAGGTTCCTTCGGTAGATAGAGGTTGGATGGATATACATCGCTTAGTCGATTACTACGCTTGAGACAAGGTAGGGGTGGTATGGATATATCTGTAATAACAGGTTCCGATCTGATGGATCTTTCCAAGCGGGTGGATGGGATCAACCGAAACCTTCAAGAGAGCCGAGGAGTAAAACGAACGCTGGATAAGGACGATTTCCTGAAACTCCTCATAACTCAGCTTTCCCATCAGGATCCAACCCAACCAATGGAGGATAGGGAGTTCATCGCACAGATGGCTCAGTTCACTGCTTTGGAGCAGATCACAAATTTGAACAAAGAGTTTTCATCGGTAGCAAGACTGATAGCAAATAGTCAAGCCATTGGATTGTTGGGAAGAACAGTGGAAATCATTGATGGAGAATCGTTGGTTCGTGGGACGGTGCGAGAGGTTCTGGGGGGGGAATCACCGCAGCTATTGGTAAATAATCGATACTATGATTACGGCGCAGTGAAACGCGTAATGGAGTGAGGGAGGTTAAGCCGGTATGATGCGATCATTGTATGCGGGGGTTTCGGGTCTTCAGAACCATCAGGTTCGGATGGATGTGTTAGGTAACAATATCGCCAATGTGAATACGGTAGGATTCAAGAAGGGAAGGGTAAACTTTCAGGATCTTATTTCTCAAAGTATGGCCGGGGCGGCCCGACCTACGGATGAGTTAGGAGGAGTAAACCCGAAGCAAGTGGGGCTGGGGATGAACATCGCAGCCATCGATACAATCCATACCCAGGGGTCGTTGCAGACAACTGGTGTGATGACGGATCTGGCGATACAAGGAGATGGATTTTTCATCCTACGTACCGGGAATAAACACCTGTACACCCGAGCGGGAGCCTTTGGCTTGGACGAAAATGGCCATCTAGTGAATCCTGCCAATGGAATGAGAGTACAGGGATGGCAAGCTCAAGAGGAAGGGGGACGCACCTTTATTAATACTTCTGCAGCCCTTGGGGACTTGCGAATCCCTGTGGGAGGCAAAGACCCTGCAAAGGCTACACAGCAAGTATTTCTTGCCTGTAACCTTGACAAGCGAACTCCAGAAATACCCGCTGGTGCAGGTCCCGAAGCTATTCGGGAAGGAACATGGACGATGAGTTTCGATATATACGATTCCTTCGGAAACGTGCATACCCTGCGAGTAGATTTTGCCCGGAGAGCGGGAGAGCCCAACCGCTGGAATGCTACGGTGACAGTGGACCCGGAAGCAGGGAATACCAACACTCAGGTAGAACTGGGAGCTCCGGGGAATAACAATGCCAACACTTTCATCGTGGAGTTCAGCAATCTAGGTACTCTATTAGCCGTAGAAGACGCAGCGGGAGATCGGTTGACCGAAGGGGCCTTGCAGGTACAGGTAGGATTCGATGTGGTTGGCGCTACTCCTCCGGCTGGAGGAGGGCCCGTGCGACAGACCTTCAATCTGAATCTAGGAACCGTAGGAAGTGTGACCAATACCGTCACCCAGTTCGCAGAGAAGAGTTCCACCAAGGCCTTTAAACAGGACGGTTATGGGATGGGGTATTTAGAAGCCTTCAAGATAGACCAGTCTGGAGTAATCACCGGTGTGTTTTCCAACGGGAATAACCGGGAACTTGGTCAAATTGCCCTGGCAAGTTTTGTCAATCCCAGTGGGCTGGAAAAAGCGGGTGAAAACACCTACGCGGTTACCAACAACTCCGGTGAACCGAACGTCTCTCCTTCGGGGATTGCAGGGAAGGGAAAGATCATAGCCGGCGCACTGGAAATGAGCAACGTGGACCTAGCTGAACAATTCACCGACATGATCGTGACCCAGAGAGGGTTCCAGGCCAGCTCTCGAACGATCCAGACCTCGGATCAGATGCTGCAGGAACTCTTAACACTCAAGAGGTAAGAGGGGTAGGATAGGGATGAATGATTAGAGTAACGAGATTGGATGGGAAGGTTTACTATGTAAACCCTCATCAGATCGAATACATCGAGGAAAACCCTGATACAACCCTCATCATGCTCTCGGGTAAGAGACTGGTAGTCAAAGAAGACTACCAGTCTATTTTTAAGGAAATCGTGGAATACAGACGGATGATCGGTTGTTTCAAGAATGAGGAGTAGGGTGCGATGGACATTGCAACGATAGGTGGCTTAGTCGCCGGATTCATCTTTATCATTCTCGGTATCCTTCTAGGGGGAGCGTCCCCCATGATCTACTGGGACGCTGCTTCGGTCATGATTACCATCGGAGGCTCCTTTGCTGCATTAATGGTGGCGAATCCCCTTTCCAGAGTGCTAGCCTCGGTGAAGTATGCGGCCATCGCTACCCGAGTTCCCAAACTTGAGTTGGAACGGATCATTCGGATCTTGGTTGAGTTTTCAGAACGCGCGAGGCGGGAAGGACTTTTGGCGTTGGAGGACAATCTGCAGGAGTTGGACGATGAATTTATGCGGAAGGGGGTTCAGCTAGTGGTGGATGGTACGGATCCTGAGATCATTAAAAGCATCCTCTACAACGAGTTGAATCAAATCCAGGAAAGGCACGCCACAGCCATCAAGGTATTCGAGGATTGGGGGAAATTGGCCCCCGCTTTCGGAATGATCGGAACCCTCATTGGGTTGGTCGCGATGCTGGCTAAGTTGGAGGATAAATCCTCTATCGGACAAGGGATGGCCGTAGCCCTCATTACGACCCTATACGGAGCCATCATGGCCAACCTCGTGTTCATACCAATCGGCGCGAAGCTTGGCGATCGGGACAAGATGGAGACGTTGACAAAGGAAATCATTATCGAAGGCATTCTCTCCATTCAATCGGGAGACAACCCTCGAATTCTATTGGAAAAGCTCATTGCCTTCTTGCCGCCGGCGCAGAGGGAATCCTTGAAACAGGAATCGGGGAAGGAGTAAAGGGATCGTATGGCAGAATTGAAGAAGAAGCAAAAGTGTCCCGAAGGTACTCCGGATTGGATGGTTACCTATGGGGACATGACCTCTCTTCTTCTCACGTTCTTCATTATGATGTTCAATATTTCCGAAGTGGACATCACGCAGATGCGGATCGTGCTGGCAGCTTTTCAAGGGTTGGGATTGTTGACGGGGGGGAACACGTTACAAGCAGGGAAATTAGCGGAACTAGGGAATACCATTGAATCCCTCCCCTCTGTTGATAGGGGAAGAGCTCTGGATCGAGCTAGAAAACGGGCCATCTCGGAGTTCCAGCCCGAACTGAAAACCAAGAAAGTTCGAATCAAGGAGGATGAACGGGGTTTAGTTATCTCCCTGGCTGCGGATGCCTACTTCGATCCAGGAAGTGCCGAACCCCGAATGGAGGAAGCACGTCCCACCCTGACACGATTGGCTGACTTGCTTACTTCGGAGGATTTGAAGGATAAAAAGGTCAGGATCGAAGGGCATACGGATGGAACTCCTACGGGCCCTCCTTGGAAGAGCAATTGGGAGCTTTCCGCTGCAAGATCTATAAATATTCTCCATCGTCTAGTGGAGTATGGAGTCAACGAGCGACAATTCCAGGTAGCCGGTTTTGCCGATACAGTTCCCTTGGCAAAAGAAGATACTCCGGAAGGAAGGGCTTACAACCGAAGGATCGATATCATTATACTATCGGAAGGACATCTATGATCCATAGGGAAAGGAGAACGTATGTCGGATGATATGTTCGAAAACGAAGGCGAGGGAGGGGCTGCCGGTGAGCAAGTACAAGCGGCTAAAAAGGTAGGATTCCTTCCCGCCATCGTGATCCAAATCCTGAAATGGGTAGCCTTGGCATTGGGAGCCATTCTCTTTATCGTCACGGTTGTGGTGATAACGGTGCGGATCATGGGTGTGGGATCTCCCTCAGTAACCCAGCAGCCTACTTCAAAAGAGTACGAAGGAAAAGAACCGATCTATGATTGGTATTCGAATGTTGGGGAGATCCGAGGACGAACCGCAGACGATGTACCTCACACGATCATTGTCGATGTGCGTATCGGGTACAAACAGGGAGATAAAGCGATGCAAGCAGAGCTGATTGCCCGTACGCCCCAGATCAGGGATATCATCCGACGCTTCTTTACTTCGAAGAAAGTCGATGAACTGAGACCTACGAACGAGGAGAATTTAAAATTGGAACTTCGGGATCGGATCAATGATATCATGACCAGCGGCAAGATACAGAAGGTCATTTTCGATACCTTTACTGTGATTGAATTTTGAGCAAAAATATGTAATATATAAAGAGAGGGAGCAAGGGAGGGGTGAAAAAGGATGACAGAGGTCCTGTCTCAGGATGAAATAGATCAATTGCTTACCGCTATTTCTGCAGGAGACGTCGAAGCAGAGGAAGTACCCAAACCCGCAGAACAACGCAAGATTAAGATCTACGATTTCAAGAGACCCGATAAATTCTCCAAGGAACAAATCCGGACAGTCTCCATCATGCACGAAACCTTTGCTCGACTTACCACCACGTCCCTCAGTGCGCAACTCAGGAGCCTGGTACAGGTTCACGTGGCGTCGGTAGATCAGCTGACCTACGAAGAGTTCATCCGTTCCATTCCCAACCCCACTACATTAGCAGTAATAAACATGGATCCTTTGAAAGGATCCGCCATTCTAGAGATCGATCCTGCCATTACCTTTTCCATTATAGATCGGTTGTTTGGAGGAAAAGGGGAAAGTGCAAAGGTAACCCGAGATCTTACCGACATTGAACAGTCCGTAATGGAAGGAATCATCGTTCGTGTCTTGGGGAATATGCGTGAAGCCTGGAGCCAAGTGATTGATCTACGCCCCCGATTAGGCCAGATCGAAACCAACCCACAGTTTGCTCAGATCGTTCCTCCCACCGAGATGGTGGTACTGGTAACCTTGGAAACGAAGGTAGGGGATGTGGAGGGGATGATGAACTTCTGTATCCCTTATCTTACCATCGAACCCATCATCTCCAAACTCTCGGCGCAGTACTGGTATTCTTCTGTCCGTAGGGGAGCTACGACGGAAAACCTCAATATCTTGCGGGAACGCCTCTCTACAGTGGAAGTCACGGTAGTGGCAGAAGTGGGAAGTATGCAACTTACCGTGCGAGAAGTGCTCGCCCTTACGGTGGGGGATGTAGTCCGGCTTCCCAATGTTCGGGCTACCGATCCAATGGTGTTGAAGATCGGGAATCAACCAAAGTTCCTCTGCAAACCCGGAGTGGTAGGAAAAAAATTAGCCGTTCAGATCATCAAGAAGCTCGAGGAAGCAGAAGAGGAAGAGTTTGAAGAGCTGACGGCGGAGGGGGAAGAGTAGTATGAGTGATGGATCGTTAACACAAGATGAAATAGATGCCTTGTTGCAAGGATCTGCGTCCTTCGATTTGGGAGCAAAGGGGCAAGCCCCTTCAACAGGGAGTGCTCTAACTCCTGCGCAACGGAGTCAATTCGAAGGGATCCTTCAGAAGACAGTGGCATCCCAAGCTTCGAACCTCTCCATGCTGGTTACAAAAACGGCTACCTATGGTCCTATCAAAGTAGATGTGATACCCCGGGAAAAACTCCTTCAGGCTCTAGAGGATCAAGTCGTTCAGATTTCTGTGCCTTTTTCAGAAGGGTTGTCGGGGGAACACCTGTACATTCTTCCCGAAAGTTTAGCCGTCTCGATTGCAGGTCTCATGATGGGACAACAGGGTATCGAACTAAACGAGGCAGCCCTTTCCGCTTTACAGGAGGCTATAGGCCAGATTTCCGGGCCTGTTCTTACCGCATTGGGAGATTCACTACGCTCAACCGTGCTGACGGAACCCCCAACTGCCACTCAAATTCCCAAGGACGCTCTGTCGGTTTCCTCCGATACCTTGGTGGTTGCATCCTATCCGATTATGATAGAAGGGGAAATGCCGGCTGACATGCTGGAAGTTTTCACTCCAGAACAGGTAACTGCGATTCTTTCGAAAGCACCAGCCGCCTCTCCTTCTGTGGCGCCAAAGGCAACTCCCACAATGGGGCAAGGCGCTGGGTTCGCTCAGCCCTCGATGGGTCCTGCGATGGGAGGCTTTCAGGGGGCGCCTGGAGGTGGGGCTGCATCTCCGTTCCCAGGAATGCCCTTTGGCGGCACTCCTCCTGTGACACCTCCGAACGTACAACCAGTACAATTCCCAAGTCTACAACCGGGGCCACCGTCAGTAGAACATGGCAACATCAGCTTGCTGATGGATGTTTACATGGAAATGACGGTGGAACTCGGACGAACTAAAAAGTTGATCAAAGAGATTCTAGGGATGGGGGAGGGGACAATCATTGAATTGGATAAATTGGCTGGTGAACCAGTGGATATCCTTGTTAACCACAAGCTGATTGCCAAGGGCGAGGTAGTGGTCATAGACGAGAATTTTGGGGTACGAGTAACAGAAATTGTATCACCCATGGAGAGGATGAAAGATTTGACGTAGTTATTTCTACATCTCCGTGAGTTTCCAGGTGAAAGGGAGGGGAACCTGAAACGAACGAACCTATTCAGTATTTTGATAGCGGTATGTCTGCTATCTAGTTTGGTGGAGGCTCAAGAAGTAAAGAAGACCCCACCTCAGAACAGTCCCAATGAGAAAGAACTAGTATTCTCGGAAAATCGTGCTCCTGCAGGAGGAGAAGAGCGAGTTATCTCTCCTTTTGGGATATGGGATTTTCTTCGGATGCTTTTAATCCTGGGATTCGTTCTAGCCTTGGTGTACGGGTTTTTCCACTATTTGAAGAAACTATCATCCCCGCGTGAAACTGGTCTTGAGGTAATTCGTTTATTGGAAAGTAGAGCTCTTTCCGGAAATAAACAATTACATCTGGTAGAAGTGGGAGAACATGTTGTATTGATCGGGACATCGGAGAGTGCAATTCAACTCTTACTCGAATTGAAAGACAGGGAGACAATCGATGCGATCCGATTGAAAGTTTCGGAGTTGCCTTCCGGTAGGCAACCCAAGCGTTTCTTCGATCTTGTTCGACAATACTTTCAACGGAAGCCTGGAGGAGGACCGGAAAAAGGCTTGGATACTTCGGGGGAATCGGATTCATCAGGGGATGAGTCCCTCGATTTCATCCGCAAACAGAGAGAGCGATTGACTAAATTACACTGAAGGCTGCGTTTTTTGGGAGGGGAACGATGCCAAGACCGATCTTGCTACTACTGATAGTCCTAGGGTTTTATTTTATAGGAAGCTCGCATTTAGAGGCGCAAGCTGCCAGGAACCAACCGAATCAAGCCTTCAATATACCCTTTGTGGATCTTACGATTCGGCAACCAAACACGAATCAAGAAGTGGCTTTTTCCTTGCAACTTCTTTTAGTCCTAGCGGTGTTGAGTCTTGCTCCATCACTGGTGATCCTCATGACCTCCTTCCTGCGAGTAGCCATCGTGTTCGACTTCGTCAAACGGGCACTATCCCTACAACAAGTTCCTCCGAACCAGGTCCTAATGGGAATTGCCCTGTTCCTGACCCTCTTCATTATGTGGCCTACTGTGAACGAAATGTATACTACTGGATACGCCCCCTTTTCGAGGGGTGAAATAGGATTGGAACAAGCGTACCGCAATATGGAAAGCCCGTTGCGATTGTTCATGTACCGTCAGATGCGGACAAGACCTGACAATATTCGATTGTTTATGCGGCTTTCCAACCGGCCTAGACCGAATAACCTCGCCGAGGTTCCTACGTATGTGCTGATTCCTGCATTTATTCTCCATGAGATGACAGTCGCTTTCAAAATAGGGATTCTTCTGTTCATCCCTTTCATCATCATCGATATGGTAGTAGCGTCCGCATTGATGTCCATGGGAATGATCATGCTCCCTCCCGTGATGATCTCCATGCCTTTCAAGTTGATTCTCTTTGTCCTTGTGGATGGATGGGGATTGTTGACGGAACAACTCATTCGAAGTTTCGGATAAAGGAGGCGATAGATGAGTGTTGGATATGCGGTATACCTTCTTAGAAGTGGGATCTTCCAAATTCTGATCCTCTCCGCTCCGATTCTCCTAATTGGCTTGGTCGTAGGACTCATCGTTTCTGTCCTTCAAGCTACTACTTCGATTCAGGAGCAAACGTTGACCTTCGTTCCAAAGATCGCCGCTATTCTTTTGGCTCTAGTGTTCTTCGGCCCTTGGATGTTCGCTAGCTTGGCTCAGTACACGATTCAGTTGTTTCAACAAATTCCGGCCATGGTACGGTAGAAGGAGGAAGAGGGAGATGACGGTGGGAGAATTGGCCCAGAATGCACCTCTATTCTTTTTAATTTTTGCTCGGGTATTCGCGCTGATTCAAACTGCACCCCTCCTATCGTCCGATGCGATTCCAGAGATTGCGAAGATCGCTCTGGGTTTCTTGGTTAGCATGCTCATCTTCCCTTCTGTAGCAGCGGCTGGCTATCCTATTCCTCCCTATGTGCTTCAGTATGTCCTGCTTCTCGTGGGGGAAGCTTTTGTGGGAATTCTGGTTGGATTCTTCCTTTCCATGATCTATTCTGGGTTCCAACTAGCGGGCCAGTACTATGCTTTTCAAATGGGGTTTGGTGCTTCGGAAGTTTTCGATCCCTTAGCAGAAATCGAGCTTCCTATCATGGGACAGTTCTTGAACCTCATTGCCATGCTAATTTTTCTTCTAGTCGGTGGGTTCCAAAAGATCTTTTTGATTGGCGTGTATCAATCCTACAAGGCTTTTCGGGCCATCGATCTAGTGACCAGAAAAGACCAGCTCTTCCCTTTCCTCTTTCAGGGCATGACGCATCTGTTCCAACAATCTCTCGTGATCGCTTTCCCCATCCTAGGAGCGTTGTTTCTCGTTTCTCTTACTCTGGGATTATTCGCGAAAGCAGCACCTCAGATGAATCTGCTGATGATGGGGTTCCCCATTTCCATCGGAGTGGCATTTTTAATCCTTTTCGTCAGTTTACCTTTCTTAGTGGAACTGTTTTCTGCCGTCATCGATTACAGTTTCCAAGAGGTGGAGCGGATATGGGCCAGCCCAAGCAGGTAGGAACGATGAAGCTTGATGAAATACGAGAGGTACTTATCCTAGATTACTCCTTTCTCCCACAGGCAGTTCGTTTAACACAGGTGCACCTTCAATGGTTTGCCGCAGAGGATGAGGGGCGAACAGAAGAGCCGACGGAACACAAACTTCGGAAAGCCAGGGAAGAAGGCAGGGTAGCCAAATCTCAGGATCTCGCTTCTACGATTGTGCTATTGATGGTGATAGTAACGATCGCTTTGTTGGGTTCCTATTATCTAAAGACTCTTCGAGAAATGGTGTATTATTTTATCCGTAAAACAGGCGATGCAGGAGCCGGATTCGATAGAACCCTCTTTGTAGCATTCCTTCAATACTTCATACGGTTGTTGGCACCCGTAGCAATAGTGGGATTTGTGGCAGCGATTCTTGGTAACGTGGTGCAGTTTGGCTTCCTTTTCTCGGTAAAGCCGATCGTACCCGATTTGAATAGGATAGTCCCCAATGTGTCTCGTTACCTACAACGCACCCTATTCTCTTCCGAAGCTCTCTTCAATCTGGCAAAATCTATTCTGAAAATCGGGTTAATCGGTATCATCGCCTATTTCAATATCAAAGGCTCTATGGGTTGGATTCTTAGTATGATGAAGGTTCCCTTCCTTGCTTCAGTGGGAGGTATTGCATCCTTGGCCTTTCGCATCATGGCAGAATCTACCCTCGTGCTTCTAGCCCTTTCCGTGGTGGATTATTTCTTCCAGAAACGGCAGTATCTGGAATCCTTGAAGATGTCTCGGCAGGAATTGATCGAGGAGCGCAAGACTTATGAAGGGGACCCTCTGATTCGAAGCCGACTCCGGCAACGAATGCGGGAACTGATGACGAGAACCATGATTCAGAATGTACCCAAGGCAGATGTTGTAGTGACGAACCCCACTCATTACGCGGTAGCTTTAGAGTATAAAAGCGACACGATGGAAGCACCTATGGTAACGGCAAAGGGGCAGGATCTCATTGCGGAAAACATCAAGCGAGTGGCAAATGAGCATGGGGTTCCTATTGTTGAAAATAAACCCTTGGCTCGAGCACTGTATACCGAGGTGGAGATCGGAGATGTTATTCCTATCAAGTTCTATGAAGCGGTAGCGGCAGTTCTAAAACAGGTATACAGCATGCAGAAGGAGAAAACGGCAAATGGCTGATGTACAAACGATCGTTTCCAACGCTTTTCTAAAGCAGAAGAGCGACGCGTTGGTAGCGGTGGGCGTCATCGTGGTGGTGATGATGCTCATCATTCCCTTACCTACTTTCCTTCTCGATACCTTCATGGCCATCAATTTAGTGTTGAGCTTATTGATCATCCTCATTACCCTATACTCCCATAGGGCATTAGATTTTTCCGTCTTCCCTACTTTATTATTGGTGGTAACCATCTTCGGGTTAGCTCTGAACGTCTCTTCCACCCGGTTGATCCTTGCAATGGGACATAAGTTTGATGGGAAGCTGATTCGGGCTTTCGCCAGCTTTGTAGTAGGAACTCGAGGAGCCGAAGGACTGGTGATCGGATTCATCATCTTTATCATCATCATCGCGGTTCAGTTCATCGTGATCACGAAAGGAGCTACCCGCATCGCCGAAGTAGCGGCGCGGTTTACCCTCGATGCTCTACCCGGGAAGCAGATGGCCATAGAGGCGGAGTACAACTCGGGATCCATCTCAGAGGAGGAGGCAACGAGAAGAAAGAACGACCTTCAACGGGAAGTGGATTTTTATGGAGCGATGGATGGAGCTTCGAAGTTCGTTTCAGGAAACGTGAAAGTAGGTATTCTTATCACTCTGATCAACATGATCGGAGGGATGATCGTAGGAATGAGTCTCCACGGAGAAAATCTTTCCACAGCAATAAACACATACATTGCCCTTACCATTGGAGATGGGTTGGTCTCGCAGTTCCCCGCTCTTCTCGTTTCCACTGCCACAGGTTTGATCGTGACACGAGCCGTTTCCGATGGATCCTTTGGCTCCGATGTAACCAAACAGTTCTCCCGACAATCCCGAATCTATTGGATTGCGGCGTTCTTCCTTGTGGTGTTATCTTTCTTACCGGGGTTCCCCTGGTACATCCTCTTCCCCATGGGTGTGTTGTTCGCGTATTTTGCTTATACGTTAGGGAAAAAGGAGGCAGTCCCTTCCCAGGTAGAAGCGAAAGCAGCCAAAGCAAGACCAAAAGAAGCCCAAGCGGAAATTTCTCCCGTGGTGCCCCTCGATCCTATCTCATTGGAGTTGGGGTATGGATTGATTCCCCTGGTAGACAAAGATCAAGGGGCTGAACTTCTCGATCGAATCACCAGAATCCGCAAAGAAACAGCCCTAGATATAGGGCTGGTAGTCCCTAGGATACGGATCATCGACAACATGCGGTTGGATCCTTCCGAATACTGCATCAAGATAAAAGGAGTGGAGGTCGGGAAGGGGAGCCTTCGGTTGGGGAGCTACCTTGCCATCAATCCAGGGAAAGTGAAAGAGGAGGTTCCTGGCGAACCTACGCGGGATCCTGCCTTTGGATTGCCCGCCCTATGGATTGCAGAGGAGGATCGGGATAGGGCTGAGCGAGCGGGGTATACCGTGGTGGATCCTCCTTCCATCATTGCTACCCATTTGACGGAAATAATCAAACGGCACGCCGCTGAAATCCTTGGACGGCAGGAACTGCAGGCCATCCTCGATACTTTGAAAAAGGATTACCCTGCCGTAGTAGAGGATGTTCTGAAGCATCTCAATTTGGGAGAGATCCAGAAAGTTCTTCAAGGTCTGCTTCGGGAACGGGTGTCCATACGGAACACGGTAGCAATTCTTGAAACCTTGGCCGACTATGGAGCTATAACGAAGGATATTCCTTTCCTGATCGAAAAAGTTAGACAGGCTCTGGCTCGTCAAATCTGTCAACAGTATGCCGATGAATCGAAGACTTTACGGGTATTCACCCTACACCCTAAATTGGAACAGATGATCATAGACTCCCGGGTTGAAACAGCCGGAGGACTTATCGCAGGGTTGAAACCGGAAGTTCACCGGAAATGGATCAATAATCTTGCCAACGCAATTCGGACAGGGCAGGAACAAGGTTATTTCCCCATCATACTATGTTCGGAAGCAGCTCGGCCCTTAGTCCGCTCCAGTACAGCGAGGGACTTCCCGGATTTGGTGGTTTTATCAGTGCCGGAAATCGTTCCAGATGTAAAGCTGGAAGCTTTGGGCGAAATTAAATTGGAAGGGTAGGAGCTATGCAGTATTTTACCGAGCAAGCGTACTCCCATAGGGAAGCCTTGGAAAAGATCCGTCAGAAGTACGGGGATCAAGCGAAAATTTTGACTCATCGGACTATACGGATGGGAGGGTTCCTTGGATTATTCGCCAGGGAAGGTGTAGAAATTACAGGATACGTTGCGAACGAACTTCCAAAGAAGAAATTGGTAGATCTAGAAGAGGAAAAAAAGAAGATTCTTTCCGCTGTTCAAGTAGCCCCCAAGGTTCCGGATATCACGTTGAAGGAAGTATTGAAAGAGGTCCAAGCAATCAAAGAGAAGCTGGAAATACCTCCATCAAGAAAGCTGGATGGACATCCTACTATCCAACGTATCGAGGATTTGTTGAGAGAGAATGACTTCACAGAATCCTATATTCGGCGACTGGTAGAATGGGTAAAGAAAGAGTTTTCCCTAGAACAACTAGAGAATTTCGATATAGTACAAGACCGGGTGGTAGAATGGATTGGGGAGTCCATACGAATCTATCAGGAAAAGGATCGAGGAACTCCTATCGTGTTTATCATCGTGGGTCCCACAGGAGTCGGAAAGACTACAACCATTGCGAAACTAGCTGCCCTGTATGGAATCAGTGCGGCTCGTCCCAATAAGGTGCGTATTATCACCATTGACAACTACCGGATCGCTGCAAAGGAACAAATTGAAACGTATGGGAATATCATGGGGATTCCCGTGGCTTGTGCAGAGACTTACACAGACTTAAAGAAATTCTTGGCCCTCTATCAAGACGTAGATAGGATTTTCATAGATACCATCGGAAAAAGCCCGAGGGATTTCGTGAAGTTGGCAGAGATGAAAGAGCTATTGGAGGCCGCTTCAGGGAGAGCCACTGTGCATTTGGCAATCAGTGCTACCACCAAGGCTGCGGACATGCTGGAGATCATGAGTCAATTCGAACCCTTCGGGTACAGTTCTGTGATCATAACCAAATTGGATGAAACCTCTCGGGTTGGATCCATAATTAGTACCTTAGCCGAACGGGGCAAAGCAGTATCCTATTTTACGGACGGTCAAAGAGTGCCGCAGGATATAGAGTTGGCTACTCCTGTAAGGTTACTCATGAGGTTGCAGTCGTTCCGGGTGCAGCGGGAGAGCCTGGAGAGAAAGTTCAAACATCCATCGGAAGATCTTTATGTGGGAAAGGAGTAAAGCATGCCGGATCAAGCGGAAACCCTCCGAGAGATGATGCGGGTGAAAACTAGTTCATCATCGTCATCAGTTCGCCATACTCGCATCATTACGGTGGCTAGTGGGAAGGGGGGGGTAGGGAAGACGAACTTTTCTACAAATCTAGCCATTGCCTACGCTCAGATGGGAAAGCGGGTAGTATTGATGGATGCGGATCTAGGACTAGCCAATGTGAATGTGATTCTTGGCATCATACCAAAGTATAACTTGTACCATCTGATTCGTAAGCAAAAGAGTATGCAGGATATCATTCTAGAAACCAACTATGGAATCCAGATCGTTGCAGGAGCTTCGGGATTCGCTCGAATCGCTAACCTCTCCGAAGAAGAGCGAAAGCAATTCGTGGAAGAAATCTCAAAATTATCCATTGCGGATGTCATCATTATCGATACCAGTGCGGGGGTTTCCAACAACGTGATCTCTTTCATCGCAGCTGCCGATGATGCCATCATCGTAACCACGCCAGAACCTACCGCTATGACAGATGCCTATGGAATTATCAAGATCATCGCGACCGAGATCGAAAACTTAAATCTAGGGTTAAAGTTAGTGGTGAACCGGGTTAAGAGTGTGGTTGAAGGGAAAAAGGTAGCAGAAAGAGTCATTACGATAGCGGGACAGTTCTTGAATATAAAAGTAGATTATCTGGGGTATATCTATGAGGACGCGGCTGTACAAACAGCAGTTCTCAAGCAGAAGCCCTTCATTGTCCTAGATCCTAAGGCAAAAGCCAGCATTTGTATGAAACATATAGTATCGAGGTTGGAAAAGGTAGATTATAAGGATGGAGGAGGAATTGGGGAGTTCGTCCGAAAGTTATTAGGGAAATCTTGATGCTTGACGATAGAGGACATTTACCCTAAGCTAGTTTTAGGATGCCAGATGGAGAAGGGTAAGGTTGTTTTGTGGGGGGGTATAGGAGGATTTCTCTTTTCTGCCTTGCTAGGCATCATGGGAGGAGTATCCTTTCTTACCTTGATCATCCGCGCTCTGTTGGGAGGAGGGTTCCTTGCGTTCCTCTTGGGATCAAGCGTGTGGATCATAGAGCGGTTTTTACCTGAGCTTATACAGCCACTAGAAGGGGTTAAAGAAGGGGGAAATCAGGTAGACCTAGTGATTCCTGAACATAATCCCCATCTAGCAGATAGGGAAGAGGAAGGTATAGAACCCCTTGAGGGGCCCAAAGGGTTCGAAGATTTCGTGGAAGAGGTGGAGGAGGTTTCTAAACCTCTTGCCTCGGGCAATATCGATCAGCCTAAAGGGGAATCTTCTGTGGTTTCAACCAATGAGGAAGCGATAGACGATCTCCCAGATCTTGGGGGCTTCGCGGATGCCTTCGAGGGGCAAGCATCCCAGCAAGTCTTTCCTGAAGGGGCACGTTCCGTTAAGGAAGTAGACAAGAGCTTGGATGGAGGAGACCCTGCTGTTCTGGCCAAAGCGATACAGACATTGTTAAAGAAGGACAAAGAAGGGTAAACTGGTATGGAGGAAAAAGTCTTGGACGAAAAGACTGAAGAGGAACTCTGGCGAACCTATAAAAAGACGAAAGACCCGAAAATCCGGGATTTTTTCGTGAAGCAGTATGCCCCTCTAGTGAAGTATGTAGCTGGGAAAATTGCTATTGGAATGCCTCATACTGTAGAATTCGATGATCTAGTAGGATTTGGAATTTTTGGGTTGTTCGATGCTATTAAAAAGTTCGACCCCGATAAACATGTCAAGTTCAAGACCTATGCGGTTACCCGGATTCGAGGTGCTATTTTCGATGAACTTCGGTCCATCGACTGGGTACCTCGGTCGGTCCGGCAGAAGACGAGAGAAATCGAAGATACAATGAGAACCCTCGAGGCTTCTCTAGGAAGGGCTGCTAGTGACAAAGAACTAGCCGGTGCCTTGGGAGTTTCGGTGAAAGAGTTCGAAAAGACCATGTTGAAGATCAGTGGTACTTCTATCCTTTCTTTGAACGATGTGTGGTTCACGGGTGAGGAGAATGACAATGTCTCAATTGCCGATAGCATCGAATCTCCGCAGAGCATGAACCCTGAAACCATCGTTGAAAAAGAGGAGATCAAGAGAGTGATCATTAAGGCTATAGAGGAATTACCGGAGAAAGAAAAGAAAGTATTGATCCTTTATTATTATGAGGATCTAACATTGAAGGAAATCGGTAAGGTGTTGGATGTGACGGAGTCCCGGGTATCCCAGCTTCACACGAAAGCGATCATGAGACTCCGGGCAAAACTCACCAACATCAAGAAGGGGATTCTCTGAATGGTTACCCTGGATCAGATTCGAGCGTATCTGAAAGAACAGGCAGAACAAGACAAGTTTCGAAAACGAGTTCAGGCTACCGGGGAAACATTAGAGGATGCATTGACTCAAGCTTCCATCGAACTAGGGGTGCGGATCCGGGATCTGGAATACGAGGTATTAGAAAAAGGCTCGAAAGGGACCTTTGGATTGGGGAAAAAACCTTGGGTAATCGTAGCGTATGAGACGTTAAAGCCCAAGGAGAAGGAACAAGCGGAAGAAAAGTTGGAGATGGATTTTGGTTTCGCAGAGGACCACAAGAGCGAACATAGGGATGGAAAAGTCTGTGTCCGTTTGACTCCAGAAGGAGTCTTCCTGAAAGTATATCCCCCTCAAGGAAAGGGGCGACGGGTGACCGAACGAGAAGCAATCGAGAAGATCAATCGTCGGTATGGGGGTCGGTTCGATACGGGGATGGTCTCTAAGGTGGTGAAATATGCGGATAATGAATGGGTAAAAATTGCCGACTACATGCATAACCCGGCAAACGATCCAATGATGTCGGTAGATATCATCGATGCAGAGATGAGAGCCCTCCTGACTTTGCATCCTCCTGGAGCCGGTGGTTCGGATCCTACCTTCGATGCTATGGTAGAGTATTTGCAGAGGAATGGAGTGGTCCATGGGATTAGGGAAGATGCGATCCGTGCCTTGGAGGAGGATCCACAGTATGGAGTACCCATTCTTGTGGCAGAGGGAACAAAACCGAAGAATGGAAGGGATGCTTATATCGTATACAGCTTTGAACGGAGTACATCCCAGGTAAAATTAAAAGAAAAGAATGGTCGGGTCGATTTCAAAGAACTGAATTTGATCCAGAATGTGGTGGAGGGGCAGGTCCTAGCTCGAAAGATCCCGCCTGAGCGTGGGGAAAGTGGAAGGACCGTGACGGGGAAACTTCTTCCCGCAAAGGATGGGAAGGATTGCGAAATACCCGTCGGCAAGAATGTTCGGTTGTCCGAAGACGGGGCTTCGGCGATCGCTGAAATAAATGGACAAGTGATAATCTCTGCCGACAAAATCAATGTAGAACCTATTTATGTGGTAGAAGGGGATGTGAATCTCAAAACGGGAAATATCCTTTTCCTCGGGACTGTCATGGTGAAGGGAAACGTGGAGGATGGCTTTTCCGTCAAAGCAGCCGGCAATATTGAAGTAACGGGAAGCGTGGGGAAATGTGACCTAGACGCAGAAGGGGATATCATCGTTCACCAGGGAATCGCAGGAAAAACAACGGGGAAAGTCCTTTCCGGTCATTCCGTGTTTGCTCGGTTCATCGAGAACGCTACTGTGGAGGCCGCAGATAACGTGGTGGTGAGTGATGGGATAATCAACTCGAATATCATTGCCAACAAGAAGATCATATGCAAAGGGAAACGAGCCGCTATCGTGGGGGGGCACCTCCGGGCTTCTGAGGAGATCAACGCCAAGATTCTAGGGTCTGTTTCAGGCAGTGAGACGATTCTCGAAGTAGGATACGATCCCAAGAGCAAGGAACGACTTGATACCTTGAATCAACGACGGGAAGAACTATTGAAAGAGTCAGAGGATGTGAACTTGAATCTGAGCACCTTGTTGAACTTGAAGAAAATGAAAAAAACCCTCCCGGAGGAAAAGGAACGATACTATCAGGAGCTGATGACTCGAAAGAGGGAGATTGCAGAGGAGTTGGAAAAGATAAAGACTGAGTCGGAAGAAATAAAGAACTATCTATCAGAATTGAAAATTAATGGGAAAATATGTTCTTCCTCTACCGTGTTTCCTGGAGTAAAGATCTATATAAAGGATGCGTTCCTGGAAGTGAAAAACGAGTTCAAGGGGGTAACCTTTATTGCGGAAGGGAATCTGGTAAAGGTAACCAAGTACGAAGAACCGGAGGATGAGGATCTCCAAAAACGATAATGGCATTGAAACCGATTGATTTACAAGTGTTATTTTCTCGCCTCAACGAACTAAGTCGTGAACAAGCGGTGCAGAAAGAGTTGCTTGTTCATCAACAGACTGTGAAAACGAACGAGCTGCTCAAAGAAACGGAGCAAAAGACCCACTCGGTTACTCACACTACAGAGGTAGAACAGGGGGAAACCGAGAAAATCCGAAATGAAGGAAGAGGGAAGGGGCGGCGACAACATGGAGGTGCCTATCCTTCAAAAGCATTGCCGGATCAAAAAGAGGAAGAAGACACTCCAGTGGAGGTTGTAAAGGATCCGAATTTGGGTAAGAACATCGATCTAACCGGATAGTGGAGAGGCCATGAGTTTAGGTCTGTGGATCATCATCAATATCCTTGCTCTAGTGGGAATGTTCTTCTATTTAAATAGTAAGATCGATCGGAAATTGCAGATTCATCAAATCGTGGCAAAAGCCAGAAAGGAACTAAGTGGCATTCTTGTGGAAATGAATCACGCTACAGAACGAAACGTGGCATTGGTGGAAGATCGGATCCAACAGGCAAAGAAAACCCTCGAAGCTGTAGATAAACGGTTGGCCGTATTACATCGAGAAATGGGGAAAAAAATACCCGCTACCTACCATTCTATACTCCAGAAACAGGAAACTGCCATCGAACAAGTAGGCTCGAAAGAGGAAAAACGGAAAGAGTCTACCAAAACAGAGGTGCTAGATTTGTATAATAAAGGGATCTCTCCTTCCCTGATCGCTGCAAGATTGGGAACTACTATTGGAGAAGTGGAATTGATTATTTCCCTCCAAGATCGAAAAGAAAGAGAATCATACAATCATGAAAATACAAAACAAGGCTGAGTTGAAGACTTTATTTCACCAGGATGGGAAAAAAGCCCTGGAAGGGATTGCCCGATTGTTTGCCTATATGGATCAAAAAAAGTGGAATCCTGGTTTGGCGAACGAAGTCTTTCAATCGATACATTCCTTGAAATCCGAAGCCTCTTTCCTAGGATACGCGAAAGTAGTGGCCGATGCGGAACGGATGGAAGAGCAGCTTTCCCAATTTCGTAAGGCTCTTCCTACAGAAAAAGAATGGAAGTTTTTCCGGCAGTTATACCTAACCTTAGAATCAGATCTAGGCACCATACTCCGTGGAGTAGAGCTTGAGCTATCTCCAGTGTATGAACCCCAGCTAGGCAATCTTAGGGATTTCGAAAAGGTGCTCCTGAAGGAAGCAAAAGTCAGAGGGGAAGCGCTGTACCGGATCGATGCAGAAGTGGAAGATGGGGAAGCGATGCCCTATCCCAGATTATATCTATTGATCAATACCTTGGAGTTGAAAACGCACGTTCTCAGAATCACTCCTGCGTTGGAAACTCTACAGAAGGAAAAATCGAAGACTTGCTCCTTAATGATTACATCCGCCGCACCTATCGATCAAATCAAGGCTTGGGTGCAAATAAACGGGCTTAAGAAAGTCACCATTCAACCCCTAAGAATCGAAGATTTCATTGGAGAAATAGAGTCTTCTTCTGAAGGGCGAGTGAGTTCTCCCCTGTTTCGTTATCGAAGAGTTACTGAAAGAATGCATACCCTATCTTCCCACTTCTTTCAGATGCAGGAACTTATCGCTAGCTGTATGGAGGATGGGAATGATCCCCTGAAACAAGCCTTGCTGGAAGGAATTGTTCAACAAACAGGAGTCTCCGTCGATCTATTGCTGAAAAAAGCTTCGCAGATAGTGACGGATTTGGCTCCCCAATTAGGCAAGGAAGTTGTATTTCACGGGATCGACAATGGCAATGCTTTTAATGATCATATGAAGATACCTTACCGTGCCTTTGAGGGTCTAAATATGGTATTGAACCATCTTCTTCGGAATGCGGTTGATCATGGGATCGAACCTCCGGAAGAACGAAAGAAAGCTGGAAAACCATCGTATGGAACCATCAGCCTGACCTTCGAGCGGAAGGGTTCTGTCTATTCGATTCGGGTTCGAGATGATGGAAAAGGGATAGATCGAAAGGAAATTCTTGCGAAGAGTCGAAACACTGAAACGAAGAGGGAAGAATCGAAAGAAAAGGATCTTCTTTCCCTTCTGGTTCAAGGAGGTGTGAGCACGAAAGTATCTGAGGTTTCCGGTCGAGGAATAGGACTACAAGCTGTGCATTCCATTGTAGAAAACTTAGGCGCTTCCCTTAGCATGGATACAGCATCGGGGAAAGGTACCTTATTTATAGTGAAGTTTGATCTTTTTTCACTGAAGCATCCAGTTTTTCCCTGTAAGCAAGACAATAGAATGTTTTATGTACCTAAAGTTTTAGTGGAGGAATTATTCCCTCTTTCCACAAAATCCATACGTCTAGAGGGAGCTCGGAAGGTGTATCCCATGAGGGGAAGGGAACTCCCAGTGAGAGTACTGAGTCCTGCCGTAGAAACGAACGGAGGAATAGGAATCCTAGTGAATCTCTGGGAACATCAAGGAGTGCTTTGGACAGAAACTGTTGGAGAGGAAACATGGATTCCTCCTCACACGCTGAAAAAGGATGTATCAGAGATTGTCACCTTCTTATCAACTTAAAAAAAAACGGTATGCCTGGACGTCTATTTGCATACCGTCTAGAGAGTAGTGAAAGACCCTCCACTAGAATCATCGGTTTTTATGGGAAAATCTTGAGTGAGGATTTTCTTGTGGAAACGAGTAGAATCCAGTAGGTCCGTATAGATCCTTAGCGAGTTTTCTAGGGTTTGATCCATTGTAGTGGGATTGCGCTGTTCGAGGTTCATAAGAGTTCTTGCCAATAGGAAACCCGCTATATCCCGGTATTGGTGGGAAAGGATTTTCTCATCAATTCTATTCAATTGATCTAGATCGATTTCTTCACGCTGGGCAACACGACGTTTCATTGATTGAACCAATCGGATCCCCTCTTGAGCAATTTCCTCAAGGGTGGACAATCCTTGGAGTAATTCCTGTTTTCCTTCTTCGATGATCCGTTGGTCGGGTAGTGTGGGAGGTTCCTGGTCGATGATTTGCAATATGGAATCTATCGTATTACGACAGGATGGATAGTTCAATACTTCTTTCAGGGAAACCAATTCCATTCCTTCTACCTTTAATCCATCCCGAGAAAGAGTCAGAGTATGTGTGTCCCGATGGAGCTTTCCCTGGATCTCAAACCAATCGTGATACACCAGCATTCGTTGATCGGTTAGGACTGGTTTTCCATGATTGGAAGGTCTTAATAGGGGAGAGGCGTCTTGCAAGTATCGGAAGAAGTGGGTCTCTTCTGGTTCGAGACGCGTGCGGAGAGAAAAGATTCTCTCCTCAAAAAAACTTCCTTTACAGTGGGTGCGTTTGTTTGGGAATGCCAGATCCAATCCTGCCATTACAATGGGGTTACAGCCGAGGACGCGAGCAAAGTCCCATGCGCTGGTGGCTACAGAACCTCCCGCTCCCAAAATAGCACGTTTTCCGATCTTTTCTTCCAGATACCGACCCAGAGGGAACAGAGAACCTGCCAGAAACGTCTTCCCTGGGAACTTGCGGAATATCGTTGGGTAGGTAGAGGGTTCTGAAACTAAACGAACCGATTTTTGTACGGCCCGATCAAGGTGCCTGGTGTTCCAGTATTGAGGATCCATCACTACCACGAAGTCTGGTTCTACCAGGAACCGTATACAGCTCAGATAGCTGGTATCTACAGCGATCAAGAGAAACTTATCCCGTAACGTTCTTAGATGGGGGAGGACCTCGTCCAATGAAGGGCCTGCCGCGATCACCATTCCAGGGAACGAAGTGAACCTCCCTTTTAAAGATTCTATTCCCCCATGTCGGGACAGAAGGTTCAGATTACGGCTTAGGTTTCGAACCCACAGTTTTCCAAAACGGGCTAACGTGTTGAGGTTCACTTGCCGTCTAGACAAGACTCTTTGTAAGCGTCGTTCCAGGTTCTTGTAGAAATCGGTATGCAGTTCTACCGAGGGTCTGTACCGGTAAAGAGTAAAACGAATTTCTTCGATTTCATGGATAAGTCGATCCACTATAGTACCATCAGTTCCCAGGAAAATCTGGACATTGGGATTTGTTAGAAGCCTGCTACAGTCCCTTAATTCTAATGTGGCTCGAAATAGAGAAGGATCGGGTTCAATGACCCAAACTTTTGACCTAGGGAATTGGGAAAGAATCGCTTCCACATGATACCCCAGACCAAATCCAAATACCACGATCCCCTCAGAAGCCTCCGGTATTCCTTCTTTAACGGCCCGTTCTGCTTCCCGTCTTGGATCGATTCGGCTGTGGAGGGTAATTCCTTTCCAGATACCCGTGATCTCTCCGCTTTTGGCGAAGATTGGCTCAATTCGTTCGGGACTCATCGTAGCTCCAGTACGATCTCCATCCCCGACTTCACAGGTGTGCCCGGCGGCGGGGTCTGTCTATACACCCAACCGGACCCGCGGATAATTACTTTCACATCTTTTCTATTTAGAAGGGGTACAAGGGCTTTCTTGGGTAAGCCTGTGAAGTCGGGGACTGTATCTTTCAGGGGAGGCAAGGTTACGCGGGGAACGGTTAGGGTTCCGGGATGCGTGTATACCTGCTCGCCTTCCCTGGGAATCCCTAGATAGGGAACTAAGAACTCTCCCACTTTTTGGATGAGAGGAGCGGCAATCCTTCCTCCGAAGTAACTATCACCCCTTGGGCTTTCCACTACTACATAAACGATTACCTGGGGAGACTCTGTAGGGAACAAGGCAAGACAGGAGGCTATAAAGGCGGTATCACTATACTTCCCTGTTTGTGGATCAATCATTTGAGCTGTGCCAGTTTTTGCAGAAACTCGAACTCCAGGAATCTGAGCTCGAGTAGCTGTACCACCTGTCTCTGTGACCGAAGCCATGTATTGGAGGATCTGCCGAGCCGTATAGGGGGAGATCACCTGATGGATGGGTTCACGAGGGTATTCTTTGATCAGTTTCCCATCTGGCGTGAGGAGTTTCTTCACGATATGAGGTTGTAGAAGCACTCCATCGTTCGCCAGGGCCGTTGCGGCTTTCACCATCTGGATGGCCGTTACGGCTACCTCCTGACCAATTGCTATGGTAGGCCTGGAACGGATAGACCAGTTGCGAGGAGGTCTCAAGGTTCCTGTTTCTTCACCATTTAGGGGAATCCCCGTTGCTTCCCCAAACCCAAACAGTTTCAACATTCGGTAGAAAGATTCACTACTGGCTTTATCAGATGCGTATGCGGCTCCTGCATTGCAGGAATATTTTAGAATGTCCCGGACTGTAACATTCCCATGTCTGCCTAGGCAGTTGATTCGGACAGGTTTCCCATCTGGCGCTATTTTCTCATAGTACCCATTACAGAAAAAAGTATCATCCTCTCTAACAAAACCTAGTTCGAGGAGAGAAGCCATCGTGAATACTTTGAATACCGAACCTGGTTCATAGAGAAGAGATATAGGTTTATTCTTCATTGTGGCCGGATTCAAGGATGAGAGAATATTGGGGTCATAGTTGGGAAGGGACACGTAGGCCAGGATGTCCCCTGTTTTCGCTTCAGCCACGATGATCATCACAGAGGAGGCTTTTTGCTCTGAATACGTATCCTCTGCAATCTTTTCAATTGTTTGTTGAAGAGGAAGATCGATGGTGAGGAACAGTTGGTTACCGTACACCATCTCTTGTGAGTTGCCGATCACAGGAGGGGTAAGTTCTTGATTGAAGGTATATTCCAATCCATCCAACCCGACGTTGTCTACCCCCACATATCCAATTACGTGGGAAGCTATGCTTTTTGCGGGATAGTTTCTTCCAAACTCGGGGACTAGAGAAATTCCTTCCAATCTTCCCTCTGTTAGATGTGCCAGTATTCTGCTGTTTTCGGTTGGGGAAATCTTTCGTTTGATGAATAGAAAACCTGTATTGTTTTTAAACTTTTCCAGGATCTGCTCTTCCGGGATGTTGAGGATTTCCCCCAAGATCTTACTGGTTTCTTCTGGTTGCGTTACGTTCGGCACCCATGCGCTGACTGAATTGAGCTTTGTCTGTATGGCTAAAATCCTTCCATTCCGGTCTAGAATGGGTCCCCGTTCCACAGGTGGTAAATTGATCTGGGAGTCGATTCCAATTCCCTCTCCGCCTAGCATGATAAAGCCGAATTGAAAGAGGATGATAAGGGAAAAGATTCCTAATGCGATCACAACGATTCGAAATCTTCGATTGCGAAGGTTTTCTGTCATTTCCCTCTTCCAGGAATCGTGAGAATGACCTTCCCCCATACGTGTTCCATCGGTACGGAGCCGTACAGACGAGAGTCCACTGAGAAAGGATGGTTATCCCCTTGCACAAAAACTCCATAGGGGGTGGTTCGGGTGTAACGTTTTACAGAAAAAGTATCGGAAAAAGGGTCCTTCAGGAAAAGGATATCCTTCTGTTTAGGCTGTGCCCATTGGAAAAGGTACCTTGGGGAACCTGGTAACCGAAAGCCATAGGCAAGTTTATTGATCAATACAATTCCTTGAGCAGGAATACTGGGTTCCATAGAACTACCTTCGACCACACACGGTTCAAGGACAAAGAGGCGTAGACAGAAGAATAGAGAAATCGCCCCTATGGCTCCTTTTACCGTTTCTAACATGGGTTCCTCTGCTTCCCAAAGTTTATTTTCTACTATAATCGCTCGTTTTAATCCTGTCGATAAGGGAATAAGGTATATGATGTTAGAATCGATCAATCAGGATGTGAAAAGAAGAGTTGCTCTTCGTAACAAGGTAAAGATCGCTGTACTTTCCCATAGATTCAAGATTACTGTACAAAGGACAGCTTTTCGAATTCCTTTCCTATGGATAGGATTGGGAATAGCTCTAACCCTTGGATTGATGGAGAGTGGGGTTTCTTCCTACGCTCTATGGGCAAGGGGGGGAGGTATCGAACTTCCTGTGGAATCGGAACTGGAACAGATTCTGATTTCCACCTTTTTCGAATCACAGGAAAAAGAGACCCCTTATCAGCCACCAAAGGTCGAACAATTCCCGGAGCTATCTTTACGCACCTACAAAATGAAACCAGGAGAAACCCTGCAAGAAGTGGCTAAGAAGCACGGGATTCGTCTGGATACTCTTATCAGCATGAACGAGATTACCGATGCCAGAAAGATTCCAGCGGGCACAGAACTGATCATTCCCAACAAGGATGGAATCATCTACAAGGTGAATCGGGGAGACTCCCTTTCTAAAATCAGTTCTTTATACAATACCAACGTTCGATACCTGGTAGACACGAACGACTTGGGTTCTTCCATCATTCATCCCGGGATGAAGCTCTTCATTCCAGGGGCTAGATTGCCAGAGATGGACCTGAAACGGATCCTAGGAGATCTGTTTCTCTTTCCTACCATGGGAAGGATTACATCTACCTTTGGGATACGAGCTGATCCTTTCACGGGAGTACGAAGATTCCATAACGGTTTGGATATCGCCAATGATCCAGGAACCCCAATACATGCTGCGATGGCAGGAAAGGCTGTAAAAATCGGGGTGCATCCTAGTTACGGAAGGTATGTGATTCTAACCCATGATGGAGGATTCCAAACCTTCTATGCGCACCTCCAGACCGTTCTGGTTGCTCAAGGCAAGACGGTTGCCCAGGGAGAAGTAATCGGGGAAATGGGGTCAACAGGATACTCTACTGGTTCGCACCTTCACTTTTCTGTGTTTAAAAATGGAAATCCTGTAGACCCGATGCAGTTTTTTCGTTAATATGCTCTTATTCTGGGAGGAGTTATGAGGAAAGTTGCGATTTTTATCATTATACTCTTTGCCTTGGTTGCCTTTATCAATGCCTATTCCGTGGCTCGCGCCCATGCGGAACCACGTCCCTTACTTGAGAAATCCCTGCCACTGTAAGAACTCCTAAAATTATTGAAATCTTCCATGGCAATATTTATATTTCTTTCCGCTCCCGCAAGGGCAGGGGTCGTTTCGCCCTACCTTGGGCATAGTCCGGCGAACCTGGACATGACTTTCTCCCTGTATGCTTCCTTCGAAGGCATTTACCGCATGGTGGGTGGCCGTACCCGCAGGAACCTTTGATGGATGTACAGGTCGTTCTCTTGTTTTTTCGATCTTGATTTGGAATAGCTTCTTGGCGATCGTGGTGCGTATGTCGTATAGGAGTTGATCGAAGATTTCGAATCCTTCCAGCTTGTATTCCAGTAATGGATTTTTCTGTCCGTAAGAGCGTAGGTACACTGCCTCTCGGAGGGCTTCCAAGTTCTCTAAATGATCCTGCCATTTCGCGTCGATCGCCTTGAGATATTCGAATCGGATGATTAGGTTAAAGGTTTCTGGGCCTACCAGGTCGGCTTTGGAGTACAGATCCTGGCGAAGTTCTTCCAAGATGTATGTTTTGAACTCTTCTGGACTGGTTCCAATGAGGTCATCCGGTGCTTTACTAGGGATGTACTGGAAAGTGATTTTCAATTTCTTTAGCACATCGGCTAGTACTGAAGCATCTTCCCCACGAGTCTTGGTGTAGGGCAGTAGGATTTCTTCGAGAAGTTCCTCTGCTGTGGCCATCACCCGCTCAATCAACGCAGGATCCTGAAGGATCTCGTCCCTTCGGGCGTAGATGAACTTCCGCTGCTCGTTCAGTACATCGTCGAACTCAAGTAAATGTTTTCTAATTTCGAAGTTACGCTCCTCCACTTTCATCTGTGCCCGTTCTATGGAGCGGTTCAGGAGGGGATGATTAAGAGGCTCGCCGGGACGCATCCCCACTTTCTCCAGAAGGGCTTTTAGGTTCCCTTTACCCCCGCCAAACAACCGCATCAAATCATCGTCCATGGAAAGGAAAAAGCGAGATTTACCTGGATCCCCTTGTCGTCCGGAACGTCCTCGGAGCTGATTGTCGATTCGCCGAGACTCGTGTCTTTCGGTCCCTAATACATAGAGTCCCCCCAACCGTTTCACTTCCTCATACTGTTCGAGCCATAGGGCAAACTCTTTCCGATAGACGGTCTTATATTCTTCCTCGGTCGCGGTAGTACCGGCTTTCTTCCGAGCGCGGAACTCCGGATTACCTCCTAGTTTGATATCCGTGCCTCTACCGGCCATGTTAGTGGCAATGGTAACCGCTCCCTTGGCTCCTGCTTCGGCTATGATCAGCGCTTCCCGAGCATGGTTTTTGGCATTCAAGACTTCATGCTGGATTCCCCGTTTCAGGAGCATCTTGGATAGGCGTTCGGATTTCTCAATGGAGATGGTGCCCACTAGAATCGGTTGCCCTTTGCGATGAACCTCTTCTATCTCGTTACAGATCGCTTCGTACTTATCCGATTCGTTCAGGTAAATCAGATCATCCTCATCGATACGAATAACGGGGCGGTTAGTGGGAATGACTACCACATCGAGGTTGTAGATCTTATTGAATTCTTTTGCTTCGGTATCCGCCGTTCCTGTCATCCCTGCGATCTTCTTGTACATCCGGAAGAAGTTCTGGAAGGTAATGGTGGCAAGGGTCCGGTTCCGTTCCGCTACGCGAATGTTCTCCTTTGCTTCGATAGCCTGATGGAGTCCATCCGAATACCTTCTTCCATAGAGGATTCTCCCCGTGAACTCATCCACGATCTGGACCTGTCCATCCTGAACCACATAATCGATATCTTTATGGAACAGATGATGAGCTCGTAATGCCTGGGTTACGTAATGGATGTATTCGAAATTCTCATCTAGAAAGAGGGAACCCTGAATGATCTTTCGAGCTTGTAGGATTTCTTCCAGATGATTCAGTCCTTCATCGGTGAAGGAGATTCGTTTCCCCTTTTCATCTATCTTGAAATCACCCTTAGGTTCTTCGGGGTATTCCCCGGTCGTTGGGTCTTTTTCACATTCTACAAGAAGTTTCACAACCTTATTGGCATTGATTATTTTGGTGGTATCGTCCTCTGCAGCGCCTGAGATAATCAAGGGAGTTCTTGCCTCGTCGATTAAGATGGAGTCTATCTCATCGATAATGCAGAACTCATGACCTCGCTGCACTCTACCTTCAAGATCGTATCGCATATTGTCTCGAAGGTAATCGAATCCGAATTCGTTGTTGGTGCCGTAGGTAATGTCCGATGCGTAGGCGATTTTTCGAGCGTTTGTATCCATATGGGATAGTACCACTCCGACGGAGAGGCCGAGGAACTTATAGACCCTCCCCATCCATTCGGAATCCCGTTCCGCTAGATAATCGTTTACGGTGACGATATGGACTCCTTTACCCGTCAGTGCGTTCAAGTAGGCTGCGGGAACGGAGGAAATCGTCTTTCCCTCTCCCGTTTTCATTTCCATGATTTTACCCTGGTGCAGGACGATTCCTCCTAGAACCTGCACATCGTAGAGACGTTCACCTAACACCCTCCGTGCCGCTTCTCGCGCTAGGGCAAAGGCTTCAGGTAGGATAGAATCCAAAGAAGTCCCTTGGGAGACGAGGTTCTTGAGTCGAGCAGTTTCTCTAGGGAAATCTTCGTCCCGCAACCCCATTGCCCAGAGTTCCTTCGAATTTACCGCATGGAGTAAGGGGAGCAGGGAAGAGATATCTTTATCGTTTTTCGACCCAAATAGGGCCTCGATTATTTTTTGAACCATAGTAGAAATCTAACTTTTAGTGGAAGATGGGTCAAGATTGACATTGGTTAGTTGGCTAGTTACACTACCCCAATGGGTATGGGATGGAGTCGAGTATTTAGTTTCTTGTTGATCTTTTTCAGTGTCTGGTTCTCTGGATGTAAACAGAGATCTTCCATCCTATTGGAGAGAGAAGAACTCTTCAACCTTACTTTTGGGAAATTGGAAGATCAGTTGGATCTTTTCCATATAAACGAAAGTTCCTATCAAGTGCAACCGAGCCTTTGGTCTCACGATGGAAGATTCTATATTTCCAACAGTACTTCGGCCAAAGTTATGGAATTTTCATCCTACGGGGATCTTCTTGCTCTCTTCTACAATCCCGACAAAAATCCACCACCCATTCAGTTCCCCGGAGAGAAGGGGAGGGCAGTCTCGAATCGGAAGCTGTTTCCCTACGCCTTTAACCAGATAGGAAGGATTGCGGTAACTTCCAATGGCTCAGTGTATATTGAGGATAAGCTTCCGGAAGAACGAAGTGTATTCGAGAAAGAACTCGGTGTCCGATTGAACAATATCATTCTTAAATTCGAAAACGGAGAGTATAAAGGATACTTGGGACAAGAAGGGGTCGGAGGAACTCCTTTTCCATTCATCGAACGACTACAGGTGACTCGAAAAGAAGAGGTGGTAGTAATCTGTCGTACTCCTACAGTATGGATGGTCTATTGGTTCTCACCGGATGGGACTTTGAAATATAAACTTTCATTTTCCCTCGAGGATCTTCCCATGCCTTATGAGGGGAAAGTATACACGAATCTAGATACCATTATTCCCTCACCTATTTCACCATCCCTCTTCTTCAAAGTTAGCTATTTCAAAGAAGGATTGGATTCTCAGACAGGGATTCGCTACGGAATCGAACTGTTAGGAATAAAGATGTTTCGTTTTACTTTACAGGGAGGAGGGTTCAAAGAACTCTTTGATGTACCGGAAAATCCCACTATCCTGAGACTGAAGAGCTCTTCGGACCCAGTGGAAATGCCCTTGATCTATGAACTCATAGGGATCCTTCCAGATGAACAGTTTCTCTTTCTCAGTGGACATGGGAAAGATGCCCGACAATTGTTAGTACTCCAATCGAACGGTAAAGTTATTGCTAAAAGAACGATTCATGTAGAAGATAGTCAGCTTCTCTTCTCAACATTTCATCTTTCGTTGGAAGGCATTCTTTCTGCTCTTCTGGTTTCTGATGTAGGGGCAAAGGTTGTGTGGTGGCGAACAGACTCGCTATTGAAAGAATGAGCCGAAGGTGTAGGGGGAGTTTAGAGGATGTGGGAAGAACCGGTTGTAAGCTGCAAAGAAGCCCTTGAACTGGATCGCCATGTCCAAATTGAATACCAATTGCCGGCGGCCATTTTAATGGAGAATGCAGGCCGATCTGCAGCTAACCATCTCGTCGATCATTTTAGAGGGCCGTGGGTTGTTGTAGCCGGAAAGGGAAATAACGGTGGGGATGCATTGGTTGTTGCTCGGCATCTTCTTCTAAAAGGGGAAAAATACGTTACTGTGCTGGTATCCCGACAGGATCTTGGGGAACTCCCCGCCCTCCATCTTTCAGTTCTCCGAAAAGAAGGATGCAGAGTGATCCAATTCCCTACAGAAATCGATGGTGTTCGTCAGGCGCTGAAGGAGGCGAACACACTTGTCGACGGAATCTTCGGAATTGGGCTCCGGGGAGCCATTAGGGAAGAAACGAGAGAGTTGGTTGATCTCCTGAATCAGTCGGGAAAACGCATTGTGAGTCTCGATGTACCCAGTGGCCTGGGAGACGAGTACCGTCCCGGATACCCAGTGGTACAGGCCGAGGAAACGTTAAGTTTCGAAGTCTTAAAACTATGCCTTTTCATGCCCGAGGCAAGAACCCATTGTGGCAGAATCTATCGTCTTTCCGCAGGGTTCCCCGATACGTCCCTCTCGATACTGGATAAACGGATGCGACGAATCGATCGGACAGGTATTTCTCAACTCCTTCGGTACCCCGATCCCTGGGCATACAAGAACAAACGAGGCCATGCTGCTGTATTTGCCTCCTCAATTGGTACCACGGGGGCTGGTTTGCTAGCCGCGGAAGCAGTTCTTAGATCCGGGGCTGGACTGGTGAGCCTGTTTGCTGATTCTGCCGCATATCCCTTATTGGCTTCTCAGAGTCGTTCGATCATGGTTAAACCAATGCCAGGAGATTTTTCGGAGAACTGGGAAAAAGGTTTTTCCGCCATTCTGGTTGGGCCTGGTTGGGGTAGAGGAGAGGATAGGATCCCGTATCTTCGACGAATTCTTGCCTTCAAACAGGGAGGGGTAATCGATGCGGATGGTATTTATCTTTTAAAAGAGCTTCTGGATAGATCCGTTGATCTTTCCAGATGGATCCTCACGCCTCATCCGGGAGAGTTCTGCGCTCTTACGGGTTGTTCCAAGGAAGAGTTCGAGACCAATCCATTTCCCAGAGCACAAGAATTCATAACAAAGCACCGGTGTGTTCTGGTTCTCAAAGGGCATGTCACCTATATCTTTGGGCCCGATGGACAAACCAGAATCTATGATGGAATGAATCCCCTTCTAGGTACGGGGGGAACAGGAGATGTTTTAGCAGGGGTGATCACGGGGATATTGGCTCAAGGGATCGAGCCATTCTCTGCGGCTACGCTAGGAGTTCTTCTTTTAAGTGAAGCTGCCCATGAAGCGAAAACTAGTTATGGGTACTTTCTATCCCAGGATCTTCTTCCTTGCATATCCAAGGTGGTGTTGTCTTATGCAGAAAAGTCCAGAAACCTCTGGTGATGGGAACTATACGTACCATTACAGTCGGGAGGAACGTCTTCAAAGGAATCCTCGGGTAAAAGCCACTTTCTATGACGAAGATTCCAAGTGTCATACCTTGCCATGTTTTTTCAGACGAAACCGGGGATTCATGTTCCTATTGATAGACGTGCTGGTCTTGCTCCTCTTGTTCTGGGGGTATAGCCTTTTTTTCAACACACCACAGAATAAACTGGAAAAAGATGGGTTCATCTTTTCTCTCAACGCGTATGGATTCCCTAAAAGTGTATTGGTTTCTCTCATCGTTCGGTTAGAGAAAAAGTCCCCTTTACTGAACGAAGGAGAATCTATCCCAGTGGTTTTCCGAATGGGCAAGCAACAGTGGGAAGGTAGCCTTCAAGTACCAAGAAAAGAGGGGTCTGAACAGGTGGTTCGAATATCTATTCCAGAACCAGTTGGTAAAGAAGTCATAGCCTCGTTCTTCTGGAAAGGCAAGTCGTATACCTTAAAGACTCCCATCCGATAAAAGGGGATGTTCCGTTCCATTACTCTCTGGTTGACCTTGGATAGGGTATGGTACTATAGTGTCAGCCGAAAGGCTTATAGAATGTACCAATTCTATTTCCTCTCTATCGTGATTAATATTTGTCTTTCGGTCCTGCTGGTACCGGAGGTATTCTCCTCTCGATTCCCTTCGTTTTCCGCCTTTGTAAAGGAGCAATGTGGAAAAGCGGACCGTATCTTTCTCTTTGGAATTGCCGCAATCGGTGTGGGTGTATTCAAGTTACTTTCACCCGTGTATGGGGATGTGCCGGTATTTGGAGATTTTCTTCCTGCTCTAGGAAACATAGGAGGAGGAGGAATCCTTGTACTGGAAAATCTGGAGGGGGCTCAAAACAAGGAGATTCCCCTTATACGTATTCTGCATACTCTTCTATTAGATCGCAAGAATCTGTGGGGATACGGGTGCTTGATTGCGGGCATCCTGCATTTCTTTCTTCCTACAATGCTCTTCTTCTAGGGAGAATTTGTGGCAGTTTCCACTGCAGCTGTCATCCTCAAGGAAAAGAAAGTCCTTTTAGCCCAACGGATGCCTACGGGTAGTATGGCGTCCCGGTGGGAATTCCCTGGAGGCAAGGTTGAAACGGAAGAGACTCCGGCAGAGGCGTTAGCTAGGGAATTGGAGGAAGAGTTTGGACTATCCGTACAAGTCAAAGAACCCCTTTGCACAACAGAGTTCTTCCATAAAAATGTTTTATTTACTTTAATTGCCTTTCGGGTAGAGATAGAGAAGGATCCTCTCATACTTACTGCCCACACCCAGATCGGTTGGTACACGCTAAACGAAATTGAACAACTTCCCCTTGCGGATTCGGACCGTTCCCTTTTCGAAAAATTGAAACCGTATCTCAGATCACAGTGCCAGGCTGTATGCAACCATTCTTCGGAATGATCATGATACCATCCCGAATAAAATAGGTGCCGTAATCCCCATCACGTCGAGGGATGTCGTCTACTCCGATTCTGCAACCTTCACCGATCCGAGCGTTTTTATCGATGATAGCCCCTCGGATCCTGGTTCCTCTGCCGATCCCTATATCGGGGATACCCTTACGCTTGTTTTCCAGCTTGTCTTCGGGAGTCTCGTAAAAGTCGGCACCCATGCATACGACCCCTTCCAGATTGGATCCCGTTTCCACGATTGACCGAATTCCCAGTACCGATCTGGTAACCCACGAATTAGTAATGATGCATCCATCCCCGGTGAGAACTTCCGAGAGGGTAGAGTAGTTGAACTTCGTGGGGGGAAGATTTCGGCGTTGGGTATAGATGGGATGGAGTTCATCGTACAAGTTAAAGTTAGGGTTTATGACCGCTAAGTTAAGATTGGTATCGTAGAAGGATTTGATGGTTCCAATATCTTCCCAAAAACCTGTAAAGATGTATGCATGAACCTTCATCTTTTCAATGGATTGGGGAATCACTTCCTTACCAAAATCGGCATACTCGTTGTCCAATGCTTCTTTCAAGGCTTTGGCGGTAAACACGTAAATCCCCATCGAAGCCAAGTATTCTCTTCCTGCTGCGAGTAGTTTTGGATCCGGATGGAGCTTTCCGGGAACCTTCAGATGGGAGATATCCTTCGAAAGATCCGGTTTTTCCATGAACTCTACGATTCTTCCTATGGAATCCACCCCCATGATCCCAAGCCCTGCTGCTTGTTCGCGAGTTACGGGGGTAGCGGCAATCGTGATGTCCGCCTTGGTTTGTATGTGTTTGTTCACGAAGTCCCCTAGATCCATCCGGTAGAGCTGGTCTCCCGAGAGGACTAGAAAGTAATCAGGATTCTGGTCTCGGAAATGATTGAAGTTCTTCCTTACCGCATCGGCGGTTCCTTCGTACCAACTGGTGCTGTCGAAAGTTTGCTCTGCAGCGAGTATTTCACAGAACCCTTTTGAGAAAGAATCGAAAATGTAGGTTTGTGAGATATGCATATGGAGGGAAGCGGAGTTGAATTGAGTCAAGATATAGATCTGCTTAAAGTTCGAATGGATACAGTTGGATATAGGGATGTCCACGATACGGTACTTGGCACCGAAGGGAACTGCAGGCTTAGCTCGGTCCTTCGTGAGTGGATACAACCTTGTCCCTTTACCGCCCCCGAGAACGATGGAAAGGACGTTGGAAAACGGCATAAGCCCTCCTCTGTCTGTTGCTACTAATAACTGTAGTAAACTCTCCTGAAGAGGTCAAGAAAAAAATCCAACCCTATGGTATGATAGTGCTCTATGAGTGAGGACATACGAATAGTCTTACAAGAGCTGCAGGCGGATCCGTCTTTTCGGGATTGCGTGACTCATTGGGAACGGATTCCTTCGCGGGAAGGAGTCTACGCAGATCTTCCATCGGATCTTCATCCAACTCTTCGAAGGGCATTGGAGCAATTAGGTATTTCTCGACTCTACTCACATCAAGAGAAGGCGTATAGGATCGTTCGAAAGGGTAAACATCTTTTGATTGTCACCCCTACCGCCTCGGGTAAAACTCTCTGTTATAACCTTCCCGTTCTACAGAGTATTCTGGAAGATCCCGGAAAACGGGCACTGTACCTATTTCCTACCAAAGCGCTAAGCCAGGATCAACAGGCTGCTTTGAATGTATCCATCCTAACAGGAATGCTACCCGTGAAGGTAATGACCTACGATGGAGACACTCCCGCGTCTCTGCGTGCGGTAGCCCGAGAAACCGGGCAGATCATTATCTCAAACCCCGACATGCTCCACAGCGGGATTCTGCCCAACCACCCTAAGTGGATCAAGTTCTTTAGGACACTGTCCTTTGTGGTGATCGACGAAATCCATATCTATCGAGGAGTCTTTGGGTCCCACATGGCCAATGTGATTCGAAGGTTGAAAAGGATATGCTCTTTTTATGGAGTATCACCTCTGTTTATCTGTGCCTCTGCCACTATAGGGAATCCGTTGGAGTTGGGTTCCCGAATTGTGGAAGAACCCCTGGAAATCCTCACCGAAAACGGAGCTCCCATGGGGGAAAAACATATCATCCTTTACAATCCTCCCCTACTAGATCGAGTTCAGGGTATACGGCGCGGGGTGGTCCTGGAATCGGAACGTTTGGCGGTACGGTTCCTAAAAAAGGGAATTAAAACGATTGTATTCGCACGTTCCCGCATTCATACTGAATTGATTGCTACGTATATCCGGGAGAGGCTAGCGAATGTGTATACCGATAACCATCGGATTCGGGTGGAATCCTATCGTGGTGGGTATTTGCCTTTAGAGAGACGAACTATCGAGGAAGGACTTCGAAACGGAACGGTTCAGGGAGTAGTGGCCACCAATGCTCTTGAACTCGGTATCGATATTGGGGGGATAGATGTGGCAATTCTGGCAGGATTCCCAGGTTCCATAGCATCCGCGTGGCAACAGGCGGGAAGGGCTGGGAGGAGACAAGGGGTTTCGTTGGCTATACTAGTGGCCTCCTCATCACCGTTAGACCAGTTCATGGTGAAGAATCCAGACTATTTCTTTGGCAGGAGCCCGGAAGAAGGTTTCTTGGATCCGGAGAACCCGTATATTTACACGGATCACGTCCGATGCACGGTGTTCGAGCTACCTCTACGCCAAGAAGAAGCATTTGGAAAGGATGTAGAACCTATCCTAAATCAGTTGGAAGAATTGGGGACGGTGAGGAGAACCCAACGAACCTACTATTGGTCGGATCGTTCCTATCCCGCTGAGGGAGTATCGCTTCGAAGTGCCTCCTCCGAAAACGTGGTGATCCTCGATATCACGGGTGGAAAGAACCGGGTGATCGGAGAGATGGATCGCCCTTCTGCCAAAGAACTCCTTTTTCCCAATGCGGTATACCTGCATAGGGGATTGCAGTATATGGTGAGACTTCTCGATATGGAGCAGAAGCGGGCAGAAGTAGAGGAAGTGGAGGTAAACTACTATACGGATGCCATTGTGAAAAGGGACCTCAAGGTACTGCTTGTGGATGAAGAAACGGAAGGGGCTCTGTTCCGTATCGTGGTAGGGGATATACTAGTGAGGTCTCAAGTCACCAAATTTAAAAAGATCCGGTTCAATAGTCACGAGACTATCGGATATGGGGAGTTAAGTTTGCCGGAGGAGGAAATGCACACACGCTCTTGCATGCTCGTGTTCGGAAAAGATACGAAAGCTGGGCAGATCCTGCAAACCCGAAACGAAGAAGAGAAAACCCAGATCCTCCTATCTCTGGGAACGGTGTATCGGCAGATCGCTCCCTTTTACCTTCTCTGTGAACCTCGGGATCTAGGGGTATCTGAACGTTTGCGGGATCCCCATTTTTGGGAGCCCGCTCTTTACTTCTTCGACCAGTATCCAGGTGGAACTGGTTTGGCAGAAGGGTTTAAGAAACATGTGGCAGAAATTCACTCTGCATCCGCAGAATTGATTCGCTCCTGTCCCTGTACCGAAGGGTGTCCCTCTTGCATCGGTCCTCGAGATCCTCAGAGAGAAGTAACGGGGAATCCCAAGGAGGTAACCCTACGGTACTTGGCAGATTTAGAGAGAATAGGTTAAACATGACGGATCTGAGAGTCAGGCTTAATACCCTTAGACAAGCCCTAAAAGAGAGTGAGAATAGAAAGACGGACGCACGACTAGAGAAAGAAGAGCTTTTTTCGGAACCGCATGCCTTTCTTGAGGGATGGGAACGAGTAGGGAAGTACACGTTTCGATGGGTAGAGCAGATTCCCTTAGATCAAAATTCGAAACTTCTATTGGATCTACAGGATGGAGCGAAGTTTTTTCTATCCTGTCCGTTGGATCAACTCTGTTGGTACGATACCGAAACAACGGGACTTTCGGGTGGAGCGGGCACGGTAATTTTTCTCTTTGGGATTGCGCAAGTTTCCTCTTGGAGAATTGTGGTAAAACAGTTCTTCCTCAGTGATTTCCCAGGTGAGGCCGAGTTCCTCAGCATCCTCTCGGAATCGATTCCCTTTTCAGAGGCTACGAGATTCCTTTCCTACAACGGATCAGCGTTTGATGCCCCCTTACTGAAGACCCGGTACATACTTCAACGTCTGATTCCACCTTTTATCCAGCAGTTAGATCTTCTTTATCTAGTCCGAAGGCTCTGGAAAAAGAGCCTCCCCGATTGTTCCCTCAACACGGTGGAACGGTTCATCTTGGATAGGAAGAGATCCATCGATCTCCCGGGAAGGATCATTCCCCAAGTATACTTCCAATACCTCCGATTAGGAGCTTTCGATGACATCCAACGGGTGATACAGCACCATAAAGACGACTTATTGAGCCTCATACACCTCTTCGCCCTACTGGGCTCCCTTATACGGGAACCAAAGGAACTGAGAGGAGTGGATGCAACTGCCCTAGGACGTATGGCAGTGACCCTGAATCCGACCAAAGGGTGGAAATTTCTAGAAGAACTTGCCAGAAGGGGAGATCCTGTAGCCATAGAACAGGTTTCCAAGAGGTATCGATGGCAAGGAAAAAATGAGGAAGCTCAACGTTTTCGAACCCCCTATGTAAAGGTATTTTTATCTGTTGCGTTGGAAGAGTTGAAATATTTGGAGCATATGCGGAAAGATTACGAAGCAGCTTTGGAGTTGGCCAAGTTCTGGATGAATCAAGATCTGCCTGCTTCTGTTCGCGTGGATCTGTCTCGAAGATTCGAACGCCTTCAAAGAAAAACGATGTTCTATAGTACATCTTTCCCCTATCCAACGGATCCTTGAACTTTGGTAGACGGTCAATATGAAACTCAAAGCTTCAGGGCTCGTTCATACACGTTCGTATATCGCTGGGCCGCTTCGTCCCATGAGAAGCGTTTCTCCATTCCCCGTTTCCGTAAGATCTCGATATGATCGGGTCGGTTCCTATACACCTCTAGAGCTTTTTTTACTGTCAAGAAGATCGATTCTGTATCGGGATGGGGAATGATGAATCCTGTTCCACTGCAGTCCACTTCGTTGTAGGGTTCTATCGTATCGGCGAGACCCCCTCTATCCGTTACGATGGGGATTGTTCCGTACCGTAGGGAATATAGTTGATTCAACCCACAAGGTTCATACACACTAGGCATGAGAAAAAAGTCTGCTCCTCCTTCGATCACATGGGACAAGGGTGTATTGAACTGCAATACTACTTTTAGGTTGGGAAGCTTCCAGGCCATCCGAGCTAGTTCTTCTTCGTATTTTGGATCCCCCGTTCCGAGGATCACCACTTGAACGTCCAAGTCTCTACAGATAGAGAAAAGATTCATGGGTTTGGAATCCAACAGTAACCCGAATCCCTTCTGATCCACGATTCTTCCAATGAAGCCAATGAGGGGAATGTTTGGTTCCGCAGGTAACCCTACTTGCTCTTGCAAGAATCGCTTCACTAGTGCTTTCCCTGAAAGATTGGAAATAGAAAAACTATAGGGAAGGAAAGGATCTTTTTCTGGATTCCATTCTTCGTAATCTATCCCATTGAGAATCCCAACGAGACGGTCCTTCCGTTTGGATAGGCAGCCTTCCAATCCACTTCCGAACTCTGGAGTGAGTATTTCTTTTGCGTATTTAGGTGAAACTGCAGTTAGGAAATCGGCCTGAAGGATCCCCCCTTTTAACAAGTTGATTTGATCATAATATTCTAGTTCGTATCGGTAAAACTGTTCCCAATTCAGTCCAATGTTTTCCAATTCTTCTTTTGGGACGATACCCTGGTATCCAACATTGTGAATGGTAAGGACTCCTTTCGTGCTTTGAAATGCCCCTGTTCCCTCGAACGCTTTCAGATACACGTTACAGAGGGAAGTAGGCCAATCGTGGGAATGGATGATGTTGGGGTACCAATCCAATAATCTGCAGAGTTGAAAGGCTGCCCGGGAAAGAAGGGCGAATCGAAATGCATTGTCGGGAAAAAAGGGGACCGTGCGGCTTCCGTAGATACCTTCTCGCCCATAGGCAATCTCGTGATCGATACAGTACACTGGGATATCCATTCCTGGAAGGGTTCCTTCGAAAATCCCTGTCCAATACTCCTTATTCCCTAACGGAACTCCAAGGGGAGCGGGATGTTTCTGCAAGACTTCCTTCATGGATCGGACGGCCCCATAGTAGGGAAGTATGATTCTAACATCATGCCCTAACTTACGAAGGGATCGAGATAAGTAGGACACCGCTTCTCCCAACCCTCCAACCTTGGCAAAGGGGGATGCTTCACTGGTTACCATAAGAATACGCAATTTGCTCATCTTCTGCCTCTTTCATACATAGTGAATTCGAAAAGCTTCCCGAATCTGGAAACCGAGTTCTTCATATAAGTGGATAGCGATCCTATTCTGAGTCTTTACGAAGAGGCACGCGTTCTTTCCTTCTCCATGGATCTGTTGGAGGAGACGAATCATAAGAGCACGTGCAAAGTATCTTCCTCTATAATTCGGATCGGTAAACACCCCTCCTATCTGATGGTACAGAATGCCCTTGGCGTTGGTTCCTGCTTTTGCTATGGGTTTTCCTTCAAATTCTCCTAATAGGATGAGTTGCTCTCGCAAAGCCAGGTTCAAATCCTTGCGGGTTTTTTCAGGATCCATCAAATCGGGTCGAATAAGTACTTCTTCTTTTTCGTAGAGAATTTGAAGGGGGAGAATACGTTCGATGTCGTCTGGAGTTGCCTTTCTAATATGTAAGTTGGGCGGTATTGGCATAGGAGGTAAGGGTTCTAATTTGCTTCTGGTCATCAGATGATAGTCCACACAGACCCCTTCGGTGAATCGAAAGAATTCTTCCATTGCTTGCACATAGAGCCGTTTCCCCACAATGGAATAGATTCGGATGGTTTTTAAGGGCATAATTTGCTTCAGCTGGTGGAAATGCGAATTGCCTGGTTTTTCATCTAGGAAGGGCAAATAAGGGAGTAGAAGCCCCTGATTGGATAGATAGAGTATCCCTTTGGGGTTTCCATCCTCATAACTGATCCAAATATGATCGGGAGCTATGCTCTTCTGCTTTTGCTTCTTCAACAGTCGGGTAAAAAGATGTTCGCAAACCCACTCCATTTCCCCAATACACTGTATCGCTTTCGACAGATCCTTGACTTGTAAGGATTCCCAAATCACGGAGTTTTCTCCGAAAAGAGGGTTTCGATGGGATTTTTCCCGAATGGCGGAATACTTCCCGTGATGACGGCAAACCCCGCATTGAAAGAATCTATACCCCATCCATACACTGCGATGGCTGTTTGAACCCAAGGGACTTCTCTGAGGTATACAGGAGTTAGGATGGAAAACACGATGATCTTTCCACGAAACTCTTTCAGAGTACGTAAGATTTCCAAGCCGTTCGGATTGGCTAGACAAAAGATAATGGTATCTGCTTTGGAACTGATTCGTTGAAAGGATTTCTTTTCTTCAGGGATAGCCCGATAGAAGGGCGAATAGGAAAATTGGAACTCTTCCGCATGGGGGAAATACATTTTTCCCGTGCGTAGGAAATCCTTGAAGGGGCCTGCCAAAAGCACGCGTTCTTCCGCGGCAGGAGAATAGGGGAGAATGGAGAAAGTATTCCTTAAAAGGGTTACGCTTCTAGCGGATTGTTCGAGGAAAAACTCTCGACTCTGCGGAGTTGACACTCGTATAGGGGTTTTATCCAAAGAATTACCCTCAGAATCCGGGTTCGTTTCAATTCCTTCCGTTAGGTAGCGGATCTTCGTCCCTAGTACTCTCCGAACCGCTGATAGAACTCGATCCCTAAAAACTTTTTCCTTGCGGTACCTTGAAACCATAGCCTTCCAGATAGGATCCTCCAACTGGAGAGTCTTGGACAGGAGGAGTAGATCATTCCCCGCTTCTATAGCCTCTATACATACCTCTGCCATTGTCTTTCCGCGGTTGGCACCAGACATGTATAAATCGTCGGTTATCAATAAGCCCTGGAATCCCAACCTCTTTCTAAGTAGCTCGGTTCCAAAGAAAGAGCTTAGAGAGGAAGGACGATTGTCCCCTGTGATCTTGGGGAAACTCAAATGACCTGACAGGATCGCAGGGATGCCTTCAGATATCAGCATTCGGTAAGGAAGCAGATCTCTCTTCCATAAAGTATCGAAGGAATCATAGATTACAGGCAGGGCTCCGTGGGAATCCGCATCGGCATTCCCATGACCCGGATAATGCTTGGCGGCGCAGATGATTCCAGCTTCGGCCATTCCTCGATAGTAGGCTACTCCCAGAATTCCAGTAAGGACAGGATCAGAGGAAAAAGCTCTCGGCCCTATCACATTAGCTTCTGGATTCACATACACATCCACAGTAGGGGCAAAGTTCATGTTGATCCCCAACGCCTTGAGTTCTTTGCCGATCAGGTAACCGGTTCTGTACGCGTCGTAGGGTAACCGAGCAGCTCCTAACGCGAGGTTTCCAGGAGTTATGGCTGTGTCACCTTTCACATGCCTTACCCACCCACCTTCCTGGTCAGTAGCGATGAAAAGAGGTAGTTTCAGCTTTCTCTTATTGGAGTGTTCCTGCATCTGCTGGATACTCCGGTACAAACGGTTTAAGTCCTCTGCGTTCCACCCAAAGATCTTCACCCCTCCGATGCCTCTCGAACGGATCCAGTCCAACAGGAGAGGGGTAGGTTCAACCGAGGAGTATCCCACTAAAAGCAATTGTCCAAGGATCTCTTCTTCTGTCATTTGGTGAATGAGAGACTCGGTGAGGATTGTGGGATCTGGCTCTGATGGATTGGGGACAAGGAGTGCGACAGTACCCAACAGGCAGTAAAGACTCGTTAGGAAAACCTTAAGAGGAGCGGAAATCATGGACTTAGTACGCCTGTCCTAGAAGTTCATCAATATATTGGGACGCAGAATGAGCAGCGATAGCTCCTTCTCCCGCTGCAACTACAATTTGCCGGAAGGGTGTAGCCCGTGAATCTCCTGCGCAGAACAAACCCGGCACGTTTGTCTGCATCCGCTGATCGGTAATAATGTACCCGTTTTCGTCTTTCCCTACTCCCTCGATGAATCCTGTATTGGGATCCGAACCAATGAAGACGAATACGGCCGCTACCTCTTCATCGTACACCTTCCCCGTATCGAGTTGCTTCAAGGTAACCTTATGTACTTTTTCTATTCCCATGGAGTTCTTTATTCCATGGATCCGTTCCAGGACGGTATTAAACCGTACTTGGATGTGGGGATTGTTGAGCACTCGATTAGCCAACGCTTTTTGGGCGCGGAATCGGTCCCTCCGGTGGATATGGATAATCTTATCGGATAGCTTGGCAAGGAACATCGCTTCGTCACACGCAGCATCCCCGCCTCCTACTACCAACATCTTTTGGTTTTTAAAAAAAGGGCCATCGCAGGTGGCACAGTAGGAGACCCCTTTCCCTGCCAATTCTTTTTCGCCTGGCACATTTAGCATCCTATGTTTTGCCCCTGTAGCGATGATTACCGCATAGGAGGTGAGTACTCCAGAGGAAGTTTCTATCTTGAAGAGTTCTTCAGTTTTTTGAACTTTCTTAACAGAAGCGGTTAGGAATTCCGCCCCGAAATTGCGGGCCTGTTGTTCGAACCGTTGCGCCAACTCGAACCCTGAAATTGGTTCAGGGAAACCGGGATAGTTCTCCAATCCCTCGATGATGAGAGCTTGCCCCCCTAGGGCAGTTTCTTCAATCAAGAGTGTTTTAAGATTCGCTCTTGCCCCATACTGGGCAGCCGTTAGGCCTGCTGCTCCTCCTCCAATAATGATCAAGTCTTTGTCCGGTTTCGGCATACATTCTCCTTTGCGGATTTTTCTTTATAAAATAACAGGAAATAGCGAGTTCTGCAACGAAGGAAAACATCTACAATTCCTCTGGAAACCCGTCGATAATCTCCATGAGAGGAGAAGGGGTAGAATGGGAAGTAGCATCCAGAAAATCGAAGGTTTGAAAGACATCTTGCGGGAAGAAATAGCGACATTCCATAGATTTATCGATTTAGAACAAAAACTACAGGCAGGCATCCTAGCTAAAAAGTGGAAGGACCTTAATCCCATGTTGAAATCTCTAAAGAGTACTGCAAAGGAACTAGTTAGTCTCGACGAAAAGAGAGAAACAATATATCGGGAGTTGAAGGAATTATTAGGGGTAGGAGAAGGGGAGTCCTTTTACGATTTTTGTTTCCGGTTTTCCGATGAAACGAGGGAAGAACTGTTTAGCTTGCACCGGGAATTGAAGCATGCTGTGGTAGTCGTGGAAGGAATCACAAGTGGGATCGATACATACTGTGCCTCTACCCTATCTACCCTGGGGAAATTCATGGATACCGTAGTTCCGGGTTGGAAGCACCGCGTGTATTCCCATAAGGGGGTGCCGAAGGAATCGGCCCAACCTCTCCTTGTAAATCAGGCTTTGTAGGAGGCAAGGGATGCAATCTACATTTTCTGGGATCGAATTGGGAAAACGGGGATTGATTTCCCACACCCAGGGGCTTTCCACGATCGGTCATAACCTGAGTAACGCCTCCACAGAAGGGTACTCCCGTCAACGAGTTCAGTTGAAGCCTACCGATCCTCTCTACGTACCAGGTCTGAGCAGAGAGGAAACTCCCGGACAGATTGGTCAAGGGACCGACATAGCAAGAGTCGAACGGATTCGGGACGATCTATTGGAAAGCCGGATCGTTACCCAGGCAAACGGAGAGACTTATTGGCAAACCCGAGACAAGTATCTCCTTATGGTGGAAAAGATCTACAACGAGCCGATGGATGTCTCTATTCGATCCCATTTGGATCGATTCTGGAGCGCATGGCAGGAACTCTCCATCCATCCTTCGGAGATGGCGGCCCGGATAGCAGTTCTAGAGCGGGGAAAAACCCTAATCGATGCCATCCATGCTCGTTACCATTCTCTTAAGCAAACACGAGCCATGATCGAGGATGAGATCAAAGTGAGCGTGGGTGAAGTGAACACCCTTCTAAAGGATATTGCGACCTTAAACGATCGGATCTTGAAGTCCTTAGCAATGGGAGACAATCCCAACGACTTATTAGATCGTAGAGACCTATTGGTAGAAAAGCTTTCAGGTTACCTGGAAATTACCGTAGAAAAGCGGGACCCTGACGAGTTCATCCTTCATACGGGTGGATACCATATCGTTCAGGGGAACAAATTCCAGGCCTTGGGGATCGAAGGGGATTCACGGAACGAGGGGTATAGCAGGATCTTCTGGCAACGGGATGGAGAGGATGTGCGCTTAAGAGGAGGCAAACTCGCTGCTCTTGTCGAACTACGGGATCGGGATGTGCGGGGAGAGATCCAGAATCTCGATACGTTTACCCTAAATTTCATAGATCTAGTAAACGAAATCCATAGGACGGGGTACGGACTGAACCAAAAAACGGGAAATGATTTCTTTACCGAGTATCCCTCCATAAATAATCTAGCGGGAAACTATGACCGGAATGGGGATGGAGCCTACGATTCGAGTTATATTTTTCGAATTAGTGGCGCTCATGCTCTCAACCCACAAGATATCTTGGGAATTTCGGGAGAATTGATTCTTCCCAGCCCGAAAGGCAACATTCGAGTACCGTACTATGCTACCGATACCGTCGGGGACGTGATCCAGCGGATCAATACTTCCGGAGCAGAAATCACCGCCCGGTTGGATCGAGATGGGAAACTCTCTTTGAAGGGGACTCCTTCCGGAGATGTGGCATTTCCCGACTTCGTGATCCGACATTTGGAAGATACGGGACAGTTCCTTGTGGGATACGCAGGGATCCTTAGACAATCCGGTCCCGAGGGAGCCTTCAATTGGGAAAAAGCGGATGCGGTGTTTTCCCTCCAGGGTGGGGGTCTCTCATATGCTGTGGCCCCTCTATCGCATCCCAGTGGATGGATCGAAGTGAACCGAGAACTTGTTCTGGAACCTGCCTCCATCGTAGCTTCCTTTGGAACGGCTGGAAGGCCGGGTCAACCAGGAGATGGTGCGGCTGCACTGGCCATTGCCTCTTTAAGAAACCATCCTGTGATGATTGGAAAAAAGACTACCTTCGATGACTACTTTGCCGATGCCATTGCGGGGATTGGTCTCAAAGGAGAACAAGCAGAGATCATGCTTCGCACTCAACAGCAGATCATGAAGGATCTTCGGGACATGAGAGAATCTCTTTCGGGGGTGAATATCGATGAAGAGGTAGCGGAGATGATCAAGGTCCAGCACGGATATGCTGCCGTGGCTAGATTCATTTCCGAGTTTACCCGGATGTTAGATACCATCATCAATAGGATAGGAGCGTAAAGGAAGAATGAAACGGATTAGTACCCATATGCCCAACACCGATATGCAGTTCTATATGCGAGAACGGGAATATCGGATGAATTCGGTGCAGAATAAAATGGCAGGTCAAACCCGAATTTTGAATCTACGGGACGATCCTACTGCGGCTGCCCACGCCGTTCGATACCAATCAGGGATTCATCGGTTGGAACAGTTCAGTAAAAATGTGGAATATGCCCAAGGGAATCTAAAAATAACGGAAGACAAAGTGCGTGAAGCTGTGGAGATCCTTCAGCGAGTGAGAGAGCTTGCAGTCCAGGGAGCAAACGGTGTCTATGCAAAGGAAGACCTGAGGGCCCTGGGGGTAGAAGTGAATCAACTCTTGAATCAACTAGTAGAGATCGCGAATGCGCGCAATGGCGATGGGACTACCCTATTTTCGGGAGACAAGACAGGTACATTACCGTTCAGGGCAGTGCTCGGCAATGTAGGGGGTATGGGGGACAGTGTCATCACCCAGGTGGACTATATAGGGACAATCACGGAAAACCGGGCAGAAGTCTCCGATGGCACTTATATGCGATTGAATTATCCCGGGAATCGGGTCTTCTGGGCAGAGAATCAGCAGCTCTATTCGGCAGTGGACGCTACTGAATATGTTCTAAAGGAAGATGGAAGGATCTTCATCGATGGGGTGGGAATCGAACTAAAAGCAGGGGATTCGATTCATGCCATCATTGCAAAGATCAACGATTCGGAAGCACCGGTAAAGGCAAGATTGGATCCCGTTCGAGGAAGCCTCGTGATAGAATCTACCACCCCTCATCAGATCTGGCTGCAGGATACTCCCAATGGGAGGGTGTTACAGGAACTTGGGCTTTTGCGGGATGGATCTTCTCCTCCCCCCGCGAATTTGGATCCTACCGTTCGAACCTTTGGGGGATCGGTATTCGATATGGTGATCAGGTTAAGGGACGACCTATTCAAAGGAAATACCAGCGATGTAGGGGGCCGAGCATTACGGGGGATCGATAACGCTCTAAATAGCCTGCTCGCTACATTGGGGGATATTGGTGCACAGGGAAAGAGGTTAGAGTACACCTATGCACGCTTACAAACCGAGATCCCAGACATGAAAGAAATGTATTCTCAAACGAAGGATCTAGACATGACTGCCGCTATAATCGATTTAAAATTGATGGAAAACACCCATAAGGCTGCCCTGTCGACAGCAGCCCGGATCTTACAACCCACCCTCCTAGATTTCTTGAGGTGATATGAAAATCGTCACAAAGGCCTATGGCCCTCTAGAAATCGATGAAAGACAAGTGATCCGATTCCCCAACGGATTGATCGGTTTCGAACAGTTCAAGGTTTTTGCTCTCTTGGATGCCATCCAACAACCTTTCTACTGGCTACAATCTCTCGATGTTCCGGAAATTGCCTTTGTTCTCATAAATCCACTCGTATTCCGACCAGATTATACCCCTGATGTGGCGGAAGAAGATTTGGAGGACCTCGAGTTGGACCAACCCGATGATCTCCTGGTTTTTTCTATTGTTACCATACCGGAGAACCAGAATCGGATGACAGCTAACCTTCAGGGCCCTGTTTTGATCAATCGTAAGAAGAAAATCGGCCGTCAATCCATATCCCTCAATCCCAATTGGAGGGTGAAGCATGTGATTCTGGATGAATTGGCGGCATTGAAGGATTGAGTATGTTGATACTATCTAGACGGGCCAATGAGAGTATCATGATCGGGGATTCTATCGAAATCTCCATCGTAGATATTAAGGGAGATCAAGTAAAATTGGGAATCCGAGCTCCTAAGAAGGTAAAGGTCTACCGGAAAGAGGTATATGAAAATATACAGAGGGAGAACCGCGAAGCCTTACAGAGCACGGGCGCATTGCCTTCATTAGAACCTTTTCTAGAGCAGAAAAAGCAAGAAGATGAAACCTAGTGAATCATGGATCAGCTAAGCGTGTGTAGATAGCATTGAAATCCTTTTGCAACTGCAGAGCTGCGTCTCCAATCCGGGGATCGAAGTGGGCACCGATCCCCTTTTGAATGATGGTCATTGCACTTTCATGTCCCAAAGGTTCCTTGTAGCTTCTTTTCGAACGCAAGGCATCGTACACATCCGAAAGAGCTACGATCCTAGCAGAAAGGGGAATCATATCTTCTGCCAAACCATAGGGATATCCAGTACCATCCCATTTTTCGTGATGAGAAAGGGCAATTTCTTTGGCCATTGAGTTAGGGTAAGTGCTTAGGAGGAAAGCCCCGTTCTTGGTATGCTCCTTCATGATATCCCATTCCCAAGGTTCCAAGGGGCCTTTCTTGTTTAGGATATCATCGGGGGTACCGATTTTCCCCACATCGTGCATAGCTGCGAGAAACCCGATATCGTTGATGAAGTCCTGGTCGATTTGGGGAAAGATACGTTTTCGAAAGAGATACTCGGCCAAGAGGGCAGAATAGGCGTTTACCCGTTCTATATGGTTTCCTGTATCATTGTCTTTCAGTTTCGAAGCTTCCAGTAAACTCTTAAAGGTTTGTCTGAGGATATTTTGGATATCGGAAGTGACATCATCGAAATGGCAGGCAAACCCTACCGGGTCATCCCTTTTTTCAGGCTCGAGAAAGAGGGGAGACAGGGTAATATTGGCAATTATTTTTGCCCGTTCTATCGTCTTGTATTCCAATTTGCCCTGGAAGCTATACCCCTGCTCTTTCGAACGAAGGGATCGATAGATTCTACCGATTTCTTCTTCTCCCAAGTGTTTGTAGAAATAAGCAATAAAATTATTCCCTGGCTTGAAGTCCGGATACAAAGTTTCGTGAGCTTGGTTTCGCCAGAGAAGGTTTAACTTCCTGTCTAGTAGGATCCAAGGCATACTGTGGGCTTGAAAGGAGAGTAACCATCCTTTTACGCAGGGGTTTTCCAGTAGGATTCCCTTCTCTTCGGCTAAATCTCTGACCACGAAATCGGGAGCATCGCTTTCTTCAGGAATCAATTCTTCCAATTCGGATAATTCTTCAACTTCGTTAGTATTCTTTTCGTTCATAACTCGTTCTTTGCTATCTCCGCATCACTTTTTCGTAAGTAGAGGGGCCCTTCATCGTCCCGGGCGGGACCTTCTACATGGTATTTTTCTATCCCCAGTTTAGCCAATAGGGAGGCTACTCCGCAACGGTACGAAGGATCGAGAAGAAAGGTGTCTTCGGAAAGATGTGTTTTTAGAAGGTGTGCGTGAGGTCCGGTAAGGATACAGGATTGATCCGTTGGTATCAATAGGCGGAACTCTTTGGGAGAGATGTCTAAGTATTCCGAAACCCGTTGGGGCCCTTTCCATAGAGCAGTGTAGAAGCGCTGCTTTTTCGCATCGATTACCGGAGCGATGAAGGAATTACAAACCAGAGAAAAACGGGTTGCATAGGCATCGAGAATCGACACGCTTACGTAGGGGCATCCAATACCTCCCGCAAGTCCCTTGGCAAAAGCCATCCCGATCCGTAGTCCCGTGAAAGAACCCGGACCACCCGCCGTTACAACCAGCTCTAGATCCTTTGGTCTGATCGAGAGTTGTCCGAGCACCCAATCTACAAGTGGAATAAGTTGTTCGGAATGACGTAGATCAATGTCTCGTGTGAGTTCCATCGTTTTTGATCCAGTGGAGCTGAAAATGGAAAGAACCTCTGTGGAAGTATCGATAGCCAATAGGTTCATGGATTCAAACCTTCTATTATAATCGATCTTTTTCCTTCTGAAAGAATAGAGAGGGTTACGCGGATCGCCTTTTCGGGAAAGAATGCGGGGAACTTGGTCCACCACTCAACGATGGAAACACCGTTTCCATCGAGGAGTTCCCGAAGTCCCAACTCTTCCAAAAACTCCTCCTCTTCCACCCTGTAGAGATCTATATGGTACAAAGGCATTTTCCCTTCGTATTCGACCACATACAGGTAGGTAGGGCTAAGAATCGGCTCGGTGATGCCCAACCCTTCCGCTACCCCTTGGGTAAAAGTGGTTTTTCCGCTACCTAAGCGCCCATCCAGGAGAAGAATGGATCCTGCTTGGAGACGAGACGCGATGTTTCTCCCGATTTCACGGGTATTCTCGGGAGATGTGGAAAGATACTGGATCAGGGTAGTTGCCCCTTTCTGTATAAGTCTGAAGCGTAGGAAGAAAGATCTTTCAACACGGGTAGCAAAGGGTAACTGATCGGTTCTTTCAAACTCACCTTCGTGTGCACCTGTCCTAATGGGGTATGTTCGATGATTATTTCGATGGGACGTTCGATTGTTTCCTGTGGGAATTGCAGTACTACTTTTGCGGTGTAGACTTTTCGGTAGTGAAGTTCCCCATTCTTTCTTTCCAGATCTTTCAACTCCACTATTCTCATAGAAATTGTTTACGAGAAAAAGAGACAAAGGTCAAGCTGATATTCCTGCAGTCGTAGTCGTGGGAGTATACTCATATATATAATCGAGAATTTTAGTTAAATGTTGCCGAGACACATTGGTGAACTGTATGTGCATGATTCCTCCACGCGGTATCTTCGTTACTCCTTTCACTTTTCCGTACCCTACAATTGGCTTTCCCCGTTCGGTTTCGAACTCAATCCGAATCAAGGCTCCTGCAAGTAGCGGACCTCTTGTAAGGATGGCGCATCCTCCCGCCGAAATGTCCTGCAGCGTTCCTAAGCCTCTGCGGTTTCTGTTTACCACTGCTTGTTTTTCAATTTCTTTACCCTTATTCGTTTGAACGACTTCCACAGGATAGAAGATAGCCGGTTTCGAGATTTCTTTTCGTCTATACTTTCGTTTCTGGATCTGCTTCAAATTTCGACCATGGGCCACGAAGACCGATAGCACCCCTCTTACCCGTTTGTATCCAAGGACTTTTGTTTTGAAGGCGTAGACCTCAGTGCCCCCCCGGACAATCACGATCCCCAGTTCTTCGTCCTTTTTCCAGGGATACCCTTTCCCTTTTTCTTCCGCGATAGGGCATTCTAGTCCAAGCATACTCTGCATATTGGAGGTTATGTAGCTGGGATAGGATTCGCCCGATGGGGTCTTGATGGTTACTTCGGTGTGGAGGGGGAGGCTCAGAGTAGAGGAAAGGATCTTTTCTTCCCGGGTGTTTGCTTCGATAGTCTGCCGAATCTGGTATAGGGTGAACTTCCGTTTCTCCTTTTCCTCTTCCGATAGATTCTGTGTATCGATCCATGAAAGAGCTTTACGAAGAAAACCATCGAGAGCTTTGCTGTTTTCTAGAACTCGTAGAGGACTCAAGTATTTTGTTGCTTTCAGGTAGTATTCCAACTGATGGATCTGAGCTCGGGATAGACCTAACTTCTTTGCCCGTTTCCGAAAAGTTCTCCTGCTGTATGTCCCAGGTTTGCTACTGTTGCGAGAGGTAAGGATGGCCCAGAGCAAGAAGGAACCTAAGAGGATTCCCAGAATAATAATAGCGATTAGGCTTTGGGTTGGGTCTGGTTTAGCAAAGAACTGATATTGGGTCTGAAGGAGGATCATGACGTGCGTTCCGTTAGAGTCCTCGACAACAGAGTGCGGAGTTCTTCCAGTTTGGGGGCAATTTCATACTCCAAAAGGTCCCCAATGAGGACCGAGTCTCTATGGAGAAAAGCCTCGTTCAGTTCTTTCAAAGGTTGGGAGAGGGTTTTGTGTATCTCTTGCACCCGAATATCCGATGAGCGCAAACGAGCAAGAATTCGAAGACTTTTCGATAGGATTTCAATGAAGGAAAGTACGTTTCGTATAGCATCTCGATCTCGACCAGTTTGTAGGAGTACTGAGGTATGTTCAATCTCCTGCTTGGTTTGCTCCAAGATAGGGATTAGAGCTTCACACGCTTCATAAGGATGGGTGATCTCATACAAACGAGACTCGAGCAAAGATACAATTCTTTGAACGAACTGTTCCGCTTGTTTCCATTCCTCTTCCTTCGTGGGAACTCCTTGAATGGGGAAACGAGCGCTTCCTTCTGTCATGAACACGCTACGGAGATAATGCTCCAATGGAGGTTGTACATGGCGATACTCTTTAAGGATTTCCATCAAAGAGTTGTGTTGCTTCCCTTCCAATGCGTTCTTCAACACATAAAAGTAGTGAAGAAGAATTTCCAGTTCATTGAACTCCTGTTCGGTTTCCGTGGCCGTGGTAATATCCAGTTGGTCGATTTCCTTTATAAGGATATTCTCGAATTCTTTTTGATCCCAATAATCGATCGGTTTGCCGTTCAATGAAAGATGGGTTATTTCTGCTTTCTGTGGACGCAACCATTGGGCGATACTGGCAAGAACCTGATAGAGGTTTTGTTCTCCTTCGAGGGTATAGTTCAATGGTTGGCCGTCAAGGGTAATCTTCACGGATAGCTCCTTACTCACATTATCGATTGTTTTGGTTTCCGCTGTTAAACCTTTCGATCGCTGCAGAACTCTTTTCTAATGAATTGAGTGTGCTTTCCATGGCTCCATATTTTCGTTTGAGATCTTGTTCATACCGGTTTAAATATTGATTGTAAGACTCGATTCTTCGATTGGTAGAGGAGATCTGAGTGTCGAGCGTGCTCAGCTTCATGGCGATGATTCCTCCCGTTTGAACATACGGACGGAGGAAGGTGTCCATGGAAACTCCTACCCCGGAATCGGGCACTAGATCTCCATCCGAGTCATATCCGAAAAGATCTTTCACTGCCTGAAAATTCTTTTGCAATGCGGTATCCAGAACTGGTTCATTTATTTCCAAGTATCCCCGTAGTTTGGAGACATCGATCCCTCTTCCGCCCCCTGCTTGAGCGTTGGTCGAGATACCAATTTGGGAAAGGAGAGATAGGTCCCTGCCTAATCGGGTAGGATAGGGGTTCATTAGGATGGATTGAAAGGTATTCTTTACCTGCATCAGCCCTACATCGCCTTGTAACAGACCTAGTTTTTCCTTGGCTTTTTCTCGTTCTTCATCCTTGAGATAGGTAATCTCGTTCAGGACAGCGTCATCCTTCCGGGTTAGAATGTTTATCTGAGCCATCTGCCTATTGTAAGTTCCCACGAAGGCGATGATGGCATCCTTCGCTTTTTCTCGGTCTGGTTCGACGGAGAGTTTGATCTTTCCCTCGCCAGGTTTTTTAAGGGAAAGGGTAACTCCGGGAATAAGGTCATCGATGGTATTGGAACTGCGAGTCAAAGGAATGCCGTTGACTAAGATCTCTGCATCCTGAGCAGTGGAAACGGCACGTATGGGACGGTACTCACCCCTAGAAGAAGGATCATGCAAACGTATACTTTTAATCTCCAACTCACGGAGGGAGTTTCTATTCTTTAATAGAATCGATTCCACCCTGTTCCCCATGGTTTCCAGAGGGATTCGTATCGTTCTGAACTCTAGAGATTCTTCCACGGGAGGAAGAGGTTTAGAGACTCCATCGCTTCGGAGGGATAGAACATTGAAGTCTTCGATGATTTCGGGAGGAGGTGGAGGTTTCCACTCCGGAAGAACCACTTTTGAAGGGCTATTCAGAACGGTAACATCGGACAGGGTAACGCTTCCCCTTTCTGGAATCGCAGGACCGGGAGGGGGCGGAGGTGGGGGGGGAGGACCTTCGGCGATTTTTCGTAAACGGACTTCCGCTTCTAATACCATCGAAGGCATTAGTGTTAAAGGTGGGGTTAAAGGAATCTCAAGTTCCCCTTCGGGTCCAACCCTAAGAATGTTTCCCTCGATTCGTATGGCAGATGGATTCTTTAAAATTTTAGAAGTGGATAGTAAGGCTTGTTCAATTTTAATTGTTCGGGAGGTTGAGGAATCTTTTCTAAGGATTCCTAGGCGTTCCCCTAGTTCGGTGGAAGCTTCTATAAAGATAAGCTGGTTTTCCTTCCCTGGTTTTAAGGACTCGATATAGAGTACCTGCGTTTGGGCTGTATCCTTAACGATTCCTGCGGTGATCAAATCCTTCCCTTTTTCTTTCAGGACTTCCACGAATGCCGATAATCTACCCCCACGAAATTGGAAGGAAACTTCCTGGTTTCCCACCTTAAATCCGTACCGACCTGCCGGAATTTCGGTATCCAGAGGAAGAGAATCGGATAAGAATTTGTCTGCCGAGGCTATTTTTTGGATTTCCACTTCATAGGTACCTTCCACTGCCTCCCGAGTCGCTGTCGCGGTGAGGATGGAAGAATCGGAGGATTTAGCCGTTCGCTCATTGAAAGGGGATTGGAACCCAAAGAGACCTCTAGCTCGTTCCCTGAGTTGGCTTAGCCCCTGTTGGATTTCCCTCCAGGTAGATTGTTGGGTCTTGAGATTCGATACTGACTCCTCCATCCGCTTGAGAGGGATCTTTTCCACTTCGACGAGTTTTTTAATCAATTCGTCGGTCTTGTATTTACTGGAGATCCCTGGAATGGATATGTCGGCCACGAGTACCCCTATTTCCCCCTATATGGATTTAGATGAGTTGATCGAATAGGATTCCGAGAGTTTCCCGGATCCGCAGATGAAGTTTTTGTACTTCTTCCGGGGGAAGTACCTTAATTACTTTATCGGTTTCTCCGTCAACGATCTTGACCACCACTTGCTGTAGCTCTTCGTTGAAAGAAAACTTGAGTCTTCGGTTTAGGAATTTTGTAAGTCCTTCCAGTTCTTTCAGGTTTTGTTCCACAATAGGAAAGGGAACCTTTCCCAGCGATGGATTTGCCTCCAGTGTATGTAGACTCTGTTGTTCTGCGGATGGAGTTCCTGAGGAAAGATACTGTGTTGCTAACTGGGGGCTTTCGATGCTTTTAAAGGGGATACCTGTCACTTCCATAGACATACAATTACCTCCCTGTAAAGGGCTGGAAGGAAGGGAGCGCGAACCCTTCCTCCCAGAAACTTGTTCGAGAGATGACGTCCAGTGATCTCTCGATGATAAGCGGAACGGAGAAATGGAATACGATTGTTGTGTTAACCGAGGAGTTGAAGCACGGATCGGGTTTGCATGTTGGCTTGGGCCAGCATCGCGGTGTTTGCTTGGGTAAGGATCTGGTTCTTTACGAAAGAAACCATTTCACTTGCCATGTCCACATCGCGAATCCTGGACTCGGAGGCTTGCAAGTTTTCGGCCGCGATTGCCACTCCCTTGCTGGCCATTTCAAAACGGTTCTGGTATGCACCCAGATCGGCTCTCTGTTTGTTTACGGTTTTCAGCGCTACATCGAGCATTCCGATTGCCTGGTTTGCGCTTTCCACAGTGGAAATGGAGATAATACCGCGTCCACCTTGAGCACCCTGAAGACCGAGTGCTTGAGCTGTCATGGTCCCGATGTAGATCTGTTCGGATTGGTCCATGTTTGCCCCGATCTGGAATCTCATCACAGCTCCGGTCGCCGAGTTCTTAGCAAAGGCACCGGTTAGGATGTTCATACCATTGAACTGGGCATGGGACGCGATCCGGTTGATTTCATCCACCAACTGGGACACTTCCACTTGGATCTGGAGTCGGTCTTCCTGGGTGTAGATACCGTTCGCGGATTGTACGGCCAATTCCCGAATCCTGTGAAGGATGTCTTGAGTTTCTTGCAGGAATCCTTCTGTTGTTTGAATGAAAGAGATTCCGTTTTGGATGTTGCGTGTTGCTTGATTCAAACCCCGAATCTGGCTCCGGAGTTTTTCCGAGACCGCCAATCCGGAAGCATCGTCGCCTGCGCGGTTAATCCGCATCCCGGAACTCAGCTTTTCGATGTTCTTGGATACATCCACGTTTCGGAAACTAAGTTCCCGGTTGGCGTACATGGCACTGATGTTGTGGTTAATGATCATATTGGATAACCCTCCTTGAAATGTACCGAAGGCATCCCTCGCCTTCGTTTTGTATGCCTGCAGGGGAATATTTCAGGGCTACATCGCGCTTCCCTGCCGTTCCGCTCCCCTTAAGCAACAAAGAGAGGGTTTCGGATCTAGACCGAAACCTCTCTTTGCAGCTGCATACGGAGGGTGTTTGTCAAAGAACAAAGCCTCTCACTCTCTTATATGATACTACTCTATCGTAGGAGTTGCAATACGGATTGTGTCTTGGTATTGGCTTGAGCTAGCATGGCAGTGCCTGATTCCAGTAGAATCTGGTTCTTCGTGTACTCAACCATCTCTGCCGCCATGTCGACGTCCCGGATTCTAGATTCGGCCGCTTGCAAATTCTCTGCACCAATATCGATTCCTTTTATCGCATGTTCGAGCCGGTTCTGGTAAGCACCGAGATCTGCTCGCTGCTTATTGACTGTCCGCAGTGCAACATCGATCACTCCGATGGAACGGTTGGCATCATCCGGTGTAGAGAGGGAGAGGAGCTTTCCACTTCCTACTTGTTTCACCCCTAAAGCTGCGGCTGTCATTGTACCTATATACACTCGTTCTCTCTGGTCCATGTTTGCTCCAATTTGGAAGTACATGGAGGCGGTTACTACATTTTCTCCCGCTGCACGGGCAAATCTACCGGTAAGCAGGTTCATACCATTGAATTGGGCATGGGAAGCGATCCGGTCGATTTCATCGATCAACTGGGAGACTTCCACCTGTATCTGCATCCGGTCTTCCTGCGTGTAGATGCCGTTTGCGGATTGCACAGCTAGTTCTCGGAGTCTTTGCAGAATGTCTTGCGTTTCCTGTAGGTACCCTTCCGTTGTTTGGATGAAGGAGATACCGTTCATGGCATTGGCTGAGGCCTGTCTTAGTCCTCGAATCTGAGACCGCATTTTTTCCGATACGGCCAGCCCAGAAGCATCGTCACCAGCCCGGTTGATCCGTAGTCCAGACGATAACTTTTCCATGTTCTTAGAGAGGTTTATCTCCGTGACTCCTCGTGTTCTCTGGGCGAACATGGCACTTAGGTTGTGATTGATAATCATACACTCCTCCCTGATGTTGAGTTTCGGCGTCCTTGCCGAAGGTTTTGCTAAACTCGGAATAAACTATTCCGAAATTTAAGAAGACAAGGGAGAGAAGAAAATTTTGGCATGCGCAAAATTTCCATTCCCCCTGTTCTTTTTATCGACAGGTGTTCCATAAACTTTAGAGGGTTGGGATTTCTTTTCGCTTGTCCTGCTGTTTCAGGTAATCACTGAGAAGAAGTTTGTAGGTCATCGGCACTTTGTCTTCATGGAATTTGATGGCAAACGCGGAGATATCCCTCCGTCCCTCAACCGGTTCGTGACGGATAATAGTGCCGGGGATTTCCAGTACTTGTCGAGGTTCTTCTATTTCTAATCGCAATACGGCTTCTTTGTTCATGATAAACTTGGCTAATCCCAAAAGGATTACTTTGGCTCCTCCGAACGACAGGTCCCTTAGGATCCCTTTCCGGGGAACCCCCTGAATGAGGATAGCCAGCTCCTTACTGGAAATGCCCAACTTTCTAAGGGTCTCTGTTGTTATAAGGATCCGTTCATCCTTTCTCTTTTGCGAAGATAGAGTGGCATCCAGCAAGGTGCCGAGGATTTCTATCAATGTATCCGCTGGTTTTTGAGTGAAGGTAAGAGAGTAAAAATACAAGTTTCCGCTATTCTTGTTGTACGGAGAGGAGCCCGCAACCTTTGCAGGAACGAAAAAGGTCAAAGGATCCCCTTTCGGATTCTTTTGGAAGCAGTACCTAAGGTATACGATATTGTTGGCTTTTCGGAGAGTTTCCTGGAAGGATGGGGAGCTATTGAGGATGATCTTAGCCCCTACCATAGAGCTAGAGTACAAGATGCAGGGATACTGAAAACCAAGGCATTTCAGGAATACATTCTTGGATATCAATTGGGTAGCTTGAATCACTTCTTTAGTGAACGTGACCTCTATGCTTGCGTAGGTATCATAGTAGTGATGTATTTGTTGACTCGTAATGATAGACATGGCAGTGCCACCATAGTATGATGGGATCCATAGAAAAGTCAACTGAAGCGAGGAATTAGATGCCCAGCGTTTTCATCATTTGCAATCCATTGAGTGATACTATCGTGCCTTCCGATTACCCCCAAATCCAACAGTGGGATATTACGCCAGGAAGCATGAATCTCGTGGACTATTCTCTCATCGAAAAGATCAAGCGGGAAGGCAGGATAGTTGCGATCACTCCAGGAGGTAGCGGTGCCAATACCGCCCGAGGAATCGCGTGGTTGTCGAAGAAAACCTTCCATCCACTGGATGTATACTTCCTCGGTGCGGTAGGGAATGATCCAGAAGGCGAAACCTTGACCCGTCTTCTGAAGGAAGCGGGAGTGAAACCTTTTTTAGTGAGAAAGAAAGGAAGCAGGACTGGCACATCCCTTGTCCTTGTTACTCCAGACCATGAACGTACGATGTGTACGTATTTAGGTGCTTGTAGGGAGTTGCGGGTGGAAGATGTCCCCGAGGATGCTATTCAACGGGCTGATGTTCTTTATATAACCGGATACAATTGGGACACGTCCAACCAGCGAGAAGTAGTGCAACGGGCGGCTGAAATTGCAAAACAGGCAGGAAGATTGATCTTTTTGGATGTATCAGACCCCTTTTTAGTCCACCGGTATCGAGAACAATTGTTGGATTGGATGAAGGGACGGGTGGACCTTTTGTTCGGGAATAGGGATGAACTGAAGGCACTAACCGAAACCGAAGGAGATATAGAGATCCTAACGAAAGCTGCATCCTTTGTGCCTACCGTGGTTATGAAAACAGGAAAGGAAGGATGTTTGATTGGTACGAAAGGAACCGTAATTCGAGTACCTGCTATGGAAGCAGAGGTGAAAGACACCACAGGTGCGGGGGATGCCTTTGCAGCGGGATACTTGTTTGCCTTCCTTCAAGGGAAAACCCCAGCCCAATGCGGAGAATTTGCCAACCGATTGGCAGGAGGAATCGTATCTGTGTATGGATGCGATTATTCTAAACTGGAATTCTCTGAAGTACCGGGGGATTTGTTCGAATTAGGCACTAAACATTCGTCCAACGTCTGAATAAGTCGTTCTGTCAGGAGCGAAATTTCTGCTTCCTCCTGAGTTGATACGAGCGTTTCTTTTTTCCGAAGGGCCTCGTCCGCTAAGAGGAGACCCGCAAGGACAGCTGTTTTCAATGCATCTGCTGTAGGAGCGGAAGATCGTACTTCCCCGATCTTCCGTTTGTAGTATTCTAAAAGGTCAGACACGTACTGAGGGCTTTCGTCGGTTTGAATGGTGAAGGTAGTTCCGAGAATTTCGATTCTTAGTTCAGACCGTTTCTTGGGAATATACCGTTCTCCCTATAGTTAGAAAATATCCAACTCTCCAGGCTCTTTTGCCTTTTCGGCTTCTCCGGCACTATCTTCATCAGGAATGACTGGCTTCCCTTCGATGTCTTCAGTTTCGGGATGTTCTAGAAGGGGTTCCTGGGGAATTGAGGAAAGGGTAGAGGAGGATGCTCGCAGAGCATCGTCCTCTAGATGGTCCAGTTGACGAAGAGCATTGAGAATCCCTTCCTCGATTTCCTTCTGACTGTCTCGATACTGGGCAATGAGAAGTTCCAGTTGATCGATCTTTTCCTGGTACTTTTCAAGCTTTTGCCTAAGGGTCGAATTTTCCTCCCGTAGTTCCAGGATGGTGGAAACCGCTTGAGATACCCTGGCTTCGAGTTTTCGAATCTGCTCGAGGCTTACCATGGGGCTAAACCTTCAGGGTTTCTTTCGCCTTGGACACCAAGAGCTTGAATGCGGAAGGATCCTGGATGGCAAGGTTAGATAGGGCTTTCCGATTGATAAGAATATTGGCTTGCTGCAGACCGTTGATGAATCTCGAGTAAGTGATTCCTTCCGCTCTGCAAGCGGCCGAGATTCTGGCAATCCAAAGAGACCGGAAATCCCGCTTTTTTCTCCGTCGATCCCGATAGGCGTATACGAGGGATTTCATTACCTGGTCTTTGGCGGTACGGAAGAGTTTACTTCTTTTGCCCCAATACCCTTTAGCCAGTTCTAGAATTTTCTTTCGTCTTTCCTTTCGCCGGGTTCCGTCTACTGCTCTGGGCATGTATGTTCTCCTTCTTACTTAACGAATCGATTGGTTACCTCTATGCGTAGGGGAGAAGTGTCCGTATTCGGTTCACTTCCACCTTACTGAGAATTCCACTTTTTCGAAGATGGCGTTTCCGTTTACTGGATTTCTTTGTAAGGATATGCCTTAACCCCTGTTTTTTATACTTTACTTTTCCATTTCCAGTAAGCGAATACCGTTTTGAGGCCGATTTTCGAGTTTTCATTTTTGGCATAAGTATCCTCTCTGTCTTTGACGATTTTATTTTTTCCCCTTGGGGGCAATCACCATGGACATGAATCTTCCTTCCATACTTGGTTCTTTTTCCAGTACGTAGGTGTCCCCTAGGAGTTCCAATACCTTGTTCAAGACCAACAATCCTCGATCCGTATGGGCCAACTCTCTCCCACGGAATCGTACAGTAATCTTCACCTTGTTTCCTTCCGCAAGGAATTCCTGAATATGTTTACTCTTGAACTGTAGATCATGGTCCTCGATTTTCGGTTGCATCCGTATTTCTTTGATCTTGATCAGTTTCTGTTTTTTCTTCGATTCTCTGCTCTTTTTCTCTAGCTCGAACTTGTATTTTCCATAGTCGAGAATCTTGCATACCGGCGGATTTGCCTGTGGAGCAACTTCTACCAGATCCATCCCCGCCTCTTTGGCCAGGCGGATAGCCTCGATGGTAGGTACAATCCCTCGCTGTTCTCCGTTTCCATCGATTAACCGAACCTCACGAACTCGGATCGCTTCATTGATCCGTAAATCTTTTGAAGACAATCGACCTCCTTGGTTTGCCTTAGTTTTACATAATCACAGGAAGACTATAACAAGAACGATCCTGTATGTCCAGATCCTTATTGGTTTTGACAGATCCTTTAAATGTATGGTATCGTTTAGATGTGGGCAATATTCACCAAATCTTACAGGTGACGCATCATGTCTTACAAGACAACCTCCTTCTCTATGATGTGTACTTGCACATGAGTTCCCACCTAGGGATTCGAAAGATCCTAACTAGCAATATGGAAAAAACCAAGGAGATTGCACGGGTTATAGAGTCCATCGAAGCAGATCCAACCCCCCTGGAAGAAAGGTTCGAACCCTCCGATACTGTAGATCTTTCCATATTTGATTTACCTGTCTCATTCGACGGATACACTTCTTTCTGTGATTCTCTCAGAACCATTCTGCAGAGGGAGCGATTGATTCAGGAATTGCTCGAACTGCTCTTGCGTTCAGCTCATCGGGAACATGAAACGATTCCATTGCATTCCCTAGTGGAACAAACAAGACGCCATATCCAGATTCTCCAAGATCGGTTGGATCTGGAATCGATGCTTTCTACCTAAGGGTTCCCATTGCTACTACCTTGCAATAGGAAGCATACCTCCGTGGCAAAAAGATTCCCCAGGAATGGGGGGATTCGTTTGCTGTTCCATAGATCGATTTCTTTTAGTATGGGAATCCCTAATTCTTTGCAGAGGTTTCGAAAGTCCTTTTTTGTGCAGAGATGGATATTGGGAGTATCGTACCATTGGAAGGGTAGGGATGAGGTGACAGGCATCTGCCCTTTCAGCAGAAGTTGCAGCCGAATGGGAAGGTACCCAAAGTTGGGAAAGTTGACGATTGCATGTTTTCCTACCCTCACCATCTCTTTGAGGATGAGGACTGGTTTGTGCACCACCTGAAGGGTTCGACTAAGAATCACATAATCATAACTGGCAGTCTGGTAATCTCGAAGCCCCTCATCGAGGTTCCCTTGGAATACGGAGATGCCCCGGGCAACACATTGGAGAACCATCTTTTCGTCGATATCCACTCCCATTCCCTTGACCTGTTTGGTTCGCGATAGGTAATCTAGTAGGTCACCATCAGCACAACCGAGGTCCAATACTCTACTACCTATGGGAACAAGTTGGGCAATTTCTTGGAACACTCGTTCGGAAAGGTTAGTGTGCATAGAGATTCTCCAGAAAAGATGAATACAACTTTCCCTGTCGTTCTGTCTCTATGAGAAAGGAATCATGCCCATAGGGGCAATCTAGCTCTGCATAGGATACGTCTTTCCCCTCTTTCATCAGAGCGAATACCATCTCCTTCGATTGTTTGGGAGGATACAACCAATCGGAAGTGAACGACACGATCAGGAACTTCGCCCGTGTTCTACGGAACGCAGCCTCTAGGGATCCATACTTTTCATCTAGATTGAAATAGTCCATTGCCCGGGAGAGATAGATGTACGAATTGGCATCGAACCTTTCAACGAACTTATCCCCCTGGTATTCCAGATAGCTTTCCACGGCAAACTGATCGTTGAAGTCGAAACCGTACTGCTCCCGGTTCTGGAGTCTCCTCCCGAACTTGTCGTGCATCGATTGCTCAGAAAGGTAGGTAATATGTCCGACCATCCTAGCGATGGCTAGCCCTCGGGATGGAATGTCTTTGCCATAATAGTTCCCTCCGCTCCAATTTGGATCGGAAGTGATGGCATTTCTTCCCACGGCATTGAAGGCGATTCCTTGGGCTGTCAACCGAGGTGTAGCGGCAATGACAATGGCAGAGCGAACACGATCTGGGTATGTGATGGCCCATTCCAGCGCTTGCATCCCCCCCATTGAACCCCCTACTACTGTCAATAGTTGTTCGATTCCCAAATGATCGATCAAGTAGCCCTGAACCTTCACCATGTCACCGATGGTGATAAGAGGAAAGGAAAGGCCAAAGGGGTTCCCGGTAGCTGGATTTATTGAGGAGGGACCCGTAGTGCCCTGGCATCCTCCGAGAACGTTGGAACAAATGACGAAGTATTTGTTCGTGTCGAAGGGTTTGCCTGGACCGACCATGGGATCCCACCAGCCGGGATAACGGTCCTGTTCTGTTTTATACCCTGCCACGTGGGCATCTCCTGAGAAAGCATGAAGGATCAAAATGGCATTGGATTTATCTCTATTGAGTGTTCCATACGTTTCGTACCTGACGGTTATAGGGTATAGATTTCTTCCACTTTCAAGCGTTAGAGGATCGGTAGAAGTGCCAAAAGTAAACTCTTTGGGAACAACGATTCCTACGGATCCTACCTGCGTGGTTCTGTTTCCCATGCTATCCTTTCGTGAATCCCTAGGAAGATACTAAGGATTCTATCCATCCCTGTCAAGAAGACCTGGTGTGAGTAGCAGAAGGGAAAAAACTTCGAAATGGATCGGTATAAGACCGCAGAAACAATCGCCTTGCGTTCGAGGGAGTCCCTGTGATAGGGTGTACCTATGGCGTTGTTTTTGCTATTCGGTCCAACCTTGTTCGTGTGGTACTATCTAGAGACCCACATGCCTGACTGGGATAGAAGAGAAGGGATCCACACCTTCCTGTCTGGAGTCCTTCTCGTTCTCCCTTTCCTTATCATTCAAGTGATCTTTCGGAGCCTATTCCCTATTTCCGCAGAGGGTTGGCAACTGTTCGCCAAGGGGATTCTCCTTGATTTGTTCTTTCCAGCCCTCTACATGCTTAGCGGGTATGTATGGTGGCATCGTAAAAGAATCGTGGTTCCCCTCCCTTCACAGATATTGAGGTTCTTGACCTTTGGTGCGGGGGGGGTGATCCCTATTGCCCTTCAAGCTCACTTATCCTTTCAGGGATGGGAAGAGGGTTTGCAGTACCTCTTGATTCCTTTCCTATGGATCCAACTACTCTATCTAGTCGCTCTATGCGTCGGGGTTTGGTTTTCCACGGTTCGGTGGGAACGGTTATTGGTATTAGGTGGTGGCATTCTATGGATGCTCCTTTTGGGATGGTTCAGTTACCTATACCGAGTCAATATCCGGTTCATCTCTTGGATCCTCATACTGGGAAGTTTTGTGGGGAATGTCATCGTTTTTCCTAAACTAATGGACAAGGTTAGAAGCCTATAGAATTGCACTTGAGGGTCTGTTCCATCAAGCGTAGTCTCTGATAGAAAAAAAGACTCCCCCTACGGGGAGTCCATACTATGTCTTATGCCATCTATTCCTATGCTTTCCATTACTCCCTTAAGCCTGATTCGCCGATCCCAACACATTGATGTTCTTGTGTTTATACAACTCCTTCAAGGCATCCCGCGCGGGACCTAGATATTTTCGTGGATCGAACTCGGAGGGTTTTTCCGCTAACACTTTGCGAATCATCGCGGTCATGGCGAGTCTCCCATCCGAGTCGATGTTTATCTTGCAAACAGCGGAACGAGCGGCCCTCCGCAACTGATCCTCTGGAATTCCTACCGCATCTTTGATGTTTCCGCCATATTGGTTGATCATCCGTACGTATTCGATAGGCACAGATGATGAGCCATGGAGTACAATGGGGAAGCCAGGGAGTTTCTTTTCGATTTCTTCAAGAATGTCGAACCGAAGAGGAGGAGGAATGAGGACGCCGTCCGGTGTCCGGGTGCATTGTTCTGGTTTAAACTTGGTTGCTCCATGGGAGGTTCCAATGGAAATTGCCAGGGAATCTACCCCAGTCTTTGCCACGAAGTCTTCCACTTCCTCTGGTTTGGTGTAGTGTGATTTTTCTGCCGAAACTTCGTCTTCAATACCTGCGAGTACTCCCAACTCCCCTTCTACGGATACTTCGTACTGATGGGCAAAATCCACTACTTTTTTTGTGAGAGCGACGTTTTCCTCGTAGGGAAGATGGGACCCGTCGATCATAACGGAAGAGAACCCATTTTCTACACAGGATTTACAAAGCTCGAAACTATCCCCATGGTCTAGGTGGAGAACGATAGGAATGGGGTACCCAAGATCTTTGGCTAGCGCCACGGCTCCTTGGGCCATATACCGGAGAAGGGTAGAATTGGCATACTTGCGGGCCCCGGAAGACACTTGGAGAATTACGGGCGACTTTGTTTCTACGCAAGCGCTGATGATAGCTTGTAGTTGTTCCATGTTGTTGAAATTATAGGCAGGAATAGCATAACCACCCTTCATTGCTTTGGCGAACAGTTCTTTGGTGTTCACCAGCCCTAATTCTTTATAGGAAATCATAAATCACTCCTACATGAAAACAGTGTTACTTTGCATACTATGCAGCAGCCGAAGACCCTGTCAAGGGATTCCCTAGGTGCATCGTACACTATATACTATTACCCATGAACCCGTTCATGAATCCGGTATTACTTCGAATCCTGCTCCTTATTCTCCATCTAGTACCCCCGTCTAAGGAAGGGGTACAGGTAGTGTTAGTACAGGAAACAAAGGTGTTGGGAACGTATTCGATTTCGTTTAAGGCTCCCGGGCATTACGTGTATCAATTCAAGGGAAAATGGGAGGAGGGGAAGAACTTTACCGTGGAGCGCTCTTTACTGTATTCGTACCTCTATACCGCTTATCCGGATCCCAAAGGGGAACCTGTGGCTTTGAACTTGATTAAAGAGTTAGAGTCTCTCGTTGTACCGAAGGAAGAGAGTAGTTCGGTTGTGGGAGACAAGGAGGGAGCTATTACCCTCACCAGGATGGGTTCTCTTCTTTTTATTGGCTCGGAAAGTATAAAAGTTCTTTGCATCCTGCCCACGACTGTGTCAAAATAACCAACCGTGTCATATTGCTATTTTAAATGTATCATATTGACACATGTGCTTTGTTGTTCAAAAGATCCCGTGCGTGGATTAATCTAGTTAGTTTCGCGTGAACGCGATAAAAAGAAATTTCTTAACTTTAGCAACTCTTTATTTTGTAATAAAATAGATAATATTCTATTTGGGCTGTTATTCTGGTAATATTGTGTATTAAGTTGGTACGGCTTTTGCTTAACAATCAGTGAAAAAGTCAAATAAATCTTCAGTAGATGAGGAGGTGATGCCTATGAAGAGCCTGGTAACTTACAAACCCTTCACCCTTGGGGATGTATGGGGCGATTTTGACCGGATGATCGATCGGATCTTTTCCGATACTCCCATTTGGGAAGCCCGGATTCCCGCTGTGGATGTACGGGAAGAGAAAGATCGGTATGTGCTAGAGGCGGAGCTGCCCGGGTTGACGGATAAGGATGTAGAGGTAAAGGTAGAAGACAATCTCCTTACCATATCTTCCAAGAAGGACGAGAGTAGGGAGGAGAAACGGAATGGGTATCTGATCCGAGAGCGGAGGTCTTCTTCCTTCCAGAGGAGCTTCGTGCTTCCCAACGATGTGGATAAGGAGAACATCACCGCTCAGTTCAAGAACGGGCTGCTCACCCTTGACATAAAGAAGCTCGCCTCTGCGCAGCCGAAATCCATTCCCGTCCGGGAAGGTTAAACCCCTTTCCCAAGAGGAAACACACCCCACGCAAGGGGAAACAGGGGGGGCCAGAAGGCCCCCCTATTTTTATAAATAAACGAGTGGCACCTAAATGATCAGCCTTTTGTCACCTTGGGACAGTTTTTTCAAGGTGGAGAGAGGCTCTTTCATGCGGGACAGGAGAATAATGGCCGCAATGAGGAAGGGTTTGAAACTCGCTTGATGGTATAGGTCTTTTCGGTACGCATCGAACACGGAGGCGGATACTTCTCCTTCCTTGCAACTTACCCCGCTGATATCTGCTGGTAGGCAATGCATGTATAGACCTTTTCCAGCCCTGGTGAGTTTCATCATTTCTTCCGTGCATTCCCAGTTCTTGTACTTCGCATTGTTGGCCAAACATTCTTTTTCCAGATCCTTGAGGGAAGCTGTGTTCCCCGACTTTAGGAGTTCTGTACGGCGAACCATTACCTGGTAGGGGGCCCAGGATTTAGGATACACGGCATCGGCGTTTTTGAAAGCTTCTTCCATTTTTTCCGTTACGGAGAAGGAACCCCCGCTTGCCTCGGCCTGCTTCTTTGCCAGCGCTACCACGTCGGGTAATAGTCCATACCCTTGAGGGTGGGCCAGAGTAACTTCCATACCGAAGCGGGTAACTAATCCTATGACCCCCTGAGGCACCGACAGGGGTTTCCCATAGGAAGGAGAATAGGCCCAGGTAACGGCAATCTTCTTTCCCTTCAGGTTTTCTATTCCTCCAAAATAGTCGATTAGTTTTGCAAGGTCTGACATGCTCTGGGTCGGATGATCGATGTCGGACTGGAGGTTTACCAAGACGGGGCGTTGATGAAGAATTCCCTCCTGATATGCTTCCTTTATGGCCTGGATGAAGTTCCGCTGGTACCGATCACCTTCCCCAAGGAAGATATCGTCCCGGATTCCTACAGCTTGGGTGAGAAAGGAGATCATCACCGCCGTTTCCCGTTCGGTCTCTCCATGAGCGATCTGAGATGTCCTTTCATCCAGTTCCTGGAGGGTTAGGCCTAGGGCATTCACCGCGGAAGCAAAGCTGAAGCGGGTACGAGTGGAATTGTCTCGAAAGATGGAAACCGCTAACCCGGTATCGAAAACCCGCATGGAACGTCCGGTTCTGTGAAGTTCCTTCAAAAGGAGTCCAGTCTTCAGGATGGCAAGGAGGTTCTCTTTACTCAATTCCCAGGTTAGAAGAAAATCCTTCTCTCTCATATCGAAAGGAAGGGCTTCAAGTTCTTTCAATAGCTTAGAGATCATTGTTTCATTCATACTGATTTCCTCTTATCCTTAATTATTCAGATACTCTTTTGTAATATAGAAAAGGAAGATGAGTAAAGAGGAAGGAAATTGCTTTTTTCTTCATTTCGGGGTACTGTGAGATGGGGTTCTGCGGATGCCATCTAGAAAAATTCCTTTCGATCGTATCACCACGCGGGCGGGGGATGAGGGATATTCCACCCTCTATAACGGGGAGCGGAGACCCAAAGACGATCTTGTCTTTCAAGTGCTAGGAGATCTGGATGAGCTAAACTCCTTCCTCGGATGGGTAAAAGCGGAAGAGAAGGATCTACCCTTCTTGCAGGAGCTGGAATCCCTTCAATTGAACCTTTTTCGCATTGGAGCCGAGGTTGCCACCCCTCCTGCGGATCCTCGCTTTCATTCCCTCGATCTAGTGACGGAACAGGATATTACGAATCTGGAAGTAATCGAGAAGAAGGTGCTGGAATCGTTCGAGGCTCCCGACAGGTTCGTGCTACCAGGAGGGTGCTCTATATCGGCCAAGCTGGACATCTGTAGAACGATTTGCAGGAGGGCGGAACGCTCACTTGTAGCTCTCATACGAAGTAGAGGGTTACAGGAACTCGCCCCCTGCCAACGGTATTTGAATCGCATGTCCGATTATTTATATGTGTTGGCCCGATATGCAGATCAAAGATGGGAAGAGCAGAGAGGAGAAAAATCATGAGTCCAGAAAAAGTCCAGAAACTAGCAGAGCAGTACACCTCCATGACAGCAGAAAACCTTTCCCGGATCATCCGGATTCCTTCCTATTCAGGGGAGGAAGAGGGGGTTATTCGGGAATTGGAACACCTCTGCCGAACTCTAGAGTTCGATGAGGTAAGGATCGATGGATTGGGTAGCCTCATTGCCCGGATAGGGGCAGGGCAGAAAAAGCTCGTCATTGATGCTCACATTGATACCGTAGGGGTAGGGGATCGTAGCCAATGGAAGGAAGATCCTTTTTCGGGAACGATACGGGATGGGTTAGTCTACGGTCGAGGGGCCTCGGACCAGAAAGGAGGGGCCGCAGCCATGCTTACAGCGGGTCGTATTCTGAAGGATTTGGATTATCGGGGTCAGTACTCTGTGTATTTTACCTTTACGGTTCTCGAGGAAGATTGCGATGGAATGTGTTGGAAGTACCTGATCGAAGAAGAAAAGTTCATTCCCGATTACTTTGTAAGTACCGAACCCACAAGTTGTCGGTTGTATCGAGGACATCGAGGACGGATGGAGATGGAGGTCCATATCAAGGGGGTCTCCGCCCATGGTTCGGCGCCAGAACGAGGAGTGAATGCCGCCTATAAAGCAGCCCGAGCCGCCCTGGCACTCGAACGGTTGAACGAAGAGTTACAACCCGATGAGGATCGGTTCCTAGGGAAGGGAACCATCGTAGTATCCCAGTTGAAGGCTTTTGGACCTTCTCAATGCGCTGTTCCCGATGTGGCTTACCTCTATATCGACCGAAGGCTAACCTGGGGAGAGACGAAGGACCTGGCAGTACAGCAAGTGAAAGATGCCTTGAAAGGTCTTACAGAAGAAGTAGTGGTCCCTTACTACGATAAACCAGGATGGAAGAAAACCCCCTATGGACAGGAACTGTACTTCCCCACCTGGAAACTCCCGTTGGATCATCCTCTTGTTCAAGCGGGTATCGATACCTATCAGCGGCTTTTTAGCACAAAACCCGTAGTGGACAAGTGGACGTTTTCCACCAATGGAACCGCTGTATGCGGGCGGTATCGGATTCCCACCATCGGTTTTGGCCCGGGGGACGAAGCTCAAGCTCATGCTCCCAATGAAATCACCCGGGTAAAGGATCTTCAGATAGCTAGCGCCTTCTACGCGTACCTCCCTTATACACTGGAACAAACCCATGGCTAGGATAAAACATCTCTTTCGGTATCGATGTCACCTCTGCGGAAGGGAGTATGATCCTTCCCCTGAGTTACTCGTGTGTCCTTCATGCCACGCGACTCAAGACCCCAAGGAACCTCTCCGCGGGGTATTGGAGGTCCATTGGGATTATTCGAATCTAAAACAACGGCTCGATGCCAAGGGAGGGCAATGGGATGTGTTCGATCTCCTTCCCGTCGAGAGAGAGTTCTTCCCTCCTATTCCGGTTGGGAATACCCCCCTTTGGAGGCCGCTAGGATTGTGGAAACGATTGGGAGTAGAGGGTCTATACCTGAAGGACGATGGAGCCAATCCTACCGGATCGTTGAAGGACAGGGCTTCTTTTCTAGTGGCTGCCTTCGCCAGAAAGGTTGGACGTCACGCTGTTGCGGTGGCTTCCACGGGAAATGCTGCATCCTCCATGGCTGGGGTGGGGGCTGCAGCGGGATTGAAGGTAAGGATCTTCATGCCAAAATCCGCTCCTCTAGCTAAACGAGTCCAGGCCCTCATGTATGGTGCAGAGGTAACTTTGGTGGACGGGACCTATGATGACGCGTATGATGCTTCCCTCGAATACTGCCTATCCCATCGAGAGGTTCTTTCAAGGAATACAGCGCAGCAACCCCTCACCATCGAGGGGAAGAAGACCGTTGCGATGGAGATCTATCGAGACTTGGGGAGAGCCCCTAAAAGGGTCTACCTAGCTGTTGGGGATGGAGTGATACTTGCGGGTGTGTATCGGGGATTCGAAGATCTCTTTAGACTAGGAATGATCGAAAAGATACCAGAGATCGTAGCAGTGCAGGCGGAAGGTTCTTCAGCGATTGCTCAAGCCTTTAAAAATGGGGTTTTTAAGAAAGGGATAGGGGCCCATACCGTGGCAGATTCCATCTCGGTGGACATCCCTCGAAACGGATATTTTGCCATCGAGAAACTTAAAGGATACAATGGAAGGGTAATCCTGGTTTCGGATCGGGAGATTCTAGAAGCGCAGAAAAAACTAGCCACCTGGACGGGTCTCTTCTCGGAACCTGCAGGGGCTACCGCGTTTGCGGGCTATCTGAAGGACTTACTAGGGCCACCAGAGCGGGTGGAAGGGCGTGGCTTTCACGATGAACCTGTGGTCGTGCTTCTGACGGGGAATGGGCTGAAGGACGTGGAGTCCGCCTTAAAGGCTCTTTCCTTTGAACAACCTTGACAGGGAAAGAAGCATTGGATAGAATCTGATATATCTATCTTATACAAGTTGCTCGAGCATACGTGCGTGCCTTGCCTCGCTCGAGCATCTCCGTATGGGTTGGATAGAAGTCGAAACACTGCAGGAGGCACCATGGGATTAACCAAGGAACGGAAAGCCGTCCTGGAGGGGCTCTGCAAGCAATTCCGTAGAACTCTCCTCGACACTCTCTATTCTGTGCAAACCGGACATCCGGGCGGATCTCTCTCCGCCACTGAAATCATCACTACCCTATACTTTGAAGTAATGAAGGTAGATCCCAAGAATCCATCTTGGGATGATAGGGACAGGTTCGTGCTGGCCAAGGGACATGCGGCCCCTATGCTTTACATTGCCTTGGCAGAAAAGGGGTTCTTTCCCAAGGAAGAACTGAAAACCCTTAGACAACTCAATAGTAAATTACAAGGTCACCCATGCGCCTTGAAAACCCCTGGAGTGGAACTTTCTACAGGTCCTCTGGGCCTAGGTCTCTCGGCAGCTCTTGGTATGGGTTTGGGGGCAAGAATCCAAGGAAAACAGTACTATACCTATGTTCTCCTCGGGGATGGAGAGATACAAGAAGGGATCGTGTGGGAAGCAGCGATGGCAGGGGCCAAGTATGGGATAGATAATGTGGTAGCCATCCTGGACAAGAATGGGGTGCAACTGGATGGACCCGTAGATCAGATCATGCCCCTCGGTGATGTGCGAGCCAAGTGGAACTCCTTTGGTTGGAACACTCTCGAGGTGAATGGGCACAAGGTGGAAGAAATCTACGATGCTATCCAAGAAGCCCATCGGCTGAAAGGGAAACCTACGATCATCATTGCTCACACGGTAAAGGGAAAGGGAGTATCTTTCATGGAAGGAAAACATGCATGGCACGGCAAGCCCATCAGCAAAGCGGAGTATGAAGCAGCGATCCAAGAATTGGAAGGGGGAAGATAATGGCAGGAGCAGCAGGTAAAGCCATGAGGCAAGTGTACGGCGAAACCCTCGTCGAGCTGGGGAAAACCTACCCGAATATCGTGGTGTTCGATGCGGATGTTGCCAACTCCACCCGAACTATCCTGTTTGGGGAATCCTATCCTGACCGATTCTTCGATGTGGGGATTGCCGAAATGAATATGGCGGCCATGGCAGCAGGTATTTCTACCACAGGGATGATCCCTTTCGTGAATACCTTTGCTTGCTTTATGGTCCTTCGCTGTGGGGATCCTATTCGAAGTCTCGTAGCGTATACGAAACTCAACGTGAAATTGGCAGGGACCTACGCGGGACTTTCCGATTCCTACGATGGAGCTAGCCATCATTCCATTTTGGATATCTCCTTCATGCGGGCTCTTCCCAATATGGTAGTGATAAGCCCAGCTGACGCTGCCGATATGAAGGCAGCAACAGAGGCAGCCGTTCGGTATAAGGGCCCTGTTTACCTGAGAATCCACAGAAACGAATGCCCGGACATTCCGGAAAATGACACCCAACCTTTTACTTTGGGAAAGGGGAAGGTTCTCAGAGATGGACGGGATATCACTCTGATCACCACAGGGTATATGGTACACCGAGCGATGGAGGCTGCCCTGAAACTTCAACAACAGGGGATTTCGGCCCGGGTGGTAAACATCCATACCATCAAACCCCTCGATACGGACCTTCTCCGAGATTGTGCGAAGGAAACCGGTGGAATCGTCGTGGCAGAGGAACACTCCATCCATGGAGGTTTGGGAGGAGCGGTAGCCGAAGCGATAGGTCGTCTGTATCCAGTACCGATTGAGTTCGTGGGAGTACGGGACACCTTTGCCGAGTCAGGGGACTATCAGGCTCTACTGGAAAAGTATGGCTTGACTTCCCAACATATCGTGAAGGCTGCGGAGGAGGTCTTGAAAAAGAAAGGAGCTAAGGGATGAAAGGGTTAGTGAAGTATGCGGCTGGACCCGGAAACATGGAACTACGAGAGGTTCCCGAACCAAAACCAGGTCCGGGTGAGGTGAAGATTGCCGTTCAGTACACAGGAATTTGTGGTTCGGACCTCCATATCTATCATAGTGACATCGCCATTCCTGTACGTCCCCCTGTGGTGACGGGGCATGAGTTCAGTGGAACTATTGTTGAGGTAGGGATCGGCGTAGAACACTGGAAGCCTGGAGATCGGGTTGTTTCGGAAACAGCCTATTCGTACTGTGGGGTATGCATCCATTGTAGGGAAGGTTTTTACAACCTCTGTAACCAGCGGAAAACTCTTGGTTACTGGTACAATGGAGCCTTCGCGCCGTACACGATCGTTCCCGCTGCTCGCCTTCATCCTTTACCCGACTCCATTTCCTTCTTGGAGGGAGCGCTGATGGAACCCCTGGCTTGTATCGTACATGCGGTAGTAGAACTTACCCACATCCAAGCAGGAGATACGGTTCTTGTCTCGGGGCCCGGAGCCATCGGTTTAGCCACATTACAGGTAGCAAAGGCGCATGGCGCTCGCGTATTGATCACGGGAACTCCTGTGGATGCGGAAAGGTTGGAGAAAGCGAAAGATCTTGGCGCGGATTGGACCCTAGATGTTACGAAACGAAGTCTAGGTGAAGTGGTCGAAGAGATCACCCACGGAGTAGGGGTAGACGTGGTATTGGAGTGTTCGGGAAGCGAAAAAGCTCTACAGGACACTCTTCTTTCCGTGAGGAAACGGGGACAGTTGACTCAGATCGGATTATTTGGAAAACCCATAATGGTAGATTTCGAGCGGATTTGCTACAAAGAGGTGAAAGTTACGGGATCTCTCGGCTCCCGATGGACTTCCTGGGAACGAGCATTGCAAATGGTGGCTCAGGGGCAAGTACAGTTGAAACCCCTTGTATCCGACATCCTACCCCTCGGAGAGTGGAAGAAGGCGTTCGATCTATTCGAAGCGAAGAAGGGCTTGAAGATCGTACTGGATCCAAAAGAATAATGGTAACGCCGATCGGGAATTCAACCATGAAGAAGGAAGCACTCCAGGAACAGGTGTATCGCAGAATCAAGGAGCGGATCATTACCTGCGAGATGCTTCCAGGGTCGGTGGTTTCAGAGGAACTATTGGCTTCGGAGTTCGGTACTTCCCGAACTCCCATCAGGGAAGCCTTGCTTCGACTCCAACGGGAACATCTCATCGATATCTATCCCAGACAGGGTACGTTCGTTTCCCCCATTTCCCTGCAGGATATCTACGAGATCTACCAGATCCGCCTGCTGTTGGAGCCTAGAATCGCTCGCATTTCCAGTAGAAGGATGGATCGAGAAGTACTAAACCGGTTCTTACACTTATTCACCACTGTGAATATGGGGAGCATCTCTTTCAAGGATTGGTTTCAGTACGACCGGGATCTGCACGATTACATCGTGGAGTGTAGTCATAATAAACACCTGATTGAAATGTACCGAGTGGTGATGGATCAGAACCAACGGATGCGAATTCTTGCTGGAAGACTCCCCAAACGGATCGAATCCACCAACGAGGAACACATTGCCATCATTCAAGCCCTTCTCTCCCAGGATGAAGAAAAAATAGAACAGGTCATGTCTGCTCATATTCTGGCATCCCGGGATGCGGTATTGAAGCTGGAAGGATTTATTCATGAATAAAGGAGAATCCTATGAAAGTGAACCTTAAGGAACGAATTCTGGAAGAGAAAAAGCGGTGGGAGAAAGCAAAGCTAGAAGAATTATGGAACTCTCTTGTTCAAGGTCGAGAGGAGGCTGTACGGGGGGCACTTCTATACTTCTCTTCCAATGAACTTTTCAGAAAACGGTTCGACTTTCTTGAGAAAAAATACATGGGGAAAGCCCTTAAGAGCACTGAAATCGATCGGACAGTCTTGCTCCGCTTCCTCTTGAACCTTGCATTGGACCTTCGCACGTTCCCTGCAGAACGGAGGCTCCTTTCAATATTGGGCGAGGGGGGGATCCATTCCTATGCTCAACGAATCCTTCAGTCCCTCAGATCCCTTATGGACACCTTTCCGGAAGAGGCTACTGTGTTCACGGATGAACTTAAAAAAAACACCCGTTCCCGATTGAAAGCGGAGGGAGTCGCGGACGAAGGGGAAGTATCTCGATTCGTGGATGCTCTATGGGGAAAGGGGATCGAGGAGTATGTTGAAACCCTCATTCATGAGTCCGGTAAATCGAATCTTCGCCTCGCAGCTAGATCGGCATTAGAGGGTACTCTCCACACTGAGATTGGAAATGATTACGCAGAGTTTCTAGATTCGATGATCCGGATCGGAGGAACCTTCGTTACCACCAATCCAGTCTTGATCAAACTTGCATGGGACATCGATCCCACTTACTGGAACCAACGGGTTGACCAGGTAATTCGTGCTAGCTATTCGAAGAAGAAACTCGGATCCCTTTTGGAAGGATCGAAACAAGAGCTATCCGATGCGATTGAACGGATCAATGCTTTAGTTACTACTTCTGTGGTCGAGAGGAACTGTCGTCTTTTGCGGCCCATATTTTTATGGAGCGAAGGGAAACAGGGCTACGTGAGTCTTCAAGTTAATCCTAAGGCCCACTCGGACAGTGATAAAATGGTGAAAGAAGCGGTCTTCATCTACAAAGAGTTGGAGAAGCGGCTAGGGGGGGTACCCAATGTGGTGATCAAGGTACCATCCACAGCTGCGGGCTTAGAAGCGGCTAAAAAGCTCACCTCCAAAGGAATTGGGGTTACGGTAACCCTCACGTTCAGTTTGTTCCAGTCCATACCCTTTGCCGAGGTTCTCCACGCAGGGAATGCCCTTGTTTCCTATATTGCCATCATGAACGGGAGATTGGCATTCCCGGTGCGGGATGAGCTAAAGGCAAAAGGAGTCGAGGGTGGCGTGGAAGCTGCCCGATGGGCTGGAGTGGAAGTAGCGCGGAAGGCGGCGTATCGGCTCTATTCTGCTCGAGAAAAAGGAGGATTGGGAGTAGATCCAGACAAGGTCAAGATCATGATCGCTTCTTTACGGATCTATGATGATTGGATTCCCGATATTTCCGAACTCTGGGGGATCCCCCTCATCACGATCTTTCCCAATGTTCGCAGAGCCTACGATGCTCATCCGAGGCCTTTGATGATCGATGCTCTTCATGGAAAGACCCCCGACAAAGACATAGAAATTCTTCTGAAGAGTGAGATCTTCCGGCAAGCTTGGTGGGTCCCTGAAAATGGTTCTATGGGTAGGCCGGAGAGGGTGCTTACCTTGGACAAGAAGGATGCAGAGGCCGTAGCCGCATGGAAACCCGTACATGAGACGTTGACTCAATTCATCGGCATGTACCAGGAGATGAGTCAGATGGTACGGGAACGAATGCGAAGTTTGGCGAAAGGGTAAGGGAACGAGGAAGAAGGAGAGAGATAGGAATGGTTGTGCGTTTATCCTATGGGAAAAAGGGCTTACCCATCGAGCTTAGGGATGATATCCACCTCAAGGTTGTCGAACCCATCTACGTTCCTGCCGTAAAGGATCCCGTTGAGACGGTGTTACAATCTCTAAGAAATCCCATAGGAACTGAACCCCTTCGGAAGCTCGTTAAACCCAGTGATTCGGTCGGTATTGTATTCAGTGACATCACTAGACCTACGCCCAACCATATTCTGATTCCATCCATCCTGAAAGAATTGGAACTCGCGGGGGTCCCCTCCCATCGAATTACCCTGTTCAATTCCACGGGAACGCATCGGTTGAACACGGAGGAAGAACTGATTTCGATGTTGGGAAAGGATATCGTCCGAACCTATCGGATCGTGCAGAACGATGCTCGAGCTTCGGATCAGCACGAGGAAGTGGGAAAGACCCGAAGGGGAACTAGTGTGAAGATTCATCGGGAGTTCCTACATTGCTCCTTCAAGATCCTCACGGGTTTCATCGAACCCCATTTCTTCGCGGGATTTTCCGGGGGAGGAAAGGCGGTGATGCCTGGAATGGCCCATCTAGACACGGTAATGAGGAATCATGATGCACAGAACATCGATCACCCTAGTTCGAGCTGGGGTACTCTTCAAGGCAATCCTCTTCGAGAGGAGATCGACGAAGCGGCCTCCCTGGTGAAGCCCAATTTTCTGGTGAATGTGACGTTGAACAAGGACAAACAGATCACCGCCTCCTTCGCAGGAGATTGGATCAAAGCCTACCAAGCGGGGACGGATTTTGTTCGAAGAACCGCTATGGTAAGAACGGATACCTTGTACGATCTAGTGATTACCTCTAATGCGGGCTATCCACTGGATTTAAACCTATATCAAGCGGTGAAGGGGATGAGCGCTGCCGCTAAAATCGTCAAACCAGGGGGAACGATCGTGGTAGCGGCGGAATGCTGGGATGGGGTCCCAGAACATGGATCCTTTGGACGGCTCCTAAGGGAATCAAAAGATCCGGATGAATTATTAGAGCGGATCCGTTCGGAAGGGTTTAGGATGGACGATCAATGGCAAGCGCAGATCCTAGCGCTCCTGGTAAAAAAGGCTCGAATTTTTGTCTATTCCACCTACCTATCGGAAGAAACGATACGCCAGTGTCATCTGGAATACTGCACTTCCATTGAAAAGCTCGTAGAGGAAAAGATTCGGGAAATCGGTTCTACCATCAAGATTTGCGTATTGCCCGAAGGGCCTCTGACGATCCCGTACTATGAACCATGAGGAGGAAACATGGGTATCTTTTCATTTGGCAAACTTCAATTGGATCCTGCCCGTAATCCTGCAGTTCTGGATACTACCACATGGGATCGGGATTCTGCAGTTTCTCTTGTGTTTCAAGAGGAGGATCGATTCTGGCATAAGGTGCAAGCTTTAGCGGGGAAGAATCAAGAACCTCCCATTTCAGGGAAACACTTGATCATATACCCTTCTTCCCACGCCCCGGATCAGGGTGCGGATGTGTTTCTTGGATCTCTTCCCGACGGACAGGATATCTTCGTCCGGATTGGTCCCATGCAAGGTTCTTCCAAACTAGGGTATCCCATGGCCACAAAACCCCTTTCCGGAGGACAGACGTTGGCCCTCTATCCTACCGACATGGAAGTGTTGACTGCCTATTTGCAGGAATTGAACCCCGAAAAGGCGCCTCGGGCATTGGGTTCTACCCCTCGCTTGGGTATAGGGGATCGACATACCGTGTTCGTCTGGCCGGCAGCGATCCAGGCGATGGAACAGGGCAGGTTCGCAGCTAATGCGATCCAGAACTCCTTACGGGAGCTGAACCTGCTGGAAGATTTGAAGGAGGGAAAGGCTCCCCATGAGAACTACCTGTTTAGTTTCGGTACTATCGCTGAGGGACACACGGGAAGCACTTTCGAAGGACTCCTTCATGCGGGAATCCTAGCCATTCTAAAGGATCCCAGCTTCCCTAAGTATGGGGCGGACGCAGATCACATTCAGGTAAAACGCGGTCCTGAAGGATTGGACAGAGCTAAAAAGGTGATGCGAGCCGCTAGACACTACACTTTCTTTACTATCGACGTGTCAGATATTCTGGGGTATTCGGCTCTGTTGGAAACATCCAGTGGCATGGGTAAGGAGTACCTGTCCCAACAGATTCCCGACGAGACAGAACGAAGAGACATCCTGCTCTATCATAGGAGGAAGAGAACCATTGGGGGAAGACAGTACTCTTTCTCTGAAGAAGAGATCGGCAGGCTAGTGGGGAAGTACTGGAAAGCCCTGACTGCATTAGAACAACTGTGCGATCACTTGAAGTCCTTGAAGGGGGAACAACCCTTTGATCTGGAACTTTCCATCGACGAGAACCCCCCTGAAGTTACGACCTGTAACTGTATCACCCGACCTGAAGAAGTTGTGTTTCTCGCCATTGAGATCGAACGCCGAGGACTGCCTGTTACCCATCTAGCACCGAACTTTGGGGTTGAGAAGAGCACCGACTATCGCTGTCCCGATGGACTTAACGGATTGGAAGGGCGAGTGCGGGTGATCTCGGAAATAGCCTCTCTTTACAACCTGATGCTCGACTGTCATTCGGGGGACGATCTTTCAAAGGAAACCCGGAAGGTCTTTGGGAGAGCTACCCGGGGAAGGATCAATTTCAAGATTTCTCCCATGCTACAATTGATCTTTGCCGAAACCCTATACGAAGTGCAACGAGAACGATTCTTGGAATGGTGGCAAGATGTATATACCTTCGTAGAGGGAGAAGCCCGAAAAGGATCCAGTTTTGCAAAGGAATGCATGGAGGAATTTGCAAAGGAACCTACTCCTCATCCCGCGAAGAAACTTTTCCACTATTATTGTTTTGTCTCGGTGGGTAGGCGGGATCCTCAGAATAGGTTCGTTCTTCGGGATAGGCTCTACGATATCTCACCCGAGTGTACAAAGGAATATACAGAACGCCTTACCAATTGGTTCTTAGAAATAGCGGATGACTTGTATGGAAGGGGGTAAACCTATGGATAAACAGTTAGAAGGAAAAGTAGCCTTCATTGCAGGAGCGGCATCGGGTATTGGGAAGGGCATTGCCCTTCGTTTTGCCCGGGAGGGTGCCAAATTGGCTCTAGCAGATATTCAGGAACATCTTTTGAAGGAGTTGCTTGCCCAATTAAAACAGTATGGATCAGAGGTGAGAACCTATCGACTGGACATTTCCAAACCTAGGGAGACTCAACAGGTAGTAGATCAAATTCTAAAGGATTTCGGAGCTTTGCATATTTTCGTCAATACCGCAGGGGTAGTACAGAGCAACAATTTCCTCGATGTAACGGAGGAGGAATGGGACCGGGTGATCGACATCAATCAGAAGGGCACTGCGTTCGCGGTCCAGGCCGTAGCCCGCGCCATGATCCAGCAGATTCCCGAAGACGTAAAGCGGGCAGGAAAAGCAGAAAGATCCTACGGGAAGATCGTGAATTTTACCTCCATCTCAGGACGGAGGGGACGAGCGTACCAGCTAGCCTATGCAGCTAGCAAAGCTGCGGTGATCAGTATCACCCAGTCTGCGGCATTGGCTTTTGCGCCCTATAACATCAATGTGAATGCCATAGCTCCCAGTGTGGTGCTTACCCCCATGTGGGACGAGAACAATCGGTTGAAACAGAAAGCTTTTGGCGTGGATGCCCAGAAAGCGAGCGAAGAATTCATATCCCGAATTCCTCTGAAGCGGCCTGGAACGGTTGATGATATGGCAGCTGCCGCCCTGTTCCTCTGTTCGTCGGAATCGGATTATATTACGGGGCAGACGTTGAATGTGGATGGCGGGTTCGAGATGAACTAGGAGGAAGAATGAGGTACGCGTTTGGGAATGACCCCCAAAAAATCGAAGGGTACCGAAAGTTCTGGTCCCGCGAGCCTGTGAAACGACCGTTGGTAGGATTCTCTTTCAAAAGCTGGTTCCCCTTGGATGAGTTCATAGCCAGCGCTTCCTGGAAGAAGGACGCTCCCCTTACCCCTGACATGATCAAACCCGAAGAATTCTTAGAAGATCAGGAACGACTTCTTTCCGAGGGAGAACAGATGGAGGATGATATCCTTCGGGGAGCTTCGCCTTCCCAAGCGGTATTCTGGGGAGAGGGGATCCTAGGGAGTTCCATGCGGGTCTTGCCAGGCAACGTTGTGGCGGAAGAACAGAACCTTTCATGGGAAGAAGCAGAGGCCAAGGAGTGGAGCCGGGAATCCCCCTGGTATCTAAAGTACATGGAGTTCATCGACTCACTGGTGAGGCATGCGGCGGGAAGGTATCCGGTGTCTCATGGTACCCTTACAGGACCCTTCGATTATGTAATCAATTTAAGGGGCCACGAACAAGCGGTGATCGATCTGATGATGGAGGGAGAACGGGCGTATAAGCTACTGGAGCGTATGGGAGATTTTTTCATCTGGATCACCCAAGAAGCCTGGAAACGGATACCTCTTTTTTATGAAGGTTACTTCGACGCCCAATATAACCTTTGGTCTCCAGGGTCCATCATTCGGATGCAGGAAGATGGGGTGGCTGTTCTATCTCCCACGTTGTACGAGAAATACTTGAAACCGGTGGATCAACGAGTGGCATCCCAGTTTTCCTGTAGTTTCATCCACCTCCATGCCACAAGCATGTTCGTTCTTGACAAGATGCTACAGATTCCAGAGATTCGTTGTTACGAGATAAACAACGACGTGGGCGGACCTCCGTTGGATTGGTTGATCCCCTACTTTCAGCAAGTTCAGATTGCGGGGAAACCCCTGTTGATCCGAGGATCTTTCTCTCCCGATGAGCTGCGTATGTTGATGGACAGTTTGGACCCAAAAGGATTGTACCTATACATCATGGTGACCAGTTGGAAGGAAGTAGAAACCTTACGGCCGATTTTGGGTATGTAGGGATTAAAGGGATACGTAAGGAGCACGATCGATGGGAAAATATAGATACTATCTCGCTTTGCAGACCGTATTGCCCGATGGGTATCGGCAGGACAAGGAATTCATCGAACGGATGAAAGTCCTTCAGAGTTTCGGATTCGATGGGGTGGAGTTGAACATCCGTAACCCGGATACCATTGATCCAGAAGATTTAAAATCCTTTTTAAAGGAATTCGATCTGGAGCTATCCATGTTTGCTACGGGTTTTACGGCAAAGACCGAAGGGTTGTCCTTAGCGTCCACCGATGAGAAGAAACGGGCTAGTTCGGTTAGACGTGCCAAAGAGTTCCTATCCTTTGCCAAACAGTTCGGGGCGGGAATCATAGCGGGATTCCTTAAAGGAACTGCGGGGGAGACGTCCGAAGCCCATCGAGAAGCGTTGGTACGATCTATCGCGGAGGTTTCGGAAGAAGCAACCAAGTTGAGGACTCCTTTTTTAGTAGAAGCCATCAACCGCTTCGAGTCCCCTTTAGGGAATAGTCTCGAGGATACCTGGGCACTGGTGGAAGGAGCGAGCAAGGGATATACGTATATCCTGCCAGATACCTGGCATATGAATATCGAGGAATCCAACATGGAGGCTGCCATCATCGTTCACCGGGACCATTTCATCAGTTTTCACCTATCGGAGAACAATCGGTTTTTCCCCGGATATGGGGCCCTTGATTTCAAGCATATCATCGGGGTCCTCGATGCTTGCGAGTACAAAGGAAAACTGGCGATAGAGGGGAATCTTAAAAAAGGTTTTGCCGAGGATGTACGGGTAGCCATGGAAATCCTGGCTCCGGTATTGAGACGAAAAGAATGATATGATTGAGAGGAGAAGACTATGGATTCTTTGAAAGGTCAAAGTGCCATTGTAACAGGTTCTGCCCGAGGTATAGGCAAAGCGATCGCTATGGAGTTTGCCACCTTGGGAGCGAATATTGCGTTATGCGACGTGCAGAAGGATGAGCTGGAAAAAACGGCAAAGGAAATTCAACAAAAGACAGGTGTGAAGGTATTTTATAAAGTGGTGGATATTGCGAAGGAAGGAGAGGTGAACGCTTTCGCTGCTGAGGTGGAACGAACCTTCGGCAGTATTCAGATCTTGGTGAACAATGCAGGGATTCATCCCTTGCATAAGATTGAGGATATCACCTCGGATGAGTGGGATCTGGTAATGGCAGTAAACCTACGGGCCATGTTCTATTTTTGCAAGGCAGTGTTACCAGGAATGCGCAAACAGAAGTACGGCCGGATCATCAACATCAGCTCTGAAGCCGGAAAACATGGAGGGACGGTTGCCGCCTGTCATTATGCGGCATCAAAAGGAGGGGTGCTAGCCTTTACCCGGAACCTAGCGCAACAGGTAGGAATGGACAATATCACGGCCAACGCCATTTGCCCTGGAAGGATCGTCACTGCCATGGCAACTGCTGTCTCTAAGGAAGAAAATCAGAAATTTATCGATAACAGCATACTGAAAAGACTGGGAGATCCCGAGGATGTGGCTTTTGCCGCTTCCTATCTGGCTAGCCCCCGAGCGAAGTTTATTACGGGGGAAAGCATGATGGTGAATGGAGGAACCCTACGGGATTAAGGTGGCCGCGTTACAGGCCAGATGGTACGATCTTTCGGAAGGAAACCAGTCTTGTGCGATGGCTAATAAAGTTGTGTCTTTGTTTGGGTCTCCTATCCTGTTCCTCTCCCCAAGCGCTCTGGGTGCTAGATTCCTTCCTATCGCCGGTTCTTGGGGATGAGTTTCCCCAGCGTTTGGCCGGTTTAGAACGAGAGACGGGATATCGGATCAAGACGGTTTCCTATTCTTTCCGGGAAAACGACCGATTGGGACTGGAAAAACTGTTGAGTGAAGGAAGCTACTCTTTTGTAGTGGTGAGTCCCTTCGTTGCCATAGAACTGGAAGCCTTGGAGATTCGGTTTCCCCAAATAACTTTTCTCTGCATGGATGCTCCGGAAGGGGCTTCCTTCCCTGCCAATGTGAGAGGAATCTCTTTTGATCCAGTTCCTGCTCTGCAACAAGCTTTGAATCGCTGGGAACAGTACAGATCCTCACGAATCTTGAAAGATAGAAAACTATTAATCCTATCAAAAGAGGATTTTTATCTCTTTCAGGGGTTGGGATTTGAAGAACCTCTGCCCGGGGTACGGATAGTCCTCGTTCAAAAAGGTGAAACCGAGGAAACCATACGAAAGAACATTAGGAGAGAATTGTCAGATCCTGTGGATCTCCTAGTGGTCTGGGCAGGAAAATCAGGTACGATCGCTTTGGAATTCCTATCGGCGATGGAGACCCAAAAGAGTATAGGAATCATCGGCCTGGAAGTTCATCGATTCCCTAGAATCAAGGAGTATCCCTTTGTGGTGAGCTTGCAGAAAGATTACATCTGGGCTCTTGCACAAGTTTTAACCATGAGTAGTTCTATTCCATTCCGTCTTCCGTACAGGCTATTCCCTCCCTGATTCTATTTGACAAAGGAAGGTGTAAGAAATATAATCCTTAATAGCTTAAACTAAGCTAGTTTTACTAAAGGAGTTAGAACATGAACAGACTTGGTAGGCTCCTTATATGCCTTTTATTGTTTCCCTTCGTTGTTTCCATGGTCTTTTCCGATGAAGTTACTACCAACCTACAATCGGTGGTTGTGGAAGATTTCGATAATCCCGATGCCAGCCCCTGGTTTATCCTGGGTAGCAAGTTTTCTTCCATAATAAAAACCGATGCTGGAGAGGATGTGTATCCTAAGATGGCCTTTGTAAAAGCGTGGCCAGAAGCTCTTTACCGGCGTCCACCCGAGGGAAAAGAATTGAAGGTTCTAGGCATACACGGTAAGTTTGACCGTAAAGGATATAACTTCATCGAGATTATTCCTGGACAAAAGGGGTCTGATGGGAAATTGGTACCTCGCCTTATCCCTCTCCCTGGAAGGGTAAAGAACATGGACGTCTGGGTGTGGGGTTCCAATCTTGATTATTATCTAGAAGTGCATCTGATGGACTATAGAGGGATTACCCATGTACTAAATTTTGGCGACATTAAACACACAGGATGGAAGAATATCTGGGTCAACATCCCTAACTATATCCCCCAAGCGGTCAGCTATGCTCCCAGGTATAAAGGCCTCCAACTGGTGAAGTTTGTCCTTTGGACCAAACCACATGAAAGGGTAGATGACTTCTACGTGTATCTAGATCAGGTAAAGATATTCAGCGACATGTTCGAAACCCCCTTCGATGGAGATGCACTGGCCAATCCAGAGCAAGTCCAGAAGCTCTGGTCTGAAGCACAAGGGAAAAAATAGGAGCCATACTATGAAGAAACTAAGTATCCTTTGTTTGATCGTTTTTCTCTCCGTACCGTACCTCTTTGCTCAAACCGAGCGGGCTGGCACTACACCCGGTCCAGGGCAACCAGTAGCTCAGAACATAGGAGCGGATACTGCTCAGCAGAAACTAAAGGAGATTTCTCTCTCTAAATTTGAGGATGCGGGATTCTGGCGGGTAGCCTTCTCGGGGGATCAAGGAATCGTCTCGGCTCGGAGGTTGGAGGGAGCCCCAGCAGCTAAAAAGCCAATTCCCGATGAACAGCAGATCGGCATCAAAGAAGAAGACAAGTACGTGTTGGGGGTTAAAACTGAGTTCTTCCGTCGAGGGGCTGCTACGATCACTATTAAGCCATCTCGACCACTGGGAATCGCGGGGGTAGTGAAAACTATTTCCGTATGGGTGGCAGGTCGAAACTACAACCATACGTTGAAGGTTCTGTTAGAAGATTTCTCTGGGAAACCTTTCGAACTTACCATGGGGAAACTAAACTTTTCTGGTTGGAAGCAACTCGTAGTAGCGATTCCTCCCACGGTGGAACAGCGAAATCCCCATTACAGTACCCAAACAGGCATAAAGTTTCTTGGATTTGCAGTAGAGTGCGACATGCGAGAAACTTATGGCAATTACTATATCTACTTCGATGATTTACGAGCAGTAACGGATTTGTTCGCTGAAGAAAACCGTGATGCGGATGACATGTTGGATGCTTGGTGAGATTCCCGAAACCATAGACGCCTCGCTACGTATAGCTTTACCGCTATACGGTAGCGGGGTTTTTTTATTCCCACACGCATGAGTGAGAAATAAGAATGGAAAAGGTGGTAGACAAGGAGGTACGGAACCTTCTAAGACAGGTATACTTCTTTCGAGACCTAACAGAAGAAGAACTGGATGCCCTTTCCCTAGTGTGTGAACGAAAACGGTATTCCCAGGGGGATATCGTATTTCAAGAGGGTGACAAAGCGGACTATTTTTTCATCATCATCCATGGTTCAGTAGAAGTGTGGAAGGATTATTTCGATACTCAACCAGACCTTTTAGCCGTGCATACAGACGGACACCTATTTGGAGAGATGGCTTTAGTGGATGAGTTGCCCCGTAGTGCAACGGTGGTAGCCAAGACGGATCTGCAAGTGTTACGGATCTTCCGGGATGATTTTCACGCGATTCTAGAAAAGAACGGTCGCATTGCCATTTCCATACTCAAGTCTCTCTCTGCCATGATTCGAAAGAGTAACGAATACTTTGTCGGCGGACTCAGGCAGCGAAACCTAGAATTGCAGCAGGCGAATGAGGAACTTCGGTTGGTCCAAGAAGAGCTGCTAAAAAACGAACGATTGACTAGTTTGGGGAAATTTTCTTCCATGGTACTCCATGATATCCGGAATCCTGTATCTGTGATTCGGAGTTATGGGGAAATGATCCTCCTGAACCCGGAACAAGTTGAGAGGGTAAAAAAGTACGCCTCAAACATCCTGAAAGAAACAGAGCGGTTAAACCTCCTTGTGGGAGAACTTCTAGATTACAGTCGGGGAGAAATCCGGTTAAATCTTTCTATTGTAAGTCTACATCAGTTCTTCGAAAAATTGAAATCTTACATAGCAGGTGGATTGGAGAGCGCAGGCGTCGAACTAAAAATTGAGAATAACGTGCAGGACCCGATTCTAATGGATGAGGAGCGGATGCTCCGGGTATTCTTGAACCTTACTGACAATTCCCGTAAGGCGATGCCCCTGGGAGGAACGTTACGGATCCAAGCAGATACGAATGAGACTCATGTGCGGTTCATCGTGGAAGATACCGGACAGGGGATGACGAAGGAAGTACTTTCTCACATCTTCGTGCCTTTCTATTCCTTTAGCAAAGGTGGTACCGGGCTTGGACTGGTGATCGTTAAGAACATCGTAGAAGCCCACGAGGGTACGATTCAGGTAGAAAGTAGAATCAAGAAGGGGACTCGAGTGGAAATCCGTATTCCCCGTAGGATCTGAAATCCGCTTGACGCAAGAAAACTCAAATTGTACTATGCAAAAGAGGCCGAAGTGGTGGAATTGGTAGACACAGGGGACTTAAAATCCCCCGGCCCTAACCGGCTGTACGGGTTCAAGTCCCGTCTTCGGCATTTTCCCATCATTGTTATCAAAACCATCGTATGTTTTTCATAAAGATATTCATTACCTTAGTTCTGGTAATCCTTTTAACGGAAGTTTCCAAGCGTGTACGGCCTGCGGTTGGTGGAATCCTCATGGGGTTGCCTCTAGGAGCAGGTTTGTCTACCTATTTCCTAGCGTATGAACAGGGGATTCCCTTCTTATTAAAGGCGATCCCATGGGGGATTCTGGGGTTGAGTTCATCTCTGCTCTTCTCTTTATCCTACTATCTCACCGATCGATTTTTCCCTCATCCGGTACGAATAGTCGCTTCCCTTCGGTCTTCCCTGGTGGCGATTCTAGTGTACGGGGTTGTTTCTTTGGGCCTTCGGCTTCTTCCATTGCGGTTGGAGAACGCTCTTCTAGTAACCTTCGGGATGATTTTCCTCAACTTAGGGTTGGTTCGATGGCTCATTCCCCCTTCCGTCAAGCCTCCGAAAACCCAATTTAGTCTCAAGTTGATCCTTTTCAGAGGACTGGTTACAGCTTTAACCATCGCATCCATAACGGGAATGGCTCGTGTCATTGGTCCCGTGTGGTCGGGGATATTATCCGCTTTTCCCATCGTTCTGTTTCAAGTCTTGGTTTTTCTCCATGTAGAGGAAGGACCCAAGGTGTATCCGGGCATTATCACGGGATTCGCGTACAGTGTGATGAACCTTTTGGTGTTCTACCTTCTCCTTGCCTTGCTCTTACCAGTATTAGGACTAAACCCTACTTATATTATCGTGTATCTTTTCTCTATGGTTTTCCTCTATCTCTTGAACCGACTCCGCCATTAGTTTATAATGCCGAAAACATTTCCGGAATAAAAGGATCATCCATGAGTGTTCGAGTTCGCTACGCACCCTCCCCAACAGGGTTGCAACATATCGGAGGGGTACGGACTGCCCTATTCAACTACTTCTTTGCCCGATCGTCCGGGGGTACCTTCATCTTGAGGATTGAAGACACGGATCGGGAGCGGTACGATCCAAGGGCTTTGCAGGATATCTACGATACCTTCGATTGGTTGGGTATTCAGTGGGATGAAGGACCCCGGGTAGGTGGTCCTTACGGCCCCTATTTCCAGTCCGAACGAACGTCATTGTATCGGGAACACGCGGAGAAGTTGGTACAGACCGGGCAAGGATACTACTGTTTCTGTACACCGGAGCGTTTGGAAAAACTTCGAGAAGAGCAAACGAAACAGAAAGAACCTATTGGGTATGATCGACATTGTAGGAGTCTTACCCAGGAAGATGCGGAGCGCAGGAAACGTGGGGGGGAACCGTATGTGATTCGGTTGAAAATCCCCTTAGAAGGAACTACCACTTTTCATGATCGACTGATCGGAACCGTGGTACATGCCAACAAGGATATCAATCCGGATCCGGTACTGTTGAAATCGGATGGATTCCCCACCTACCACTTAGCCAATGTAGTGGACGACCACCATATGCGGATCACTCATATTTTGAGAGCGCAGGAGTGGATTCCCTCCTGCCCCCTCCATGTGTTGATCTACCAAGCTTTTGGATGGGAACCTCCCGAATACTGCCATCTACCCATGGTAATGGGTTCGGATGGTCACAAACTATCCAAGAGGCATGGATCTACCAGTCTGATAGAGTTCCGTAATGCGGGATATGTGCCCGAAGCTATCATCAACTACATTTCCCTCCTAGGATGGTCGTATGACGATTCCCGACAACTCTTTACCAAGGAAGATCTGGAGAAGCTATTCACCTTAGATAAGTTGAACAAGGCTCCTGCAGTATTCGATTACAAGAAATTGGAATGGTTCAATGGAGTCTATATTCGAGAACGAGATAGAAAAAAATTGAAGAAAGAGCTGATCCCTTTCCTACAGCGAGACGGTATTTTGAGCAATCCCATAACCGAGGAGGAAGATAGAAAACTCACCGCCTGTATACCGTTGATTCAGGAGAGGTTGAAATTCTTAACCGATGCATCCCAGTGGGTACGGTTCCTGTTCAAAGACTTACCCCCGTATCCCGTGGAGGTGTTGATTCCCAAAAAAGGGAGCAAAGAGGAAGCCCGAAAGAGTCTAGAGGCTCTCCTAGCAACGATTGATCAATGGTTCGAGAAGGATCCCCAAAAGAGCGAGGATTTCCTCAGAACCCTCTCGGAATCTTTGCAAATCAAGCTGGGGAACTTACTGATGCCCTTACGGGTAGCAGTGACAGGGTCCTCCGTATCCCCTCCCTTGATGGAGTCCATACAGATTCTCGGACGAGAAGAGACGATGAAACGAATACAGAGGGCTCTACAGCTTCTATCGGAGTAAGATTACACTAATAAAGGGAGAACAGCATGGCAGAGTTAACGATGGAAACTTTGGTATCCTTGTGTAAGCAGAGGGGCTTCGTATTTCAGTCCAGTGAAATCTATGGAGGTCTGTCCTCTGCGTGGGACTACGGTCCTTTAGGTGTGGAACTGAAGAATCGAATTCAGCAATTCTGGTGGAAGGAGATGACTCAACTACACGAAAACATTGTGGGGCTGGATGCGGCTATCCTTATGCATCCGAAAGTATGGGAAGCCTCCGGCCATGTGGAAAATTTCACCGACCCTCTAGTGGATTGTAAACAGTGCAAGCAACGCTTCAGGGAAGACATGATCCCGGAAGAAAATCGGGTCAAGCGGATCTGTCCTGAATGTGGAGGACAGTTGACCGAACCCCGTAAGTTCAACTTGATGTTCAAGACTCACATCGGACCTGTGGAAAACGATGCCTCCATCGTCTACCTTCGGCCGGAAACGGCTCAGGGAATCTATGTGAACTATAAGAACTGCATGCAAACTAGCCGGTTGAAGATTCCGTTTGGAATTGCCCAGGTGGGAAAGGCCTTTCGAAACGAAATCGTGACCAAGAACTTCATTTTTCGGACCTGCGAGTTCGAACAGATGGAAATGCAATTTTTCGTGAAACCCGGGGAGGATGAAAAATGGTTCGCCTACTGGCGGGAGAAGCGGATGGAGTACTATCACAAATTGGGAATTCGTCCATCCAAACTACGCTGGCATCGGCATGGACCGGATGAACTGGCCCACTACGCAAAGGATGCTTACGACATCCAGTACGAGTTTCCCATGGGTTGGAGGGAATTGGAAGGAGTCCACAACCGATCGGACTATGACCTTAGAAGGCATAGCGAGTACTCGGGAAAAGACCTCTCTTACCTGGATGAAGAAACGAAAGAGCGTTACATTCCCTTTATTATCGAGACTTCAGCAGGGTTGACCCGAAGTGTGTTGATGGTCCTCTCCGATGCGTACGAGGAAGAACAGCTTCCCGATGGCGAAACCCGGTCGGTCCTGCGATTCCATCCATTGATTGCTCCCATTACCGTGGGAGTATTCCCTTTGATGAAGAAAGATGGTCTTCCGGAGATTGCCCGACGAATCGTAGAAGAACTCCGGGAACATTTCACTACCTTCTACGATCAGTCTGGTTCGATCGGTAGGAGGTATCGGAGGCAGGATGAAGTGGGGACTCCCTTCTGCGTGACAGTTGACTACCAGACAAAGGATGATGGGACTGTTACCCTTCGCTACAGGGATTCGATGGAACAAACCCGATTGAAGATCGAGGAATTGGTTCCTGCTATTCGTCAGAGCATTCGAGAGTACAAGAGGGTGGGTGTTTGATGAACAGAGCCTTACAGACCTTACAGGAAAGAGGTTTCATTCAGCAGTGTACGGATTTGGAAGGGTTGTCCACGCTGATGGATAAAGGCCCTGTTACCTTCTATGTGGGGTGTGACCCGACAGGGCCTAGCCTCCACATCGGTCACATGGTTCCATTCTTTGCCCTGCGGCACTTACATGAAGCAGGACATATTGCCATAGCCCTTATCGGTGGAGGCACAGCCCGCATTGGTGATCCGTCGGGTAAAACGGAAATGCGGAAGATGTTGACCTATGAACAGATCGATGAAAACTCCGAACGAATTCGTAAACAGTTGGATGCGTTCATTGGGTTCGATGGGAAAACCGCCTTTACCGCCAACAACAAGGACTGGTTGGCCAATTTGAACTACATCGATTTTCTCCGAGATATAGGGGTGCATTTTTCGGTGAATCGGATGCTTTCTTTCGAAGCCTACCGAAAGCGAATGGAAATAGGATTGACCTTCATCGAGTTCAACTACCAGCTCCTCCAAAGTTACGATTTCCTTCAGTTGTATGACCGATTTGGATGCCGTCTTCAGATCGGGGGAGATGACCAATGGGGGAACATCGTGGCAGGCATCGAACTGATTCGTAGAATCCGGGGAGTTGAAACCTACGGTCTAACCTTTCCCTTGGTTACAACCTCAGATGGGAAAAAAATGGGGAAAACAGAGAAGGGCGCCCTGTTCCTGGATCCTGCCTTGACGAGTCCCTATGAGTTCTTTCAGTACTGGCGGAATGTGACGGATGCCGATGTGAAACGGTTCCTCCTCATGTTCACCTTCCTTCCGGTATCGGAATGCGAAACATTGGGATCTGCCAAAGATAGCGCCATCAATCGTGCCAAGGAACGGCTAGCTTGGGAAGTTACTGCCCTGATCCACGGGAAGGAAGAAGCCGACAAGGCTCTTCAAGCGGCAAGGGCGTTATTTGGGAAGGGAGGAGCTACAGGAAATGCGGATGCAGTTCCTACCCATAGAATCCCTGCCAAACGGTTAGAACAGGGGATCCTGGCCATCGATCTTTTCGTGGAATCTGGGCTCTGTCCTTCCAAAAGCGAAGCCCGAAGGTTGATACAACAGGGAGGGGCTTTCGTCAACGAAGAAAAGGTAACGGATTTGGAAAGATTCCTCGATTCCACCCTTGTACAGAATGGCATTCTGTTGCTCCGGGCAGGGAAAAAACGGTATGTTAGAGTGCGGGTAGAGTAAATATAAAGGAGGACAGCCATGGTTCGGATTAAAACGGTTTTCCTCTTGATTCTCGGTACCTTGATATTCCCTCTGCCTCTCGTGTCGCAGCCGGAGGTGGTTCGCGTCGCTGCATTGAAAGGGCCTACAGGTTTAGGGATGATCAAACTCTTCCAGGAGAAGCCAAACCTGGCTCCCAATGTCCGAACCGATTTTTTCGCATACCCGTCCCCAGACGTGGTGATTCCTCGGCTTTTGAATGGGGAGATCGATATAGCCGCTCTTCCAATAAACCTTGCAGTAAACTTGTACAATAAAAAAATCCCCTACGGATTGGCTGCCATTATTGGGAATGGGATTCTGTATTGTGTGTCTACGGATCCTACCATTAAGAGTCTCGAAACTATCGACCGAATCCAGAATGTGGCAAAAGGTTCTACTCCCGAATTTATTCTGAGGCATATTCTGGAGGCTAAGGGATTACAGGGTAAGGTCAAAGTAGAGTTTCGATATGCTCCTGTGGAGCTTGCCCAGCTTCTCATAGCAGGAAGGGAAAAGACAGGGATTCTCCCCGAGCCGTTTGCCACGAAAGTGTTGCGAGCTCGACCAGATGCACGCATCATTTCGGATTTACAGGAAGAATGGAGGGCGCTCTACCCAGAAACTCCTACCTATCCGATGACCGCTCTAGTCGTGAAGTTCTCTTTCCTACGAACGTATCGGTCCCTTGTGGATTCTTTCCTCTCCCTGTACCGTGCGTCTCAGGATTGGGTTAAGAAATATCCCGAAGATGCAGGAATTTTAGCCGCTCAGTTGTCCTTTGGGATCGAACGGGAGGACGCGAAGGATGCAATCCCTAGGTGTAACCTCACCTTCGTTCCAGCTAAAGAATCTCGACCCGTGATGGAACGATTCCTGAGAATCCTACTCCAAGTTGCTCCGGAATCGATCGGAGGAAAGCTTCCAGATTCGGAGTTCTATGCCATCCCTTGAAGGAAAGAGATCCCTTTTAATAATCCGTATTGCCTCTTTATTCAGTTTCTTACTTATTTGGAAGCTGGCCTCTCAATGGATGGATAGTTCCATTATACTACCTTCTCCGGAAGATACTTTGAAAGAAACCTGGGCACTCCTCCTTACGCGAGGTTTCTACCAATCCCTAGGCGCAACATTACTCAGAGGAATTACGGGTTTTTTCCTATCAATGTTGTTGGGTCTTTGTGTTGGAATCCTAGCAGGGAAATCGTACATTCTCAGAGAATTCTTTAGACCTTTCTTGACTAGTATCCAATCTACACCCGTGCTAGCCATCATACTCCTTGCCCTCATCTGGTTCCCTACGGAAACCGTTCCTGTATTCGTTGCGTTTCTTATGGGGTTTCCCATCATTACTACCAATGTAGTAGAAGGGATCTTGGCAGTGGATCGAAGGCTTATCGAGATGACGAGGGTTTTTCGGATCGAAGCATGGAAACGAGCCCTCTACGTGGTGTTACCTTCGATCCTTCCCTACCTAGTAGGAGGCGCTTCCTCTGCCTTGGGGCTTTCTTGGCGAGTAGTGGTGGCTTCCGAAGTGCTGAGTCAACCCATCCTTGGAATCGGAACGGGAATGCAGGAAGCGAAACTCCGGCTGGAAACAGCAAGAGTTTTTGCCTGGACATTGGCTGCATTGGTATTAAGCTACTCTACGGAATCCATTTTCCGCGGGGTAGTGAAAAGGTTGAAGAGGTTGGCATGAGGGTTGAATTGGAAAAAGTACGGTTTGCCTACGGACCTGTAACGATTCTGGACCGTTTTTCTGCTCGATTCCCTTCGATGAACGTTACGGTTCTTTTAGGACCTTCCGGGTGTGGGAAGACTACCATCCTGAACATACTGGCAGGGTTACAGATACCGCAGGAAGGAATCGTTCGCGTGGGAGACAGATCCCCCCTAGACGTTAAGGTAGGGTATATCTTTCAAGACGTACGGTTGATTCCCTGGCTTACTGTAAAAAGGAATCTCGATCTAGTGCTTCCCCGAGTAGTCCCCAAGGAGGAGAGGCTTCATCGGATTCGATCGGTGATGCAGCTGGTAGGGTTGGAACATGCCTTATCCTTGTTTCCCGATCAACTTTCGGGAGGAATGTACCGGCGGGTAGGCATGGCTAGAGCCTACCTGTTCGATCCGGATATTTATCTGATGGACGAATCCTTCCAAGGGTTAGATCCTCCCTTGAAATTTCAACTCTTGTTGATGTTTCAGCAGCTTCGATCTACCTCTCCTAAGACGACGATCTTCGTGACCCATGATATTGAAGAAGCCCTCTTAGTGGGAGATGAAATCCTTCTTCTTTCTCCTATCCCTACCCGTATCGTCCATATACTCAGGAATCCTGTTCCCGTGGAAGAAAGGGTTCCGGGTAACCAGGAAATCGCAAAGTTGGAGGGGGAATTGTTTGCCCTCTTTAGAAAAGAACAACTACAACTAGGAAAGGAACGAGTATGAAAGCATTGGTATTAAAGCAACCGAACGAGATGGTTCTCCAAGAGGTCCCTAATCCTACTCCCAAGCAGAACGAGGTACTGGTTAAGGTTCTGCGAGCGGGTGTTTGTGGAACGGATTTACACGCTTATGGGGGGAATCAACCCTTTTTTTCCTACCCCCGAATCGTGGGACATGAATTAGCCGTTCAGGTTATGGAAATCCCTAAAGAGGCTCGGAAGTCCGCTTCTCACGTGAAGGAAGGGGATATCGTTGCCGTTTTACCCTACCTTCATTGTGGAAAATGCATTGCTTGCAGAATGGGTAAGACCAACTGCTGTATAGAATTGCAATGCCTTGGTGTGCATACGGATGGAGGAATGAGGGAATACTTCACCATCCAACCCAAATACCTCGTGCCGGCAGGCAAGGTTTCGGTAGAAGATCTTGCCTTAGTAGAATGCTTTTCCATTGGCTTTCATGGAGTGCGAAGATCAGAGGTTAAACCAGAGGAGAATGTCCTGGTAGTCGGAGCGGGTCCCATCGGCATCGGGGTGATTCATGGCTTAAAGGAACGGGGAGCTAGGGTAATCGTACTGGACATCAACGAGAAGAGACTCGAATACGCTAGACGGGTAGCCAAGGCAGATGTAACGGTTCATGCGGGGAAAGAACCGGTAGAGCAACGGATTCTAGAGCTGACAGGAGGTGAAAATCCGACCCTCGTGATGGACGCAACAGGGAACGCCAAACAGATGATGCAATCCTTCAATTTTGCCTCTCAAGGAGGAAGGGTGGTATTCGTAGGCTTAGTAACGGCAGATATCACGTTTTCCGATCCCCTGTTCCATCGCAAGGAAATTACCCTCTATGCTAGTCGAAATGCCACCATCGAGGATTTCAAGAATGTGATCTCTGCTTTGGAAAGCCGACGGGTTAGCACCGAAGGGTTCGTTACTCATACAGCTAGCTTGGAAGAGGCAGTTCATCAGTTTCCGCTATGGAGAAAACCAGAAACGGGCGTGATTAAAGCTGTCGTAAAGGTAGGATAAGCCTTAAGGGAATAGATGCCTATCTAGAAATCGCCTAAGCCCCCAGCGGAAGCGTTTTCGGTGGGGGCCTATTCCTTTGTTTTCGAAAACATCGGGACTTTTTCCTGTTTCCTTATGGACGGGTTTTAACAGTATGACATCCGCCTCGTCCTTTCGAAGGGAAAGCCGAAACCCTCGCACCTCGATTTCCACAGGATCTCCAAGGGGAGCTTTTTGAATCAGTCGAATTCGGGTACGTTTTGTCAACCCAAGACTCAATAGTTTATTTCGATAGGTAGGATCGCAGGGAGCATACCCCATAATTTCTGCTTCCTCTCCAATCTCAAGATCTTTCAATCGAGCTGTTTCCATGTGTTACGCTCCCAAGGAAAGAAAAAGTTTTGTGAGTAAAATATTCTTTGGCTTTCCTAATTGAAAATCTAATGGAAATGTTTACGCACTGTCAAGGAGTTAAATGGGGATCATTACACTGGCATGCGTAAGAGTCTGCGGAAGAATACGAGGATTGCGTCCTTGGCTACATGGAACCAGGAACCTCTGGGGATCTCTACTCCTGCTAGAAGATTTGCTTCCTTGAGTACCGTCCTTCCATCGTATACTCGGAGGTTCCCAACGACTGTTCCAGGCTGGACAGGAGCTTCGATGAAAAACGATTGGGTGCATTGAACCTGGATATAGGATTCTCTTCCTCTTCGTACGGTGACGGGAATGGAGGAGGGAACGGGGGGAGTAAAACTCTGGGTAGCTCCTTTCCATACCCGTATAGAGGTTAGGGGAGGAAGGGGCACTTCCATTGTCATGAAGTTTGCAAACCCGTACTCCAACAGTCGCACCGCCTCATCGTTACGGGTTTGTATCGCTTTTCGTGGATTAGAGTCGGTAGTTCCCAGAATTACAACCAGGAGACGGGTTCCATTTTTTTTGGCGGTAGCTGCCAGGTTGAATCCCGATTCGTAGAGAAACCCTGTCTTGATCCCGTCTGCCCAAGGGTACGTGTATACCAGGGAGTTTTTATTGAACTGTGTGATAGGTCTTGCCTTCTGACCATTCTCCACATTTTCTGGGCGGGGATAGGTGAACTCCCGAAGACTGTGGAGGGTGTTCAAACTCTCGGGATGTGCTTCCAGGTAGAATTTCAAGAACAAGGCAAACTCCCGGGCAGTGATCCGATTGGATGCGTCATACCCAGAGGGTTCTACGAAATAGAGGTTTTTCAAACCTAGACGTTCAACCTCTTGATTCATCTTTTGAGCAAAGGCAGAAATCGAGCCCGAAACGAACAAAGCAGCTGCAATGGCTGCATCATTCCCCGAAGCTACTGCCAGACCTTGAAGGATGTCCTGAACAGTGGCTCGTTGGTTCGGACCTAGAAACATGAGGGAAGAATCGGATGGCTGATGAATGGCCCAAGATTCCGGAGGAAGGGGAACTGGTGTCTGCCAGGAAATTTCACCCTTTTTTATTTTATCCAGGAGGATATGGATGGTTACAACCTTAGTGAGAGAAGCAGGAGGGTGGGGTAGGTCTGCATTCTTTTCGTAGAGGATAGCCCCTGTGGTGGCATCCATTAGGATAGCCGCTAGAGAAGTCACTCTAGGAGGGGGAGGAATAGAACTAGGATTCGCCTCCAAGACAAAGGAGATGGATGTGTATATCGAGATAAGAAAACCTGCCAATTTCCAACGCATGGGAATTTTCCTGTATATCGATCATACTATCGAAGGGAGGATAAAAAATCTATTCCCTTTTCCTGATCCTTGACCACCCCTGTTCCGTATGGTATGGTTTTTTTGAAACCTATGAGCCATATCCGACCAGAAACACTCGGTATCATTGCCTGCCCCGGTGGGGAGGTGTTTGCCGATTCCATCATCAAGCACCTGAAACGTATCTATAAACGCAGGTTCGAGCGAAAAGCCGCTCTACTAGCCGAAAAGTACGAGCGTTCCAAAGAAGAGATTTCACGAGATCTCAACTACGATCAAGACTTACAGTCTCCCAGAGGCGTAAAGCGAGGTAGTACGGAAATTTGCCGAATTCCCGAGTTCAGAATTCCAACTGCCTATACTCGATTTCCCAATGGAGAGTTCAAAGTAGAAATCCTTTCCTCCATTCGGGGAATGGATCTGTACATCGTGCAGGATGTGGAGAATCATCTTCCTTTACGTTTCACCAATTCTCCAGAAACCTACGAATTGAACGTGAATGAACATTTCTTCTGTTTAATGGTTACCATCGATGCCGCCTTACAGGCGGGGGCTGGGAGTATTACTGTTGTGCTCCCTACTTATCCCTATAGCCGGCAGCATAAAAAGAAGGGTAGAGAAGGTCTAACAGCGGTTCGAGTGGGGCAGATTCTCGAGTTTTTGGGGGTGAAACGAATCATTACCTTGGATATCCATTCCCGGGATATCTACAATGGGTTTCGCACCTTGCTGCTGGAAAACCTCCACGCTTCCTATCAAATCCTGGTAAAACTATCGGAAATCCTCGACTTGCGAAATCCCGATCTGGTAGTTGTGGCGCCAGACACGGGTGCGGTGGATCGAAACAAATTTTTTGCTTCGAGCTTAGGAGTCCCTTTGTCTGTGCTCTATAAAGAACGGGACTATTCGCGGTTTTCTCTCAATGCGAAAGATAGCAATATCGTGACCATGAAACTCCTAGGTTCGGTCGAGGGGAAAATTGTTTTCATGGTAGATGACATGCTCGGAACGGGCAGTACTCTCATCAAGGCAATGAAGGTACTGAAGGACTTGGGAGCAAAGCAGATCATCTGTGCGGTTAGTATTCCTCTCTTTACCGGAGACGCGGTAAACCATTTTGAGGAGGCCTACCAAGCAGGATACTTCTATCGGATTATCGGGACCAATGCGGTGCAACACGATGAGCGACTCCTCTCGAAGGAATGGTACATCAGCGCAGATGTGTCCTGCCTATTCGCTAGAATCATCTCTCGGCTCCATCATAATATGAGCTTGAGTGAGCTCCTAGACAATCGAAAGATCATCTTGAAACTGTTGAGCCGGCAGAAAAACTAGAGGCCCCCATGGCACAAACCATCCTCTGCGTCGATATCGGTACCTCTTCGATAAAAGGAGGTGTGTTCGAAGAGGATGGAAACGTGCTTCAGCTTCTCCGAATTCCCATAGCAGACCCTGGTTCAGAGAATTTTGAACGGTTCGATCCCAAAAGGTGGGAAGAGGCTTTTAAAATCCTCGTGAGTCGTTTGAATACTCTGTTTCCAGATTGCCTTGTGTTTAGTGGTCAGGGGCCTACTTTGATACCTTTAGACAAGGAGGGGAACCCTACCTTTTTTGGCCTCCTCTGGTTGGACGGAAGGGAACAACCTGTTCCAGAAGGTAAGAGTCTATTCCTTCCTAAGGCCCGCTGGTTTCAAGAGAACGCGAGACAGGCCTATGAACGGACGACTCGATTTCTTTCCTGCCCCGAATACCTGATATACAAACTTACGGGAGAAGGCATTACCGTCTCTCCATCGGAAGAGTTCGATCCCTACTATTGGAACAAGGAAGAGTTGAACAAGTACGGACTCCCTCCGGATTTGTTCCCACCCCTGATTCGGCCAGCTACCCTGATTGGGAAGGTGTCAAAAGAAACGGCTTCCCGGTTCGGCTTGAAACCAAATCTAAAAGTGTATGCGGGGGGGCCTGATTATCTTATGAGTCTCCTAGGTACGGCTACCACTGAGAAGGGAAGGACCTGCGATAGGGCAGGAACCTCTGAAGGAATCAATGTGTGCGTTTCAAAACCCATTCAATATCGGGGATTGAGGTGTTTACCCCACATCGTTCCTGACCTCTACACTTTAGCCGGGATGCTTGCCTCGTCGGGTAGATTGTTCGAATGGTTCCGGGAGCTTACCAATCAAAAAACCCTGGCCTACGATCGCATGATGGAGTCCATTCAAACTCTTTTACCCGAAGTGTTAGAAACCCCTGGAAGATTCCCGAGTTTCTTTCCCTTCACGCAACCAGGAAATGGATGGGATTTCTCTCGAGGGATTTTCGTGGGTCTAGGAACCGAACATGGTAAGACAGAGTTAGGGTTTGCCGTTATAGAAGCCATTGGCTTTGCCGTGCGGTCCACCATTGAAAGATTGGAACACGCAGGATGCCCCATAGATGTGCTGCGGGTATCCGGAGGGCAGGCGAACAATAGGATTTGGAACCATATGAAGGCGAGTATAGTAGGAAAGCCTATCATGATCCCCCATGTGAAGGACGCAGAACTTGTGGGAGGTCTTGCCATTGTTTGTACTGCGGAAGGCCTTTATAAGAACTTCGTTGAAGCGGCGGATCACTTAGTGCGGTTCGAAGAGTTGATAGAACCTTCACCATCTCTTGAAACCTTCTTTCGAGAACGGTACGAGCAATACAAAGAACAATGTGGGAAATTCATGGATGCGTTAGGGTTAAATACTTCTCAATGTTTCGAATAGGCACGGTATACTTTGGGATCGATTCGGTGTTTCTGTACCCGTAAGCCCATGATCCGCTCTGTGATTCCCAGTAATTTTGCGGCCTTAGCCATGTTCCCTTTGGTGGATTTTAGGGCATCCAGAATCAATTCTCTCTCGAGGTTGTCCATTGCCTCCTTCAGTGTAGTGTGAAGGCGGGTGTTGGTAGATTCTGCTGACTGAAGACTAGGGGGGAGGTGATGACTATGGATTACCTCATCGGTAGATAAAAGTACTGCCCGTTCGATGCAATTCTCCAGTTCCCGAACGTTCCCTGGCCAATGGTAGGCCATCAATAGATCGATGGCAGGAGTGGAAATGCGCTGGATCTTCTTATGGTTGAGAGTAGCGTACTTTTCGATAAAATGATCCACCAATAGAATGATGTCGCTCTTTCTCTCGCGGAGAGGAGGGATGTGAATGGGAAAGACATTCAGACGGTAGTAAAGGTCTTCCCGGAAGGTGCCTTTTTCCATCAGTTGTTCCAGGTTTCTGTTCGTCGCCGCTATAACCCGTACGTTGCATCTGATCGTTTCGTTCCCTCCCACTCGTTCGAATTCCCGCTCTTGTAATACCCGGAGTAACTTGATTTGGGTGGTGGGAGAAAGGTCACCAATTTCATCCAAAAAAATGGTTCCTCCATTGGCCAGTTCGAACCGTCCTTTACGAGTGGCAATGGCGCCGGTAAAAGCTCCTTTTTCGTGTCCAAAGAGTTCGCTCTCTATCACGGTTTCGGGCAAGGCGGCACAGTTAACCTTGATGAAAGGTTTGTCGGCTCTGGAACTATTGTAGTGGATTGCATGGGCCACTAGTTCTTTCCCCGTTCCACTTTCTCCCCGGATCAGCACGGTTGTGTCGCTTCTCGCAACCTGAGCAATGAGATCGAATACGTCCTGCATAGCCTTCGAGTTCCCGATAATGTTAGATGGACGGAATCGATCACGGAGTTCTGCCTTTAGGCGAGCGTTCTCCGCCACCAGTTGTTCCCGTTCTTCGTAGAAGGACTGGCGGAGCTTAATGGCTTGGGCCAACATGGATGCGATAATGGAGAGGAGCCGTACGTCTTCCTCGTATCTCACGTTCTCTAGGAAGAGTTTATCCACACTAATAGCCCCTAGCGTTTCGTTTCCTAACTTTATGGGAACGCAAATGAAGCTAATGTCCGATTTTTTTAGATTTTTTCTTGCTCCCGTTTTATTTAAGAACAGGGGTTCCTCGGATACTTTTGGAATGATCATGGGCATACCCATCTGAATCACTCTTCCTGTGACCCCTTCTCCTAATTTGTACCGACCCTTTTGGATCTGCGAGCTAGTGAGTCCATGGGCAGCCTCGATAAAGATCTCACCGGTTGATCGGTTTAGGATAGTGATAGTTCCCCTGACCATTTTCATTCGAGAGGCTAACGTATCCAAAACCGGTTGGATAGCTTGTTTAATATCTACGCTTTGGTCTATGATTTGACTGATTTCGAAGAGGAGGGATAGCTCTTCGATCTTTTCCGCATCTGTTTGGCGAACTATATCTCCCATACTCCAAATATACTACATCTTTGTAGGGAATTGCTCAATTATCCTCCAGTTACCGGCAAAATTTTCATTGACACGGGCTATAAGTGTTGTATAATCGTATAACAATCCTATAATTCTGAGGGGGGTGTAAGATGAAGAAAGGATTCATACTTTCCTTAGCGGCCCTACTGATAGCAGGGACATTCGTATATGCGGGAGGAAAGCAGGAATCTGCCTCTGGCCCAAAGGTCTATAAACTAGGAATCATGACTTCTCTAAGTGGAACCTTTGCGGCAGTGGCAGAAACACAGAAGAATGCAATCCTATTGGCAGTGGAGCAGAAGAATCAGCAAGGTGGCCTCTCCATGCCGTGGGGAAAGGTAAAGGTGGAAACGAGTGTCAAAGACGATGAGGCGAAACTAGACGTGGGGATTCGCCGTTTCCGAGAACTCCAACAAGAAGGAATCAACGCTCTCGTGGGTACGGTGTGGAACCCAATGGCTGCCGCTTTGAATGAAGAGATGAAGATTACTCCTATGCCTTACTTGGCAGCCTGTGTGCCTGCTCTAGATTCCTTCAAGAAAGGGAATCCCGCGGTGGCTACTTATTCCGTAGCTTTTACCCCATGGAGTATCGGCTACCTCTCTGGGGCGTCTGCCATAAACAAGCTCGGTAAGAAAAAGATCTTCTTCCTGGCCCGGTCAGATTCTTGGGGAAGGACAATCTTTGAAGGGGTAAAGGCTGCAGTTGAAAAGTACGGTGGAGAAATCGTAGGGTACGCCGAAGCCCCGCTCGGAACGGTGGATTTCTCGGCCATTATTCGAAAAGCAATAGATACGAAACCGGACATCTTTATGGCTAGTCAATTCGCAGGGGATGCCATTGCAGTGATCAAGCAAGCGTATGATATGGGGCTGTTCAATGTAACTACCGTATTCAATACCTTCATTACCAGCGTAGTGGCGCGGGGAATACCCGACGCAGCTTTAAGTCAGGTATACGCCCTGATGTACCACTATCATGATCTATCCGGTCTGGGAGATCCCGAGGTGGAGAAGAGAACTCTGGAGTATCGGAAAGCATATGAAGCCATGTGGAAAGAACCGCCGGATGCGTATGGTTCCATTGCGTATGTGGCAACCCAGACTCTTTTCTGGGCCGTGGAAAAAGCAGGGTCTTTCGATGCAGCAAAGGTAGGTGCAGTGCTAGCTGCCACGAATCCGAACAACATGATACCTACGATCAAGGGGGATATGTACTTCCGGCAGGATCAGCAGATGGTTGGAAAGTACCTAGCCTTCCTAGTGAAGGGTAAAGCTCCCTCTGCACGGAAGGATAAATGGGACGTATTCGAAGTTCAGGGCTCCTTCGGTGGGGATGAGGCGCTTCCGAGTTTGAAATCTTTAGGCTATTGAACCTAGCACAGGCTTAATAGAAAAGTAAAGTTTAGTGTCGCACTCTGGATAAGAGATGGAGTGCGACACAGGTTTCCTAGAGGGCAGAGAGCCTATTCGTATGGATACTTCGGTGGCTATTCAGGTAGAACATGTAACGAAGCAGTTTGGCGATTTTGTCGCGGTGAGAGATGTATCGTTGGAACTAAAGACCTGTGATTCCATCGGAATCATTGGTCCCAATGGCGCAGGAAAAACAACTCTAGTGAACTTGATTACCGGGTATTACGCACCTGATCGGGGCAATATTCGGATCTTTGGAAAGGAAATCTCTGCCTTGAGCCCTCCGGAACGGGTTTCCCTGGGGATGTTACGGACCTTTCAGTTGGTCCATGTATTTGATAACCTCTCGGTTTACGAAAACGTTGCCCTATCCCTCTATCGGAAGCAAACGGGAAATCATTCGATCCTACTGTCCTTTTTCCGAACCTTGGTGGATGCAGGGACCATGGAAAGGGTAGAGGAGGTCCTCGATCTATTCCATCTTTCCTCGTTGGAAGGGGAACAGGTAGGGAACCTCTCATTGGGGGATAAGAAGAAACTTGAATTAGCGATGATCTATGTGGTGGATCCAGAAGTGATGATCCTCGACGAACCTTTTGCGGGCTTGGGGGATCAGGAGATAGACGAAATTCTTCCTATTCTGAAAAATGCGGTTCAGAGACAAAAGAAAACGATGTTGATCGTGGAGCACAAGCTGTCCAAGCTGACTTCCATCGTTGAGAATATTGCGGTGATGCATGAGGGGGCCATCATTGCCAGTGGACCTTGTGAAGAAACGCTCAACCATCCGGAAGTGAGACGTTCCTATTGGAAACTGGATGGCTGCCCCGATCCTAAAGAAAAGAAATGAACGGGTACGAAAGCATGGAACAAGGTAATACACCGATACTTAGAATACAGAATCTATATTCCGGATATGGGAATTTGAAAGTCCTTTTCGATATCTCAATGGATGTGTATCCCGGAGAAGTTGTTTGCTTGGTAGGACGAAATGGCGCGGGCAAAACTACCCTTTTTCGAACCCTGGCGGGTTTTTTAAAACCTTTTAGTGGGGAAATTCTTTTCAAACAAAGGAATTTGGTAGGGGAATTCCCCTTTGAAATTGCCCTTTACGGACTGAAATATGTTCATCAGGATAAACAGGTATTTTCCGACCTAACGGTCAAGGAAAATCTAGAACTAGCGAGTTACGCTACGAAAGATTACGACTGGGATCGGGTCTTTGCCTACCTGCCGAAATTGAAGGTGTTACTGCAAAGAAAGGCAGGGTTACTTAGCGGGGGCGAGAAGCAGATGCTCCTCATCGCCATGGCCCTCTTGGGAAAACCCTCGTTGGTACTGATGGATGAACCTACGGAAGGCCTTGCTCCTCATTTGATCCAGGACCTTACCCAAGTGTTCAAGGAGATCCGAAAAGAAACGACCCTCTGCATCGTGGAACAGAACCTCCCGATGGTGACTCAGATTGCCGATAAGGTGTATTCGATGAAGGAGGGAAAGATCGTAGCGGAAACTACGAATCCGGAAGAAATTCGTGCGCTAGTGTTCGAGAAGTATCTCTGATCGATGTTTTAGGAGATCCTGCATGGCAAGAAGAACGAATGAATGGATACTACCCTTCCTTTTTACCGGAGGTTTGATCCTTGCTCGGTATCTGTTTCCTTCTAAGATGACCTTTATCACCGAAGTTGCCCTGTACTCCCTATACGTCATGGGTAACAATATCCTGTTTGGGTACCTGGGATACGTTTCCTTTGGACAGCCCGTGTACCTCAGTATGGGTGCCTATTCAGCGGCCATCTACCTTGCCTACCTGGGAAGGAGCCCTTTGACCGCTATCCTGGTAGCCATTCTCATGGGGATTCTAGTAGGAGTCCTGATGGGACCGGTGTTGATCCGATTAAGAGGGAGTTACTTTACCCTTGTGAATGCGGCCTTCTGTGCCATAGGCTTATTCACCGTGGAAAGACTCCTCATTGGTATTACCCGGGGGAACGACGGTTTGTGGTTTCGAACTCGAATGGTAGCTACCCCCCTATTGGATATTCGGCAACCCAGGAACTTCTTTTTCTTCGCCATGTTCATGCTTCTTGTGGTTTTTCTCTTATATCGGCGAATGGATCGCTCCGTCCTAGGGGCTGCTTTCAAAGCGACACAGGGAAATGAACGAAGGATGCAATTCATGGGGTATGATACATTCAAGATTCGATGGTTGGGATTCGTGTTGGCTACTATTCTTTCTACTCTTTCGGGTTCCCTCTATGCCATTAACTTCGGATTCGTGAATCCCAATCTAGGAGAAAACTCTCGAGCGGCTGAAGTAATCGTAGCTACCTTGCTAGGAGGTTCGGGAACCGTGTATGGCCCCTTCTTTGGTGCCATCACTTTCCTGGGCATCAAGGAAATCGTGAGTCAGTGGATCACGCGGTGGGAACTATTAGTCGGTGTTCTCACTATCCTAGTGTTATTCAAGTTCAACCGAGGTGTGTGGGGAACTTTTATGGATCTTCTCAAGCGAAGTCGAAAAACTGTGGTATTGCAGAACAAAACCCTTTAGAGGATGGAATCGTATGAGTGTTTGGTTATCGGCGATTGTATACGGATTGAGTACCAGTGCCATTCTATTCTTGGTGTCCATCGCTCTTTCGGTGGGATATGGGTTGATGCGTATCGTGAATCTCGAGGCCATGTTGTATTACTCTTTGGGAGCCTATTTAACCTATACCCTGGTTAGCGCAACCGGAAGCATGTGGTTGGGTGCCTTATCGGGTGTGCTCGTGGGAGCCGCATTGGGATTCTTAGTAGAAACCCAGCTTCTTCGGAGGGTATACGGAAAGAACATGCTCTTTTCCATGGTAACTACCTTCAGCGTGTATCTCATAGGAATCGGCTTGATTCAGTATGTGTGGGGATTGAATCCTAAACCTGTTGCATCTCCTACGGACACGATGCTCCGTTTTTTAGGGGTGGCGATTCCCCTATACCGTGTAATGATCATCGGAATCGCAGGCATTACCTACATTGGGTTTCAACTATTCCTCAATCGTACCATTGTCGGAAAAGCTATTCGAGCTGGGATCGAAAATCGGGATCATGTGCAGGCGCTAGGAATCAATATCTATCGTATTTTTACCCTCACGTTTGTATTAGCTAGCGGATTGGCTGGATTGGGAGGTGCTTTGAACGCCCCCTTGATCATGGTCGGTCCTTACATGGGAAACGATATGCTCCTCTATGCGTTTACCACAGTGATTCTAGGGGGGCTGGGAAGCTTGAAGGGAACTTTCGTTTCCGCCCTCATTCTGGGACAGGTGATCTCTATTGGGGGGACCATCTGGTCACCTTTGTCGTTCGTGGGCCCCTTCTTTGTGATGTTTACAGTGTTGATCTTCAAACCTAATGGTCTGTTTGGAGTGAAAGGAATAGCCTTTGGGTTTGATCAATAGGGAATAACCATGAAGGCGATGGTTCTTCGAGAGTACGAACACCCTTTAAATTTGGAGGAGGTTGATACACCAACCATAGGTCTGGACGAAGTACTCATCAGGGTAGCTTACTGCGGGATTTGTGGAACGGATTTAAAGATCCTAGAGGGAAAGTTGCCCGATATTGTGAAATTACCCCACATTCCTGGACACGAGATTGCGGGAACCATCGTAGAACTTGGGCCTGAGGTGAAGGATCTCCGTGTAGGAGACCGGGGAATCGTGTATCCGTACGTTTCCTGTAAGGATTGTGAGCTCTGTCGAAGGGGAAGAGAGAACATCTGTTTCAGCGTTAAACGGCTCGGGTTCGAACTGAAGGGGGGATTTGCCGAGTATGTCCGCCTTCCTGCCTATAACTTTTGTAAGGTGGAAGGATCTATTGAAACTCTGAAAAATTTCGCTGTCCTGACCGATGCAGGGGCTACTCCCTACCACGCGTTGAAAAGTATTGCCGGGGTAACTGCGGGACAAAAGGTCTTGATCGTCGGTGCGGGTGGATTAGGGTTACACGGGATTCAAATAGCGCGAATACTCGGTGCCCGAGTGGCAGTGGCGGATATCCGGGAAGAAAACCGATCCCTTGCCAAGACCTTTGGAGCCGAGCTAGTTATTCCCGCAACCGACGAGGAAGGGAGGAAGAAGATCCTTTCGTGGACGGAAGGAAAAGGGATAGATGTGGTTCTAGAGGGGGTCGGTTCCCCTCTTACCTTTCAGTGGTCCTTGAACTCCTTGAAACGGGGGGGGTGTTTGGTGATCATGGGTTACGATCCTTCTACCCCGATTTCGATGAATGGGAAAGATTTACATTACAACGAATGGAAGGTGTCTGGAACTCGACTATCTACCAAGCAGGAACTATTGGAATTGATCGAACTATCCAGCCAGGGAAGGTTGAAACCCGTCGTAACGATGAGTGTTCCTATGGAAGAGGCGAACCGGGGTCTGGAAATCCTCAAAAAGGGGAATACTCCCGGTAGGATTGTATTGACGGCTTTCTGAAAGGAAACCGAAATGAGATTCAAACGGATCGAGAAACGCTCTGTCACCGAAGAAATCATCGAGTATTTGAAAAACGAGATCCTTAACCAGACTCTCAAACCAGGAGAACGGCTCCCCTCTGAAGAGAATCTAGCCAAACAGTTGGGGGTAGGAAGAGGGACGGTTCGGGAAACCTTACGGGTTCTTCTTTATTTAGGGTTGATCGAACGAAGAGGAAAAGCCACATACATCTCCTATTCAGCCAACGCACAGAGTATCCCTTCAGACTTCCTGCAGAGAGTGCATAAGCATGAAGATGTGATGAAAATGATTGAAGTTCGGAAGATCATAGAGCCCCATGCGGCAGAACTTGCCGCAGAACGAGGGGGGCAGGAGAGAGTAGAAAAGATCGAACGTTGTCTACAAGAGATGGAACAGAACCTTGATAACATTGAACATTTCATCCGCTGTGATAATGAGTTCCATTTAGCAGTTTTCGAAGCTACGGAAAATCCCATCTTGCTCGAGATCATCCGAAGCCTTCAGATGGTCATGCGTAAGAACCAAGCTATCATACTCCGAAATAGCGAAACGATAAAACCGAGATCCTTCGCGTATCATAAAGAATTGTGCCAAGCCATCAAAGAAGGGAACGATCAAAAAGCTCGGGAAGTGATGGAACAGCATCTGAACGATATAGAGCGAGAGATGTATCTGATCCTTCGCAAGGGGACGGTAGAGGCTCAATAATAGAAAAAGGAATCATTGAGGAATCGTCATGGATAAAAGTGCAAAGAAGGATACAAAAAAAGCTTGCGTGCTACTCATCGCTACCTTGGATACGAAGGGAGAGGAGGCCCTCTACGTAAGGGGAATCCTTAGATCCGAAGGATGCGAGGTAGTGTTGATGGATCCGGGAATCCTCCAACCTCCCAAGGTAAAACCCGATATTTCCAGGGAACAGGTGGCTGAAGCCGGGGGGGAGTCATTACATCGACTCCTCGATTCAAAGGATAAGGGACTCTGCATTCGAACGATGATGAAAGGGGCTTCCGTTTGGGCAGAGAGGCTTTACAGAGAAGGAAGGCTTCAAGGGATTCTTTCCATTGGGGGTGCACAAGGAACCGATATTGGGACTGCCGCCATGCGAGCCCTCCCCTTTGGGGTTCCCAAGTTCATGGTTTCGACTGTGGCGAGTGGGCAAACCCCGTTTGGACCTTTCGTGGGCACCAAGGATATAATCCTGATGCACTCGGTGGCAGATATTCAGGGATTGAATCGTTTGACCTGTACGGTCTTGAGGAATGCAGCGGTAGCGTTGAGCAGGATGGTTCTTGATCGATGGGAAAAAGGGATTGGTAGAAAAGAAGGACTGGAGTACGTGCTTCCGGACAAGGGCAGGAAGAACAAGGGAGCAGTAGCCCTATCCATGCTGGGGACTACTACCCAGGGGGCTCTGAGGGCAAAGGAAAGATTGGAACGAGAGGGATTCGAAGTAGTGGCTTTTCACCAAAATGGGACAGGTGGAATCGCTATGGAGGATCTGATTCGGGAAGGTATGTTTCGGGGAGTGATGGATTTGAACCTTCATGAAATAGGCGATCGAGTAGCGGGAGGGTTACATGGAGCCATTCGCGATTATCGACTGGAATCGGCCGGTGAACTAGGGATACCTCAGGTAGTGGCACCAGGAAGCATCAACTATACTGTTCAAGGCCCTCTGGAAACCCTTTCTCCCGAAATGAAACGACGGAAGTACATAGTTCATAACCCTAACCTCACCCTAGTGCGTCTTTCCCGCAAGGAGTTGGAGGTCACCGGTAAGTTAGTGGCAGAGAAATTGAATCGTGCCAAAGGCCCGACATTCCTTTTTCTTCCGTTAAAGGGATTATCGTACCCTGATCGGGAAGGACTTCCCCATTGGGACCCGGAGGACAATCAGTTACTCTTTGATACCATCAAGCAACACCTGAATCCCCGGATACCGGTTCGAGAAATAGACGCCCATATCAATGATCCGGAGTTCATCGATCCGGTAGTTGATCAATTCCTGCAAATATTAGATATTATAATATCTACAAGATAAAGAGAGGAAGGTATGTCAGAATTGAGAAGCAAGCTCTCGGGAGTATTTGTTCCCATGGTTACTCCGTTTCGGAACGATGAAATCCTGTATGCTGGTATTAGACAGAATGTAGAAAAATGGAATGCCACAGGTCTTCGGGGATACTTCGTGCTGGGAACCAACGGAGAGTACAAGTCTCTCTCTGTTGCCGAACGGTTTCGGGTGTTGGAAACGGTTGTAAGGTACAGCTCTCCCGATAAAGTGATCATGGCAGGATGCGGTGCGGAAAGTACCCGGGAAACCTTGGATCTAGTTCGGGAAGCGGCGTACCGAGGCGCTTCGATGGCTAGCCTTCTGATGCCGAGCTTCTTTGCAAAGTCCATAGATGAAGATGTGATGGTTCGATTCATCACAGAAGTAGCCGATCAAGCTCCCATCCCCGTGGTCCTCTATAACAACCCATCCGTTGCCGCAGGGGTCACCATCACGTACAACGTGCTCAAACGGGTGAAGGATCATCCCAATGTAATGGGAATCAAGGATAGTTCAAAGGATACGTACAAGGACAACTTGAAAGCCTCTTCAGAGAAATTCTTCGTTCTGGCTGGTTCTGCCAATTATTTTTTTGATCTCCTCGAAAATGGAGGTACGGGTGGGGTGTTGTCCCTTGCGAACGTGTTCCCCGATGCCTGTGTAAGTTTGTATAGAGCCTTTGTGGAAGGAAGGAAGGAGGAAGCGAAACGCCTTAACGAGACTCTTGTGTCATTGAACAAGGCAGTTTCCGGGACCTTTGGGGTTGCAGGGGTGAAAGTGGCGATGGATCTGGCTGGGTACGTGGGAGGAGTTCCTCGCAGACCCTTAAAGGAACTTACCGACGCCCAGAGAGAATCCCTTAGAAACACGTTGAAAGACTTGGGTTTTCTCAAATAGGGGGAGACATGGAACGTTTGCAGGATCGAGTGGCCATCGTTACGGGTTCTGCCCGGGGCATGGGAAAGGCAATTGCCGAAGGATTGGCCCGTGAAGGGGCCTGGGTGGTAATCTGTGATATTCTGGAAAGCGAAATCCAAAATACCGTTACTGAGTTGGAGAGCAAAGGGCACAAAGCGATGGGGCTCAAGGTGGATGTAACAAACAAGACTCAAGTTCAACAGATGGTCCAGGAGGTGAAAAAGGCCTGGGGTAGAATCGATATTCTAGTGAATAACGCGGGTGGAGCCCTTAATACCCCGCACCTTCTCCACGAGATAGAGGAAAAACACTGGGATCTAGTGTTGAACGTTAACCTGAAAGGAGCCTTCTTCTGTTGCCAGGCCATTATCCCTGTGATGGTAGAGCAGGGAGGGGGGGCGATCGTGAACATTTCTGCGTTGGCCGCCCATTATAGAGCTTCTCTCGCTGGAGTACAGTATACGGCCGCAAAGGCCGGCGTAGAAGGATTGACGCGACAACTAGCTTGGGATTGGGGGCCCAAGGGAATCCGGGTAAACGCCGTTGCCCCTACTGTAACCATGACGGGTGATCGGGTAAAAGGTCTTTGGGAGCAGAAGGATGAAGAGGAAAGGCAAAGAACCCTTTCCCAGATACCGTTACGACGGTTGGGTACTCCCCAGGAAGTGGCGGCAGCGGTGGTGTTTTTAGCTTCGGACGAGGCAAGCTACATTACCGGAATTTGTTTAGACGTAGTGGGGGGTAGGTACCTTCGGTAGAGAGTAAGGGGAGATGCAAATGAAATATAAAGTGCTCCTGCCTCAACCCATCGAAGAAGAGGCAAGAAAGATCCTAGTGGAAAATGATCTAGAAATCATCCAAGCACCGGATCCTAAGCCAGAAACGGTGGCTCCTCTCATGAAGGATGTCCATGCCATCGTTCTACGAACAGGGATCCAGATAACGAGGGATCTGCTGGAACGGGCAGAGCAGTTATTGACCATTTCTCGTACCGGTGGAGGGGTGGACAATGTAGATTTAGTCGCAGCCACCGAAAAGGGAGTGATCGTCACCTCTAGTCTAGGAGCCAATACCTCTTCGGTGATCGAACATGCTCTGACCCTAATCCTGGCTCTTTCCAAACAATTATTCCTAATGGATAGGGAAGTTCGGAAGGGAAACTTCGGGATCCGATATAAAAACCTACCCAGAGATCTGCAGGGTAGAACTCTGGGAGTATTAGGCTTTGGCCGTATCGGGTCTGGTCTAGCTCAAATTTGCCATCGATCGTTTCAAATGACGATACTGGCCAACGATGACTACCTGCCGGAGGAGGCAAAGAACTCCTATCGTTCATGGGTTTCCTTCACATCGAAGGAGGAACTCTTTCGAAGATCCGATATCATCACCATACACATACCGTTGACAGAGGAAACGAAAGGGATCGTGAACGGTTCCCTTTTATCCCTCATGAAGCCGGATGCTTTTCTCATCAACACTTCCCGGGGTGGAGTGATCAACGAAAAGGACTTGATCGAAGCTTTACAGAAAAAAATTCTTGCAGGAGCTGGTTTGGACGTGTTCGAGCATGAACCCCCAGAACAGGACAATCCTCTTCTAAAGATGGAGAACGTAATCCTTACCCCTCATTCAGCGGCCTTGACGAAGGAATGCGTGGTTCGGATGGCCGTTGCAGGAGCGGAACGGGTTGTCGCACTGTTGAATGGGCGAAAGCCAGAGCATATTGCGAATCCCGATGTGTTAAACCAGGAAAAGTGGAAGAAATTCTTTAAAGGGTAGAACCTTCGATTGAAAAATTAGTATTTTAGTAACAAAGGTTGTAGGGAGGATCTAGTATGAAACCGATAGCACTGGGATGGGACCCTAATGCAAAAGAGATGAAAGAATCTGTGAAAAACGTGTTGCATGAGATGGGTTACCAGGTAGAGGACTATGGATCGGAAGATCCCATCTACGCGAATGTAGCGTTTCGAGTGGCGGAAGCGGTAGCCACTGGAAAACACGAACGGGGAATCCTTATTTGTGGAACAGGAATCGGTATGAGTATTGCAGCCAACAAAGTCATGGGAGCCTACGCTGCGTTGGTTTCGGATGCTTATTCGGCAGAGCGAGCTGCATTGAGCAACGATGCCAACATCATTACTCTAGGAGCTCAGACATTGGGAATAGAACATGCAAAAGCACTGGTCAAGATTTGGATGCAAAACTTCTATAAACCCGGTGGAAGGTCGGAACCCAAGGTCAATAGAATCAAGGAATACGACCGGGAACGGGGAGATGTTCGAAAGAAAGGGTAGTGCAAAGAAAGGGTATGGAAGTGAATCAACTATCGGAACAGGATGTTAAAAGGCTCGAACGGATAGCGGTTCAGATTCGTAGGAACATCCTTCGGATGATCAAAGTGTATGGGAAGGGTCACCTGGGAGGGGCAATGTCGGCAGCAGACATCGTTACCGCTCTATACTTCCAGGTAATGCGCATCAGACCAGAAGATCCAAAGTGGAAGGATCGCGATCGATTCGTTTTGTCTGCCGGGCATAAGTGTTTGGTTCTCTATGCCGCTCTGGCGGAGAGGGGATTTTTCCACAAGGATCTTTTGGATACGTATGGGGCATTGGATAGCAAGTTTCCTGGACATCCGGACATGCACAAGTTGCCCGGGGTAGAGACCAATACAGGGGCTTTAGGACATGGACTGTCCATTGCCGGAGGGATGGCCTTAGGAGCAAAACTAGATAGTTCAGATGTTAAGGTGTACGTGGTGATGGGAGATGGGGAATTGGCGGAAGGATCCAACTGGGAAGCTGCAGCCGCCTGTGCGAAGTACCAATTGGAAAACCTTTTGGTCTTTGTGGATAAAAATGAATTACAAATTAGTGGAAGCACAAAAGACGTGATGAATTACGATCCACTGCCGGACAAATGGAAAGCCTTTGGATGGGCAGTGAGGGAAATCGATGGTCATAACATGAAGGAAATCCTCAACGTGTCCACCCAATTCCCTTTCGAGAAAGGCAAACCTTCAGTGGTAATTGCGCATACGGTCAAATCGAAAGGGTTTTCCTTCGCAGAAGGAAAAGCAAGTTACCACTACTGGAAAGTAACCCCAGAAGAATTGGCGCAGGCAGAACGGGACCTGGCAGAGATGGAAAGGAGATTGCAGTGATGGAAAAGTTTGCCGATCCCCGAGAGACCTTTGCCGAAGCCCTCCTAGAAGCAGCGAAGAAAGATTCTAGGATTGTAGCTCTCTCGGCAGATAGTTCCAGCGGTTCGGGGTTTTCCCCCTTCAAGAAGAATTTTCCCGAGCGTCATTTGGAGTTCGGGATCATGGAACAAGGGGTAGTTGGATTCGCTTCGGGATTGGCCACGATGGGTAAAATTCCCGTAGTGGCTACTATAGCCACCTTTGTTACCTCTAGACCGTTCGAAATGGTAAGGAACGATCTAGGATACATGAAGCAGAATGTAAAATTGGTAGGTCGTTGCGGGGGAATCACGTACAATGATTTAGGGCCTACTCACCATTCTTTAGAGGACTTTGCTATTCTTGGGACCATTCCAGGTTTTACCCTTCTTTCTCCAGGGGATCCTCTAGAGATACGAAAAGCTACTTTAGCCATGTTCGAACATGTGGGACCCGTGTACATGCGGATTGGACAGCAACCTCTTCCCTTTCTCTACGAGGGCGAGTACAACTTTCAAATTGGGAAAGGGGTTACGATGCGAGAGGGGAAGGACCTCACCATCGTAGCTACAGGGACGGTACTTCAAAAAGCGATTGCTGCTTCGGATCTTCTCAAGAAAAAAGGAATAAACGCCCGGGTCATCAATATGCATACGTTGAAACCCATCGATCGAGAGATCCTTGTCAAAGCGGCTAGGGAAACAGGAAGGATCCTGACCGTAGAAGAAAATTACTTAAGAGGGGGGTTGGGAAGTCTAGTCTCTCAGGTGGTTTCTGCGGAATGCCCTGTTCCTGTACGGATGATTGGAATAGACGATACGTTCGTGGGAACCGGACCCTATGAAGACCTTCTTGCGAAGTTTGGGTTGCAACCGGAGCAGATCGTGGAGACAGCCATTGCCTTTCTCCGGAAATAGAGGGTACAGTTCTCCACATGGTAAAGAGTTTGGTGTTCCTCGATTTCGATGGAGTAATCTGCAACTCGGTACTGGAATGCCTCTATAGTGCTACTATCGCATACTATATCAAGTATCTAAAGGTACAGCTCACATCCCTTCCCCTTGCTTTCAAAGAAGGGTTCATCCGGTACAGACCCTTCATTCGCACGGGGGAAGACTATGTAGTATTGGCAGATATCGTGGCTAGGGGAGTGGAGATCCGTAGACAGGAAGATTTCGATCGGGAAGTACAGTCCAATCCTCAAGAAAGGCTATCTCTCTTTCGAGACCTGTTCTATCAGACACGACGGGAATTGATCACTCATGATTTTCTTCACTGGATGCGGTTAAACCCCCTATATCTAGGGGTGAAAAAACCTCTGCAGAAGGTCGCACAGGATCCGGATATATACATTCTTTCTACAAAGGTATCAGATTTGATTCATAAGATCCTTCTGTATCATGGAATCGAATGGCCGGAAACTAGGATTCTTTATTCCCATACAGTTTCCAAAAAGGAAATAATTGGATCAATCCTAACATCGAGAGGAGCCGTACAAGCGACCCTTTTAGATGACCAACTGGATCATCTACGAGTGGCTATGGAAGACTCTCGAATTTCTCCCTTTCTTGCGGGTTGGGGATATGTAAAACGTGAATGGCTCGAACAGCGAGAGATTCCCGTTCTTTCCATCGATGATTTTAAGGCTTTGTTATTCAGGCGTCCCCTTCCTTCTGCTCTTCCGATTCCAAGAGGAACTGATACTCCAACGGTGAAATGACCTCCTTTTCTTCCGGCAGGGAATGGGATTTTATATCTTGCAGGATTGATTTGAGAGCGTCGAGTTCCTTGTTTTGTCCAGAAAGGCAGGTTTGCAAGGTGGGAAGGTAGGGCTCTAGTGGTTCACTGAAAAAAGCCCCCCGATTGAGGATCTGAGTTATCAGTTGGATGAATTCTTCCTTTGTTTTCTCCAGTTGAACGAGATATTCGACCCTTCGGTTCAAATAGGGATTGTCGCGTAATTGATGAAATAACCGGGATAGGATGGAATCGATGAAAAGAAGATCCTCCAAGACCTTGTCTAGAAAAAGATCGGGATCGATATCGAGTTGGATTCCTGTTCCCAGGGCGTGGATGGTCAAGGACAGGAAGTCTAAGGTTGCTTTGTAGTTAATTTTATGTAACATAACTACTTTTAGCTATCGGCAGAGAGGCGAAAGGCCTTGAAACATGCCTTGACAGAAGCCATTCATCATGGTAGGTTACTTCCACCTCTTTAGTGGCAATCGAGGATTGCCATTCAATATGTCCGGAAGGAGGCTTGAATGCATACATATGAGGTAGCATGTGTCTTCCACGGGGATGATGTAGTGTTTAACCGTGGAAAGGAAGCGGTAAAGTCCGAGTTGGTTAAGTTGGGTGGTCAAATCGTTGGGGAAGAAGACCTAGGCCAACGGAATTTGGCTTATCCTATTAAAAAAGAAACGCGAGGACATTATTGGATTTTCTCCCTAGAGATTGATCCTGCTAAAGCAAAACAGATCGAGCATGCATTAAGACTTACATCCGAACTACTTCGCGTATTAGTGATAAAGAAAGACGGCAAGTAACCGTAGGAGTGCGTAAGAAGTGGCGGATATCAATCATGTGGTCCTAGTAGGAAGACTTACTCGGGATGCCCAACTGAAATACACTAACTCTGGTGTTGCCATCAGTACCTTTGCAGTAGCCATAAATCGAAGAATCAAGCAAGGGGATCGATGGACTGATGAAGCTCACTTCTTCGATATCACCCTTTTCGGAAAACAGGCAGAAGCAATCAATCAATACCTTAGAAAAGGAAACCAGGTCGCCATAGAGGGTGAGTTAAGGCAAGATCGATGGGAACAGGAGGGGCAGAAACGTAGCAAGATCGTCATTGTGGCAAACAATATCCAACTCTTAGGGAATCGGCCGGCAGGAACCGCAGACCGAGTTGCCTCTCTACCGGAGGATGAAGTTCCGCCTGTAGAGAATGGGGCAGCAGGATCGTTCGAAGACGATATTCCCTTCTAACATTAAACACCGATAAAAGAATACGGAGCATACAGGGAGGAAAATTACCAATGTCTGATGAACAAGTAGAAAAAGGGCTTAAAATCGAGGAAGAACTGAACGAGCAAAGAATCGATGAAGAAGATACGGCAGAAAATCCAGAAGAATTGGACAAAATGGGAAGAGGTAGGACAGGAAGAGGTACGGGAAGGGTTTTCTTTAAAAAGAAAGTCTGTCGCTTTTGCACACAGAAGTTAAAAGCTGACTATAAAACCCCAGAAGTCCTTCGACGCTTTACTACCGAGCGAGGTAAGATCCTGCCTAGGCGAATCACAGGAACTTGTGCAAAACATCAAAGAGTTTTAGCCCTGGAAATCAAACGAGCCCGATGCTTGGCCTTGCTTCCCTTTGTAGAAAAGTGAATGTCCGGATTGTTCTAGAAGGATTAGGGTTTAGCGTATTAGGGGTAGTGCTTTACCAGTTTCAAACGACGATTTTGATCTTTGTCATACCGTTAGTGGTACTATTTAAAAGGCAGGAATATAGGGTAGGTATCCTGGGAACCGTGGGAACCTTTCTAGGGATCCTTTTGGTGAAACTTATCCGGGGTGGAGGTGTAGAAGGATATCTTCGGGATTCTATATGGATATTGGATTTAACGTATCCCGTTACATTTCTCCTTGGGGTTGCTTTAACAGAGGGATCGTTTTTTCCCAGACTTCCCACGTACGGTCGAATTGCTCTGTTTACCGTGGTTTCCGGAGTACTCGGGATTCCTCTCATACGGTACGTGTTGACGGATCCTATGTTTGAGGCATACTTGAAAGCACAGATAGAAGCAATGCTTCGGGCAGTGGTAGAAGGGAAAACTGCGATCGATTTAGGAACGATGGGAACTGTACGTACCAGTGAAATCCTTAGATTGTCAAAGCTGATCTTTGCCAACACGTACACCTTGGGATACTTTCTAACGTTCCTGTTCAACTGGGTGGTGGGTTCTCGAATCGGCCTGAGGTCGAAAGGAATCTATCCTATAGGCTCGATAGTAGGAAACGTTCGACTGCCGGATAAGCTCATCTGGGGATTTCTATTAGGATGGTTCGGCGTTTTCTTGACATTGATTCATCCCTTAGGATGGGTGAGCATCCTTTTTTGGAATATCGCCCTCCTAAGTACGGTACTATATGGGATGCAGGGGGTAGAGATCCTGCGGTACTTTTTGAAGAAACTGGAACGGCTAAGAGCGATAATCTTATTTGTGATAGTACTTTTTTTATTCATACCTGGCTTGAATATTTTAATCATGGTCGGAGTTCCCTTACTGGGAGTATCCGAACTCTGGATTCAGTATAGAAGAACGGTGGAGGAAAGGAGCGAAGAATGAACACGAAAGTGATTTTAGTTCAAGATGTGCAGGACCTCGGAGAAGAGGGAGACATCAAAGAGGTTAATCGAGGGTATGCAAGGAATTACTTAATACCGAAGAAGCTAGCGGTCCCGTATACCAAGAGCAATCTGAAGCTGATAGAAGCCAGACGGGCTATTATCGAACAGAAAAAAGAAGAGAAGCGTAAGGCTGCTTTAGGATTGAAGGAACGGATAGAGTCCCTCAACTTGAAGATAGTGATGCCCATGGGAGAAAATGGAAGGTTGTTTGGTTCCGTTACCAATGCAATCATCGCCGAGGAGCTGCAGAAGCAGGGAATCACCATCGAAAAGAAGAAAATCGAGATTCCGGAACATACCATTAAGGCTCAGGGGACCTACAAGGTAAAGGTAAAACTATACGATAACCAGGAAGCTACATTAAAAGTTTTGGTGAACCCAAAGGAAGAAACGCCGAAAGCGTAACACTGTTTGTTAAAACCGTCTCCCATGGAAAACCGAGAACAAAGAGGAAAAGTTCCACCTCATAACGAGGAGGCGGAAAAGGCAACCCTAGGGGCCATTTTACTTTCTGCGGATACCGATACTCTGGCAACGGTAATCCGATATTTGCGAGAAGATGATTTCTACAAATCCGCCCATCGTAGGATCTATCGAGCCATTCTGAATCTCTTCAATCGGGGGGAATCGATCGATCTGATTACCCTTACGAAAGAACTTAGAGCTACCGGAGATTTAGAGGCCGCAGGGGGAACCGCCTATGTCTCCTCTTTGACTTCTGAAGTGCCCTCCAGTGCTAATATCGAATACTACGCAAGGATCGTCCAAGAGACCAGTATTCGAAGAAATCTCATTCGTATTTCCCAAGAAATTCATTCAGATTCTTACAACGAAGGAAAGGATTCTCGGCTCATCATCGAGGAGGCGGAGCGGAAAATATTCGATATCTCAGACTCCCACCAATCGGGAACATATGTACGAGCGGGAGATATCATTCCAGAGACCATAGAAGCCATTGAAAAACTATACCATACCCATGAGAGTTACACAGGCATTCCCAGTGGATTCCCTGCCTTGGACAGCATGCTAAGCGGTTTTCAGCGTTCCGAGTTTATAGTGATTGGCGCGCGACCTTCGGTTGGGAAAACCGCATTGGCCCTTTCGATGGCAGCCAACATCTCTATTCGGCAGAATCGTCCTGTTGGATTCTTTACTTTGGAAATGTCCCGCATGGCACTCATGCAGAGGTTAGTGGCCAGTGAGGCACGGATCAGTTCCCAGGTGATTCGAACGGGAATGCTTAAACCCGCCGATTTCAACAACTTGACTACTGCCGCTGGACTGATTTACGAAGCTCCTCTCTATATCAGTGACATCCCTAACATTAAATTGTTGGATCTGCGGGCCCAAGCCCGAAGGATTCGGAGTCATCACCATGTAGAAATAATCTTCATCGACTATTTAACCTTGATCCAAGCGGAGAACCAGGAACTTCCCCGACACGAACAAATAGCAGAAATCAGCCGCTCATTGAAAGCTCTGGCTCGCGAGTTAGATATCCCCGTGGTGGCTCTGTCCCAGGTTCGCAGGGAGACAGAGGGGAAGACCCCTACCTTGGCGGATCTTCGGGAATCGGGTTCTATCGAACAGGATGCAGATGTGGTGATTTTCCTTCATCGGGAAAGGCAGAACGATCGAGACATCGAAGATATGCCCAGTGTAATCGAGACCCAGTTGGTGGTTGCAAAACAGAGGAACGGTCCGGTAGGAACGATAAAGGTAGCTTTCATTCCTCAGTATACTCGATTCGAAAGTCTTGCAGAAAATGTGCACCTATGAGATCCTGTAGGACAGGGAGGAATTCATGAGTCTGAAAGATCAGTATGAGTTCGATTCATTGGTAAACGAAGCGGAACGGTTGGTGTTCGAGGAAATGGAGAAGCAGTTGGCTGCCGTTGAACATAGAGGTATGTGTACTTGCCAAGACTGTATTCTAGATATTGCGGCTCTTGCCCTGAACAATGTAAAACCCATGTACAGGGTTTCCCTTCTAGGAAGCCTCTATACAGCGGGAGTTGTGAACACCCCTTACATCGAGGAAATTCAGAAGGCTGTACGAGTTGCCATTCAGAAGGTAAAGGCCAATCCCTCCCATGGATAGGCTCATCAATTCCTCTTTACGGGGAAGATTCTGAGGTACTTCCTTGCCTCTGTCCCAGGATCTGCTATATACTTTCCATCCTTTCTAAGGATGATCCAGCCTCCTTCCTGCAAAAACACTAGTTCGCCCCAATAGGTACCAGTAGCACTTTCCCATATCGAGGCGGTTCCATCCTTGTTGATACCGAAAACCCAACGCTCGAACGTACGAATACTAGTGGCTAGATTGTTGTTGGACTCGAACGATTTCCATACGGACCCATCCCATCTTCGGATCGAGCCAGTTCCTAAGGTAGTAAGGAGTTCTCCGGTAGCAGGTTCTGTCACCATGTCGGCTTCTAATTCCTCGGATCTAAGAATCGCAATGGGTTTGAATTGTTCTAGCGTATTTCGATCCGCCATATAGAGTACGGTCTCTATCTCTTTTTCCCTCCCTTGACGAAGGGCTAGAACGAAAACTCGATTGCTGTTGGGTTGGATCATAAGCTTGAAGGCGATGAACACGCCGGGAATCTGTAGAGGAATAGTTTCGCGAGTATTCATTTCCAATAGAATGAGAGGATTCCCATATTGTCCTATGGTATTTTTCCCCAAAAGGAGTGTGTTTTCATCCAAGGGGAGGAGAGATTGGATATCTCCTGCAGGAATCTGAAAATCCTCTGCCAACGAATCAAGTTGTAATCTAGTGATATTTCCCCCTTTTTCTAGACAGTACCAGCCTTTTACCGAAGGCCAGACTCCCAGTAGGGGCAATGGAAAGGTTTTTATGGTTTGTAAATATTGGAGATTAGATGGATTAAACAGAGCTAGCACACCACCAGAAAAGGAGTCTTTTGTGAAAAATGCCAGTTCAGACTCTCGGTTCACTAGTATACCTAAAGGCCTTCCGTATGGATTATCGAATCTTTTCACGGAGTCTGGGGTAATCTGTTGGGTTTCAAGAAAGGAGGAAGGGAAAATCCAAATATCTCTCTTGGTAGTTACCATTAGTGTTTTACCTTGTGCTTGGAGATCCGATATTGGTTCTACAATCAGTTTACCTTCAATGGTAGGAAAGGGATTGCTCGCTTGATAACTTCCTATCGTTCCATCTGGATTTGCAACAAGGATCCGGTTGTCCCATAGCAAGGCCTGGGATGAGTTTGCGGGTATTGTGTGGAGAGTCTCCTGTAACAAGAATAGGTTCCCCCGTTCTCCCTCTTGATACGGTACTCGGTATTTCCATAAGCTTAAACGGGCTTCTTCACGCCCGTTGGATAGAATGATCAACTCTTCTTTGGAGGTATCCGTCAGGATACTGGTAATTCCTGGATATTCTACTCTCGATAGGGTTTCCCCTGTGACCAAATCGATCAGGTAAAGGGTCTTGGCATCATACCCAATTGCGTACCGTTCGGTCAGAATCCTTAGAATCTTTAAATCAACTACCGTTCGGATAGTGCTTTTTCGCGTGCCTTCTCGAAGATTCCAATAGATCAAAGAACCCGAAGCAGGTGAATAACTCAAGAGAGTGTTTTCCGATGTGGAAACGAGAAAGAAGTTCACAATCCCAAAACCCTCTTGGAGGTATGGTAGCGGTTCTCCGGTTTCTCCATCGTATAGCGTAAGACTTTGCCATGTAGGTTTCCCGAGGCCTATAAAGGTTCCTTGGGGAGAAAATTGCATGAATAGGGGGAACTCTTTAAGAGGTATGTGATATTTGCGAAATCCTGTTTCCCAGTCCCATACGCTGAGGAAATGTTGTGAGAGTCCATTGGATTCTACAACCCCGATGCGTTGGTTTTTTGAATCTACCGCCATAGAGAGGATGGGGAGGTTCGATACTTGGATCTTGCGAAGAAGCGTCAATGGCGTACCTGTCCAAACTCGGATCGTACCATCCTTTCCTCCCGTAAAGAGGAGATTGCGGCGTTCATCTTTTGCCATGGAGAGAATCGGGCCATTATGGCCGTTCTGTAGTACGCTTACTTCGTCCGCTTCACATCCCCATAAGAGGGTCATGAAAAATAAGAATAGTGCTACCCCTCGTTTCATCCTTCTACCTTCGAAAAAGAAAGAATACATCACTCATCGTCGAAAGGAGAATCAAGCTGAGGATGATTATAAACCCTAAATATTGATAACGATATACGAATTTAGTAGACAACCTCCTGCGTAGAACCATTTCTATAAGAAACATTAGGATCAGGCCGCCATCTAGAACGGGAATGGGGAGGAGATTCATGAAAAATAGGGTTACACTCAATAGAGCGAGAAAACTCAAGGAGGAGGTAACCCCTGTGGCAAGGTCCTTACTGAATCCTTGGGAAGCTATTTCCCCCACATAGTAGGTAATGCGGATGGGGCCGGATACGGCTTGGGATAGGTTGATCCCTTTGAAGAGTAACCCGAAACTGCGGACTGTGTCGGATAGAGTGTTTTGAGTTTCCTCTAGGCCTTTCCGAACAGCCGATATGAAGTTCTCGCTTCGGGCAGTATACACAATGGGTTTGAACGACAGTCCTGTATCCAATACTCCTGTTTCTGTAAAATGGGGTAGAAGATCGGTTTCTATCAAATTTCCATCCCTTCGTAGTACCAACCGAACTGGTTTCGAACGCGCTTGAGTGAGCTTCCTCAAGAGGAATAAGGTGTGGGGGACTTCTTCTCCATCCGCTTTCAGGATGGTATCCCCTTTCTTTATCCCGGCTATAAAGCTAGCAGAATCCTTCCGAACTCCATCGATGATTGGATCGATCCAAGCATACACTCCAATCCTGCCTGCTCCCGTATCTTTATTCAATTCGGGAGTCACAATGGTTTTCCCCACTGCCCCATTCCTGCGATAGGTGAACGTAAGGGGTTTATTGGGGTTCCGGCTAACGATCTCCTGGATATCCCGATAGGTCCGGATGGGTGCATCATCGATAGTGATGATCTCGTCTCCGGTCTTTAGCCCCCCCTCCGTAGCTGGAAACCTGCCGGAAACACCAGACGGAAAATCAGATTCTAGAATGATTCTATTGGAAAAGGTAGGGTAGGAAAAACCGATTGCCCAGACCAGTGTAAAGGCTACCGAAGCAAAGAGTAGATTGGAAATCGGCCCCGATAGAGCCACAAAGATCCGTTTCAAGGGAGATGCTGCATAGAAACTGCCAGGCTCAGGTTTATGGGGTTCTGCATGGTTCTTGAGAGAATCTTCACCCTTCAATTTGCAGTACCCTCCGATAGGAAGGAAGGAAAGCCTGTATTCTGTTCCCCGATAGGTGAAGGAGAAAAGGCGTTTTCCCCATCCGAGGGAAAACACCTCTACCCCAATGCCAGAAATCTTAGCTGCGATGAAGTGCCCCAATTCATGTATGAATACCACAATTCCCAGACCAATAAGCCCGAGTAGCACTTTCATGGAATCTACCCTTCCCTTTGCGAGAGGATTGCCTGAGCTACTGAACGGGCTCGAGCATCGGTATCGAGAACCACCTCAACCCCTTCGATGCTGATGGGCCAATCGCACCATTCGAGGGTTCTATTTACAAGTTGGGGAATCCCTGTGAAGGGGAGACGCCCCTGTAGAAACGCATCAACTGCCACCTCATTGGCTGCATTGTACACTAATGGATAGGTGCCACCTCTTCTTAATGCATGATAGGCAAGGGGAAGCATGGGGTATTTCTCCCTGTCAGGTTCGGAGAAACTCAACTGTACGTTGGACAGAGAGAGCTTCCCTATGGAGTTGGATAGGATGGTGGGATACGTCAAGGCATTCAGGATGGGTATCCGCATATCAGGTTTCCCGATTTGTGCGTAGAAGTTACCATCCTTTGTTTCGACCAGAGAATGCACGTAACTTTGCGGATGTATCACCACATGGATTCGTTCGGGAGGCATTTCGAAGAGGTGATGTGCTTCGATCACCTCCAACCCCTTGTTGGCCAGAGAGGCGGAATCGATGGTGATTTTTGTACCCATGTTCCATGTAGGGTGATTCAACGCGAGTGCGGGTGTAACAGAGGATAGTTGCTCCTTGGGAAGATCCCGAAATGCACCTCCACTCGCTGTCAGTACAACAGCTTCAATGGCGGCTTTGTCGAACCGGGTGACCATTTGAAATATGGCCGAGTGTTCCGAGTCCACGGGTAAAATAGCTACTCCCCGTTTCTTTGCCTCTGCTAGTACCAATTCTCCAGCCATCACGAGGGTTTCTTTATTAGCTAGGGCTAGGTGTTTCCCGGTTTGGATAGTCTTGATAGAAGGTAAGAATCCAGCGGCCCCAGATATACCATTCAGAATGATATCCGCATCCGAATCTTCTATTAGGTGGAGCAAACCCTCCAGTCCAGTGTATCCAATGCGGGTATCCTTGGGGATGGTTCCGCTTAAAGCCAAACGAGAGACCCCAAACCTAGTAGCTTGTTCCAGGAGGAGGGACTCGTTCTTATGGGAGGCCAACCCTACCACCTGAAAGAGATCTTTCTTTTCGGCCACTACTTCTAGAGCATTGATTCCAATGGAACCTGTGCTGCCTAGTATGAGGATTTTTTTACGCTTCATCGGCTGCGACCTGGATGCACTATGACACAGGAAAGGAAAAAGTTCAACGGCAACTAGAACTTGCCCATGAACCACAAGTATAGGTAGAAAAAGACCGGTGCATTGAACAGGGGTGAATCAATGGAATCCAATAATCCCCCTCTACCGGGAATCAAAGAACCAGAATCTTTCACCGAGGCAGAGCGCTTTATAACTGATTCTACCAGGTCCCCAATAAGGGTAGTGATTCCAATGATGCTTCCGAAGAGTAGCGTTCCAGAGAAGGAAAAGGGAAATATTCGAGGGAAAAGGATTGTACTTATTCCTATCACCAGGATGGAAGCAAGAAATCCAAAGATGAAGCCCACTAGACTCTTGTTGGGACTTACAACGAGGATATTCCGGTTATTTTTTCCGAATAGCATTCCAAAGACCCATGCAAAAGAGTCGTTGAGAAAGGTTGCAAGGAGAAAGACTAGTACGAGAATCCCACCATTTTCAAACTGAGTGAGCCTGACCGCGTAGGAGCTAAAGATTCCGGGATAAAGGGCGATAAACGCATAAGCTGCCATTCTGGGCAACGCATAGGAGAACTCTGATTCCGTTTTCTTAGGGATTTCGACCGCGAAGAGGATGGATAACACGAGTATGTACAGTGCTGAAGATAGCGAGCTCTTCCATCCTCCCAGAAGTTCCCCGTATGCAACAAAGGGTCCGAGGAATCCTAGGAAAAAGGTCACTGGTTTGGATACCTCTATCCCTCTATGCCGGAACATGGAACCTAATTCCAAGGCAGCCATACCTGAAGCGCCCATGCAAAGAAGGGAAAAGGCTCCATATTGAAAGTGGGGCAGAAAAAGGATGATGGATACCAGGAGCGGTAAACTCGTAAAGAAGAGGATCAATCTGATGCGCGCATTACTCACGATACACCACCAAATTTTCTGTTTCGAGATTGGTAATTTAAAAGAGCTTCCAAAAAATCATCGGGAGTGAAATCGGGCCAGAGTTTGGGAGAGAAGTACAACTCCGCATAGGCAGATTCCCACAGGAGAAAGTTGCTTAAACGCAATTCCCCTGCGGTTCGTATAATCAAGTCCAGATCTGGGATATCGGGATTGTCGAGATTCTGGGCAATGGAGGCCTCTGTAACAACCTCTGGGGTTATTGTGGGATTCTTATGAATCAGGGTACGAACTGCCCGAACGATCTCGTTCTTTCCTCCATAGTTAATCGCTAGGTTCACCGTTAGCCTCTTGTGGGAAGCAGTGTCCTGTATTACGGTGCGGATGTCCTCTTGAACTTCTGGAGGCAGACCCGATAGATCTCCGCTGTGTCGGATCCGGATTTCATTCTCCCGATAGAATTCGTACTCTTTGCGGAGATGTTGGTGAACCAACCCCATTAAGAAGGAAACTTCTTCCTGAGCTCTTTTCCAATTCTCTGTGGAAAAAGTATAGAGGGAAAGGTATTTGATCCCCACATCGGCCGCTGTTTTTACAATAGCCTTTGTTGCCTTTAACCCTTCCCTGTGTCCAGCAGTTCGATTCAGATTCCGTTGACGGGCCCATCGACCGTTACCGTCCATGATGATCCCTACATGGATGGGCAACCGTTCCGGAATTAGGGTTCTTGATGTGGATTCCGGCATTCAGACTTCCATTATTTCTTTTTCTTTTGCCTCGAGTTCTTTATTTATCTCCATCATGAACCGATCGGTGGTTTTCTGGATTTCATCCTGAATCTTTTTTTCCTGGTCTTCGGTAATTTCACCGTTTTTCAGAGCCTTTTTTACCTCATCCATCGCATCCCTTCGGATGTTTCTGCAAGCTACGCGGCATTGTTCGGCCATGTTCTTGGCCACTTTTACTAGTTCTTTCCTCCGCGCTTCCGATAGGGGAGGGATATTGATACGGATCACCTTCCCATCGTTCGAAGGATTGACGGATAGTTCGGACATCTGGATCGCTTTTTCGATTTCCCCTAGAAGGGCTTTATCCCAGGGTTGGATCACTACCAGGCGAGCTTCGGGAACAGAAATGGTAGCTACCTGATTCAAAGGTGTTTTTTGCCCATAGTAATCCACCCGAATCTTATCGAACAGGGCAGGAGAAGCCCGCCCTGTTCGTAACGTGTTGAACTCTTCCTGGAGGGAACGTAGAGATTTCTTCATCCGTTCTTCGGCTTGGGAAGTGATTTTATCCATACTGGTTACTCCCTATTTGAGATCCTCTCCAACCCGGTAATACAGGAATTGGACGATTTTAATATTTCCCCCAACTTCTTTCCCCACATCCTGGGCAACCTTTAGAACAGATCGTTTGTCATCCCGAACGAAGGGCTGGTCCAACAGACATACTTCGGCAAAATGTTTCTTTAACTTTCCTTTCACGATTCCCTGAAGGACATTGGCGGGTTTCCCTAGGCTTTCGGCCTGTTTCATGAAGATTTCCTCTTGCTCTTTCAGGTATTCTGGAGGAATCGTTTCTTCGGACAGGAATTGGGGACTAAAGGCCGCTACATGGAGAGCGCAATCGAACACGAAGGCGCGGACTTTTTCGTTTTTAAGGAGTTCCGGTTTATCCACCTTCGCTTTCACGAGAACACCGATTCTTCCCTCGCCATGCACATACTCTTGGATTAGTTCATCTGGTGCAGCAGTCATTACGTCCGACCGCCGTAGAATCATGTTCTCTTTTATGGTACTGATGAGGGCGGTAATCTTTTCGGTGATCTCGTTCGCCTGTGGTGACACTCCCTTGTCCACGATGAGAGATAGGATTTCGTTTCCTAGTCGAATGAACTCCTGATTCCTTGCCACGAAATCCGTTTCACAGGTGAGCTCCAATATCCCTGCTTTGGAACCTGAAATCTTCGTAAAAATCCTACCTTCCTTGGTAATGCGGCCTACGCGTTTAGCTGCGCTGGCGGCTCCAATTTCCTTCAGGATTTTTTCGGCCTTTTTGAAGTCTCCCCCTGCCTCTGTGAGAGCCTTCTTGCAATCCATCATTCCTGCACCGGTCTTTTCCCGGAGCGCTTTTACGTCTTCTGCTTTGATTTCCACGGCACTTCTCCTATTCGTTTGTATCGATCATTCTTCGTACAGTTTGTCTTCGTCGATTCCGGCTTTGGCGGCTACATCCTCTTCTTCGGGAGGCGCTTCTTTCTCTTCCGGTGTGTAGTTTGAATAGTCTTCGGTGGTGAAACCCTCCTCTTCCTCAGCTGCTACACCCGTACGAACGGCCAGAGGAATCCGCTCCTGCTCCTCATCCTCCGAATATCGAGCCCGAACAGCTTCTTCATCGATGATAGGTTCTTCGTCTTCTTGGTAAGATTCGATCACTTCCAGACCAATTTCGTTATCCGCTTCGATTACCGCGTTGGATATGATCTGTGTGAATAGGGTAATGGATCGAATAGCGTCATCGTTTCCGGGAATGGGGTAGTCGATCCCTTCGGGGTTACAGTTGGTGTCTACCACTGCTACGATAGGAATCTTCATTCGCTGGGCTTCAGCCACTGCGATGGCTTCTTTTCGGGTGTCGATGATGAAAATGATTCCCGGAAGCTCTTTCATGTCCTTGATGCCACCGAGGGTTTTCTCCAATCTCGCCTTTTCTTTCATGAGGGCGGCTACTTCTTTCTTCGTCATACCTTCGAAGCTGCCGTCCACTTCCATTTTTTCCAGCTTCTTCAACCGGAGTAGAGATTTCTTGATAGTGGCGAAGTTGGTAAGCATCCCTCCCAGCCAGCGGTTGTTCACGTAGAACATGCCACAACGTTCCGCTTCCCTCTGAATGGCTCCCTGGGCCTGCTTTTTTGTGCCCACGAAAAGGACAGACTTTCCTTCCAGTACGGTCTTTCGCACCGCTTCGTAGGCTTCTTTGATAGCGGCGATAGTTTTTTGAAGATCGATGATGTGGATCCCGTTCCGTTCGGCGAAGATGAATTTCTTCATGCGGGGATCCCAGCGCTTGGTCTGATGCCCGAAATGCACTCCAGACTCAAGCAAATTTTTCATGGTAACTACTGCCAAGTGTTCCTCCTCTACCCATACATTACGTATGGTCCTTCTCTAATTCTCGTTCGGTAGATACCGACGGAAGATTTCTATCCATAGAACGGATAGTTGTTTCGTTTCAAGATGACATAAATCGAGCGAATTGGCAAGCCCATTACCGTGCTATAGTTGCCCCTTAGGGTTTCGACAAAGCATGCGGCCCGTTGCTGGATTCGGTACCCTCCCGCAACTCCCTGCCATTCCCCCGTGTTGAGGTACCATTGAATCTCTTCCTCCTCTAAAGGGGCTAATCGAACCCAGGCGGTTTCCCAAGTGTGATCATAGTGGTTGGTATGCCGATCGTACAGGGCAACCCCTGTGATGACTCGATGGGATTTTCCCGATAGTAACTTAAGAAAAGTCTCAGCTTCTTCCCGATTCCTCGGTTTGCCCAAAATCCGTTTTCTGCAAATCACTAGCGTATCCGCACCGATGAACCATCGGGATCCTCGTACTAGACGTTTCGTCAAGACACTTTCAATCTTTCTTTGAGCTAATCGATAGGCGAACTCATGGATTTCTCCGGATCCATCCCAGCTTTCATCGATCTCTTCCGCGCATACAATGAAAGGAATTCCCATTTGTTTGAGTAATTCTTGACGTCTAGGAGAAGAGGATGCAAGTACCACTGTATCCATGAGTTGCATTTTACTGAAAGTGTAACAAATGGTACAGAAGGCGGTACCTTATTCAGGTATAGTGCAGGAGAAGGAGAATACTTTTATGAAACGTATGATCGTGGAAATCAACGAAGACCTCTGTAATGGATGCGGACTCTGTATTCCTAACTGCGCCGAGGGTGCCTTAAAAATCGTGGATGGTAAAGCAAGAATCGTGAGCGAGCTGTTCTGTGACGGACTCGGGGCTTGTATTGGCCATTGCCCCCTTGGCGCGATTCGAGTGGTGGAGAAGGAAGCAGAAGCGTACGACGAATGGAGAGTGATGGAGCGAGTTGTAAAGTCGGGGCCCGCGCTGGTGAAAGAGCATCTCCGGCACCTATCGGAGCATGGGCAAGAAGAGTACCTCCGACAGGCGATGGAGTTCCTTACCTTGTTCGGGTACGAGGTTCCGCCTTTGGAGGGAGGGACGGATGAGAAGCCAAGAATAGAAGAGCCCTCTCATATTCACCAATGGCCTGTCCAACTTCATCTGGTAAATCCTGCCTCTCCAGCCTTCAAGAACGGAGATTTGTTATTGGCGGCCGATTGCACTGCTTTCGTTACGGAAAGTTTTCATAGAAGTTTTCGAACGGGTCAGGTGCTGGCTATAGCTTGTCCCAAATTGGATTCTGAACAGGAGAGGTACCTAGAAAAAATCGTACAGTTCGTGGATCAAGCGGCAATTCGTTCCATTACAGTCCTCATTATGGAGGTACCCTGTTGTGGGGGATTGGTACGATTGGTTCAGAGAGCTTTAGGCAGGACATCCAGAAAAATCCCCATCAAAGTACAGGTGTTGGATACTAACGGACACCTGATTCAGGAAGAAAACCTCTGAAGTTCTTTTAGGCAGATTGTTTTCCCTATGCGGAAAGGGTATACTTGTAGAGTACACGAATCATACGTCTTTACAAGAAAATTAAGGAGGCAAACTAGTATGAAAGAGTTCACAAAATGGGGAGGTATAATCCTTCTGTTCTTAGGATTCTTTGTTTCCTGCGCATCCGTTTCTTCAAAGTTACCAGGGATTCCCCTCACTTCGGGGGTAAGCCTTCAACCTCAGGCAATTACGGGTGGGGTAGATTTTCGGGACGGAGAAGTTCTCTGCGCGTCCAATACGGATCCTTACCATGCGCATTTCTACGTTGCTCGCGTTCTGACACAGCCATCCGCTTCTACGAAAAATCAGGCGGAAGTGGTGTATTTACGGGATGGGAAGAAGGAGTGGGTCAACTTCGTAATTCCTAGCCGGAAGGCCACCAAACAAGACTTGGTGGTGGGGAAGGTTCTTTTTGCGCCCGTCTGGCATCGTGAAAATAAAGAAATAAGTGATGAAGAGTACCGCAAGGGTCAGTGGGAGCTCGGTCGAGTCACCTCGGTGGATGACCTATTCAAGGATATAGTTGAGGTGAACGGTCAGAAATACTATTGGCAATGGCTTCGCGTTCCCGATCGGGAGCCCTAGTTTTCCTTCGGAGCTCCTCTCTGTTACGGGTTTGGAAAGTTGTTGAAAGGTAAGAGGGGGCGAAATCCCCCTCTTCAATCTTATTAGCCTTACGGACTTATTAGCATTACGAAATCTTCCTAAAATCCCGCATTCCATCTATACCCCTGCCCGATCCCTCCTATGAAGTTCTTCCAGGGTCTGGTTGGTTGTCGGTTGGTAATCCTTCAGCGGAAGCATCCTCTCATGAATGGCGTCGAGGATCCACTCTTTCTGGGGAAAGAAGTACTGTTCCATCTCATAAGCCGGGGTAATCCAGTTGCGGGATCCTACGATCACAGGCGGTGCATCGAGGGAGTCGAACACTGTCTCGGTGATTCGGGAAGCCATGGTATGGAGGAAACTCCCCCGTTCACAGGCATCGGAGGTAAGGAGTACTTTTCCTGTTTTTTGCACAGACTCAAAAATCTTCTCGTAGTTGAGGGGATTGAGGAACCGGGTATCGATCACCTCTGCGTCAATTCCAAATCGGTGAGAAAGTTCCTCTGCCGCTTCCAGTGCGCGGTAAAGAGTGGCCCCAATCGTTATAATGGTGAGATCTTTGCCCTTTTTTCGTAGGGCTGGTTCTCCTTCGGGGATTTCGTAGTATCCCTCTGGTACACCTCCTGGTTCGAAAAGTTCTCCCATGTCGTACAATCTCTGGCTCTCGAAGAACACCACGGGATCACTTCCCTGTAAGGATAGATTCATCATTCCCTTCGCATCGTAAGGAGTAGCGGGGAACATCACCTTCAGTCCCGGAATGTGGGCAACGATGCTAGACCAATCCTGGGAATGCTGGGCTCCGTACTTGCTTCCCACCGAAACACGGAGAACCAATGGCATGCGAAGGATTCCCGCAGACATGCTCTGCCATTTGGACATCTGGTTGAAGATCTCGTCTCCTGCTCGTCCCATGAAATCGCAGTACATCAGTTCGATAAGAGCGCGGCCTCCTGAAAGGGCGTACCCCACGCCCGCTCCCACGATAGCCCCTTCGGAAATAGAGGTGTTGAACAGTCGAGGGTAGGGGAGACATTCGGTCAATCCTTGGTACACGCCAAAGGCTCCTCCCCAATCACGGTTCTCCTCCCCGAAAGCAACGAGGGTGGGATCCCGATAGAAGGCGTCGAGGATCGCTTCGAAAAGAGCTTCCCGGAAGGATAGAACCTTCATCTTGGGAAGGGGCTTTCCCTGGGGATCAAGGGCCGAGCGGGACTTGGCCTGGATCTTTTTCAACCGAGGATTCTCTTGTTTGGGCAATAGCACCTCCGGTGTCCGAGAATCCCACGCAGGAATCTTCAGATTGGAGAACATCACCTGTCCAATGAACTCAGGCTGACACCGGGGAGATTTAGATAGGGGTACCACCAGTTGGACTGTTTTTCGAATCTTTTCGATCACCTTGCTACCCAAGGATTCAATCTCTTGGGTTGAGAATACTTTATTTCGAACAAGGTATTCCTGATATCCTCGGATGCAGTCTTCCCCTTCCCAGAGTTGAATCTCTTCTCGGGTGCGGTAACTCGAAGCATCGGAAGGGCTATGACCAGATAGCCGATACGTGATGGTGTCGAGGAGTACTGGCCCTTTACCCTCTTCCAGGATTTTTCTCTTGCGTAGAATTGCATCGGCCACCGCAAGGGGATTGTACCCATCCACCCGTTCGGCATGCATGTTCTCGGGATTCACCCCTGCGCCTACCCGAGCCAGGATCTTGAATCCCATCGTTTCTCCATAGGTCTGGCCCCCCATCCCATAGAAATTATTGAAGAAGTTGAACAGGACCGGCGGAGCGCCTCCCGTTTCTTTGGGCCATAGGGTTCGGTACTGATCCATGGCGGCCACCATCATCCCCTCCCACACGGGGCCGCATCCCATCGAAGCATCCCCAATATTGGCAATTACAATACCAGGTTTCTTGTTGATTCGTTTGAACAAGGCGGCGCCCACCGCAATATCGGCCGAACCTCCCACGATGGCATTGTTGGGCATGCTCCCAAAGGGGATGAAGAAAGCGTGCATCGATCCTCCCAACCCTTTATTCACCCCGTTTTCCCGAGCAAAGATTTCCGCCAGTACCGCATATAGGATGAAGTTCTCTGCCAGATCCTTCGTATCCGTATAAGGTTCTTGTTCTACCACCCGAAGGATAGCTCCATCGAAGTAGAATTTCATCGTTTCTTCTAACTGTTCTTCTGGAAGTTTCTCAATGGCCGAAAAACATTTAGCAAGAATTTCACCATGACTGCGGTGGCTCCCAAAGATGAAATCTAATGGAGATAGGTTCACGCATTGGCCCACTGCGGCAGATTCCTGCCCTATGGATAAATGGGCAGGCCCAGGGTGGTTGTATTCTACATCGTAGTACTTCCCTTTGGTCTTGAACTCGTTCAACATGGTCTCGAATTCCCGGATGACCAGCATGTGGTAGAGGATCTTCTTCAATCCCTCTACTCCATAGAGGTTCAACTCTGCTTGGATGTCCGGAGTGTATTGATTTAAAGGAATGCTTTCGATGGAAAGAATCCCCTTTCTTCGAACTTCTTTTGGGTCGATCAATATGGATTTGGGCATACTGTACCTCTCTTTCTATATTCCAGCGAACAAGAGATCTAAGTTCGACACATTTTCCAATAAGGCTTTCAGGAATCTAGATGCCGGGGCGCCGTCTACCGCCTGATGGTCTACCGTCAAAGACAAGCCAATGTGGGGATAGAACTGTACCTCCTCTCCTTCCATCACGGGTTGAAGTTGGATAGTGCCTACTCCCAAGATCGCCACCTGGGGCGTGTTGAGAATGGGGGTGAAGTACTGGATCCCCAGGCTACCTAGGTTGGTTACCGTGAAGGTTCCCCCCGATAGTTCTTCGGAAGAGATCTTTCCTTCAATGCAAGCTTGGGCTAACCGTTTCGCCTCCTTGCTGAGGGTTGCTAGGGAAAGTGAATGGGCATTTCGAATGACAGGCACCAATAGTCCCTTGGGCGTATCCACGGCGACGCCCAATTGCACGGTGGAGAATCGCTGGATCGTGTTCTCCAACCAGTAAGCGTTCAACTCGGGAAAACGAGGAAGGGTTTTGGCCACGGCGAACAGGATTAAATCATTGATGGTGATGCCCTGATAGGCATAGACTTCCGGGGATTCTTTGAACCGTTTCCGCCATCGTTGGAGGGCTCGGGCATCCGCAAGGGCATGGAGAGTATACTGGGCATGGGATCGTAAGGATTCCATCATTCGTTGGGCAATGATCTTCCGGGTCCCTGTCACGGAAATGGATGTACTGCCTTCTTCCATCACGCTAGTTGGAGTTCTTGACGGCTCCTGCGAAATGGAGAGACGAGCCGCTTCTTCGGCAATACCCTGAAGAGATTTCTGTCTCTCTTCGAGGACTTTACGCACATCCCGTTCGATGATTCTACCCTTGGGGCCCGTACCCAAAAGCGTTTCCGGTTGGATCCCATGCTGGCGGGCTAGTTTCATTGCTCGGGGTGAAATGCGAACAACTTTCCTCTCTGTAGAAGGAATTTGAACTTGTATAACCGGTTGTTGTGATGTTGATGAAGGAAATTGAACGGCCTGTTGTCCTGTTGAGGATGATGAAAGGTTGGAAGGACCCGAAGTGCTAGGAAGTTGTTCTCCTCTGTCGCCTACATAGGCGATGGGAGTTAGAACCGGCACATCCGTCCCTTCAGGGAATAACACTTTCAGCAGTATCCCATCCGCAGGCGCTTCCACGGAAAAGACGGCCTTGTCCGTCTCCACCTCACAGAGGATCTCTCCCTTCTGTACCTTCTCGCCCTCTTTCTTCTTCCATTCCAGGATCACACAGCTTTCTACTGTTTGCCCTTGCCGGGGCATCAATACTTCTATTGCCATACCTACTCCTATAAATTTTGTGCCTTATTGGCCTTTTCATGCATTTCTAGACGCGATCCACTGTTAATCCTTCTGCGAGCAACGCCTCCATCGCTTCTTCGGGAAGCTCTCTGTCGGTAATGATTCGATGGATACGATGGAGGGGGAGGACATGGACGAATCCGACTTTTCCGAATTTGGTACTGTCCGCAACCAGGATCGTTTCCTGAGCTTGGGCAGCCATCCGTTTTACGATTTCTGCTCCTTCCACTAGGTAAGTGGTTAGGCCTTTTCCCAGGGTAAACCCATCGGTGCCCACGAAGGCTCTCCTTACATGGAACCGTTCCAGTTCTGACAAGGCAATAGGGCCTACGAAGGATTCGGTTTGGGGTCGGAACTCACCCCCCACGAGGGTGAGGCGGAGGGATGGGTTAGCCCGGGCATAGGGAAGCAAAAGGGAATTATTACTGACGATGGTAATATCCCGTTTGCCTAAAAGATATCGGGCAATGAGAGCCGTTGTCGAACCCGCCTCGATCATAATGGTGTCCCCATCCTGCACGATGGAAGCGGCCGCCTTGGCGATACGATTCTTTTCTTCTGTCCGTTTTCGTATCTGTTCCATCATGGTAGGATGGAAAGTGGGTAGAGCTCCCCCCCAGGTTCTAAGAACATAACCCTTTTCAGATAAAGTATTTAGAATAGATCGGACGGTTACCGCCGAAACCTTTAATGTTTTTCCCATTTCGGCAATTCCAATCCCGGGATTTTCTCGAAGGAGTTCCAACAGATCTTTTTCTTTTTCATTTAGATTAATATGCATGGTAGAATCACTTTCGATTTAATTAAAAATTATAGTAATTTATATTATGATTTACCAACTTTTGTCAATCGAATATGAAAAATACTACACAAGGATGTAGATATTTTCATAAATTTTTTTTCTAAGTTCTTCTGAAACTCTATAGAGTAATTGACAAAGGTACGAAGAGTGAGTATTAGCAGTATCAATACTGTTATGAAGGAGCACTTCAGATGATGCAGAAATCGATCCCCATTGAAGAGGATCCCCCCAGTCTTTCGGAGGACCCTCCGGAGCCTAGTGTGGTGTTAAGGGAGGGCCTCCAATCTTCCCATCTATCGTCTTCGGACCTTCCGAATAGTTCGGATGTATCTACTATCCCCATCAAACGGCTACGAATCTTAAAACCTCAACGGGAACGAAGTGGAGATCCCAAAGGGTTCCGACAGAGGTTTTACCCCCATGTCACTAAAGCCGAGTGGAATGATTGGCGTTGGCAACTAGCCAATCGAATCACTTCATACGAAGAATTAGGGAAGATCCTCTATCTTTCTGACCACGAGACGCGGATCTTCCAGGAAAGTGGCAGCGGGTTACCCCTGTCCATCACTCCCTATTACGCGAGCTTGCTGGATCCCAAAAATCCCCTTCAGGCCCTGCGGCGTTCTGTAGTACCGGTATTCTACGAGAAGGTGCTTAGCGCAGGGGAAAATGTAGACCCCTTGGGAGAAGACCATGATTCTCCCGTTCCCGGTCTGGTGCATCGGTATCCAGACAGGGTCTTGTTCTTAGCTACCTATGCGTGCTCCACCTACTGTAGGTACTGTACCCGATCGAGGGCCGTGGGACATCAGGAAAGCGGAGATATCCGTAGGCGCTGGGAACTAGCCATCGAGTATATCCAACAACATCCGGAGGTACGGGATGTGCTCATTTCGGGTGGAGATCCTCTGACTTTACCCGATGAATCTCTCGATTATCTCCTTTCGAGGGTAAGTGCTATTCCCCACGTGGAATTCGTGCGGATCGGTACGAAGGTGCCTGCAGTTCTGCCTCAGCGGATCAACCGCTCTCTTCTGAAAGTGTTGAAAAAGTACAGACCTCTCTGGATGAGTATCCATGCCACCCATCCTGATGAGTTAACTCCAGAAATGAGAGCTGCATGCAATCGACTGGCCGACGCGGGTATTCCCTTGGGCAGTCAAACTGTCCTTCTGGCAGGAATCAATGACTCGGTGGAAACCTTACGGAAGCTATTTCATGGACTCCTGACCATACGAGTTCGGCCCTACTACCTATATCAGTGCGATCCCATCCCGGGTTCGGGCCATTTCCGAACCTCAGTGAAGAAGGCTCTGGAAATCATGCAAGGCCTTCGAGGGTTCACCACCGGGTATGCAGTGCCTACCTATGTGATTGACGCACCGGGCGGAGGGGGGAAGATTCCCCTGTTACCCGAGTATGTGGTGGGCTACGAGAATGGAGATCTACTTCTGCGGAACTTCGAGGGGAACACATACCGGTATCCGGATCCTGGAGCAGCAGAGGGAAACTACATCCGATGAGAACCATCGGTCTTACCTATGACTTGAAAGATGATTATCTGGCCGCCGGCTTCTCGAAAGAGGAGGCGGCGGAATTCGATTCTCCCCAAACGATCCAAGCTCTGGAAGATACGATACGATCCCTTGGATTCCAGGTGGATCGGATTGGGAACCTCCGAGCTCTGATGAAACGGTTGCTTTCTGGAGATCGATGGGATCTGGTGTTCAATATTGCCGAAGGAGTTCGCGGTCCAGGCAGGGAGTCTGAAGTTCCCTGCCTGTTGGAAGCTTTTCGAATACCGTACACTTTTTCCGATCCCATGGTTCTTGCCCTCTGCCTGCACAAAGGCATGACCAAGCATGTAATACGGGACAACCACATTCCCACTTCAGATTTCGTCGTATTGGAACGGGAGGAAGAGGTTCCGAGGGTTAGGCTTCCGTTTCCTCTTTTCGTCAAGCCGGTGGCAGAGGGGACGGGAAAGGGTGTATCTACCCATTCGAAGGTAGAAAACCACGAAGCTCTTCGAAAGACTGTGACCCAATTACTGGAAAAATTCCGGCAACCTGTTCTCGTGGAACGATTTCTGCCCGGGAAAGAGTACACGGTTGGAATCGTTGGTACTGGTTCCGAAGCAGAGGTGATCGGAGGGATGGAGATTCGGTATGGGAGTTCTGCCGAAGGGGACATCTATTCCTACCAGAATAAAGCCCAATACGAGGACCGCATTTCCTACCACCCCATCGAAGGACCTGCCAAGAAAAAGATTTACCAGCTAGCTTTGGATGCTTATCGTGCCCTCTGTTGTAGGGATGGAGGAAGGGTAGATATTCGGGAGGATGAGAAAGGCGAGCCTCAGTTTATGGAGATCAACCCTCTTCCCGGTCTTCATCCGGTAGATTCGGATTTACCGATTCTAGCCCGCCTCCATGGTGTTTCCTATACTCATCTCATAGAAAGAATCATAACTTCCGCTTGTAAGAGGAACGGACTCTAGGAGCAGAATGAACTTTTCTGATCCTCAACTACCGACCTTTCAGCTATCCCAGGCCGAGAGGCTCCGAGCACGCAGGCTCTTCAATATCTTTTCGGTCTTCAATACCTTTTCCTACCTTTTGCTCAGTGGCAACATTCTCTCTCTCTATCTCCTCCGATTGGGGGCCAGCAGTACCCTTATAGGGATCATTTCTTCCTTTGCCTATATTTCCTTCTTTTTTATGCTCCCAGGCCGGATCATTGTACGAAAGGTAGGGGTTTCAAGATTGTTCGCCTCCTGCTGGACAGCCCGGTACCTAGCGGCCATCCCGTTGGTACTCTCTCCCTTCTTCATTCTCAGGGGTCAGGGCAGGGTGGGATTTTCCCTGGTAGTGATGGGAGCCTTGGGATTCCAGATGATGCGCGGAATTGGTCTGGTAAGTAACAGTCCCATCATGGGGGATCTTTCGGAAGGGAAGGACCGGGGAGATTACCTGTCTCGGATCCAGATCATTACCCACACGGTTTCTATCGTGACAGGCTTACTCATGGCTATTCTGCTGGGAACGGGTCAAGCTTCCCTATTGCGGTATTCCCTCTTGATCCTTCTAGGTATCCTTTTGGGTCTATCGGGTTGTATTTTCCTCTTCAAGCTTCCCGCGCCTTTGGGGGGAGGGTTCCCCATGGAAGAGGGGGTGTTCTCTTCGATCAAGCGGGCAATGAAAGATTCTTCCTTCCTCCGCTTCATAAAGGTGTTTGCGTTGGTCATGGTGGTAGCGGGGATTACCCGTCCCTTTCTAGTCCTCTACTCAGCCGATGTGTACCAGGTGAGTGATAGTACCAACATGTACCTTACCGTGGTGGGAAGCCTGGGGGCTCTTACCATGGGAGTGGTGGCTCAGCTACTTCTCGATCGGGTGGGACCCAAACCCATGTTGATCTTCTTTACCTTCGTCTTCCTTCTCAGCATGCTCCCCATTGTAGGGTCCGTTTCTTTTCATGGATGGGGAGAGTACGTGTATCTGGGGATCCTGTTCTTTTTCTTTCATTTTGGGACGTTGGGGCAGGAGAATGCTTCCCAAACCTATTTCTACGGAGTAGTGCGGCCTCAGGATCAGATGGACCTTGGAATTCTCTACTATCTGATCTTTGGGTTGGGAGGTACCATTGGTTCGGCTTTGGGAGGTGCGATACTGGATGGGATCCACTCTTTTGGGTTAGGAGATGCGGCTTCGTACCGAATCTTTTTTGGGGGAGCCATGTTCCTCACTTTCGTCGCGTTACTCTGGATGTCCCGCCTGGCTCCCATTGGTTCGGTAGGAGTACGGAATGCCCTTACCATCATGTTCTCTGCCCGAGACCTCCGGGCCATCCTCCTTCTGAACAAACTGGATCGTACCACCTCCATAGAAGCGGAGAGAAGAGTAATCCGGGAGATTAGCGAAACTCCCTCCTCCGTATCGTTGGAAGGTCTTCTCCAGCGACTGAAATCTCCTAGCTTTATCATCCGAAGGGAAGCCCTTCAAGCCCTAGAGACCCACGAACCGGATGATCGGGTAGTGGAGGCGCTAGTACACGAATTGAAGACAGGAGAGTTCACGACTGCGTACCTAGCCGCGAGGATCCTGGGCAAGTATAGGATCCATAGAGGGATCCCCCTTCTTCGGGTAGCCCTTCATTCAGAGGACTACCTTCTGGCAGCCGAAAGCATGGTAGCCCTGGCACGTCTTCAGGATGCCCAAAGTAAGGGGAGGATAGAGGCTTTCCTGAGAGTGGCAAAGAACCCCTTTCTCATCATTCACGGAGCGGAAGCGGTAAAGATTTATCAGGATCCTTCTTCCATCAGTCTACTTCTGGAACTTGCCGAAAGACCCGAACTTACCGATTCGGTTCGTAACCATGTGATCTTGGGAATCGCTGGATTATTGGGAATGGAGAATTGGTTCTATCCGATCTTCACCATTTTCCTGGATGAGCCCATAAAAGGAGTGGATTTTCTCTTGGATCCCTTGTTGGAGTATGCTAAGGAGGAGGGCCTCTCTTATAACAAAGATCAGTTAGCGGATGCCTTTTACTCCATTCCTCGGGACCCCACGCAGTTTGGAACCTTTGCCAAGGAGATAGGGGGAAGTTGCGAACCCCTTCTATCGTTATCCGTTCCTTTCCAGCGAGAATCCCTCTATAAAATACCAGCGACGGCCTTCCTCCTAGGGGGCATCATCGTCCATACCCTTACGGGGACGGATCAAGAATAGTACTCCTCCAACGAGTGGAGGAGTGCATCAAATAGACGAATGGTTTCCCGCATGGGTTCGGGTGTACGCAGATCTACCCCAGCCCGTGCGAGGGAATCCAAGGGAAACAGGGATCCGCCTGTCTTCAGAAACGAAAGGTAACGGTTCCGTTCCTCTATCCCCCCTTCCAACACTTGTTTCGATAGAGCGATAGCAGCTGCCAATCCCGTCGCATACTTATAGACATAGAAGGACCGATAGAAATGGGGAATCCGTAATCCCTCAAATTCATCCTCCTCCTCGAGGGTAACCGCATCCCCAAAGTACGTTTCCAGCAGGTTCCTGTACAATTTCCGGATAGCTTCTACCGTGAGGGGCTTTCCCTGTTCTACGGAGGCATGGCACTGAAGCTCGAACTCGGCAAACATGGTCTGTCGAAAGAAAGTACCTATGATGTCATCGATGTGCTTCACTGTCAGATAACGCCTGAACTCTTCCGAGGAGCTAGTCTTTACAAAATACTGCATTAGGAGTTGCTCATTGAAGGTGGAAGCGGTTTCTGCTTCTACGATAGAGTAGTTGTAATGGGGAAAAGGGTTGTTTCGAGCGGAGTAGTAGGAATGCATCGAATGTCCCGCTTCATGGGCAAGGGTGAATACATCCCGGAGAAGGTCTTCCTTAAAGTTCATCAATATGTAGGGATCCCCGGTATAGGTGCCGGCAGAAAACGCACCTGACCGTTTCCCCTTGTTCTCGTACCTGTCTACCCATCCTCCAAGAAGGCCTTTTTTCAGAATGGAACAGTACTCTTCTCCTAGGGGTTCCAAAGATGCGATGACCCGTTCTACCGCCTCTTCGTAAGTATGCCGAATTCGAATGTCAGGTACGAGGGGAACCTTGGTATCCCATAACCTCAATGTGGGCAGATTCAAGATCTTTTTTCTGAGCCGATAGTACCGATGAAGCACTGGAAGACCTTCGTGTACGGTTTGGATTAGGGAGTGGTACACTTCCTGCGGAACATCATCGGGAAAGAGCTTGGCATGAAGAGCAGAGGGGAAGTTCCGAACCCGCGCGATATAGATGTCGAGGTGAACACTGCCCCCATATAAACTGGCCAAAGTGTTCTTGTACTGAGCAAAGAGCCTCATGTACTGTTTGTAAGCTTTTTCTCGAATGGAGCGATCAGGGTTCATCAGGAAAGACTGAAAGGTGGAATGGGTCAGCGGTTTTTCTCCCTCTGGAGTCGTAAGGGTCCCAAAATCGAAATCCACGTCTGTCAAGGCCGCAAAAGCTTTTTCTGCCGTTTGATTAGCTTCCTGTTGGAGGGCCAGAAGGCGTTCTTCCGAAGGGGAAAGGGTATGGGGTTTATATCGAAGGATCTTTTGGATCATGACCCGATAGTCGGGCAGTTCTTCTAAGATCTGTTCCATCAACTGGGATGGAATGGACTGGATCTCAGGCTTCAAATATCCTGCCAAGGCCTCGGCTTGAGTGGAAACTTGGAGGAACCTGCCCCAGCGATCCTGGTTCGCAGAATCTCCCCCATCCTCGCTGAGCCTTAGATGAGCGTAGTAGGCTAGCCGCTCTTCGAGGATTCCCAGCTCTGTCATGAAATCGAGACAAGCTTTAACCGCTTCTACTGAAGAGCTGAGAGTACCTTGAAACTGAGGGATTCTTTCAACAAGTTCCTTGTATCTAAGGAGCCCCTGTTCCCATGCCTCTTCAGATACGAACAAGGAAGAAAGATTCCAGCAATACTCAGGGTTCACCTCTTTTCGTTCAGGTACTTTCATGGGGATTCTTCTCCAGATGGTTTTCTAGAATGGCCCGGATGGCCCGGGCAGCCATACCCCGGTGGGATACTTGATTCTTTTCTTCCAAGCTCAGTTCGGCTACTGTTTTCCCTTTCCAAGGAAGGTACAGGAGGGGGTCGTACCCAAAACCTCCTGTGCCCCGGGGTGCAAAAGCGATTTCTCCTTCCAGGGTTTCCTGGGATACAAACCACCGGTCGGGATGGATCAATAGGACCATGCAGCAGATGAAGTAGGCCTTTCGATCTGTAATGGAACGCATTCGCTCTAGCAAGAGTTGGTGTTGTTCCCCGTAAGTGGGTTTTCGTCCCAACTCTTTTTCCCCAAACCGGGCAGAGTATACTCCTGGTTCTCCGTCCAAGGCAGGGATTGCTAGACCTGAATCATCCGCGATTACGGGATAGGTTGGGCGTCCCGAGTGTTTTAATTGTTGATGGAGGGTCTTCGCTTTTTCCAAGGAGTTTTCCAAAAAAGAAGATCCCGTCTCTTCATGATAGTAGGACACTCCCAGATCCTGTGGAAGTAGAAGGGTATGCCCGTGGAACAGGGCTGCAAGCTCTTCCCGTTTGTGGGGATTCCCAGATGCCAAGACGATGATCATGGCCGCACTGTAGCAAAAAATTCAGTTTCTATGGAAGTGGGAAAAGCCCGTTCTGCGAATTCCCTCAGTTGCTCTTTTTAAGATAATAAAGGGTAGAATCGATGGATCCTTTCGGTATACCGAGGATCTCGGCTACTTTTCGATGGGTAGGGGAAAGGTAATGGCGAGATAGCTTATTCTGAATTTTTTGGAAATAATACTTCAAACGGGAAAGGCGTTGAATAAAAATCTCTTTTGCCAGTAGGTTGGTACATCGCTCCATCTCTTCTTGAAGGGAACAGATGCGAAAGTAGAGTTTACTTCGTTTTTCCTGCAACCTTCGAAACCGTTCCTCTTTCTTCAAGAGAGTTGTCCGTGCAACTTCGATGAGATGGAACAGCGCCTCCTGGTGCATCCCTATAGATTGAGCGATTGTTTCGATAGTTCTATCCTCTAAATCGTACGCCGCTTTCAAGGAAAGGAGCAAAAGTTTTTTCGCTTGTTTTTCTGTTACTGTTGGAGTCGTACCTGTTTGCGTTTCCACCGCTTTTTTTCTTTTAGTTGAGTTTTTTCGGGGCTTCTTCCATTCATTCTTCTTCTGTAGGGGAGGGGAAGATTCGCATATTTCTGCTCCTAAGGTTTCTTCTTCTACCCAGGCGGAGGAAATGAGTTTCCATTCGGAAACGACAAATTGTTGGACCCTGTTTTCCTTTAATTTGGATTTCAAATAGGTTTTCATGTGCCATTTCAGACAGGTCCGTAGATATGCCTCGATTCCTTTGCCTTGTTCCTGGTAATGATCGATGATGTAGGGGATCCTGGCATAGAAAGAAAGAAAAAATTCTGCACAATCTTCCTCGGAGCAGTACCTTGAATGGAGAGGGAACTGGTACACATAGAGGCTGATGGATCGAAGGAGGATCTCGTATCCTTTGCCGGATCGAATGTAATCCTCCCAAGCGGTCTGTATCGGGCTCGGCATGGCAGGTGAATCTATTGCAATTGGGATGCCAATGGAAGAGGTCGACTGAAACGATTTATTTCTTTGTTCCTGTTACATTCTGTTACAAATATGGGAAAACTGCAGCAACTATGGGGGCTGATAGAAGCTTTACTTATTTTCTCTGAACGGTGTAAGACATCTAGGAGCTGACTTCATACTTCAAACTTCAGGAAAAAGAACCTTCAAAGCGGTGTCCACATTCCCAAAGGGGGCGCTCACCTGTACCCCTGCTACGAAGGGGCTGATAGCCTGAATGATTTCCCGTGCGATGCCGATCCCTGTAGCTCGGGCTTCTTCTTTGGATCCTGCCTTTTCCATCCGTTCCATAATGGACGGGGGGATCCGGACTCCGGGTACTTCGTTGTTGAGAAACCGGGCATTCTGTAGGGAGGCCAAGGGCCATACTCCCGCAATCACCTTGAGTCCCAGCGGACGGATTCGTTCTAAGAAGGTAAGGAGGGCTTCCACATCGTACACCGGCTGGGTGATACAGAAGTCCGCCCCTGCTTCCACCTTCTTTGCCAATCTGGAAATCTCCCGTTCCTGATCCAGGTGGGTTGGATCGGCACCCACTCCAATGAGAAAGGTTGTGGGAGGGTTTACTTCCTTTCCCCCGATATCTATCCCCTGATTGAGCCGATTCGCGATACGGGTAAGACCAATGGAGTCAAGGTCGAACACAGCGGTAGCTTGGGGATAGTCTCCCAGTTTCGGAGGATCCCCAGTGATAATGAGGAGATTCTTGATTCCGGCAGCCGCACAACCCAATAGGTCGGATTGAAGACCGATGATGTTTTTATCTCTACAAGTTACATGTAGGACGGTTTCGATTCCCGCTTCCTGTTGGATTCGGAGAGCGGTAACCATGGGATTAATCCTCGAGCTTGCCCTCGGACCATCCGGAATGTTGATGGCATCCACCCCCGCC